>Ga0180436_10002742_pt1 | contig 16493 bp, 21 predicted proteins | sample SS_ome_2_FD_132434 | JGI IMG/M metagenome (GOLD analysis project Ga0180436, IMG submission 132434) | Hypersaline lake sediment archaeal communities from the Salton Sea, California, USA - SS_3_S_2 metaG | ecosystem: Environmental > Aquatic > Non-marine Saline and Alkaline > Hypersaline >...
CCATCTCCCCGACCACCCCCGCGCCCGAGCGGATTCGCGCGCGGCCTCCGCGCCGCACCCGGCCGAGGCTGTCGGTGGGAGAGCGCCCTTAGCTCAGCTGGATAGAGCACCGGACTTCTAATCGCCGAAGGCTCTCCCGGAAGGCTCCCGAGAATCTCCCGAGAGCCGCCGCAAGTCGAGGACGCGCCTCGACCTCCGCGCACGGAAAGCTCCCGAGAGTCGCCCGGCCTCCGTCCCGTCCGATCGCCTTACGCGCGCCAGTTGGAGCGTCGCGTAAGGTCAGAATGGCAGGTACGCTTGAGCATGCAGCGCAAGTTCAAGTTCACCAAGTCCAGCATCGAGTCGAAGGCGCTCCCGCCCGGCGCGGACGAGACCAACTCGAAAGGGAACCCGGTCAAGGACCGGATCTACTGGGACACGGAGCTGCCGGGCTTCGGTGTCCGCGTCGGCCGCCCGCGTCTCGACCCCGACTCGGGCCGCGAGCTTCCGCCGGTCCGGACCTTCATCGCCCAGAAGGACATCGACGGCCGGACGCGCCGCGTCACGGTCGGGCGCTACGGCGTCTACACGGTCGAGGCGGCCCGGAAGCGCGCGATGGCCCTCCTCGTCCAGATGAACGAGGGCATCGACCCGACGGCCGCGAGGCGGGCCGAGAAGGTCGCGAGCATGACCCTCGCGGAGGCGATCGACCTCCACGTCCAGTCGATGCGGAACCGGGGCTGCGCCGAGCGCTCGATCCAGTGCGTTCCCCACGAGTGCGGCCTTCACCTCGGCGACTGGATCGCCCGCCCTCTGGCCTCGATCACCCGGGCCGAGTGCATCGAGCGACACGCCCGGATCACCGAGCGCGGCAAGTACGCCGCGAACCGGACCATGCGCCTCTTCCGGGCCGTCTGGAACACGGCCGCCCGGGCGAACGAGTCCCTGCCCAGGTGCCCGGTCGTCGCCGTGACCTTCAACAAGGAGCGCCGCCGCCGTGAGCCGGTCTCGTGGGCCGACCTCCCCGATTGGTGGGCCAAGGTCGAGTCGATCGCGAACCCGGTCCGGCGGGACCTCCAGTGGTTCATCCTGTTCACCGGGCTCCGCTCGACCGACGCGAAGACGGTCCGCTGGGAGCATGTGGACTTCGAGGCCGAGACCATCCACCGGCCGATGCCGAAGGGCGGTGTTGACCGGGCGTTCACTGTCCCGGTGTCGAGCTTCGTCCTCGACCTCCTTCGCCGGAGACGCGATCAGAACCCCCTCGTCTACGGGAACGACCGGGGATGGGTCTTCCCCTCGACCGACATGCAAGGTCGCGTCTGCCACGTCTCGCGGGTCGGAGAGCAGCGCTACACCGCCGACGGGCGCAAGGTGAACTTCCTCCCCTCGCCCCACCGGCTCCGCGACACGTTCGCCACGGCCTGCTACGAGGCCGGACTCCACCCCATGGACATCAAAGTCCTGATGAACCACGTCCTGCCCGGGGCGAACAACGTGACGGAGGGCTACATACGCCCCTCGATCGGACACCTCAGCGGGCAGATCGAGCGCGTGGCCGAGTTCCTCTTGGGGAAGGCCAAGCCGCAGGCCGAGGAAGAAGCGGCATGAGCTACGACGACCCGACCCCCGAGGAACTGGCGGCCCTGGACGGGCTCGTCGAGCGCCTCGCTTTGGCGAGCGAGCCCGAGGAGCGCGACCAACTGCGTTTCGTCGATATCCCCAACCACATGTTCCTGACCCTCGGGCTCCGGGAGCACGTCACCGCCTCGCGGAGCCGGGTCGAGATCGAGGAGTCGATCGTCATAAAGGTCCGCGCGGGGCGTAGGTCGGAGCTTCATCAGTGGCTCCGCGAGAACGGCTACCTGGAAGAGCTTTCCGCCCTGCGCGCTGCGTCTCAGAACAAGAGCGCGGAGCGCAAGGCCGAGACCGCCGTCCTCAGGCCTCTCGTCTCACGTCTGCTCGCGGAAGGCGTCGACTTCGACCTCGAACTCTTGGGCGTGACGCGCTTCGCCATCGCTCGACTTTCGGGCGATTCGCCAGACCGCTCCACCGAGCGTGGGGTAGCGTAGAGGCGTAGCCCGACGACAAGGGCTGCGCCCCGGCAGACTACCAGTGGCGGGGCGGGCCAGAAGCCCAAGCCGACTCCTTGGCGCACGTCGCCAGGCTGGTTCACGGAGCGGACCGAATCGACCGAAGTCGATGGGTCCGCTCTGTTGCATACAGGCGGACTCGTCGCACCCGACGACGATCATGTCCGACAACGTGAACCTGTCCGCGATGGGACTTCTCCAGTCCCTGGCAGACATCCTGGGACTCGACTCCCGGAAGCGCCTCTCGAAGGGCGCGCTCGTGGCGCTGGAGACCGTCCAGCCCCGCTTCCTCTCCAAGTACGGCGTCCAGGTCCTCCTCGGCCTGGACTCCGAGCGGGTGATCGAGGACTGGCTGCGGAAGGGCGTCTGCGACGACGGCATCACCTTCCCGCGCCCGGTCGAGATCACCAAGCGGATCCAGCGCTGGGACATCCAGGAAGTCCTCGACTTCATGGAGCGCAAGAAGGCCAAGCGGAACCAGCCTGACCAGAGGAGCCCGTTCTGATGAGCGCTCCTCAGCCCGACGACGTGCCGCTCCGGCCTCGCCCGGAGGAGGCGATCGAGTTCCTCAAGAAGTTCCGAGGGGAGGGGCCCTGGGTCCTCACGGCACTGCGCCCGGACAGGAAGAAGGGTGCGAAGAACGAAGAGACGGTGACCATCCCGGCCACCGACCCCGATGCTGTCACCGCCTTCATCGAGGAGTGGAACCGCCGCGAGCACTGGAACGTGTACTTCACGGTCAACTCCTGCGGTGGTCGCGAGATGACCACAAAGCCGAAGCGCGAGCACATCGCGGCGATGGAGTGGCTCCACGTGGACGTGGACCCCCGCGCGGGCGAGGACCTGGACGCCGAGCAGACGCGCATCCTGGCGTTGCTTCGGAATCCCCCGGAAGGGGTACCGGCCCCGACCTGCATCACCTTCTCGGGCGGCGGCTACCAGGGCTTCTGGAAGCTGAAGGACCGGAAACTGCTCGACGCGACGGCCGACACCTGGGAGGACGCGAAGCTCTACAACAAGCGCCTCGAGCAGATCCTCGACGGCGACAAGTGCCACAACGTGGACCGGATCATGCGCGTTCCCGGGTCGATCAACTGGCCCGACGAAAGGAAGCGGAAGAAGGGCCGCGTGCCCGCACTCGCAGCCGTCATGGCATGGTCGGATCCGGAGCACGCCTACGACCTCGACGAGTTCGAGAAGGCCGAGGCGGACGTGCGCGCGAGCGGGCCCGTGGGCTCGTTCGAGCCGCCCGCCGAGGTGCCGCGGTTCGCATCCGTGGACGACATCCCCGAGCTGCGGGATGCCCCGCAGTGCCGCGTGGTGATCGTCCAGGGCACCGATCCCGACGACCCGAACAAGTTCGGGGACTCCCGCTCCGAGTGGTTGTTCTTCGGCGTGTGTGAGATGGTCCGGCAGGGCATGTCCGACGAAGCCATCTATTCGGTCATCACTGACCCCACCTTCGGGATCTCGGCGTCGGTCCTCGACAAAGGCTCGGGAATCGAGCGCTACGCGCTGAGGCAGATTCGCCGGGCGCGAGAGCGAGCCATCGACCCGATGCTGATGGAGCTCAACGACCGTCACGCGGTCATCGAGTCGATCGGCGGGAAGTGCCGGATCACATCGTGGGAGCGGACGGACCTCGGGGAGAACAGCCGCGAGATCCTCCAGCTCCAGCTTCAGAGCGACTTCCTCCTCCGCTACCGAAACCGGACGATGGACTTCACGACGGGCCAGGGGAAGGTGGCGAGCAAGCCCGCCGGGATCTGGTGGTTGGAACACCCGGCGCGGCGACAGTACCGAGGCGTGATCTTCGATCCATCCATCGAAGGCGACGCCGAGGGCTACCTGAACCTCTGGCGCGGCTTCAAGGTCCCCGACCGCGAGGGCAAGTATCCGCTGTTCCGCGAGCTGATCGAGGAAGTCCTGGCCTCGGGAGACCCGGAGACGGCCTCGTACATCTGGAGGTGGACCGCCTGGCTCGTCCAGAACCCGCACCTGCCCGCTGAGGTCGCGCTCGTCTTCCGTGGGCTCCCCGGCACGGGCAAGGGGACGTTCGTGCGCGCGCTCGGCCGCCTCTTCGGGCAGCACTTCATGCACGTGTCGTCGAGCCAGCACGTCTCCGGACAGTTCAACGCCCACATGCGGGACTGCGTCCTGTTCTTCGCTGACGAGGCGTTCCTCGGCGGGTCGAAGGACGCGATCGGGACCTTGAAGCGCGTCATCACCGAGCCGACCCTCTTCATCGAGGGGAAGGGGGTCGATGCGGTCCAGTGGCCGAACCGTCTCCACGTCATCATCGCGAGCAACGAGGATTGGGTCGTGCCGGTCGGGCCGGACGAGCGGCGCTTCGTGGTCCTCGACGTCAGCCCGACGCGGCGGGAGGACCACGCCTGGTTCGCGGCCCTCGAACGCGAGATGGCCGAGGGCGGCCTCTCCGCGCTCCTCCATGACCTCCTGCGGGTGGACCTCGACGGGTGGCACCCGCGGCAGGACCGGCCCGCGACGGCCGCGCTAACGGACCAGAAGGTGGCGTCGTTGCGCGGGCTCGATGCCTTCTGGTTCGAGTGCCTCCGGTCCGGGGAGCTGCCCGCCGGGCGGGAGGAGGAAGACGGGGCGTGGGTCGCGTCGTCGGCGCTCCTCGACGCGGCCAACGCAACGGTTCGACCTCGGCGGCCCTTCACGGGCAACCAGCTCAAGAGCCTCCTCTCCGATCCGCAGGGCAACCACGGCGGCCGTGGGATGGGGTTCGAGCAGCGCCGCGATCAGCCCGGCAAGGGCGGGCGCGGCTACGAGATCCCGGCCCTCGACGAGGCCCGGGCGAGGTGGGACGAGCGCCGCTTCCCGTACCCGTGGGACGAGGCCGACGGGTGGGCGGTCGATGGCTTCGACACCGAGACGTACCGCGAGTGGACCTGACGATATCCGACCTGGAACCGACCTGGTCCGGCAGGTCGGATACCGAAACACCCCCCTCGCGATGGTGCGCATGGTGATTATCCGGCCTATCCGACCTAGCCGACCTCGGGCACAGGTTCGGGAGTAGAGAGCGCGCGCGTCCGGTGCTGTCGAGGGAGCCGCCTCCGAGGGACGTAGAACCCTATTCAGGTCGGATAGGTCGGTAGTAGAAACACTCCCGGTAGCGAGAGTGGTGATTCACGCAACCGACCTGGAACCGACCTGTGTGGTTGCTATCCGACCTCCCCGCCCCGTCGGGCAGAGGTGCGGTCGTGACCGTCGGATCTGACCTTGGATTCGCAGGGTCGCACGTCAGTTGGTGCGCGCCGCGCGCGTTCGTGTGGGCAGCAATCGCGATCGTCCGAAAGCCGCACGCGACGCCCTCGAACGTCCTCTGGTTTGTTGGCACGGGTCCAAGCCCAACCACTGGGAGCCAACTACGCTCGACGTAGATGGCCCGACGCGAACGACAAGCACTCACGCCCGCACGGAAGCAAGCATTCCTGCGCGAGCTTGCTCGTCATGGCGTCGCTGCTCGGGCCGCGCGCGAGGCGTCGCCCGGTTCGCTGACGGGCGCGCTCCAGACCTTCAAGGACGAGCGGCACCGCGATGCCGAGTTCGACGAGGCGTGGAACGAAGCCATCGAGTCCGCGCACGCCGACCTCCTCCACGAGCTGATCCGCCGCGCGAAGGACGGCACCAACGAGACCGTGTACGGACCGTCGGGCCAACCGATCGGCAACCGCAAGCGCTACTCGGATCGGCTCCTCCTCGAAGCTGTCCGCGCGCGCTTCCCCGAGTTCACGCCGCGCCAGCAGGTCGAGCAGAGCACAACCATGACGGTCAAGTCGCTGCACCTGGAGCGCCTGTCCCCCGAGAGCCGCGCCGAGTTGCGCCGGATCTTGGAGCGCGAGATGGACCGACCTTCCGACGTGCGGACGCGCGAGGAGGGCGACCAGTGACGATCGCGCCCTGCACTCCCGAGACCACCCTTCGCCGACCTGTAGAGCGAAGGCTACCCGAGTACGCGCTCCGCTCTGTCGGGCAGTCGGCGCGCGTCCTGAAACCGATTCGATGCTTGGTCGAGTCGGTTGACCGTCGAGGGCCCGTCGAGTCGTCGCTCGGCGGGTCCTCACCTTCCAGCCCGCAGGCCTGACACCATGGATCGACCCGACGTGACCGCGTGGGACTTCACCGTCCTCGCCGCCTTCCGCCTCGGCGGACGCACCTACCAACCCGGCGACACCATCAACCGTCGTCGCCTCGCCATCGGCCCGCGCAAGATCCGCGAGCTGATCGACTCCGGGCTGATCGAGGTGGCGTCGTGATCTTCAAGACCAAGGACCGCGCCGCCGAGTTGCGCGCGACCCTCGCGACGGCCGAGGCCGACCTCGCCGCCGCGCGCACTTCGTTGGGTGCGGCTATCGCCGACGACGACAAGGCCGCCGCCGTGAGCGCCCGCTCCGAGGTCGCGCGGCTCGAGCAGCTCGTCGGTGAGCTGCGGAGCGCCCTCCCCGTCGCGGAGCAACGCGTGCGGGACGCCGCCGACCGCGAGGCCGAGCGCCAGCGCCGCGAGCAGGAGCGCGCCCTGAACAAGGCTCGGAAGGCGCGCATCGCCGCCGCCCGGAAGGTCGATGCCGCTCTACTTGCCATGGGCAAGGCGTACGACACCTACGCCGCCCTCCCGACCGGAGGCACCGAGGCGAACGCGCAGCGCGTCGCGCGCCGTGCGAAGTGGTCCCTGGCCGCCGCGATCTTCCGGGCCGCGCCCGTCCTCGCCGCGCGCCTGGGCGTCGAGCGTCTTCCCCGGCACCACTGGATGACTCTCGCCGATTCTGAGGCGGGCCTCGTCGATGAGTTCCCTGATGAGTGAGGCGGTCTCCGTCGCGCGCGGAGAAGCCCCGCCCCGCCACTCCGAGCGCGAGTACGTCGCCGAGGCCGTTCGCTGGGCCGCAGGGCAGGGACGGGCAGACGAGACGCCTACGGAGACGTTCGCGCGTCTCGCCGCCGCCCGCTGCGTCGCCGTGGACGTGTGCTACCGCGCCGCCGCGATTGCCCGGGCCTTCGACGACCTCGACCCGACCGACCTCATCCCCAGCGATGCGCCGGACGCCCCCGAGCGCCGCGCCGCGTGGGCCGACCTCCTCCGCCTCGTCGAGCCGCACGCGCGCGTCGGCGAGTCGCCCTCCTCCACCCTCCGCCGCCTGCTCCGCGACAACCTCGCCGCGCGATCCATCTACCTCCTGATCCTCCAGACCCCATGAACGACATCCTCATCGACGCCGAGCGCGTCGCGAAGTCCGGGGGCACGCCCCGATTCACCCGTGAGCAGGCCGAGACGGCGATGCTCGATCTCGCGAAGGCCGAGGCGCTCCCCGGCGAGGGCACCGCCGCTGCCTTCGCGCGCCTCTGCGAGACGGACGAGCGGATCCAGAAGCTCTACGACCTCGGCCAGGCCGCCGACCTTGCGGAAGAGCAAGCCGTCCTGTCCAAGGCCGACCCGGGCGACCGCTTCACGCCGCTCCTGATGAGCCTCGCGAAGTCGAACCGGCGCGACGGAGAGACCCTCGAAGCGTGCGCCGCCCGCCTGCTCGTCGAGGACCCGATCGTCCGCGACGCCTACGCCGCCACCCAAGGTCTGTGAGCTACATCGGCGAGCTGAGCCCGGAGACCCGGCGCGTGATCGCGGCGGCGCTCGCCTTCCGGAAGAAGCACGGGCACGACCTCATGCTCCACGGCCTGCACCAACTCGTCCGCGAGGAGAATGCGAGTTGGGGCGCAGTGCTCGTCGCCGCGCTTGGACTTGGACCCGGGCCGGGCGGCCAGCCCGTCAAGCTGAGCGACCGGGATGCGCGGGTCTACGTCGGTGACGCAGACACTCGCGTAGCCTTGCTCCAGTACGGCCGCCGTCGCGTTCGCGCTGACGTCGAGGGTCCCTTCCGCCCTTGGTAGGCACGCGCGAGAAGCTCCGCGCCGCCGCGCTTCGCCAGTGGGCGGACCCCGAGGCCCGCGAGCGCATCCTCGCGGGGCAACGCGCCGCGCGCCTCGTCCGCGACAACCTCGCGCTCGCAACTTGGGCCGCGAGCCGCTACCTGTGGTCTCGGCTCGACTTCGACGACCTCCGGCAGGCAGCCGTGCTCGGGCTCCACCAAGCCGCCACCAAGTACGACCCCGGGCGCGGGGCGAAGTTCTCGACCGTCGCCGCCTGGTACATGTTCTCCGCGATCCGGGCGGAGATCGCGAACATGCGGAGCACCGTCCGCGCGCCGGGCTACCGACCCGCCCCGCGCGTGGGCTCTCTTGACGAGGACGAGGAGCGCCCCCTGCACGCCGTACTGCCCTCCGACGAGAAGGACGGCCCCGAGGTCGGGGCAGAGCACGCGCTCCTACGAGAGCGCGTCGGAGCGGCCCTCGGCGAGCTGCCCGAGCGCGAGCGCTTCGTGGTCGAGCACCGATACGGCATCAACGGCGCGCGCCGACCCCACACCCTCGATGAGATCGCCCCGATGCTGGGCGTCTCCCGCGCCCGCGTCGGCCAGATCGAGGGCCGCGCGTTGGAGCGGCTCCGGATCCGACTGCCCCGCACCTAGCGCCTGCCGACCGCGCCAAGACTCCGCGCCTGGCGAGCCACTTCGGATCAGTGACTTCGGGCGGCAGAGCGGCGGATCCGAGGGTAGGCGCTCCGGATTCCTCCAAGAACCTGGGGTCCGAGTCCGGGCCTACCTGAGCGCCTTTCGGGCGGACCTGCATCAAGGGCTCGATGGGCCTCCGAACCGCCGCCGCAGACCCTCTTCCCGCGTGGTCCTCTTCGGTGACTCGGGCGAGCGCGGTGCCGCCCGGCAACGAAGAACGACAGACCCCACGCGGCCGGGGGGAAGCGGCCCACCAATCCGATGTTCACGCTCAACAACGACATGATCGACGCCATCAACGCCGAGCCGGACTTCCTCCGCGTCACCCCCGACGGGTTCGACAACGGGATCACGGTCCAGGAGGTGCTGATGGCCAAGCCGATCGACGCCGAGATCGTCGTGAAGCTGTTCGAGGACAACCAGCTTGTCCACACCTCGGAGGACTGCCGCTCCGACCCGAAGTGTCCGAAGTGCAACTCCCCTCGTGCGCGCCGGTACATCCGGTTGCGTGTCGAGGTCGAGGGCCGCCCGTACCTCATCGACCTGCCTCCCACCGCCGCTCCACGGTTCACCGAGGTCGCTCGCAACGGGATCGACGGTATGCTCCGGATGACCTGCAAGCGCGCCGAGCGCCGTGGTCGGACCTGGGGCGAGGTCGGCTTCGAGATCGTGAAGGAGGCTGCGTAGCCATGAACGCCAACGACTTCTTCGCCTTCCTCCGCGAGCGCTACTCGATCCTGCTCCGCCGCCGTGCGGGCGAGTCGTGGCCCTGGACCGACGATCCGGTGCTCCGGGCCTGGCGCTTCACCAACGTCCGCCGGGAGGACGACCGCACCACGGTCGCCTTCCGCGAGACGGTACGGGACCCGCTCCGCGACGACCCGCACGTGCTCTTGGCCACGATCGCGTGGCGCTGGTTCAACCTGATCGAGACCGGCGAGATTCTCCAGCCGTTCCTCATGTCGAGGGACGCCTGGGACCGGCCTGAGGTCGAGCGGCTCCTCCGGGGCCGACAGGAGCGAGGACAGCGGATCTTCACCGGCGCGTTCATGGTGAACAGCGAGCAGCACCGGCCGAAGCTCCCGGCCATCCTCGACTACATCGACTGGTGCTACGCGCACCTCGACCCCGAGGAGGTCCGGCACGAGTGCCGGTCGAAGGAGGCCATGTTCCACCGGATCAAGGCCATCCCGAGGCAGGGCGAGTTCTCCGCCTACCAGGTCGTCGTGGACCTCCAGTACACGCTCTACCTGGAGGACGCGCCGGACTTGGACACCTTCACCGTCGCGGGCCCCGGTTGCGCCCGTGGGCTCGGGTACGTCGTCCACGATCGGCCCGACGCCTTCGGCTACCAGAGCCGCCGCGACCAGCGCGTGATGCTCGAGCACATGCGCGACCTCCTCGCGGCGTCGAGGGACCCGGGGCACTGGCCCGACGACTGGCCGCCGTTCATCCTGTCCGACATCGAGAACGGCCTGTGCGAGTTCGCAAAGTACCGGAGCGCGCAGGGTGGCAAGAGGCAGAAGCGCCGCTACCCGCCGCCCGCAGCCTGAGCTCCACTTCAACATGACGTTGCGGCCGGACCCGGCTCGCCCTAGCGGCGGGTCGGGTCTGCGCCGTTTCCGGCGACTACCTTCGACGGGCCCCTCTGCGCGCCCGCCTGCCGCGTTCGAGATCGCATTGGGCCTCGGGTCGGGCCGCGCGCCCGGCGCTCTCCTGCGGGCTCTCGGGAGCCCCGGCGGGTCGCGTTACTTGACCTTGGTCATGAACATGCCGCCGTCGGTCGGCTTCCAGACGTGGGCGAGCGCTCCGTTGAAGAACATGAACACGTAGGGCTGCGCGCCAACGTAGCCACCGAAACTGTTCCGCGCGTTGATGCTCGCGGCCAGGCGGTAGCCGAAGTACAGGTCCCCGCCGAAGTCCCGCTGCCAGCCCTTCTCGATGGGCTCCCATTCGGCGCGGAGGGAGTCGGGGTCCTTGAGGACCGTTCCGAGCCAGTCCGTGGCCTTCGCCTCGGCCTCCTCCTGAGCGATCGGGGTGCCGTAGTCGGCGCGGGACAGCTCGTCCGCCGTCGGTGGCCCGGACTGGCAGGCGGCGAGGGCGAGGAGCACGGGGGCGAGGAGCGTCTTCATGGGGTCAGCCTGGCAAGGGACTCGGCACGGCCGCGCGGGCGACCGTCTCCACCCCGGGCATCGGCACCGGCCGCCCCGGACCTTTACCCCACTGCGGGGTACTCCGCTCCGGGGTGCAGGCTCGGGCCCCGATGGGCTCCTCCAAGGCTCTCCAGACGGCCCGCTACCGGGCCTTCCTCGACCGCCTGCGCACCGCGCGGGAGGAGGCGGGTCTGACCCAGGCGCAGCTCGCCCGGGCCGTCCGGCGCTCCCAGACGTGGATCTCGAAGTGCGAGCTGGGCGAGCGCCGCGTGGACTTCGTGGAGCTGGAGGATCTCGCCGAGGCCCTGGGGAAACCGCTGGACTGGTTCCGGACGAAGCGCGCGCGCTGACGAGCCTTCCGCCTAGCGTCCGCCGGGGCATGCTCCGGGGCGGCGAGCGAGGCCGGGCCACGGGTTCCGACGGCGGCTCCCCGGATCCTTAGGAAGTCGCGCTGCGGTCCCTGGAGCCGTGCTCCTCGGAGTCACCCATCTTGCGATGTCGCGGCTTCGACCCCGCCAGCTGTTTCGGTAGGCTCGGATCCTGACAGCCCTCGACCTCACCGCGCGCCATGACCACCAACCGGATCGTCCTCGCCGACAACCTGGACCACCTTCGGACCATCCCGGACGGGGCGGCCAACCTCGTCTACATCGATCCTCCGTTCAACACGGGCAAGCGCCAGGAGCGGCGGAGGATCAAGACCGTCCGCGACGAGGAGGGCGGAGACCGGACGGGGTTCAAAGGCAACCGCTACAGGACGATCGATCTGGGCACGTCGGGCTACGCGGACTCCTTCGACGACTTCCTGGCCTTCCTTGGACCTCGCCTGGAGGAGGCGCGGCGGATCCTCGCCGACGACGGGAGCTTCTTCCTCCACATTGACTACCGCGAGGTCCACTACTGCAAGGTCGCTCTCGACCAGTTGTTCGGCCGCGAGAGCTTCATCAACGAGATCATCTGGGCCTACGACTACGGTGCCCGGAGCAAGAAGAAGTGGTCGGCGAAGCACGACAGCATCCTCTGGTACGCGAAGAATCCTGAGGACTACACCTTCGACTTCGAGGCGATGGATCGCATCCCGTACATGGCCCCGGGCCTCGTCGGCAAGGAGAAGGCCGCGCGCGGGAAGACACCCACGGACGTTTGGTGGCACACGATCGTCAGTCCGAATGGGAAGGAGAAGACCGGGTACGCCACCCAGAAGCCGCTGGGCGTCCTGGAGCGCATTGTGAAGGTCCACTCGAAGCCACGTGACCTCGTCGTGGACTTCTTCGCGGGGAGCGGGACGACGGGCGAGGCGGCAGCCCTGAACGACCGGCGCTTCCTGCTCATCGACTCCAACCCCGAGGCAATCGAGGTCATGGCCAAGCGCCTCGCGCGATTCGAGCCCGAGTTCGTCGGGTGCGAAGATGTAGCCGTCGCCGTCAAGCCTGGGCAATCCACCCTGTTCTAGGCTTGCCACGCGGTCCCGTCGCCATGTAGCGTCGCCCTCCGAGGAGGACGACACTCGTGACCCGCAGACAAGCAATCAGACTCGAAGGCCAGGACGCGGAGCGGCGGTTCCTGGATCTCGTTCCCGATTCCCGCGATTCCGACCACGCGCGAATGGGAGACGCCATCGTGACCGTCGATGGCGAGGATTCCTACGTCGAGATCAAGGAGTGTCACGCGGCAGAGACCGCGAGCGGCACGATCAACCAGGTCCGCGCGATCAAGTTCATTTGCTGCGTGATCTGGGCTCCGAATCACGGGTGCTGGTACGTGATCTCGCCGGACCAACTTGTCGGAGTCGCGGCGACCAAGCCACGCGGACAGCACACCGAGATTCCGTTCGAATCGATGAACTTCGGACTCCGCAGTCTCCCCGAGGAGTTGCACTCCAGGTGTTCAGACGCGGAGCTGGGCGAGGTCGTTCGCGAGGCGATCCGGCGCGGGAGGAGAAGGACCGACGTGGCGCAGTTGCTCGAGCGGCTGCTCGAAGACATCGTTGCCCTGAAAGAGCGCTACCGGGAACAGGTGCGCGGACTCCTGGGATGAGCGAATGCGAGGAATGGGCTGCTGGCCGTGTCCGGCTCGGCGGCACCGGGATCTTCGCCGGCATCAATGACCCCGACCTCGGGCAGAGCTACCTCGACGCCGCGCGTGACCTTCTCGACCGGAACCGAGACCGGCTCCGGCAGTTCGCCCTGCCGATCTTCTTCCTCCAGCGGCACGCCCTTGAGCTCGCCCTCAAGCAGGCGATCAACGCGGTCCTCGCGGAGAGCCACATCTTGGAGCGCCGACGGGGCGAGCCGCCCGTGGCGAAGAAGACGCACAACTTGAAGAAGCTCCTCTCGCGACTGACCTCCGCTTTGGGGAGCGCATCCCTGGACCTCGGCAAGCTCCCCGCCCTCGTCGAGCGGTTCCACGCGCGCGACGAAGGAGGTACCTGGGCTCGCTATCGAAAGGACCACGACCCGGCGGAACTCGATCTCGGCGGCGCGCAACGAGACCTCGACGACCTCTACCAGTACATGTTCGCCCACCCGACCAGGGGTGAGGGCGAGTTCGGCTGGGTTGTCGAGACCGGGTACGTGATCAACGACTTCCTGACCCGCGAGGAGCTGGGTCCCTGCCAGCCTTGAGCGCGGCGGGCCTTCCCGCATCTTCCGGCGGAGCCCCCTCGGCGCGCGGGCCCCGCTCCACCTCGGAATTCGGGCGGCACCCCGACTCCGACGGTCCACGCTGCCAGAGTGGCAGGGATCTGTTCGGGTGTGTCGATATGGCAGGCGAGCGCCGCCACCTACGGCCCGTGGGGGTCGGTTGATCCTGGCACACTATTTGTGGTAGGTCGCGGATGCCAGACTGGCCTCCCGATCGCTTCCAGGTTCTCGCGCTCGACGGCGGCGGGATCCGGGGGCTCTACACCGCCTCGCTTCTCGCCGCGCTGGAGAAAGGACTCGGCGGGCCCATCGTCGATCACTTCGACCTGATCGCCGGGACTTCGACCGGGGGCATCATCGCGCTCGGTCTCGCCCTCGGCAAGACGCCCGAGCAGCTGGCGACCTTCTACCGCGACGACGGGCCGAGCATCTTCCCCCGGCCCAAGGGGTTTCGCGCCTGGCTCCGCCACCTGCGCGGGGTGAAGTACGACGCGACTGCGCTGGAGGCAGCCCTCCGTCGGGAGTTCGGGGAGCAGAGGCTCGCGGACTGCTCCCGGGCCCTCATCGTCCCCACCTACAACCTCGACCGTGATGCCCCGGTGGTCCTCAAGACGCCGCACCACCCGGGGTTCTGGGCCGACCCCGGTATCGAGGCGTGGAAGGCCGCGCTCGCGACCAGCGCCGCGCCGACCTACTTGCCCGCCAGTGCGGAGATCCGCGACTGCCGCCACGTGGACGGCGGCGTGTGGGCGAACAACCCGGCGCTCGCCGGAGTCATCGAGGCGCACCGCTTTCTGGGCGTTCCTCTCGACGCGATCCACGTCCTGACCATCGGCACCGGGAGCGTGGTCAAGAACAGGTCAGAGGCCCTAAGTCGGGGCGGGTTGTGGGCGTGGCGAAGCGACGGCGCGGATGTCCTCCTCCGGGCTCAGAGCGAGGGAGCTCAGAACCAAGTCCGGCTGCTGCTCGGGGACGAGCGGGTCATGCGCATCAATCCCGCCGTGCCGTTGACCTGGGGCGACCTCGACGTCATCCGGCGCGACTTCTCGGGGCACGGACAGGAAGACGCGAAGACCCACCTCGCTGAGATCACCAACAGATTCGCGAGCCATCGCGGGCTCGACCTTCATCAACTGCGAACCGCAACGGGAGCGGAGGAACAACATGCTCGAACTCGGATCTCTTGACCAACTGATCGGCTTCGCCCTGGAGTCGCTCGATGTCCCCAAGCAACTCCAGGCCAAGGCCAAGGCGGTCTACGACGATCTGGGAGCGTGGGTGATGAAGCACGACGCGGCGGCGGGGAGGAAGGAGCCCGGATTCTTCCCGCAGGGCTCCGCCGCGTTGGGCACGACGACCTTGAACAACGGAGACTGGGACATCGACGCCGTGTACGAGCGGCCGATCGCCCGGACGAGCACGACGCAGGAGCAGCTCAAGGCCCAGGCGAAGGAGGTGCTCGAGGGCTTCCGCGAAGACCAACGCCGCCAAGGGAAGCCCGTGCCCCGAATCGAGGAGCGCCCGCGCTGCTGGCGGTTGGTCTATCGCGGGTTCCACATCGACGCGCTGCCCGCGATCCCGGAGGACGTGAACGACGACCTCAGCACTCGGCTGCTGATCTCCGACCGGGAGCTGCGCGCGTGGATCGTGACGGACCCGAAGGGCTACATCGCGTGGTTCATCCGGTGCATGGGCGACGTGTTCGAGCGCGAGCGCGAGGCCATCGCCAAGGCGTCGTTCCGGGCGATCGAGGAGGTGCCTGTGTGGGAGGTGAAGACGGTTCTTCAGCGCACGGTCCAGTACGTCCGGCGCCACCGGGACCTCTCCTACGGCGACGACCCCGACGACCTGAGCCCCGCCTCGATCCTCGTGACGACGCTGGTCGCCCGCTGCTACCAGGGCGAGCAGTCCATCGCGGAGGCCCTCCGAGGTGTCGCGCTCCGCATCCGCCAGCACTTGCACGTGAGGGACGGCGAGTTGTGGGTTCCGAACCCGACCGACGACCACCTGCCCGAGGCCGAGCGTGAGAACCTCGCCCGCGCGATGGTGGGCGACACTCGACGCGCGGGACGGTTCGAGCTGTGGATCCGCAGCCTGTGCGCGGACCTCGCAGGACTCCGCGAAACCAAGGGGCCCGCGCTCCGAACGCTGATCGCAAAGTCCATCGGCGACCGGCCCACGATCGTCGCCGACGAACGCATCGCCGAGCTGCGAACCGAGCAGAGTGCCGCCGGGAAGCTCCGCATGGCCGGGACGGGCGTCCTCGGTTCCGTTGGCCTTGCCGTCCCCCGCCACACCTTCGATGGCGTTCCCCCGCAGTAGTGGCAAGAGCCTCGCGGTCCAGCAGCTCCGGTTCCGAAAGCTGTTTCCCGACGCACCTTGTCGTATCCACCGGAGCGAGTTGACCTTCGAGATCGAGCTGACTCCAACTCCAACGAGCGACACCTACCGCATCCGAGTGACCTACAAGCTCGGGAAGCGCCCGCGCGTCGTGGTCTTGTCGCCGGAGCTGGGGCCGATCGACGGCTTCCAGCTTCCGCACACCTACGACGGGGAGCGACTGTGCCTCTTCTGGGGCGGGGAGTGGGACCGCAACAAGTTCTTGGCCGACGCCCTGATCCCCTGGGCCTCGGAGTGGCTGGCCAACTACGAGACGTGGGCCTTCACGGGTCGCTGGCTCGGGGGCGGAACGCACGATGGACAGTGGGATCGCCGTAGAGAGGGGCCCGACGACCCGGTATCCTTGGCCCCGGACGCGCCCGTAGCTCAGTTGGATAGAGCAGTCGACTTCTAATCGACAGGTCCCAGGTTCGAATCCTGGCGGGCGTGCCATCCGTACGCCTACCTTCCGCGCCCGCGACCTCGGACCGGGAGCCGGTGGCCTCCAACCACTTACGGAGCCAGCGCGTCTCCCTTCTAATCCGACGGTCCCAGGTTCGAATCCTGGAGGGCGCGCCACCCCGACCCCGCACGGGTCACCCGTCGGCGCCCGTCACGAGTCGGGGCGCGTCACTCGTCCGAGAAGACGGTGCGCGC
>Ga0180436_10002745_pt1 | contig 16478 bp, 22 predicted proteins | sample SS_ome_2_FD_132434 | JGI IMG/M metagenome (GOLD analysis project Ga0180436, IMG submission 132434) | Hypersaline lake sediment archaeal communities from the Salton Sea, California, USA - SS_3_S_2 metaG | ecosystem: Environmental > Aquatic > Non-marine Saline and Alkaline > Hypersaline >...
CACATTGTCCAGGAAGATGGCGAACGATCCGAACTCGTCCGAGATCTTGGTCTTGGGCACCACCGTACTGCCGCCCTTTGCGTGAATCTTCTCTAGTGTGGCGTCGATGTCTTCAACCTCGATGTGCAGCACCGGACCCTTGGTTGTTGGAGCCTCTGCCTCAGGACCGAAGTTGACCCCGCCGCCCAAACCGCGAGGCGTCTGGTACATCATGTAGGTATCGAATCCCGGGATGTCGTTGAATACCCAGCCAAAGATCTCCGTAAAGAACGCGCGGGTTCCTGCCGCGTCTGTACTAGAGAATTCTATGTGACAGAAATCGCCTTGTGCCATGCTTTCTCCCTCAAGCCTGGGGATTGGATGATGCAGGAAGCATTATGCCGCATTTCGTTCATTATTCCTAGTGTACGCGTGCTGTCCGCATTGCGGTCAGCACGTTCGAGTTTGTGCACACCACGAAACCCCTTTCCCCGCAGAGGCGCAGCGCCACGGAGAACTGCTCATGAGCCTCCCTCCCCTCCTTTCAGGAACCCGGGTGGTGTGAGGCAAACCCTCGCACATCGAGATCATCGACTGGTAGATACTTCCAAAGAGGACAAACAGACTACTCAGAAACTGAAGAGAGTATCAGAGGCGTACCGCTCGAAGTTGCTCAGGATAAACTTCTCTATCCGATCAACGAACCTATCGTTCTGCCGGCTCCTCATCGCCCAACTGTACTCCGAAGCTGCGTTGAGGAGAGAGCAGCGATGTAGTAGGTCCCTGTCGATGGTCTTTCTTTCACTGTAGGCATCAAGATAGTGGTCAATGAAGGCCTGGGCCGATTTCGTATACACAGAGTCAGGGCGTTCTGTGGGATCGACTATGAAATGCAGCGTTCGAGCCACTCCAGCCATCGGTGGACCGTAGACAGGCTCAGCCCAATCGATGACTTGCACCCTGCCGTCGGACAGAAACATGTTATACGGCATGAAATCGCCGTGAAGGAGCGCAGCGTCATCTGGTAGTCCTATGAGTATTGAGTTGAGCCAGTCTCTCACATCTTGTGAGAAGTGGGGAATGGACGAATAGAACGACTCGAAGTAGGGCTTGAACTGCGGGATATGGTCAAGGCCCCTTGTCTCAGCATTATCGTGAAGGGCCCGCTGCGCGTGGCCAAGCAATCGTGCATGATGCTCCAGACGATCAGGGTTCGCATCGATCTCTCGTTGGAAAAGGGTCCCCTGAACCTCCTCCATGACATAGCCTGTCCGTCCCTCCATTTGAACCCGATCAAGGACCTTGGGTGCCAGCATCGTTTGCTCTCCAACAGCTCTCGCTGTTTCGAACTCTGTGAGGAAGTATGCTTCCTCGTAGAATTCCTTCCTGAAGAGCTTGACAACCTTCCCAGGTTCCAATCGGAAGACCTCAGCAGTTTCACCCTCGCCGATCTTGATCATGGCGGAATCATACATGACTTTGCATTGCACCAAGGCCCTTTCAGATCCGCCGCATAGCTGCTGCGGGAGTCTACTGCCGAACTCTACCGTTTCGCGTTTCTGCCGTCTGATCAGACACGATGTTTGTGCGCACACAAACTCGTACGCGCTCAAGGAGCACGCGCCTTCATGCTCTTCACGCCCTTCGTGGTTCCTGGTTGAGATCTTCGTGTGCCTTTGTGCCTCTGTGTGAGATGCTGTTCTCCTTCATGACCTTCATGACCTTCATGGTGAGTGCATGCCATTAGGATCTCGGAAGTTGGGCCTCGCCTTCTTTGTGGCTCCGTGCCTTGAGTGAGCAAGAGCGAACGGGCGCGAGATTGTTGCGAGCGGTGCGGTGGGGGAGTAGAACTCCCCCACCTACACTGCCATACGAAAACGGCTTGACTCTACGAGAGTTCCTGCAAACGTTCCTCCACGCCAGTCAGCTCGTGCTTCAACTGATCTCGGTACTCCTCGAGCGCCTGCTTTCGCTCGTCCCGGCTGGGGAAACGGCGCGAGAAGCCACAGCAGCTGTGAACTGCAGTCTTGTGTGCTCCGCTGTCGCAACATCCGTGTGCGGTGTGTCGATGGTCCATGTTCACCTCCTTTGATCGTTCGGTCGATTCTTGCTATTGCTTATTTGCGCAATCGCTTAAGTACATAGCCAAAAAAAGGCCCTACAGTGCATCCAAGGCCTCCTCGATGTGCTGGAGTTCCGCAAGCAGTTCGTTTCGACGATGCCTGAGCGCTTCCGCTTCAGAATGCACTTCCCCGCCACAACCATCATCCTGGCAATGGGGACAGGCACAGACTCGCACGAGTTGACCACAGCAGTCGTGCAAGGCTTCAGCATTCACAGCGTAGGGCACCCAATAGCCCTCGCGCCGTGCGTCCACAAGGCCCACATGCTTGAGGATCTTGAGGTGCTGTGAGACCGCTGGAGATGTCATGTGCAGAGCCTCAGCAATCTCCTTCACTGGCAAAGGGCCGCGCGCCTTGAGCAGCATGAGAATGTGCATTCGGCTTGGGACCCCAAGGGCCTTGAAGACTTCGGACGGCTCGTGTGCTCGCATGACGCTCCTTTTGATTAAGTAGTTACTTAATAACAGAAGATGCTCGTGAAATCAAGCGCACCCGTTACGGCTCAAGCAGGAAGTGAGATGATGCGTGCCTGCGGTGCGTCCGCAAGTTCGAGAATGGCATACGATGCCGCACCGTGTGAGGATACGACTGCGCCGGGGTTAATGAAGAGAATACCGTTCCAGGTCTTAATCACCGGCCTATGGAAGTGCCCAAAGACAACGATGTCGGCTTTCGGAAGCTGGGTATGCATCAACTGGAAGAACACGGTCATGTGTGGCGAATCATAGGACTCGGTGATGTAGTGCGATTGCACACCGTGTGACTGATGGCCGTGATGAAGGCCGATTCGGTACTTGCCAAACTCAAGAACCTCCCGCCCCTTAAGCAGTTGCTTCAATTCGGGTGGATCCATGTTTCCTGCAACTGCGGTAGTCGGTGCAATCTCCTGCAGCGCGTCAAGTACGGACTTCGTCACGATGTCCCCAGCGTGCAGGATGGCGTCCACATCCCGAATCCCTTTCATCAGGGCTTCGGGCAGGTGCTTCAGACCGGTCGGCACATGGGTGTCTGACAGCAGCGCGATCCTCATGCCATCTCCTCATCGTTGTCCGCAGGATGCAATCCGGTTCTCCGAGCATACTCCGAGTAGCCGCCACGGTACTCCGTGAGCTGTCCGTCGTTCAGTTCGACGATTCGATCGACCACTTGATCCAGGAAGTAGCGGTCGTGCGAAATGACGAGGACGCTGCCCTCCATTTCGCCAAGCGCTTCCTCAAGGATTTCGGCGGAACGGATGTCGAGATTGTTGGTCGGTTCATCCAGCATCAAGAAGTTAGCTCCTGAAAGCACAATCATCGCCAGCTGCAAGCGACTCCGCTCACCGCCGGATAGATCTCCGGCAGGCCGTCGGGCTTGGTCGTAGGTGAATGCGAACCGCAGCAACGTCTGCATGGCGCGTGTGTCTGAAACGCCTGCTGCATGCCGCAGGTTGTCGATCAGGCTCAACTCGAGATTCAACGTCTCGTGTTCCTGTGCGTAGTATCCGACCTGGACACTGGGTCCCATCACAATTGATCCCGCAGAAGGGGCTTCCTGCTCGCGAATCAGCCGAAACAGCACCGACTTGCCGGACCCGTTGGCCCCTACAAGCCCCACGCGCTCGCCGTGCCTAATCAGCAGATCGAGTTCGCTGAGCACAGTGTTCGCAGCATCGCCTTCACCATAGGTCTTGGCCAGATCGGAGATCTCAAGCACCTTGGTGCTACCACGGAATCCATGCAATCGCAGCTGCATCTCACGCTGCTGATGTGGCGCCTCGATCTTGTCCATTCGTTCGATGCGCTTCATGATCGCCTGGCCGCGCTTGATGAACTTCTCGTTGTCGAATACCGCACCCCATGTCAGGAGACGTTTCGCTGAGGCTTCGAGACGGGTGATCTCCTTCTGCTGGTTGGCATAGTGCTTCTCCTGCAACGCCCGCTGATGCTCCTTCTCAACCGCATACTCGGAATAGTTGCCTGGGAATCGTCGCAGCACACCGCCTTCCAGCTCCACGATCTCATCCACCACAAGATCGAGCAGATAGCGGTCGTGCGACACGAGGACGATGCCTCCGTTGTACTCGCGCAGGAAGCGTTCCAAATGCATCTTGCCAACAAGATCTAGATGGTTGTCTGGTTCGTCCAGGAGCAACAGATCGGGCTGACCGAGCGCCTGGGCTGCGAGCGCCACCAGCTTCTTCTGGCCACCTGAAAGAATGTCTACCGGCCGATCAAGATCAGTTTCACGGAATCCAAGCGCGTGCAGGATGGAGCGAATGCGTGTCTCCACCCCAGGTCCACCCAGCCGATCGTAGTGTTCGAGCAGCTCTTCCTGTTCGTGTAGCACACGGGCCAGTGCATCTTCGTTCTCGTACACGGATGGATCGGTCATGCGTGCTTCGACCACGCCGAGTTGCTGCTCAACCTCCAGCAATTCGAGTGCTCCGGCCCGAACGGCATTGTAGACCGTCAGATCCTTCTCGAACTCGACCGATTGGGGTAGGTACCCCACCGTCAATCCACTTCGAGGGGAGATCGATCCACTGCTGGGACGCACCTCGCCAACGACCGCCTTAAGCATCGTGCTTTTCCCACAGCCATTGGGCCCCACCAGACCGACAATACGGTCGTCATGGGCTTCCCAAGACAGCTCCTCAAACACCGCGTGCTGTGCGTAGGCAACTGTAATGCGGTCAAACGAAATGGCAATCATGACAGCTCCTGATCAGCAGGGGATGAATCCCAGAAAAGCCAGACTACACGATCCTGTGGGAGGGGTCCAGCCTGCGTGTTTCAAAGAGAACATCTTGTTTATCCATTTCTCTGCGGTATACTCGCCAAGATAAACTAACCGGAGGCCCACCCATGACGGAAGCTGTCACCATGCTCTCCAATCCTGTCCCGAACTGGGTATCGATACTCAACGTTGTCAACGTACTGCTCTTCCTGTGGTTTGGGTTTCTCATCCTGCTTGCCAGCTGGAAGGCGTTTCGATGGTTGCTGAAGTGGAAGCCGTAGCCTACCACTTGCATGATTGCTGAATCGTTCGGCCGATGAAGTCATCGCCTGTCGTGAGACGGAAACCACAGATTCTAGAGAGGACGTCAATCCATGATCGCAAGTAGCGTGTTTATTGTGATAGCAGTCGCAGGGCTGCTCTGTGGCGTTGTGTCTTCGTTCGTGATTGTTGGCGAGCTCCAGAAGCGGGGAGTGAAGGTCAACGTCTTCCTGCTTCGCATTCTGATCATCAAGTATGTCAGCGATTATGCCCGTGTCACTCGCGAGGAAACCGGCAAGCCTGGGCCGTGGTTCTACACCTACATCACGGCAATGTGTATCGCGCTGTGTAGCGCGATCCTTGCGCTCGTCCTACGGTAACGGGGGCGTCTTCTGAGCACACCTCGCTAGCTACCGGAACGCCAATCTGGACGGTTGTAAGTCTTGCGGGCGCGCCGCGTACGAGAGAGCTGGCGCTCTGACGTCCTCCCGAGCTTCTGTCTGGCATTTCGCGCACTCCGAGATGAACCACGAGACCGGCTCGACCGCACCCAGTGAACGACCCCCCAGACCACCGCAACCGCCATTAGCAGGGTACTGATCGTATACAGGATGCCCATCTCTACTCCTCGAAGCTGTTCGGTCCGTCGAATCGCCCTGGCCCTGCAGCGTCTGCTCGCTTGTTGCGAAAGGTGACCAGATCCTGTTGCCCCAAACGGTGTGTCCTCGCTCGATTGTAGCGACGCGTCAGTGACTTGTCGGCCTCACTCGGGTTGAGCAACCGGAATAGCGTCCAGAAGGCAGCATACGTCAGCAAGAGCGCGATCAATGTGCCCAACATTTCAGTCTCCTCGTCCGTTTCGCGGTGGCTATCCTACAGGAACCTCCCGATGCGATTCTTCCATGCCTGCGCCTGACGGTGCTGACGTTCGTTCTCGATCTCGGAGGGTCTCCAAATCTCAAGCACCCAGCGGATGACCCACTGGATGAGCAACGCAACAGCTGCTGCGCTCAGTAGCTCCAGGACCTTCGTATCGATCACGTCTCGCATGGGTAGATCCAGCCGTTGATGTAGGAGCACGAACATCGTGTGCACTTTGAGAAAGACACCTGACGTAGGTTCACGTAGTTCATTCCAGGCAACTGCGAGCCAGGGTTTCCTCGAAGCGTGCCCCGCCCCAGCGGAGAATTCTGTCGAGCCCATGAGGCAGCGATACGTCCGAGCAGAGGCTGCAGCTTCGTCTTGCAGGTTGGGCAAATCCCCAATCGAACAAGAAACCTCTCATGACGCTTCAACTCTCGGAGTGGCTTCAGTTCATCGCTCATGAATGGAAGTATAGCATACGTTGGGATACGACCGAAGCTGATCTGAAGGTGATAGGAAGTGCCCTCTCCAATTGCTCCACACGCTCTAGACACCCAGGTTGACACATCGCTAAGCCGCATGTAGCATTACGTGTAATGGCATTACAAGGAGTCCGTATGAGCAGCCAAAGAGAGCAGAAGCCCCAGGCTATGGAACCCAAGGTAGTCGTCGTCAGAGCTGACTTGAATTGCGATGGCGAGCCTACGGCAGAGCAAATCATGTGCGCATCCGGAGAGGCCGTGCGAGAAGCGATTGAGCACGCGCTCAGCGGCCGCTCGCACAACGTGATGCTCCGCGTTAATCAGGAAACGCTCGCCAAACTTGATGCGCTGGTCGAGGCGGGCGTGTGCGAGAGCCGCTCCGGTGCGGCGACGTTCATGATTCACGAAGGCATTCGTGCCAATGACGCGTTGTTTTGCGGCGTGGAGTCGATTACGGAGCAGATCGCTGCACTGAAAGATCAGCTTCGCGATCTCGTTGGAGATAAGAAGGGATCAGAAGAAGACTAGGCATTCGCAATAGGCAAAGGAATAGGGCGGGCCCCCGTCGGGCAAACGAGCAGGGGCCCTGGAGAGTCCAAGCTGGAACACTCCGTGGTTGAGTCTAGCGCAAGCGCACAGCTCGCGTCATATCGACTGCTGCTCGGAGTGCATCCGAATGAAGGAGTTGGCATGACACAGCAACCAAACCCGCAGGCATCAACCTGTGGATCTGAATGCACTCAAGGCGCGTTCTCGAGCATGCTCGGGATCCCACTTCACATCAACGGGAAGGGACCTTATCTGGTGTCCGTGGACACAGGAGCCGGCCTTACCGTGATCCTGCCGGAGGTTGCGCAGGACCTTAGGCTAGAGAAGGTAGGCGAGGAGACACGACGGGGTGTCGGCGGGGAAGTCACCCTTGACCTGGTTCGAGTGGACAGCATTTCCGCGAGCGACATCAGTATAGCTTTAGACACCATCGGTGTCGGCAGCTTTCTCAAGAAGCTGTGCGGCAAGAGCTTCCAAGGAAACCTCGGCTATGACATCCTGCAGCATGGCCGTTTGACCGCAGACTTCGCGGGCGAGCGAATGGTGTTCCACGCTGGCAATGGGGTGCCGATTGAGGGCGCACCCTTCGAGATAGCGAGCGCCAAGAAGCCACTCGTTGTCGTGGAGACAACCGTGAATGGAGAGGGGCCGTATAGGTTCGCCGTGGACACAGGAGCCATGGGCACGTGCATCTCGCCGCAGCTCGCGGAGGCCGTGGGAGTGGAGCAGGGGCAAGCGATTCAAGCCGCCGGTGTCGGCGGGATGGTTGACGCTTTCTTTGCCACTGACGGTCTCAAGTTTAGGATTGGTGATCGGTACGAAGCAGAAGCTACGCCCGTTGTCATCGACATCTTCGGTTCACTGTCCCCAGGAGATGGACTGAAGCTGTCGGGCATCATCGGTCAGGACATCCTGAGGCAGTTCATCGTAACCTTCGACTATCCCCATCAGCGGATCCGGTTCGCCTAGTTCACGTAGAGCCTTGCGCGGGTGCAGCTGCCCAGCACCCGCGCCCAGTTTCGCTCGCACCCTATCTACTGGATTACGACACAGATTGACTCGCAGGCCGTCCTCAGCTAGTCTGCGCTCAAGGAGGCACCATGAGAGACTGGTCAGTTCAGGAGACGCGGGAGTGGGTCTTGAAGACGCTGCACGAGCTGTATGAGAAGGACAATGAAGCGAGCGTCAAGTGGTCCACAGCTGTGCCCTTGGAAGCTTCGGAAGTACACCCGCACGGAGATGCCATCATCAGTCAGTGTCGTGAACTGGCGCGTCTGGGCTGGGTCGAAATCATGACCGAAGCCTACGGCAATCTGTTCGCACGGATGACTTCGCCTGGCCAACAAACTTGGGAGGAGTTCCTCCTTGCGAAAAGCAGTGATCCAGACGCAGTCTTGCCTCCTGGGTGAACCGGATCTGATAGTGGAATGGGCGGGGCGCACCACCAGCAATCCATTCGGCTTGCTCAATTACTGAATGCGCTTCCAAGGCCCGTACCCAACGCTCCCTGGGGTTGAACCTCACCCCCTCTCAGATGCAGTACACTTCGCTGGCTTCATGAGAGGGGATAGCATGTTTGACACGATGGATCAAGTGATCGAGCGGATCAATGAGGGCCAGCGATTCCTGGTGATCGGGCACATTCGCCCTGATGGCGATGACATCAGCTCGGTCGCCTCTCTGGTCATGATTCTTCGCAAGGCTGGTAAGGTCGCAGAAGGCTGCATCGCTCACAACGAATCTCCGTTCCTCCAAAGATTGGATCGGCATCATCTGATCCGAGATGTGGAGGCATTGCGCCGCTATGCCTATGACACAGCGATCACCGTGGATGCTTCCGAACTCTCCAGGATTGGAGCCGCAGCCGAACTCCTCGAAGGCAGGGCTCCTGACATTACGATCGATCACCACAAGTCAAACCTCGGCTTCGGAAAGCTCAACTTCTGCGATCCGGGCTATGCAGCAACCGCAATGATTGTGTACGAGATTGCGGAACGACTCGTGGCATTCGATGCTGACCTCGCAGAGATGCTGCTTCTGGGCATTGCCACGGATACCGGATTCTTCCGCTATGCAAGCGTGGACGAACGAACGTTCGCGTATGCAGCTCGCTTGGCCCAAGAAGGCGCCAATATGGGCAGGATCACTGAAGCGGTGCTTGAGCATCGAACACTCAACGAAATCGAGCTTGTGAAGGCGATGCTGGACACGCTCAAGCTCTCCTCAGATAGCAGGCTGGCAACCGCCTACGTGACTGCAGAGATGCTTCAACGTACCGGATGCACTGATGATGACACCGCGGGACTGATTGGCGAGATTCGCTCGATTGCTGGAGTTGAGGTTGCCATCGTCTTCATTGAGCTTTCGGAGAGGAACATCCACATCTCTCTCCGATCCAAGCGCACGATTGACGTCAGCGAGATCGCGCTCAAGTTTGAGGGAGGCGGACACGCCCGCGCAGCAGGATGCAGCTGCACCGACAGAGATCTCAAGGAACTGATCCCTCTCGTGACTGCAGAAGCGAAGCGCTCAATCGAGCAAGCATTCGCCAGTTGATTCGGAGGCGACCCTAGATGATGAGCATTCAGCCGATCTTGCTCGGGCTCACGCTTGCAAGCCTGGTGGCCCTCGTAATCTCTTCGGAGGTCATCACCCATTTGCTTCGGAAGCAAGGCGTGGACGTCTCCAGGTCTTACCTGCGATACCTTTCGCGACGCCAGCTCAGGGAGTATGCACGCATCACGAGCGCTGAATCGGGTAGAGCTGGATGGTGGCTCTATCTCTACATCGCATCCATCTGCATTGCGCTTGGCGCAGGCGTCCCCGCGCTCTTGCTGCGCTAAGGATCACTCAAACAACTCGTAGACATCGATGCGATCGAGGTACAGGCCGTCAAAGCCAGCATCCATCACTCGATCAACAGCTTGAAGAATGATTGCCTGCCAGATGGGATGCCAATACTCCACAGGGTAATTGCCTGGCCAGTTCGGGTTTTCCTCAAGCAGCCATTCCGGAGGACTCTGCTCCCAAGACGCGTCCCAGTAGCTACGGTAATCCTCGGCTTCACCAATCGAGAGGTAGCACAACACGAGGCGCTGACCGCCATTCGATTTCATCTTCAGTGACGACACGTCTGCTGGTGTGAGCGCAATACCTTGGAACGCTGCATCGAGGATGAGTAGGTCATAATCGGTTTGCTGGAGCACGGCAAGGAAGGCTTCCTTGGATGCGTAGCGGTGTGGGTTGATGAGATAGAGGAAGTTTCGAAAACCAGACAAGGAATCAACATCTCCAGCATGCACGTTGTGCGGGGCATCGGGATACATCGGGGTCTCGTCGAGCTCGCGACTCGGCGCTGCGAAGCCGGTGAACCCATGTGCTTCGCTTGAAGCCAATGCGTTGTCCACATTAGCTGTCGCCCAGCAGTAGTCGGTTACCAACACTTCGATATCGTGTAGCGCTGCCCGTTGCAGATACCCAAGCATCCAGGCTGTCGCTTCTGAAGGCGTCGGTTCATTGTCCTGTTCGTATCCGTAGAAGAGGTCCTCTCGACCCAATCCATCGATCGCTTCGAGGTAGGCGTTGGTGAGCGGCCCCTCGGCAGATCCATCACTTGTGAGCAGTTCCTCCCCGTTCTGCGGAACGATCAGCGCTGCGGGGTTTCGTATGCGCGCTTGTGCGGCAATGATTGCCACGAAATCACGCATCCTGTCCCTTGCCAACGTGTCCGACGGATCCGCTGCCCAGAAGGTGCACCCAAGTGCGAGCATCAGGATCAGAAGCAGGCTGCCGGTGCTTGCGATTCGCCGCATGCGCTGCGATCTCACAACAGCAGGATGGCGACCACGAGCAAGGCGACAGCAATGGTTGCGAGGGTGAGCCATGGGAAGGTCGTTTGTTGGATCCTCTCCATCGGGGTTTCGCAGCCGCTGAGCATACAAGTCCGTATTGCCGAACGTAGCCGAAGATCCTTTTCACGCCCAATGCCGGTCACAGCCGCATCGCCTGCAAAGATCACAGGGAAAGCCGAAGGGAAGATGCCGTATTCTGCGGCCAACGTCCACATCAAATCCGCGGCACCAGCTTCGCTTTCCTCAATGTGCGTGACCACAAGAGCGGGGTACTCCGCCTGCATGCCTTCGAGCAGCTCATCCATGTGACGGCAGTCATTGCATCCGTCGCGATAGAAGACTACGACATGCGGCAACTCATCTGAGAATGCAGGGACAACGACGAATAGCAGACTGGTCAGTACGAGCAGAACCCTGAGCGTATTTCGAAATCGGAGCATGAGGTCACCTCTGCAGGAATCATGCCTCAAATCGACTGTCGGCTACAACCCGGATGTCTCCTTGGATGATGACGCGTTGGAGAGACAGGCTCTGATCTCTGGCATCGCCGACTCAGCAGCCATCACACCTGCCTCAATGCCATCTTCTGCACGTTGGTATGACATAAACGAGACGTCCAGCTGCGGCTTGATGAGCACATCCGGGGGGCAGAGGATGAGCTTTTGGCGCAACACTTCCTGGAGCAGAATGGAGACTGTCTGGTTCATGATGCTGTACAGCCCGGGCAGGGGACGTTCCTCGTCTGGACGTTCACGAAAGACGTTCTCCAACCATTCCGTGAGGCTCGCGGGAACCGCGGTTGATTGCGCAAGGCCGCCCTTCACGCTGTCTCCAAGTCGATCCCAGAGATTGCGGCCTCGTGGCGTGGTGTGGACGGGTCTTGGGGTGATATCCACAGCGATCACAAACTCGGCGCCCAGGTCCCTGCAGAAGCCGATCGGCACAGGATCTACCAATCCGCCGTCAACCAGCAGCCGGCTGCCATGCCGCATTGGATGGAATACGCCTGGAATTGCAGTTGACGCACGCACAGCATCGACGAGCGATCCTTGCTGAAGCCGGATCGCCTCACCCGTGTCAATGTCACAAGCCATCGCGCCGTAAGGCATTTGCAGTTGCTCGATCGAGCAATCACCCAGTAGCTCCACAAGAATCCGCTTGAGCTCATTCCCTGAGCTGAAACCCGCAGGATGCAACGAAGGAAGGAAGCTGCGCAACAATCGGCGCGTTCCGATCGATAGCCATTCCTTTTCCATCTCGTCTGCTGGCAACCCGACCGCAAGGGCAGCACCAACCAGCGCGCCGATGCTGGAACCGCTGACCACGGACACCGGAATGCCTTCTGCCTCCAGCACCTTGAGCACGCCCGTGTGCGCTGCGCCCCGGGCTCCGCCCGAACCGAGTGCAAGGCCGATCTTCGGCAGATGCTGATCCTTTGGATTTGTCATGGCCGCCTATCGTAGCGCAAGCACCTTCACCACACCATCCAGACGAGCGGTCATGGCGGCTGCCATCGGCCTCTGCCTCTAGCCTTCTGTGTCGAGGTAGGTGCGCAGCCGTTTCTCTACGCGTTGCAAGTATTCGGGCGCGAACGAGATGTCTTCAGAGTCCTCAGACACTGCAATGAAGTTCGCGAGCAGCAGCGCGCGTCCCATGATAAGGGTTTCAATCTGGCCTGCGCGTGACTCCGGCCAGTCTGCGACGTCCTCATATCCACCGCGGAAGGCTGCAAGCAGTGTCTCGAAGTCCTCGCGCCATCGGTAGTAGTAGAGCGTGGTCGCGATGTCCTGCACCGGATAGCCCCACATCATGTCCTCGAAATCGAGCGCGTACAGTCTGTCTCGATCGACTTTCACGTTCCAGACGTGCAGGTCATTGTGAATCACGCGAAGTGATTCCCCGGACTGCAAAAGCTTCTCAAACTCCCGGGCGATGAGTGTGTGTGCTGCAAGGTAGGTCGTGCGCTGCTTGGGAGTCAGCGGAGCATCCGCCCCATCATTGAACAGCACAAGCGGCTCCAGCCCGGCGAATCCCTCAGCAGCATAGGGAAAGACGCTGTCGTAGGTACGAATGCGAAACGCCTCAGGAGGGGCAAATGTGGCAGCGTGACTGTGCAACCGCGCCATCAACGTTCCCTGGCGCATCACGTTTGCAGGCGTCAGCACATCATCTAGCATCCGGCCGGGGACCCATCGAAAAAGCGAGCTGCAAAGCGAAAGCCGTTCGCCAGGGACATCAAACTCACTGACGAAATCGCCATCCAGTCTGGCAACGGGCGCCGGGCACCCAATCTCTGTCTCTTCGACAAGCGCATGCAGCCAGGCAACTTCTGATCGTGTTTCCTCTGGGCCGTGACAGCTCTTGGGAGCTGTGACCCGAAGGACGAACTCGCCCAGCTTCGGATCGGACACCTTGTAGATGATGTTGCTTGCCTCGGTCAGTTGCGTCAGCCTCGGCGACGCCATGCCGTACTCTTTGAGCAACGCTCTTGCAACCGGACGTAGGCGGCGGCCGCGCCCAACTTGGGTCAGTTCATTCAAGCGCTTCACGAAGCACCGGCTTCCGATTCAAGCGTTTGCAGGCTAAGGTCCTCTCCTGCTCGAAGCTCCTTCTCAAACACATCGATCTGACGTACCACAGACATGCCTGCGGCTTCGTAGACCTTGTGCGCACCCGTGAGACTGGTGGCATCGACGCCGAGACAGGCGCGCTCCTGTCCTCGCGCCTTCAGCGTACGGAAGGACTGATGCAAGAGCGCGAGCGCAATGCCCTTGCGCCGCCACGCTCTGCACACGCCAAGGATTGCGACATAGCCCATCTTTGGATCTTCTTGATGCTTGAGATCACAGGACGCCAAGCCAACGATCTCCTCTCCGTGAACCGCAAGGAAGGTCAAGCTGGGATCAAACTCATCGTCATTCCGAATCCAATGATCCCACTGCGCGAGCTCTTCTTCGAAGGAGTTCTCTACGTGGCCCCAGTGGTCTTGGAAGGCATCTCGGAAGGCGTGCACTGTAGGCACAAGATCGTCTTCCCAGATGAATTCACGAACTGAGACACCGTCTGGCCATGTAGGCACCGGGATGTCGCAATCCAACTCAATCCCCATCCGCCAGAAGTGGCGAATAAGATCAAAGCCTCGTTCGCGGAAGAGCGCACAAAGCTCCTTGTCCGCACTCGCTACGCCTTGATTCATGACAACGCGTGCATGTGGAGGTGCCTTCGGCAGTACTTCTTGAGCGCGTGACTCCGTCCAATCCGAAAGCGCATTCTCGATACCCAACCCTGTGGCCTTCGGGTGAACGCGGATCCAGAGTCCGATCTGCACGAACGGGGACTCGATGGCTTCGACTTCTGCGTAGCCTAGGATGTCGCCGGTCTTTGATACAGCAACCTGGGTATCGGACGGCACTTCGAATCCAGGCTGCGTCCACGTCAGCTTGATCTGTTTCGCTGGGCGATTTCCGACGCCCAGGATCTTCTGGGAATGCGCGTCAATGACATCACAGATGCCTTCAATATCCTGCTCCGTTGCTGAGCGAAGGGTCCACGGGTGTTGCAAGTCTTTACACATCTTGATTCCTTTGGATTTGGCACACAACGCAAACGCAAACAAGGTTCACGTTTCCAAGGCTTGTCTGTTGAGGTTGCGCGTGCTCGCGCGAGGGGAAGCTAGCAGGCGTTCTGCTGGATCCACAGTTGGAGCAAGCGGCTCACAAGACGACTCGTTTCGATCGTGTTCACTTCGCTCCTCCTTGGTCCCAACAACGATACCGGCCCAATGCTTCGGTTGGTGACAGCGTCGACAGTAGGAATCAGTATACGGGTCTCGACACGGGTTTCAACACCCTCGAGCAAGCGTAGGCCTAACCTACGCTGAGATCGCTTCTTCCGATCGGGCCTTGTCCGACAACGGCGGCCGCACAAGTACTGCGGCAACTGCTAGGCCCAAAGGGATGAGCGCAGCCAGGTTGCAGAAGGTCGAGTAGGTACCCATCAGGTCTCTCGCCACTCCCATAGCCATCGGTCCAAGCGCGGAACCGACGATCGCAATCGACATCCCTGCACCACTGATACTTCCAAGATGCGCTCGTCCATAGTACTTGGCCCACATGACCGCACCGGCTGCACCCCAGCCTACTTGCATGGCGCCAAAGACACCGCCATAGACCATGGCGCTGGTCGTTGAAGTCAACCGCGGGGCCAGCAACAGAACCACAGCCTGAAGGATCAATGCTCCAGTGAGCACGAGTTTCGGGGAGACGTGATCGACTAGGAATCCCGCAGGCAAGCGAAGGATGGCCTGGGTCATTCCAATGGGCACGAAGACAGCAGCAGCAACGGCAGCAGCCAACCCTTGGTCTGTCACGATACTCTCCATGTGGAAGATGAGCCCAGTACCCAGCATCGACATGGAGGCAATGCCGCACGAGAGTACCCAGAAAAGCGGCGTGCGAAGTGCCTGCTTCAGCGTGTAGTCAATGCTGGCATCGAACACCTTGCGTTTGGGTTCCCGCTTCGGCGCGCCACCATCCGGCTCCATGCCGTGATCCTCAGGCCGCCTGCGATACAGAAACGCGGCAATCGGAACCATGACGACAAGCAGGACCCCGCCAAGCACCGCGTAGGCCGAGCGCCAGCCGATCGCGCCGATGAGCACCATCGCAATCCCTGGGAAGACGCCGGTCATCAGCGAACTCACGATTCCGGAAGCGCCACGCAGCGTGCCTCGCCTTCGCACCCACCACATGTTGATCATGGTGCTGGACACGAGATTCAGGCTGCCCTGACCAAAGAACCGCAGGGCCATGAATCCGAAAACCAGCATGAGAGCTGAGGAGACGAAGCCCATGTAGAAGCATGCTCCTGCCAACAGCGTGGCGCTCACAACCGCAGCAATGCGTGGGCCGCGACGATCAATGATTCTGCCCACGCCAAGCAACTGCAGCAGCACCGCGTTGCCAAGGGTTCCGATCATGTACAGCGTGCTCACTGCGGATCGGCTCAGTTCTAGGTCTCGGATGAGGTGTTCGATGAACATCGAGACCACAAACGTCTGGCCAGGCGATGTCATGACAATGCCCAGTGTACCGACACCAAGGATGACCCATCCGTAGTAGAACGGAACTCGCGATACCCAATCCTGCTGCTTCACTGGCCCTTCAGCCAAGTGGTTCATGCACTCATACCCTTTCTGAGTGTTGGTGGTTCTAGCTCCGCGATTCAGGAATGCGTTCGATCTTGAAGATCACCGGCCGCAGTCCGTCATTGCAGCATGTGATGGTGTACCCTGGCTCCTCAATCCATGGAACGGATGCCCCGTACATAACCATTGCCACTTCATGCCGAATGTCCGGCCATGCGCGTTCACAGAACCCGTCGGGCTTTGAGGGCCATCCCTCAGAGATGAACTCCTGTCCCTCCTGAAACACGAAGCAGGTTCCGAAGCTCTTCTTGAACGCCTCGTTCTGCAAGTACTCATCCACAAGGTCCTGATGGAACGTTGTCTTGAGCACAGTGATCTTGACACGCGCCATGGCTAGGCCTCGATGCGCTCGATGCGGAAGGTGACGGGCCGCAATCCGTCACTGCAACAGGAGAACTCAGTGCCTGGCGTAGGATTCGCACCCATCATGGTGAGCGCGATCGTC
>Ga0180436_10002746_pt1 | contig 16473 bp, 16 predicted proteins | sample SS_ome_2_FD_132434 | JGI IMG/M metagenome (GOLD analysis project Ga0180436, IMG submission 132434) | Hypersaline lake sediment archaeal communities from the Salton Sea, California, USA - SS_3_S_2 metaG | ecosystem: Environmental > Aquatic > Non-marine Saline and Alkaline > Hypersaline >...
CTCCAGCGTGGCTCCGGCGCGCGCTCACGTAGCCAGGTGGGTCCGTACCACGGTGAAGAGCGAGTCCGCTTGCAGGGAGGCCAGGTTGAAGCACGGGCCCTCCAGATGGTCCGCCAGCGCCTGTGCCAGCCCCTTGTCGTACTCCGCCGCTTCCATATTGATCACGATCGACTTGACCTCGTCGTCGCGAATCTGCTCCGCCATTCGGTAGGCCTCGAGCTGCGGCGGCATATTGCCGATGGAGACGTTGCCGGCGCCGTCGGTGAGGATCACCAGCAGCGGCTTGAGTTCCGGGAACTTGCGCAGCTCCTTCCGGATCGTGTCACGCGCCAGCCACAGACCGGCAGCCAGCGGCGTCTTCCCACCGATGGGCAGGTTCACCAGCATGCGCTTGGCCAGGTCCACGCTGTTGGTCGGCGTGAGGACCAGCGAGGCGCGGTCCTTCTGGAATACGATCATGCCCACGCGGTCGCGGCGTTGGTAGGCATCCGTCAGCAGCGAGAGCACGGCGCCTTTCGTCGCCTCCATCCGCTCCGAGACCGCCATTGACCACGATGCGTCCACGGCGAAGATGATAAGGTTTGCCGATCGCCGCACGCGGATCTTCTTCTGGTAGTCCTGCGGGCGCAGGTGGAGCGCCGGCTGTGGCCTGCCGGGACGGCGCCGTGCGCCATCCTCGCGCTCCTGTTGGAAGGGGGCGGCGGCGCGCAGTGTGGCGTCGAAGGCCAGGTCTGAGGCGTCGCGGGGCGAGGCGCGGAACCCGGCGTACCGCCCGCGCTTGCGTGACGTGCGAGTTCGGCTGCGTTTGCCCCCGGTGGCGCGGACCATCCGGTCCTGCTGGGTCTCCAGCCGGCGGGTGTCGAAGGTCTCACCGGGATCGATGAACTTCCCGCCCTCCCACCACTTGCCGTCGGTGGGCCACTTGGGGACATCCTGCTGTTGGGGCTGTGGTTGAGGCGTTCCGGAGGGTTCCGCCTCCTCCGCGTTCGCCTCAACCTCTAGGCTTTTTTTTGCTGGCCCTCGCCGGTGGCTTCGCCCTCGTAGCTGGCGCGGTCTTCCTCGGGATTCGCGTCTTGCGCACGCTCCCGCGCCGCGGCGACCATCTTGTCCAGCTGGTCGATCGAGGTCTGCACCTCGTCGAAGGGACGTCGCTTGAGCCGGTGGGGTAGCGCCAGTTCGGCCGCCAGGATGATGTCGCGGTCGGTGACGTAGGTCCGTTCCTCCCACGCAGCGTGGGCCACCGCGGTCTTCAGGATCACCAGATCGCCCCGGTGCCCGTCCACGCCCAGTCCCGCCATCATCTCGGCGATCGTTGCCATCTCCGCACGGGAATAGCGCACCTCGGGCAGCAGCCGTCGCGCCTCGGAGATGCGCTCCGCCAGGTGGGCCTCCTGTGTCGCCCACTCTTCACAGAACGCCTCTCGGTCCTGCTCGAACCCCAGGTTCCGCTCCATGATGTCCACCCGCGAGCGCGCGTCGTGGATGCCGCCCACGTCCACGCAGAGCGCGAAGCGATCCAGAAGTTGGGGACGGAGGTCTCCCTCCTCGGGGTTCATCGTGCCCACCAGGATAAAGCGCGCCGGGTGCTGGAAGGAGATGCCCTCGCGCTCCACGGTGTTGACGCCCATCGCGGCGGCGTCCAGCATCACGTCCACGATGTGGTCGTCCAGCAGGTTCACCTCGTCGACGTAGAGGATGCCGCGATTCGCCGAGGCCAGCACGCCGGGCTCAAACCGGCGCTCACCCTTCTGGATGGCGCGCTCGATATCCAGCGTGCCCACCACACGGTCCTCTGTGGCGCCGACCGGCAGCTCGACAAAGGGTACCTTCCTGGTCAGTCGGGGCAGCGTCTCGCCCTTCTCCGACCGGGTGCGGCAGGTCGTGCACCAGGAGGCCGGCTGGTCGGGATCGCAGTTGAACGCGCCGTCGGCCACCACGTTGATCTCCGGCAGCAACGCGGCCAGACCGCGGGCCGCCGTCGACTTGGCCGTGCCGCGCTCTCCGCGAATCAGCACGCCGCCGATGCGGAAGTTGATGGCGGTGAGGATAAGCGCTCGGCGCATCCTCTCCTGCCCTACGATCGCGGTAAATGGGAAGACCAACCGTCCGTTCTCCGTCACACGTTCCCCCTTGTACAGCCGGCAACGCGGTGATTATACCATCTCCCACCGCTTGCGGTCGAGCCCTCCCGAAGTAGACTAAGGTCACACTACCGAATGCCACTATCCAAGACGACCAAGTCTAGGGAGGTTCCTCCATGAGTGACAAGAAGTACGCTGTGGGTGTGGACTACGGCACTGAGTCGGGGCGCGCGGTCCTGGTCGATGTCTCCGATGGCAGCGTGATTGCCTCCGCGGTGCACTCCTACGCCAACGGTGTCATCGACGAGATGCTGCCCGGCACCGACATCCGTCTGGAGCCGGACTGGGCGCTCCAGGATCCCAACGACTACATCGAGGTGCTCAAGCACACGGTCCCCGCTGTCCTGGCGGAGAGTACGGTCGATCCCAAGGACGTGATCGGCATCGCCACCGACTTCACCGCCTGTACGGTCGTGGCGACCAAGGCCGATGGCACGCCGCTCTGCTTCCTGCCGGAGTGGCGCGACCATCCCCACGCGTGGATCAAGCTGTGGAAGCACCACGCCGCCCAGCCCGAGGCCAACAAGCTCAACGCGGTGGCCCGCGAGATGGGCGAGGGCTGGCTGGACCGCTACGGTGGCAAGATCAGCTCGGAGTGGTTCTTCCCCAAGGTCTGGCAGACACTGGATGAGGCCCCCGAGGTCTACGCCGCCGCCGACCGGTTCATCGAGGCCGCCGACTGGATCGTCTGGCAGCTGACGGGCCGGGAGACACGCAACAACTGTACCGCCGGCTACAAGGGCATCTGGTCGAAGAGCGACGGCTTCCCCTCCAGCGAGTTCCTGGCTGCGCTGGACCCGCGGCTGGCGGATGTCGTCGACGAGAAGATGTCCCGCGATGTCCAGTTCCTGGGCGACCGTGCCGGCAGCCTGACGGCGGAGGCCGCCGGGTGGACCGGGCTGGAGCCCGGGATCGCGGTGGCCGTGGGCAACGTTGACGCCCACGTCTCCGTGCCGGCAGCGACGGTGACCGACGCCGGGCGCATGGTCATCATCATGGGCACGTCCAACTGCCATATGATCCTCAGCAAGGAAGAGTCCACGGTGCCCGGGATGTGCGGCTACGTCGCCGACGGCATCATCCCCGGCTTCTTTGGCTACGAGGCGGGCCAGAGCTGCGTGGGCGACCACTTCGCGTGGTTCGTCGAGAACTGCGTCCCCGCCGCCTACGAGCGCGCTGCCGAAGAGAAGGGACTCTCCATCCACGAGCTGTTGGAGGCCAAGGCCGCGGAGCAGAAGCCTGGCGAGCACGGCCTGGTGGCGTTGGATTGGTGGAACGGCAACCGCAGCGTTCTTGTGGATGTCGATCTCACCGGCCTGCTCATCGGGCAGACACTGGCGACCAAGCCCGAGGACATCTACCGCGCGCTCATCGAGGCCACCGCCTACGGCACGCGCATGATCGTCGAGACCTTCGCCGAGAACGGCGTCGCCGTCGACGAAATCGTGGCCACGGGTGGGCTTCCCGAGCGCAACAAGCTGCTGATGCAGATATACGCCGACGTGACCGGGCGCGAGGTCAAGATCGCGGCATCCACCCAGACGCCGGCGCTGGGTTCGGCGATGTTCGGCGCCTTGGCGGCGGGCAAGGCCGCCGGCGGCTATGACACGATTCAGGAGGCCAGCGCGGCGATGGCTGGCCTGCGGGACGAGGTCTTCACGCCGATCCCCGCGCACACTGCGGTCTACGACAAGCTCTACGCAGAGTACGTCACCCTGCACGATACCTTTGGACGGGGCGCCAACGACGTGATGAAGCGGCTCAAGGCGCTGCGCGCCGAGATCCTGGGTTGAGGTGCGCGTGATGCTGGAGAGACTACGCGAGGAACTCTGCCAACTCCACTTGGAGTTGCCCAAGAATGACCTGGTAAGGTGGACCGGCGGTAACGTCAGCGGTCGTGATCCCGAGACCGGCTACATCGCAATCAAACCCTCTGGCGTGCGGTATGAGGTGCTTGGGCCGGAGCAGATGGTGATCGTGGACCTTGACGGCAACCGGATCGAGGGTGACCTCAAACCCTCGTCGGACACCGCCAGCCACCTCTACATCTACCGGCACCGGCCCGATGTCGGCGGCATCGTGCACACGCATTCGCCCTACGCCACGGCCTTTGCCGCCGTGGGGAAGCCCATCCCCGTCTGCCTGACGGCAATGGCCGACGAGTTCGGGGGCCCCATTCCTGTGGGCGACTTCGCGCTGATCGGTAGCGAGGCCATCGGCAAGGTGGTGGTGGACGCGATCGGTTCGTCGTGTGCGGTGTTGCTCAAGCAGCACGGGGTCTTCACCGTGGGGGCGAACCCTACCGCCGCGGTCAAGGCGGCGGTGATGACGGAGGATGTGGCCAAGACGGTCTGGTTGGCGATGCAGATCGGCCAGGTTGACGAGCTCGCACCGGAGGACGTGGCCAGCCTGCACCATCGCTACACCCACGTCTACGGACAGTAGGGGACTCCCTCCGTGGAGCGCGGGCGTCTCGCCCGCATGCGCACGTGGGGCCTACGAAAGGGAGAGCGATCCTGCGCACTGTGCGCCGACGGCATCAGTGCGCAGCAGCCGTCTGGGCACATCAGTGGATTCTGAGCGCAGAGAGCGGGCGGGACGCCCGCGGTCCACAGACTCACGTTGGTTCCTGGTGATCAGCGGCTCGATCCTCAGACGGCCCTTGGGCCGGCAGGAGCATCTGGAGGGTTATTGATGGACGCACTTGAGGCGATACGGACACGACGCAGCATACGGTCCTACACCGGCGATCCTGTGCCACGGGGGGATCTGGAGACCATCATCGACGCTGGCCGGATGGCGGCCACCGGCTACAACCGCCAGCCCTGGGACTTCGTCGTAGTCACGGAGCCCGACACGATTGCGACGCTCGCCGCCGCTACGTCCTGGCTGACGCAAGCTGGTGCTGTCGTCGCGGTGGTGGTGGACACGACCAGCAAGTTCTGGCTGGAGGATGCTTCAGCAGCCGTGCAGAACATGATGGTCGCCGCAACTGCCCTGGGGTATGGATCGTGTTGGATCGAGGGGCAGACTGGGGCGCACGAGCCGGCCTTCAAGACGCTATTGCGTGTGCCTGCGGAGAAGCGGTTGCTCACCCTGGTGGCAGTTGGCGTGCCGGCGGCCCACCCTGAGCCTCAGAAGCGCGCTCTCAACGACGTACTGCACTGGGAGACCTATCAGACCAGGAGTCCCGCGTGACCGGTACCACGGTGACCCTCGAGTCGCTGGTGCAGGGCCTGCGGCACCTCGGCCTCGAGGTCGGAATGGGCGTGATGGTCCACTCTTCCCTGCGCAGCTTCGGCTATGTCGAGGGCGGCCCCGCGACCGTCGTCGATGCACTGATGACGGCCATCACACCGGCGGGGACGTTGATGCTGCCCTCCTTCAACCACGACGTGCCCTTCAGGCCCGGCGGTCCCGGCGTCTACGATCCCCTCGTAACGCCTACCACCAATGGCGCCATCCCCGATGACTTCTGGCGCCGCCCCGGCGTGTCACGTTCGCTCAATCCCACGCATCCTTTCGCGGCCTGGGGAGTGAACGCGGAGACGTACACGACGGCCCATCACCGCACGCTGACGATGGGGCCTGACTCTCCACTGGGCCTCATGTGCCGCGACGATGGCTACGTCCTGCTCCTGGGCGTGGACTACGCCAGCAATACCTTCCATCACTGCGTCGAGATGTCCACCGGCGCCCCCTGCCTGGGACTGCGTACCGAGGCCTATCCCGTCCGGCTAGCCGGCGGCCGGCGCGTCGTCGGGCGGACGTGGGGGTGGCGCGGCGGACACTGTCCCTTCACCGACGGCAATCGTTACGCCGACCGGATGGCCGACAAACAGCGTGTGGTCACCATCGGCGCGTGCCGAGCCACTCTCTACCGCATGGCAGACTGCTTCGCCGTCGTCTCAGACATCCTGACCAACGGCCGGGACGGCCGTCCTCCCTGCCGCGGATGCCCGATCCGCCCGCGCCGAGTCGCCGCCACGGTGGCGTCTGACTGGGATGCCACGGCAGACAGCCTCAAGCCCAACGCCGAGGCGCTGACCTACTAGGAGGGTCCATGTCCGAGCTGCGCGTCGAGATGCTGGTGATACCGGCTGCCGAGGTGGGCCCTGAGAACCCCCTGCCGCCGCTGAAGTCCGGGCGCGACATCCACGCCACCGGCAAGCCGGTCCCCGGCATCCCCGAAGAGATGCTCCGCAACATGGCCTATGGCCGCGTCTCCAGCGTCCTGCCCTACACGATGCAGGATCGCTACACCCGTGATCGTGCGCCCCGCGCCTTCAAGGTCGCCGTCCTGGAGAATGAGTTCCTCCGTGCCACGTTCCTGCTGGAGCGCGGCGGGCGACTATGGTCGCTCACCCACAAATCCTCGGGCCGGGAGCTGCTGGACACCAACCCGGTCTTCCAGCCCGCTAATCTGGCCCTGCGCAATGCCTGGTTCAGCGGCGGCGTGGAGTGGAACATCGGCACCACCGGGCACTGTCCCTTCACGTGCTCCCCCATCTTTGCCGCACGTCTGGAGACGCCTGAGGGTGTCCCCGTGCTCCGTATGTATGAGTGGGAACGCATCCGACAGGTTCCCTTCCAGATCGATGTCTTCCTCCCCGACGGCTCGCGAGTGCTCTTTGTCTCCGTGCGCATCACCAATCCGCACGCCGAGACGGTGCCCATGTACTGGTGGTCCAACATCGCCGTGCCCGAGACCGCGCGGACACGCGTGCTGGTGCCTGCATCTGAGGCCTACAGCTTCGGCTACGGTGGGCGGGGGTTGGCCCGTGTCTCGATCCCTGACGTGGACGGCGTCGATATCTCCTATCCCACCAACATCCGCCGGGCGGCCGACTTCTTCTTCCACGTGCCCGACGGTGCCCGTCCCTGGGTCACCGCGCTTGACGAGCACGGGCGTGGCCTGATCCAGACCTCAACGCGGCGCCTCAAGGGGCGCAAGCTCTTCCTGTGGGGGATGGGTGACGGCGGTCGCCGGTGGCAGACCTTCCTCTCACAGCCCGGTCAGGCCTACATTGAGATCCAGGCCGGTCTGGCCCGAACCCAGCTCGAACACCTGCCGATGCCCGCGAGGACCGAGTGGCGGTGGCTGGAGGCCTACGGGCTGATGGCCGCCGAGCCCGACATCGTGCACGGCTCGGACTGGTCACAGGCAACGGCACACGTCGGGAGCCGCCTCGAGAGTCTGTTGCCGGATGATCGCCTGATGGACGCCCACGCCGCGTGTGCGGCTTGGCTGGATACGCCACCGGCGGAAGTCATCCAGCGTGGGTCCGGGTGGGGGGCTCTGGAGCAAGTGCGTCGCCAGCGCGAGGGCCGCGCTGCCTTCTGCACACCGGCGCTCTCGTTCGACAAGACGTCGCTCGGCGGCGCGCAGGCGCCGTGGGTGGCGCTGCTCGAGAGCGACACCTTTCCGGCGGCGAGCCCGTTGGAGGAACCCGCCGGCTATGTTGTGGCGCCGGCGTGGCGGGAGCGTCTGGAGGCGGTGGCCCGAAGAGACAGCGGCAACTGGTTCCTGTGGATGCACCTGGGCGTGCTGCGCTACCATGCTGGGGATCGCGACGGTGCACGAGATGCGTGGGAGAGGTCAGTCGCCGCCGAAGAGAACCCCTGGGCGCAGCGCAACCTGGCGCTGCTGGCCTGCGAGGATGGCTTGGTCGGTGAGGCCGTGGCGCACTACAGCGGCGCTGTCGCACTGCTACCGGGCTATCTGCCGCTGCTGACCGAATCGGGACGACAGCTGATCGACCTGGGCCGGGGGGCTGATTGGTTGGCGCTGCTGGATGCGCAACCGGACGCGGTCCGGACTGTGGGCCGGGTGCGTCTGCTGGAGGGACGGGCCGCGCTGCAGACAGATGAGCTGGATCGCATTCCGGCGCTCTTCGATGGCACGTTGGTGGTCGACGATCTGCGGGAGGGAGAGCGCTCGCTCTCGGATATCTGGCTGGCGTACCACGCTCAACGGATCAGTCGCGACGAGGGTGTGCCGGTGGACGACGCGCTGCGGGAGCGCGTGCGTCGTGAGCATCCCGTCCCCGACTTCCTGGACTTTAGGATGTCAGGAGACAAGTAACAGGGTCTAGTAGACCGTTGCCCGCCGTGAGTCGAAGTCGATGGCGAAGAGCGTCTCCTCGCCCCCGGCGGTCACCGATCGAATCAACAGCCCGTTGGTCGTCTCCTGAATGTCGAGCGTCGCAAAGGCCGCCGGCTCCGATGGCCAACCCGCCACCGAGATCCACAGGCTATGGTTGCACCACACGGCCCCGATCGGCCCCATCGGCAGCATGTAGCCCTCAGGCACCGTCAGAGCCGCGCACGTCGCCGGCACCTGATCGCTGGGAATCCCCTCGGGACCGGTGTAAGTCGTGGGCGTGGCCTCGTAGGCGTTGGCGTCCTTGCCGTCCAGCACATAGACTTTGCCGGTGTCGTGGCGCAGGATCATGAAGCTGCGGAACCGCAGATGCGGGTCGCCCTGCTCGACGTTCTGGCGGAAGGCCTGGACCTGACCCGAATAGGATTTGGTGGCTCCCGTTGCGCACGTCACTGGGATCCCCAACCCCGTCGCCTGGGTGACCACGGGGGTGAAGCGGCTGTCGACAATGTCGCACGCATAGGCCGAGGCACTCACCGGCGTGGCGGTTGGCCCGTCGGGCGGCGGTGGCGTGGCCGTCGGCAACGGTGTGGCGGTGGGCGCAGGGGTGCTCGTCGGTACGGACGTGGGCGGCACCGTTGAGGTCGGCGCCGGCGTGGGGGCTTGCGTGGGCCTGGCTGTCGCCGTCGGTTCCAGCGTTGGCACCGCAGTCGGTCGCAGGGTCGGGCGTGGCGTTGCCGTCGGCACCGGTGTGGCGGTCCCCGTTGGCCAGACACCGGGTACCGGAGCAGCCGGCAGCCTCAGCGCCAGCGCCGGCGCACCCTCTTCCACGGCGACGTCCACGAAGAGCACGGCGCCGAAGAGCCTCCCCTCGGGTGTCCTCAGTCGCCAGAGACTCTCCACGTGGTCCGGAAGCACCGGAGTCTTCAGCTCGATCGACAGCTCGACCTCGCGCGATGGACCCACCGTCGTGACCGGTACGCGGTCGGGACCCGACAGCGTGTCGCCGGCGATGCGCACCAGCTCGGTCCCCGCGGGCCAGTTGCAGGTCCCCGTGTTGCGCACCAGCCAGATCTTCATGAACCGTGTGTTGGGGGCCAGCCGCGCACCGTCCGTCAGGTTGATGTCCTGCACCAACGCGGCGTCGATGACGTCGGTGATGCCGTCACAGACTTTGTCGGGTAGCACAGCCGCCTGTGTCTGATCCGGGCCCTGCGTGTCGGTCGGTACCTCGATCTGGCCTATACCGGGCGCCGGTGTCTCGGTTGGGATGGCCTCAATGACGACCGACGATGACCCGGTGGCCGTGGGCGTGGCCACAGGGGTCGCGGCACTGTTATGTGCGCACGCGGTCAGGAGAAGGTAAGGAACCAAGAGCCATCTCGCGACGCTATGTGTTGGGGGGGCTTTCCTTGGCATGATATGGGCAGGGTCCTGTCGACGACAAGGGTGTGCCTCAAAGACCAACCATGCTTAGTATACCCACGTATCGCGCAGCGGGAAAGTGATCGTATCGACGAGGTTGCGGGAGGCCCTTAGGGTTGACCGAAACCCCTAGGGGCCTGGGGTGTCAGCCTGGATGACACGAGGGGCGAGGCCCCCTGGGGCGGCCGTTGTTCGGCTTCCCTCTGTACGACTGGGGTCTCCTGGGACCGCCACGCTCCAGGCAACCCGAAGAGTTGTCTCTGGCGCTGCGGGGTTCTGACGCGCGACTACGCTGCGGTTGCCCGCGACGCGGGCTGTGACGGGTTTAGCGGGGCATTTCCCGCCTTGTCCTGGTCCCGCTGCACCAGCAGCCAGATCGCGAGGCCCCCGACCACCGACAGCACGCCGCCGCTGAACAGCCCCAGGAAGTTGAGCGTCCTGTCGCCCTTCGAGTGGTGGGCAATGACCTGGCGATGTGCCTCTGTGGCCAAGTCTCGGCTCAACTGATCGACGAACGCGCGACTTGGGCGGATTCGCGGCCACACGGTGACCACGGCGCGCGCGATGGCTCGCTGCTGTTTCAGCGGTACATACTCCTGCAGCACAACGTATCGCTTACCGCTTCGACTGAACATCCCCGGCTCCTTCGCTCATTGCACGTTTGAGGCTGATGAGTGTCCGATGGTAGAGTGCCTTGATGGCGCCTTCCGTGCGCCCCAGGACTTCGGCGATCTCCGCATTGGACATCGTGTCGACGAACTTCAGGATAATGAGCGTCTTGCGATCTTCCGGCAGTCTCTCGATGACGTTGAGCAGCCGCTGCCGTGTCTCCGACGTCGATACCCAGGCTTCGGGCGAGACTAGCCCCGAGATCAGCAGGGGTGGCGCGTCCACATCGATCGACACCGTGGGCCGGTTCTGACGGTCGCGATACCAGTTGACCACCAGGTTGTGCGCGATCCGATAGAGCCACGCCTGGAACGGCGCACCGGTCTCTCGATAGCTCTGCAGGCTTCGCAGAGCTCGATAGAAGGTGCGCGACGTAAGATCCTCGGCCTCCGTACGGTTCGACGTGTGACGGTAGTGGTAATTGTAGATACGGTCGACGTACAGGTTGTAGAGCTCGCTGAAGGCCTCAGGATTGGCCTTGGCCGCTAGGACAAGGGCTCGTTCTTGTTCTCGGCTCATCGGGTTCCCTGGGTGGCTTGCGGACGCCTTGACGCCCGTCGAGCGGGAGTATAGCACATCCTGGACCCAGGGTCGCACCCAGCCTTAGGTAAGGTTCCACACTATATAACACGCGTTGGCGGCGATAGTTGCGGTCATCTTCACGCATTCGTAAGGTTGGTGGACAGTAGAAAGTGTCCGACTCCTGGTATAATCTTAGTTAGCAAGACCTTTCTGTTGGTCGGTCGCTTGACATGGAAGGTGACATCCGATGCAACGAGCACAGGGTATCGATGTCTCTCGCTGGCAGGGCAGGGTGGACTGGCTGCAGGTCAGAGATGCGGGCTACCGCTTCGCCTTCATCAGGGCGACCATCGGCGACCGCTACGTCGACCCCCGGTTCGACGCCAACTGGCGCGCTGCCCGCGATGCCGGCCTTCTGGTGTCGGCCTACCACGCCATGACCCCCGATACCCCTGCCGATGACCAGGTTGGCCATCTCTTCGATGTGTTGGATGGCCGAGCGGCGGATCTTCCCCTCGCGGTCGATGCCGAGCGCGACGACGGCCAGGAACCGGCGGAGATCACGCGATGTCTGATGGACTGTCTGGATGCCGTGGCATCCCAGGATGGGCGTGCGCCCATCGTCTACACGGCTCGTTGGTACTGGAACCGTCATGTGCTGACCTCTGTCGCGTGGGCTGCGTATGATCTCTGGGTTGCCAGCTACACGGCTGAACCCGCAATGCCCAGCGATTGGACGGCCTGGCGTTTCTGGCAGTACTCCGAACGCGGGCGCGTGCCCGGCATTGCCGCCTCGACTGACCTCAACTGGTTCGACGGTGATCTGGATGATCTCCTTGCCTACAGCGGACAGAGCGATCCCACATCGGGCGTGCCGGGGACGGGCTGGCGCTTCCGCGTCACCACACGTAGGCTCAACGTGCGAAACGGTCCGGGCCTCGACTACGACGATGTCGGTGATCTGTACGAGGGAGATGTGATCGAAGCCCTGACCCTGACGGGGGATGACGCGTGGGTCGAGTTCGAGCCCGGCAGGTGGGCCGCGCTGGCCCTGAAGGGCGAGCGGTACTTGCGGCCTGAGCTCAGCGACCCCGCGGTCGCTGAGGCTGATCCAGATTCAGGGAGTTAGCCTCGCGGACTGCGAGAGGATTTGCTGCAAGTTATCGCGTACTAACTAGCATTTTGGTTTCGGCACCCCTTGCATTTTCTATGGAATGTGTGTACAATATGCCTATGAAGGTGTCCCAAGTGCACACTACTCTCAAACGACATCCTAGCTCCTTCATCATCCTGACCGCTATGCTGGTTGGGGCGCTCGGGTTGCTTCTGCCTGTCCCCCTGTTGGCACGCCTCGGTCCTGAGGATCCCCGCAAGCTCTACTTCGAGGAGACCGGCTTCTGGGTTACCAGTGAGTTTCTGGACTACTTCGATGCAAACGGCGGGCTGGAGATTTTCGGCTATCCCATCTCGTCTCAGTACAACGAGCGCGGCATCCTGGTGCAGTACTTCCAGAAGGCTCGCATAGAGCTTCACGCGCTCAACCCCGAGCCCTACCGTGTCCAGATGGGGCTGTTGGGCGATGAGCTGGGGTTGCGTCGAGATGCGGTGCCGGCCCCGATCGCGCCTGGAAGGGTCTACTTCACCGAGACGGGTCACACAGTCACCTATATGTTCCTCAGGTACTTCCGTGCGCACGGCGGTATCGACGTCTTCGGCTACCCTATCAGCGAGATGCTGAATGAGAACCAGAAGATCGTTCAATACTTCCAGCGTCTCAAGTTGATCTGGGACCCCAACACGGCGCAGATGACCGTCGGCAACCTGGGCGAGATCTACGTGAACGCCAACCGGGGAACCATCCCCACCGACGTCCTCGAGCCCGCGGCCTACAGATATGGCAGCGAGAGCGTGCAGGCCCTCAGGGTCGCCGTCGGCGTGTCTCAGATGATGGCGGAACCCGTCCGGGGGCAGGGTGTGACTGTGGTCGTCATGGATGACTGGCTGGATGAGCCTGTGCACGATGCGATCATCAGGTTGACGGTGATCGACGAGAAGGGCGAGGAGCTTCAGGAGCTCACGCAGGTGCTCCGGACAGGCCCCGATGGCCGCCTCTCGACATCGTTGGCGCTGGACGATGTGCGCCCCGGGACGTGGCTGACCTTGCATGTCGAGGCAGCACTGGGGAAGGTGCAACAGGTTCAGAGCGAGTTCTTCCTGGTCTGGTAAGACGAGGCCTCGTCTGGCAAGACGAGGTGCTACGCGAGACGTGACAACGCGGCCCCAAGGGCCGCGTTGTGATTTTTCAGCGGGATGCAGCGACGCCTACTTGGTCACCCCCAGGCGCTCCTTCAGACGTTCAAACCACGACTGCCGGTTCGCATCCGCCGGTACCGTGCTCCTGAAGTTGCGCAGCCGTGTCACGGCGTGGCGCAGCTTCTGCATCTTGATGACTTGCTCCTGTCTGTTTTTCTTCGACATGCAGCTCCCTCCTGGGGTCGGGCGGCTACTGAGCTTCTGAGGCGAAGACGTAGCCGACGCCCCGCACGTTCAGAATGTACCGCGGATTCTCGGGCGCGGGCTCAAGTTTGCGCCGAAGCCGCCGTATGTGGACGCGCACGATGGAGCGTGCACCCCAGGCATCCGTCTCATACCCCTGCGCACACTTGACCAGTTCCTGCGGAGAGCAGACCTCGTCGGCGCGTGCCATCAGGCACTCAAGCAACCGGAACTCCGTCGGTGTGAGGTCGATGGCGTCGCCTTCGTACGTGACCATATGCTTCGCTCGATCCAGTGTGACCTCATCCACAACGATCAGGTCGTCATCGGGTGTCGCGATCACGTCAGCGTCGGAGATGTCCTCGGTCTTGACCAGTTCCTGTAGCGTGTTCTGCAGCTGGGCGACCAGCGCCCGGCGGTGGCGTCCGGCCTTCAGCTCCGAGAGCGCGCGCTGAACAGCGCTCAGCACCTCGTCGACGGGGCACGGCTTCAGCAGGAAGTCATAGGCCCCCTTGCGCAGTGCATTGATCGCCGTCTCCAGCGTGCCGTAGCCCGTGATCAGGATGACGATCGTCTCCTCCGATATCTTGCGGATACCGTCCAGTACCTGTAGGCCGTCGATGCCCGGCAGGCGCAGGTCCAGGATCGCCATGTCGAAGCTGGGGGATCGGCTGCGCGCCAGCGCCAGCGCCTCCTCCCCGGAGGCCGCCAGCGACACTTGGTATCCTTCCAGGCGGAGCACCTCACCCAGCGTGATGCGCTCGGCTGCCTCGTCGTCCACGATGAGGATGTCGATATGTCTATCCATAGGCTATTGTCCCTCTGTGTCGATGTGCTCGGGTAGACGGATGATAAACGTCGTGCCCCCGCCGGGGGGGCTCTCCACCGCAATGGTCCCGGCGTGGCGCTCGACGATGCCGTAGCTGATGGCCAGTCCCAGGCCGGTGCCGGTGGGTTTTGAGGTGTGGAATGGCTCAAACAGGTGATCCCTGATCTCAGTGGGGATGCCCGGCCCGTTATCGCGGAACGCGATGACCACCTGTCGCGCGTTGGCGTGGTGTGCCGTCCCCACCCACAGCGTGCCACCGTCGGGCAGCGCCTCGATGGCGTTGATCACCAGGTTGAGGAAGACTTGCGTGAGCTGGTTGGAGGTGCCGCGCACCGGCGGCAGGTTGCGGGATAGCCGGGCCTCGACGTGGATGTGCGACTGCTGCAGCCGCTTCTGGGCGATGGCGATGGCGTCTTCGACGGGGCGGTTCACGTCCAGCTCGCGCATGGACGATGTTGGTCGGTAGAAGTCCAGCATCCTGTGGACGATCTGGATCAGGCGGTTCACCTCGTTCTGGGCCATCTCCAGGTAGGTCTGCTGTTTGTCCTGATCCAGCCCCTTGTGGCCGGCCAGGTGAAGGCTGTTCTGGATCGCCTGAAGGGGATTGTTGATCTCGTGGGCCAGCGATGCCGTCAGCCGGCCCACAGCCGCCATCTTCTCGGCCTGGATCAGCTGGTTCTGGGATCGCTCGATCTCGTCGGCGAACGCCTCCAGATCGTGGAACAGACGAGCTTTCTCCACGGCCACCACGACGGTGGCCGCTACGTGCTCTGCCAACGTGATGTCCTGGTCTCGCAGGCGCCCGGGCGCCGCCACGGCCACCAACACGCCCACCGTCTCCACGTTCTTGGCCAGGGGCGCGCACAGGATGTCCAGGGGTTCCTGGTCCAGCAGCCGGTTCCAGAATCCCCCGGCCACGTCGCGCACCAGCTGGGACTGCGCGCCATCGGTGGTCGGTTGTATGCAGACGTCGTCGTCTGGGATCAGACGCCCCTCCAGCCACAGGCCCGCAGGGCTGCGTGCTGTGCGGATGACCCGCTCCTCGGTCTCCTCGTCGTTGAGCACCACGGCGAGGATCTTGGCAGGGACCAGCTGTGAGAGCCCGTTGAGGGCCGAGACCAGGACCTCGTCCAGGTCCAGGCTGGAAGAGATCGTGCGGTTGATCTCGTCCAGCGCGGCAAGCTCCTGGTTGCGCTGTCGCAGCATCATCTCCGAGCGGCGGATGCGCAGCACGACGCCCAGCCGGGCCAACATCTCCTGGGGATCGAAGGGCTTGATGATGTAGTCATCGGCGCCCATCTGCAGGCCGCGGGTCTTGGCCGATATCGAGTTGAGGCCCGTGATGAGGATCACGGGTATCTGTTCCAGCTCCGGGTCGGCCTTCATCCGGCCCAGGATGTGGAAGCCGTCCTCGCCCGGCATCATGATGTCGAGCAGCACGACATCGATGGAGCGGTTCTGCTCCATTTCCTCATGTAGGATTTGCAGGGCGGATCGGCCCTCGTTCCTGACCAGGATTTCGGCGGGGAGCAGCTCCAGGACTTCCCTGATGAGCCGGATCATCTCCGGATCGTCGTCAACGATCAGGATGCGTGGGGTGGGCATCCCTGTATCCCTGACTCGCGGAGGGGAGGATTGGGTGGCGATGAGAGGCTGGGAGACCATATTTGGATGTCCGTGGTTGTGTGAGTTGGCGTGACCTATGGACTGTGCAACCCGACGGCCGCTTCGACGGCCTCGGCGAGCGTGGCGAATCGCTCCTCGCTGACGTTCAGAACCCCGATTCTGGCCTGGTCTGTCAGTCCCGAGAAGACCCGGTGCCACGCCGCGTGTGTGCCGGATAGGGGAACCCAGAAATTGTGTGCCTCCGGGAAGAGGTGGCGCGTGTGAATGCGCGCTGCCGTCTTGTAGTGAAGCTCTATCATCCGCCGCTCGGCGCGGTATAGCTGTAGGTTCTCCTCCGACAGGCCAACGCCTCCCTCATAGCCCGTCCAGCGCGCCACGGCATCCGAGAAGTTCGACATGATCTCCTCGTACTCGGGGTCACCTGGGAAGAACATATGTGTGGCCCCATCCCAGTACACGGTGATCCAATCAGCGCGGGCATTGAAGGCCCGGAGGAACCACAGCGGGTCCTCGTTGGGGATGGCGTTCACCCACCAGACGATGAGCCCCGCCACCACCACAAGGACCAACAAAGCGTTCAGGGCACTGGGACGTTTACCTGACAAGGCGTTCTCCTACAAGTATTATAGCCTGTCTTGAGCGACTTGGAAAGTCCAATGGAA
>Ga0180436_10002747_pt1 | contig 16469 bp, 9 predicted proteins | sample SS_ome_2_FD_132434 | JGI IMG/M metagenome (GOLD analysis project Ga0180436, IMG submission 132434) | Hypersaline lake sediment archaeal communities from the Salton Sea, California, USA - SS_3_S_2 metaG | ecosystem: Environmental > Aquatic > Non-marine Saline and Alkaline > Hypersaline > Sediment...
CTCGTCTCCGAGGACGCGGTCTACGACGCGGCCTTCCGCAGGACGGGCCTGGCCCGCGTCCTGAACATCGGCGAGATCTTCGACTGCACCGAGCTGGTCGGTCGCGAACGCATGCCCGCGGGCCCGCGTCTGGGCATCGTCACCAACGCCGGCGGCCCCGGCGTGATGGCCGTCGATACGCTGATCGACCAGGGCGGCGAGCTGGCCGAACTGTCGGCGGAGAGCCTGGCGCGATTGGACGCCGGCCTGCCTCCCCACTGGTCCCGCACCAACCCGGTGGACATCCTCGGCGACGCGCGGGCCAAGCGCTTCGAGAAGGCCGCGCGGATCGTGCTCGAGGACGACGGCGTCGACGCGCTGCTGGTGATCCTCACGCCCCAGGGCATGACCCGCCCCGAGCGCGTGGCCCGGGCCGTCGGCCGGCTGGCCGAGGAAACCCGCAAGCCCGTGCTGGCCGCCTGGCTGGGACGCGAGAGCGTCCGCGAGGGCCTGCGCCTCCTGGTCGACGCGGGCGTGGCCACCTACCAGACGCCGGAGCAGGCCGTTCGGGCCTTCATGACCCTGGTGAAGTACGGCCGCAACCTGGAGGAGCTCTACGAGACCCCCCGCGACGTCCGGATCGACATCGGCGCGGATCGCGAGGCCGTGCGGGCCCGCCTGGTGGCGGCGTGCCCCCGGGCGCACACCCTCCTCTCGGAGACGCAGACCAAGACGCTGCTGCGGGACTACGGCATCGCCACGGCCGAGCCGACCCTCGCCCGCGACGCGGCGGAGGCCGTCGACGTCGCCGAGCGCACGGGCTATCCGGTGGTGCTGAAGATCGACGCGCCCGACATCGTCCACAAGTCGGACGTGGGCGGCGTGGCCCTGGGTCTCGGGAACGCCGACGCCGTGCGCACGGCCTTCGCCGGGATCATGGCGGATGCGGCGACGGCCCGTCCGGACGCGCACCTCCGCGGCGTGACCGTCCAGCCCATGATCGACGACCGGAACGCCGTGGAACTGATCCTGGGCCTGAAGCGGGACCCGGTCTTCGGCACCGTGGTGATGGCGGGCGCCGGCGGCACGGCGGCGGAGATCTGGCGCGACAACGCGCTGGGCTTCCCGCCCCTGAACGAGACGCTCGCCCTCCACATGCTGGAGTCGCTGCGCGCCTGGCCCCTGCTGCGCGGCTACCGCGGGCGCCCGGCGGTGGACCTGGACGCCCTGGTCGAGACGCTGATCCGCCTCTCCTACCTGGCCGCCGACCTGCCCGGCGTCGAGGAACTCGACATCAACCCCCTGCTCTGCGGACCCGACGGCGCCGTCGCCCTGGACGCCCGCGCCGTGGCGGGCCCGCCGCCCTCGAGCGGACGTCCCTACGGGCACCTGGCGCTGCGCCCCTACCCCGAGGAGTTGAAGCGGCGCGTCCGCACGGACGACGGCGCCGACGTGCTCCTGCGCCCCATCCGGCCCGAGGACGAGCCCGCGTGGATGGACATGCTGGGCAGCTGTTCCAAGGAGACGATCTACTCCCGCTTCCGCTTCTTCTACAACTGGTCGACCCACGACGCCGCGGTGCGCTACTGCTACATCGACTACGACCGCGAGATCGGCATCGTGGCCGAGCGCGCGGACGCGGACGGCCGCCGTCTCCTGGGCGTCGGCCGGCTGGTCGCCGACCCCGACCACGACACCGCCGAATACGCGGTCCTGATCCGCGACGCGGACCAGAACTCGGGACTCGGCGGCCGGTTGACGGATTTCTGCGAGGAGATCGCCGTCGGCTGGGGCCTCCGGCGCATCGTCGCCGAGACGACCAACTCCAACACGCGCATGCTCCATCTCTTCCGCGCGCGCGGCTACGAGATCGCGGCGCCCGGCGCGGAGGGCACCGTGCAGGTCTACAAGGATCTGCGGTAGATCACGGACGTAAGATTCCGGCTCCCCCGAAACAGATATGCTACAATCGATTTCCGATCATCGGCATCATTCGAATTCTCCGGGGGGAGGAAGATCGTCATGAAGACCCGCATGCATCTCATCCTGTTCTGCGTCCTGCTCGGACTGGCCGCATCCGCACCCGCCGCCACCTGCGTCCTCGAGGACGACGGCAGCGGCACGGTGCAGATGCCACCGGCCTGCCCCGACGGCTACGTCGGCCACATGGCGATCGTGGACGGCCTGCCGCCCGGCTCCACCCTGGAGATCGACGCCGTCCTGACCGATTTCTTCAACCGCTTCTCGACGACCGGCGGCACCCTCGGCGGCGAGGTGCACACCTTCGAGGCGACCCTGGACTGGCAGATCACCGGCACGGGCGACTACGCCGGCTTCAGCCGCCACCTGGCGATCCCCGTCGGCGGCGCGATGCATACCGCTCCGCGCATTCCCGGGGACGACATCCAGGAATTCGAACAGGTCCTGTTCAACCTGCAGGGAGAGCTCTTCGGCGATCCCGACTTCTGCGAACTGATCGTCGTCGCCGGCAACGGCAACGGGCTGCCCAGCCCCGGCAGCACCACGATCAAGAAACGGACCGACGGCGACTTCAACGTGGACAGCTTCTTCGACATCACCTACCGGATCGATTTCCAGGGCTGCCCGGGCAGCATACTGGACGGATTGGCCGGCTCAACGACCGCCACCGACCGCTTCCAGGCCGGCGAGGACTACGTCCCGCCCATCGACCATTCCTGCCAGTTGCCCGACAACGGCACCGGCACCATCGACCTGCCGCCGGACTGCCCCGACGGCTACCAGGGGCAGATGCGCATCGTCGACGGACTGCCTCCGGGCACCACCATCGAAATCGACGCCACGCTCACGGACTTCATCAACGTGTTCCCCTCCGGCGGCGGCACCCTCGGCGGCGAGGTCTTCCAGTTCGAGGCGCGGCTCTACTGGACCATGACCGGCACCGGCGACCTCACCGGCTTCTCGCGCAACCTGTCCATCGAAGTGTTCTGCGAGATGCACACCGCGCCGCGGACGCCCGGCGACCCCGTCCAGGCCTTCGAGCAGATCCTCTACCTGATGGACGGCGAGCTCTTCGGCGATCCCGACTTCTGCGCCCTGCGCGTGCGCGCCGGCGACGCCAACGGCCTGCCCAGCCCCGGCTCGACCACCCTGACGCAGCTGCCCAGCGGGGACTTCGCCGTGGACAGCTTCTTCGACATCACCTACGAGATCGAGTTCGAGGGCTGCCCGGACAGCAGCCTGGGCGACCTGAGCGGGGTCACGACCGGCATCGACCGCTTCCAGGCCGGCGAGGAATACGTCCCGCCCATCGACCATTCCTGCCAGCTGCCCGACAACGGCATCGGCACCATCGACCTGCCGCCCGACTGCCCCGAGGGCTACCTGGGCCAGATGCGCATCATCGACGGCCTGCCCCCGGGCAGCACCCTCGAGATCGACGCCGTGCTCGCGGACTTCAGCAACGTGCTCACGTTCAGCGGCGGCCCCCTCGTCGGCGAGGAGATCCTGTTCGAGGCGATCCTCTACTGGACCATGACCGGAACGGGCGACTACGCCGGCTTCTCGCGCAACCTGGCCATCGACGTCGTCGGCGAGATGCACACCGCGCCGCGCAACCCCGGCGACCCGATCCAGACCTTCGACCAGACCCTGTTCATCCTGGACGGCGAGCTCTTCGGCGATCCCGACTTCTGCGCCCTGCGCGTGCGCGCCGGCGACGCCAACGGCCTGCCCAGCCCCGGCTCGACCACCCTGACAAAGCTGCCCACCGGGGACTTCGCCGTGGACAGCTTCTTCGACATCACCTACGAGATCGAGTTCGAGGGCTGCCCCGGCAGCCAGCTGGATGGCCTGTCCGGGACGACGATCGGCACCGACCGCTTCCAGGCCGGCGAGCTCTTCGTGACCGCCGTGCCCGATCTGGGCGGTACGGGCGCGTTGCTGCTGCGCAATCACCCGAACCCCTTCAACCCCGTCACGACCATCGTGTACGAGGTGCCCGCCGCGGCGGGCCTGGTCAGCCTGGACATCTACGACCTGCGCGGCCAGCTCGTGCGCTCCCTGGTGCGCGGCCGGCTGCCCGAAGGCGTCCGCGCCGTGAACTGGACGGGCGACGACGACGCGGGACGCCGGGTCTCCGCCGGCGTCTACCTGTACGCCTTGCGTACGGACCGGGGCGTCGAGGTCAGGAAGATGGCGTTGATCAAATGACCGCACCCGCCTGAACGACACGAGGGGCGTCCCGTCGGGGACGCCCCTCTTCTCGATCCCGGCCGAACGCGGACTAGTCGTCCTCGCGGATCAGCTCGATCATCACCTCGTCCTCGGTCTCGACGGCATCGCCCTCATGGGTCATCTCCAGACCGATGGTGGCGACCCCGTTCTCGATGACGATGTCCACCTGGGCATCGCCCGTGAAACCGCTCTCGTAGACCTGTTGGAGTATCTGGGCGCGCATCTCCTCGTCGGTGCCCTCGGCCACGATCTCGATGTGAAAGAGATCGTGCCCCAGCTTCTCGGCCAGGCTGGTCGGGACGTCCGTGGTCAGCTCCTGGCTCTCCAGGTGCGCGCCGGCCACGGCGGGGAACGACGCCGAGATGCGTCCGGCCATGTTGACGACATCGACGCTCCGGCCCCAGATCACCAGATCGACGATCGTCGGCCCATCGTCCCTCTCATGGATCGACACCGACACGTCGTCGATTCCGGGCTGAGTCAGAGCGAACTGCGTCATCATCTGCAGCTCTTCCGAGTCGATGTCGCCCGCCAGGGTGTAGGTCAGACGCTGCCCCACCTCCACCTCGGTCTCGGTCGGCACGGTGCAGGCGCCGATGCCCATCACCGCCAGGATCAGGACCACGTACACGGGCCGCTTCAGGAAAATCATATGCCATCCCCTCTCGCGGGACATCGTTCGATCGTGTCGGGCGAGAAGCTCCGCCTCCAGCTCGGCGCGTCCGCGGGCGGCGTCGCGCGTCGGCCGCGCGGCCAGGTCCCGCAGGATCCGTTCGAGTCTATCGGGTCGCATAATCCACCTCGCCTCCTCTCTCGGGTTGCCCGCCCACCCGGCGGCGAAGCGCGCGCACAGCCCGCGACAGCCGCTGCTTGACGGCGTCGTTGGACAGGCCCGTCACGGCCGCGATCTCGCGGCAGCGCAGCCCCTCGCCGTAGCGCAGCGCGATCAGCTCGCGCGTGGCCGCCGGCAGCAGTCCGAGCTCGGCCCGGACCCGCTCCGCCTCTTCGCTGCGGATCATCCCCGCGAGGGGATCGCAGGCCGGACCGGCCAGCCGCTCAGCCAGACCGTCCACGTCCACCGTGTCGCGCCTGCGGCGCAGATGGTCGATCAGGGCGTGCCGGGCCATGGTCATCAGCCAGGCCGTCACGCTGCCTTTTTGTGGATCGTAGCTCGCCAGGTTCTTCAGCAGCTTGTGGAAGACCGTCGAGACCAGATCCTCGGTGTCGTGGACATCCGGCAGCCGCCGGTCGAGATAGGCGAAGACCGGCCCGTGCAGCTCGCCGAACAGGGCCCCGAAGGCCTTCGTGTCGCCGCGTCGCGCCTTCTGCAGCAGGCCGGCGTGACGGCGGTCCCTGATGGCTTTGCGCAGGTCCAAGCTCTTCGCTCCTCTTTCCGGGTGATGCGGTTGTCCCTACTACGGACAGGCCCGGAATCGGTGACACGCCGACTGAGCGGCCTCGAAAAACGAGATAGTTGACATGTCAATTATTGACATGTCAACTATCTCCGTGTTGCGACCCGCACGCGGCTCCGGCGAGCACGGATCATGAGGATGGAACTTAAGATTTGCATGGGCCGCATCCGCTTGACACCATTCAGGAACCAACGTCGTCTTCGTCCGCCCAACCAGGAGATGCGATGGCGCCGCAACTCGAAGCCGTGGAAGAGATTCTCGGCCGCTACCCCGCCGAGCCCGCCAGCCTGATCATGGTCCTGCAGGACCTGCAGGCCGAACTGCGGCATGTGCCGGACGCGGCCGTCGATATAGTGGCCGAGGCCCTGGACGTCCCGCGCAGCCGCGTGCATTCGGCTGTGTCCTTCTACAAGGCCTTCTCCACCACGCCGCGGGGCAAGCACAGCATCGACGTCTGCATGGGCACCGCCTGCCACGTGCGCGGCGCCGGACGGCTGGTCGACCAGCTCGCGGACGAGCTGCAGGTGGCGCCCGGCGGCACGACCGGCGACGGCGAAGTGACCCTCGACACGGTCCACTGCGTGGGCGCCTGCGCCCTGGGTCCGGTGGTGGTGCTCGACGGCGCGTTCCACGGCGAGATGAAGCCGCAGAAGCTCAGTCGCGCGGTCCGCAGCTGCTGCGAGAGCGAACCCGCGGCGGCGGCCGCGGCGACGATCGTCGAGCGCGAGGTGCGGCACGTCGCCGACCCGGCCGCGCTGGCGGCGTGGCGCGAGGATCTGCGCCGCGGCGGCGACACCGACACGGCCGTCGTCTCCATCTGCGCCGGCAGCGGCTGCCGGGCGTTGGGGGCCGAGGCCCTGGCCACCGCCTTCGAGACGGCCATCGCCGAACGCGGCGCGTCCGACGCGGTCCGCATCCAGCGCAACGGCTGCCACGGTTTCTGCGAGCGCGGCCTGATCTGCATCGTCCGGCCCGAGGGGATCTTCTACCAGAACGTCAAGCCCGCCGACGCCGACGAGATCGTCGGGGCGATCCTCGACGGGGGCGAGCCGGTCGCCCGACTGCTGCATGCGGATCCTGCCACCGGCGAACCCGTCGTCCACGAGAAGGACATCCCCTTCTACGCGGGACAGACGCGCTCGCTCATGCGGCGCAACGCCGTGATCGACCCCCTGAGCATCGACGACTACGTGGCCACGGGCGGCTACGCGGCCCTGGCCGAGGTGCTCGACGGCATGAGCCCCGAGAACATCATCGACGAGGTGAAGCGCGCCGGCCTGCGCGGGCGCGGCGGCGGCGGCTTCCAGGCAGCCCGCAAGTGGGCTTCGGCCCGCAAGGTGCCCGCCGAACGCAAGTACGTGCTCTGCAACGCCGACGAGGGCGATCCCGGCGCCTTCATGGACTGCTCCCTGCTCGAGGGCAATCCCCACTCGGTGATCGAGGGCATGATCATCGGCGCCTACGCCATCGCCGGCGGCACCTCACACGCCGAGGGCTACGTCTACGTGCGGGCGGAATACCCCGTGGCGGTCGAGCACCTGGACGTGGCCCTGGATCAGGCGCGGCGAGCGGGCCTGCTGGGCGCGGACATCCTCGGTTCGGGCTTCGACTACGACATCAGGATCAGCCGCGGCGGCGGCTCCTTCGTGTGCGGCGAGTCGACGGCGTTGATGAAGTCCATCGAGGGCGAGATCGGCGAGCCACGCGCGAAGTACGTCCATACCTCCACCAGCGGACTGTGGGACAGCCCCACGGTCCTGAACAACGTGGAGACCTGGGCCAACGTGCCCCTGATCCTCGGCGAGGGTGCCGAGGCCTTCGCGGAGGTGGGCACCGAGGGCTCCAAGGGCACCAAGATCTTCTCGCTGGTGGGCAAGGTCGTGAACACGGGCCTGGTCGAAGTGCCCATGGGCATGACCCTGCGCGAGATCGTCTTCGGGATCGGCGGCGGCATCCGGGACGGGCGCCGCTTCAAGGCCGTGCAGACCGGCGGGCCCAGCGGCGGCTGCGTGCCCGAATCGATGCTCGACATCCCCGTGGACTTCGACGAGCTGGCGCGGGCCGGCTCCATGATGGGCTCGGGCGGCATGATCGTCATGGACGAGGGCACCTGCATGGTCGACGTGGCCCGCTACTTCACGCGGTTCCTGGCGGAGGAATCCTGCGGCAAGTGCGCCGCCTGCCGGCTGGGCCTCGAGCAGATGCTGGCCGTGCTGGACCGCATCTGCGCCGGCGAGGGCGTGCCCGGGGACATCCCGACCCTCGAAAAGCTCTTCGACGTGCTCGACGACGGCTCCCTCTGCGGCCTGGGCAAGAGCGCGGCCAATCCCGTGCGCTCGACCCTGAAGCACTTTCGCGACGAGTACGAGGCGCACATCGCGGACAAGCGTTGCCCGGCCGGCGTGTGCCGCGAGTTGATCGTCTTCGAGATCACCGACGCCTGCAACGGCTGCGGGGCCTGCGTCAAGGTCTGCCCCGCCGACGCCGTGACCGGGGAGAAGAAGGGACGACACGCCATCGACGTCGAGGCGTGCACCAGTTGCGGGCTCTGCCAGGCCGCGTGCCCGGAAGACGCCATCATCGCGAGGTAGCGGTCCATGAGCGACCTGATCAGGCTCACCATCGACGGACAGCCCACCGAGGCCGCCCCGGGCACCACGGTGCTCGAGGCCGCGCGCCGTCTGGGCGTCCGTGTGCCGACCCTCTGCGACCACCCCTCCCTCGAGCCCAGCGGCGCCTGCCGGCTCTGCGTGGTGGAGATCACCCACGACGACTGGGGCGGCTGGTCCGGCCTGGTCACGTCCTGCCTCTACCCCGTGGAGGAAGGCCTGCAGGTCTCGACCACGTCGACGAAGGTCCGGGAGACGCGGCGCGGCCTGCTCGAACTCTACCTGGCCCGCTGTCCCGACGCCGAGGCGGTACGCGCCGTCGCCCGGCAGGAGGGTGTCGACGACACGCCCTTCCCGCCGCGCGCCGACGCCGACAAGTGCATCCAGTGCGGCCTCTGCGTGCGCGTCTGCGAGGACCTCAGCACGCGGGCCCTGGCGCCCCTGGGCCGCGGCACCGACAAGACGGTCGGCCCCCGGCCCGACAAGACGGGCGAGGATTGCGTGGGCTGCCTGGCCTGCGCCGAGATCTGTCCCACCGGCGAGATCGAATTCACGCGCGCCGACGGCCGCCTGAGCATCTGGGGCCGCGACTTCCCGGTGGCGATCTGCGAGGTGCGCGAGGACGCGTGCCGCGGCTGCGGCGTCTGCGAGGCGGTCTGCCCCTTCGACATCCCGCGGGTCTTCGCCACGCGGGGCGGCGGCTTCCTGGCCGCCATCTCCGGCGACTCCTGCACGGGCTGCGGCATCTGCGCCGGCGCCTGCCCCACCGGGGCCATCGTCCAGCATCACCATCCGGACACGGACCTGATCGGCGCGCCCGACCTGCGGGGCCGCACCGTCACCTACGCCTGCGCGCGCTCGGAACTGGCCGACCGCGACGGCCTGATCCCCGTGACCTGCGTGGGCCGCGTCGGCATCGACGACGTGATCTCGGTCCTGGCCCGCGGCGCCGACGGCGTGCAGCTCATGTGCCGCGACCGCGACACCTGTCCCTACGCGGCGGGCGGACACCTGGGCGAGCGGCAGGCGGACACGGCGAATCGCCTGGCCGAGGCGGCCGGGCTGGGCGCCGGACGCGTGCGCTACGTGCGGCCCCGGCCGGGCGCCGGCGGACCGGACGAGGCCGTGGCCGCCTTCCGCGCGGACCTGACGCCCTCGCCCCTCGACGCTCCCTGCCCTGCGAAGCTCACGGCCGAACGCGGCCTGGACCGGGCGCTGGCCGTCGCCGGCTGGCTCGCCGCACGCCCCGGACTCGCGCCCCGCATGCCCGAGGAGATCGCCGAGCTCTTCGACGTCGATTCCCAGGCCGACGACGTCCTCTGGCTCGGCGACCTGGTCGTTCTGGACCTGTTGCTTGCGGATCTGGTGGCGGATTGGCGGCTGCGCGACGCGCTCGCCGAAGCCGGCGCCCTGCTGCGGCGACTCGGCCTGAAGGTCCGGCTCGCCGCCTCGCCGCGCGAACTCGCCGGGGCCGGACGCGTGATCGCCGCCGACCGCCGCGGCCTGCCCGACGATCCCGGCGCGGTCGCCACGCTGGACGAACTGGCGGGCGTCGCGGCCGACGACGACCCGCCCTTCCGCTTCCGCATCACCCAGGACGAGCGGCGCGCGCTCGTATCCCGCCTGAAATCGTCGGACGCCGCCCTGCGCGCCGGGCCCCACCTGCTGGCCCAGCTCCGGATGGTCGCCCGCGAGGGCGCCTGGGTGGAGGGCCGCTACGCCGAACCCGTCGTCTCCTACGGCGACGCCGCGGAGGTGACGTCGTGAGCGACCGCCGCATCGAGAACCATCCCATCCTGCCGCCGCTGGACGGGGAGCGCATCGGTTTCACCTTCAACGGCCGCGCGCTGGAGGCCCGGCGGGGCGAGGTCATCTCCTCGGCCCTCTACGCCGCGGGCATCTCGGTCTTCGGGCACCACCACAAGGACGACGGCGCCCAGGGCATCTTCTGCGTCAACGGCCAGTGCAGCCAGTGCACCGTGGTGGCCGACGGCCGGCCGGTGAAGTCCTGCATGGTGCCCGTCACGCCGGGCATGACCGTCCAGAGCTGCGAGGCCCACCCCCGCCTGGGCGAGGCGGCGGCCGAGGCCATCAGTCCGGACGTGCCCGACACGACCGTCCAGGTGCTGATCATCGGCGGCGGCCCCGCCGGCGTGTGCGCCGCCAACGAGCTCGGTCGGCTGGGCATCGAGGTGCTGATCGTCGACGACAAGCAGGCGCTCGGCGGCAAGCTGAGCCTGCAGACCCACAACTTCTTCGGCTCGGTGGCCGACTGCTACGCCGGCCTGCGCGGCGTGGACATCGGCACCAGGCTCGCCGACGAGGTCACCGTCCTGCCGACGGTGGACGTCTGGCTGGATTCGACCGTGGTCGGCGTCTTCAGCGACGGGAAATTCGGCGTGGCCGGCCCCGACGGCTACCGGCTGGTCACCCCCGAGGCGACCCTGATCACCTGCGGCGCCCGCGAGAAGAGCCTGGCCTTTCCCGGCTGCGACCTGACCGGCATCTACGGCGCCGGCGCCTTCCAGACCCTGGTCAACCGGGACCAGGTGCGCTGCGCCGAGCGGCTGTTCATCATCGGCGGCGGAAACGTGGGCCTGATCGGCGCCTACCACGCGCTGCAGGCGGGCATCGACGTGGTCGGCCTGGTGGAGGCCCTGCCCCGCTGCGGCGGCTACAAGGTGCACGAGGACAAGATCCGGCGTCTGGGCGTGCCCGTCTGGACCCGCCACACGGTGGTGCGCGCCGAGGGCGACGAGACCGTCGAGCGCGTGATCACCGCCGCCATCGACGACCGCTTCCAGCCCATCGCCGGCACCGAGCGCGCCTTCGACGTGGACACGGTGCTGGTGGCGGTGGGCCTGTCGCCGGTGGACGAGCTGCTGGTCAAGGCCCGCGAGTACGGCATGACCGTCATGGCCGCCGGCGACACCAACGAGATCGCCGAGGCCTCGGCCGCCATCTTCTCGGGCAAGATCACCGGCCGCCGGCTGGCCCGCGAGCTCGGCGTGGACGTGCCCATCCCCAGCGACTGGGAGAGCTTCGGCGACATCCTCAAGCACCACGGCGGCGAGCCCGGCGAATTCACGGCGCCCGATCTGGACCAACCCGTCTATCCGCTGCTGCGCTGCGTGCAGGAGATCCCCTGCAATCCCTGCACCGAGGCCTGCCCCCACGACCTGATCTCGATGCCGGGCTCCATCCTGGCCCTGCCCGAGTTCTCGGGCCTCTGCGAGGGCTGCGGGCAGTGCGTGATCGCCTGTCCGGGACTGGCCATCAGCCTGGTGCACAACGACTACGACCCCACCGGCGAGACGGCGCTGCTGACCCTGCCCTTCGAGTTCGAGGACCGCGTGATCCCCTTCGGCGAGACGGTGGTCACCGTGGACATGGAGGGCGACGAGGTGGGCACGGGCAAGGTGATCGCCGTACGCAAGCGCGAGGACCAGGACCGCCGCAAGCTGCTGATGCTGGAGGTGCCGGCCGCGGACAAGCTCACGGTGGCGGGCTTCCGCATCCGCGAGCCCTGGCAGGGCGAGCCCGTCGACTTCACGGCCGAGAACGAGGACCCGATGGTCTGCCGCTGCGAACGCGTGCGCAAGAGCGAGATCGTCGACGCCATCCGCAAGGGCGTGCGCGACATGAACCAGCTCAAGGCCGTGGCCCGCTCGGGCATGGGCGGCTGCGGCGGCAAGACCTGCACCGATCTGGTGCTGCGCCTCTACCGTGAGGAGGGCGTGGACCTCGCCGAGGTGACGCGGCCCACCATCCGGCCCCTGGTGGCCGAGGTGCATCTGGGCGACTTCGTGCGCAAGGCCGACGGGGAGGAGGACTGAGGTGGGCGCGAACGGGACCTACGACGTGATCGTGGTCGGCGCGGGCAGCGTGGGCAATCCCGCCGCCTGCTTCCTGGCCCAGGCCGGCCTGAAGGTCCTGGCGCTCGAGCGCCGTCCCGCCGCGGGACAGGGCGACAACAAGGCCGCCATCGGCGGCGTGCGCGCCACCCACTCGGATCCCGGCAAGATCATGACCTGCGGCGAGAGCCTCGGGATCTTCACCGGCTGGAAGGACACCTACGGCTTCGATGTGGGCTGGAAGCCGGGCGGCTACTGCTTCCCCGTCTTCGACGAGCAGATCGAGGGCGTGCTCAAGGGCATCCTGCCCATCCAGAAGGACCACGGCCTGGAGATCGACTGGGTCGACGCCGACCGCGTGGCGGAGCTCTGCCCGGGCATCGTGCGCGAGGGCCTGCGCGGCGGCACCTACAGCCCCAACGACGGCCAGGTCTCCCCCCTGCTCGCGCCGGTGGCCTTCCAGCGAGAGGCCCAGCGCCACGGGGCCGAGTATCGCTTCAAGGAGCGCGTCACGGGTTACCTGCGGGACGGCGACCGCGTGGTGGGCGTGAAGACCGACAAGGGCGACTATGCCTGCGGCGAGGTGGTCCTGGCCGCCGGCGCCGACGCCGCCGAGCACGGCGGCCTGCTGGGCCTGGAGATCCCCGTGGCGCCGGACGTGCACGAGGCGGGCATCAGCGCGCCGGTCGAACCTTTCCTCGCGCCCCTGGTGGTCGACCTGCGCCCCGGTCCCGAGGGCAAGACCGCCAATTTCTACTTCGGGCAGAACCACGAGGGACAGATCATCTTCTGCTACACGCCGAAGGATCTCTTCCCGGGCACCAATCGCGAATCCATCTCCGAGTTCCTGCCGATCCTGGCCAACCGCATGATCTCCCTGATCCCGCGCCTGAAGAACCTCCTGATCCGCCGCGTCTGGCGCGGCTGCTACCCCATGACCCCCGACGGCGTCCCCATCATCGACCGCGTCGCGGGCGTCGACGGCCTGCTGCTGGCCGTGGGCATGTGCGGCCAGGGCTTCATGATGGGCCCCGGCGTGGCCAAGAACATCACCTCGCTGATCGTCGACGGACGTCCCACCCTGCCTCCAGAGGTGCACGCCTGCTTCCGCTTCGAGCGGGATTTCTTTGCGGCCAAGAAGGAAGCCCTGAAATAGCCCGGGCCGAGGACGCACACGTGTCGTTGCGGAGGACGCTTGCCGGTCGCTTCGCGCTCGGCTCGCTCGGATTATGGAACCCGCAGCCTGGAAGCTGCGGGTTCCTCCATACGCCCCCGCAATGACACGTGTGCGTCCTCGGCTCGATTCTCCACTTCTTTATGGCTGGAATTGTCTTATGTTGACGGTATTTTTCGTGTTTTGTATAATGTTGACATGACATACGACCCAGGAGGTTCGATATGAGCGAATACCCGGAGATCCTGACCCTCGCCCAGGCGGCCGCCCTGCTGCAGGTGTCCGAGCGGACCATCCACCGGATGGTCAAGCGGGGCGAGATGCCGGGCATGCGGATCGGCGGCCAGTGGCGCTTCGACCGGGAGCAGATCAAGGCCCTGGTGCGCGGCGAGTGGAGGCCGGCCGAGGAACCCCTCACCCAGGAGGAGCTGGTGGAGCGGGAGACCCTGCGGCTCGGCGTGGACCGGCCCGAGACCTTGCAGGAGATGCAGCGGGCGGCGAGGAAACGCCTGGAAGAGGACCCCGCGGACTGATTGCGCAATCTGCCAAAGCGAAGACCCCGCCTCCGAAGAGGCGGGGTCTCGTCATGCGTTCCGACGATGTCGTCGGAGTCGGACTACCAGCCCGTGCCGCGGTTGTCGCGACGGGGCCGCTCACGGGCCTCGTTCACGTTGAGATCGCGACCACCCATCTGGGTGCCGTTGAGGGCGCTGATGGCCTTCTCGGCGGAGCCGTCATCCATCTCCACGAAGCCGAAGCCGCGGGGGCGGCCGGTGTCGCGGTCGTTGATCAGGGCCACGGAGTGGACCTCTCCGTGCTGACCGAACAGGTCGCGCACTTCGTCCTCGGTCGCGGTGAAGGGCAGGTTTCCGACGTAGATCTTCTTCATCACAAACTCATCTCTGCCGGCGATCCGGCAAATCCAGGCACTCGGGGACATCGGCCAAATCCGATGATGCTCCGTGCCTCTAAAAGACCCGACGGTGATTCGAGCCGGGCCGCAATCCGGCGGATTCGGTCGGAGCTTCGCTCAGGAACCGCCATCGACTGCCCGCATAGACTACGCCTTATCTTGGACATCCGCAAATTAAAAATGCGGTGTCGATCAGTCGAAGATCTCGTATTCGGTCTCCGGAGCCGCCGGCGCCTCGTCCGCAGGGGCCGGCGGCGGGACATCCGCGAGCCGGCCGGTGAAGTCGATACCGGCCAGTTCGAAGGACTCGTCGCGCGGGAAGACTTCCACCTCGCGCTCGGCCTCGTCCAGGGCGAAGCCCTCGGGCAGCACGCTCCGGTCCACGCGCACCCGGTAGCGCCCGGGCCTGATCTCGCCCAAATAGTAGCTGCCGTCGCGGGCGGTGATGGAATGGCCGGCGACCCGGTCCTGGGCGTCGATCAGCAGGATGCGCAGCCCGCCCACACCCGAAACCGCCTCGTCGTCGGTGACGCCCCGCACCGCGCCGACGAGCGAGCCGAAGGCTCCGATGCCCAGGTTGACCTCCGTGAACATGCCCGTGCGGACCACCGCCTCCTGGGTGCCGTGGGTGGGCGTGTAGACGGCCGGCAGGGCTTCGGCGTCGAGGCTCACCCGGGCCCGCCGGCGGTAGGCGGAGTTGGGGATGACGAAGAGCCCCTCCTTGCCCGAGGAGATCCGCCAGCCCAGGTCCGTGTCCAGTGCCACGTCGGGGACGCCGGGTTCGCCGCCGTCGGGCACGCCGTTGCCGTTGTAGTCCAGGAAGACGCGGCCCTTGACGCCGCCCACGTCCGGGTTGAGCCGGTCGTCGACGATGGGGACCGGCTTGAGGGCCGAGAAGCCCACGTTGAGCTGGATCATCACGGACAGGCGCACCGTCCAGTCGTCCTCCTGGAGCTGGTTCTCCAGGACCAGCCGGTTGCGGTAGCTCCCCCCCACCAGGTACTCGAGACGGTTCTGCAGATAGGGGGAACGCTCGCTCCAGTCGTAGCCGGGCGTGAAGCGCCACTGCCAGGCCTCGCCGTAGCCGGCGCTGCGGGTCAGGTCCAGGTAGCTGCGTTTCGTGTCGCCGTAGGCCCGGTAGGCGGCCGAGATCTGCCAGCGTGGGCTCAGGCGGCGGCGCAGGTCGAGGCGCGAGCTCTGCGATCCGCTGCCCAGCGACGAGCGCGCGTCGAAATTGCTGGCCTGGCGGCGGATCTGGTCGAAGCGCGAGGCGGAACCGTCTGGCAGTTCCTCGCGCAGGGTGCGCCGGATGTCGTCGCCGAACACGAAGCGGCTCCGCAGATTCCAGCCCCGCAGCAGGCCGCTGTCGAAGCCGAGCACGTCGTAGCGGTAGGGCGCGCCGTCGTCGAGCCAGACGACGTTGGTGCCCAGAGAGAGGGTCGAGCGCGGGATCAGCCGGCGCAGGTCCCAGGACAGGATGGCGTCGCGGTAGCGGACGGTGCGGTCGGCGGCGCCGTCGAGGTTGTCGCGCGAGGACGCGCCGCCCACGGTGACCCGGTCGCCCCCGGACGCGCGCCAGACCAGGCTCAGGCTCGTGCCCGCCACGTCGTTCAGGTCGGCGCGCTGCCCGTCGAAGAAGGACGCGCCGTAGCGGAAGACCGCGGGATAGAGGCGCAGCTCCCCCGCGTGCAGCTCGGCATTGGCGCGGTAGGCCCAGTCGGTGTCGGCCGTCTCGCTGCGGGCCCCCTCCAGCGTCAGCAGCAGGGGATCGGCCACCTGCCAGGCCAGGCGCGAGCCCAGGTGCGTGCTCCGGTCGGGCAGGGAGTCGGTCGCGCCCTCGCCGGTGAAACGGAAGGCGTCCGCCGCGAAGAGGTCGCGCTGGTGGGCCGCCGACGCGCTCAGGGTGAGGTTGCCGGTCAGCCCGTAGTTCATGCGGCCGCCGGCGAAGAAGCCCTCCCCGGCGAAGTCGTCGACGGCGGGCAGCCGGCGGCCACCCACCGCTCCCACGAAGGCCAGCCGGCCGTCGTCGATGAGGCTGTCGGTGCCCAGGACCTCGCGCTCGACCTCCTCGACGGAGCCGTCCGGCTCCGCGATGACCACGCGCACGTCGTTGAGCCGGCTGATGAAGAGGTTGAAGCCCTCGAAGCGGTACACGCCCTCGCCCGGCGGCGCGTGGTCCGCGTCCCGGACGATCTGCACGTCCACCTCGCGCCCGTTGACCAGCAGCGTCACCTCGGAGCCCAGCGGCGCCGTGCCCTCGACCACGTGGCTCTGCTGGAAGGTCTCGCGCCGGCCCATCTGCGAGGGGTC
>Ga0180436_10002750_pt1 | contig 16463 bp, 11 predicted proteins | sample SS_ome_2_FD_132434 | JGI IMG/M metagenome (GOLD analysis project Ga0180436, IMG submission 132434) | Hypersaline lake sediment archaeal communities from the Salton Sea, California, USA - SS_3_S_2 metaG | ecosystem: Environmental > Aquatic > Non-marine Saline and Alkaline > Hypersaline >...
CAGGTGCGAATGAAAGAGGTCTTATTAGAACTCATCAGTTTAATAAAGTAGAGCTGTTTTGCGTTTGCAAACCGGAAGAGAGTGCAAAGGCGTTTGAAAAAATGTTATTAAGCGCTCAATCTATTGTAGAAGGATTAGAGCTTCATTATAGAAATATGTTACTTGTAACTGGAGATATGTCTTTCCCTTCTGCAAAAACAGTAGACTTGGAAGTATTTTTACCTGGTCAAGATCGTTACTATGAAGTTTCTTCAGTATCTAACTGTACTGATTTCCAAGCAAGAAGAGCAAAAATTCGTCATAAAGATAAAGGTGGAAAACCTGAGTTTGTACATACTCTAAATGGTTCTGGAGTGGCAACTTCAAGACTTATGGTTGGACTTTTAGAAAACCATCAACAGGAAGATGGATCTGTAGTTTTACCTAAAGCCTTGCATCCATATTTGGATGAAGATATGCTGCATTTAAAACCAGAATAGTAGGCATATGCTCGAAGATTTTTTTTCATTTTTAAAAAATAGTCCAACTTCTCATCATGCAAAAGAGGAAGTTGAAAAACGATTACTCGATAAAGGATATATAAAATTAGACCTTAAATCCTCATGGGATTTAGAAGAAGACAAAGGTTACTTTGTCACTTCCGGTTCTTTCATTACAGCTTTTTATCTCCCTAAAACAGTAAATCGCATTTCTCTAGTAGCTTCACATACAGATAGCCCAGCTCTAAAAATTAAACCGAATGCGGTCGTTGAATATAAAAGAGTTTGTAAACTAAACACAGATATCTATGGCGGTCCGATTTTTTCTACATGGGCAAACAGAGATTTAGGGATAGCTGGAAAAGTCATCTATAAGAAAAATGGTTTGCAATCTTGTTTAGTAAATATCGTTGATCATCCTGTTATGGTTTGCCAACCGGCAATCCATGTACACAGAAAGATTAATGAAGAAGGGATGAATGCTGAGCATTTAAAACCTGTATTATCTTTAAATAAAGATGCAAAAATTGAAGATCTTTTAAAAACCCAATTAGACTTTGATGAGATAGTAGACTTTGACCTGTTTTTATATCCTTTACAACAAGCAAGAACAATTGGACTTGATCACTCATTAATCTCAGCATATAGACTAGATAACTTAGCTTCTAGCTATTCATCACTAATAGCACTTTTAGAAGCAAAGCATTCAGATTCATTAAATGTTTGTATCTTTTTTGATCATGAAGAAATAGGATCCCAAACATATGAAGGAGCATCTTTTACACTTGTAGATCAAATCTTAGAAAAAATCATTAAAGATAGAGAAAAGCTTTTTGCATTAAAGCAAGATAGCCTTTGTCTTTCATGCGACTTATCACATGGATTTGAGCCTGATTATAAAGAGAAATTTGACAAGGAAAACACACCTCATTTAGATGATGGAGTTGTCATTAAATACGATACTAAGAAAAACTATGTAACTTCAATAGAAGGAGCTGCAATTATTCAAACTATCGCAAACGAAAATAACATTCCATTGCAAAAGTTTCACAATAAATCTAACGCTAGATCTGGATCTACAATTGGTCCAATATTTGAAGCAAGCCATGGAATAAAGACTGTAGACATTGGCATCTCTTGTTTATCTATGCATGCAACAAAAGAAGTAATTTCTGTAAAAGATTTTACAGAACAGACAAAACTTTTAAAAAACTTTTACGAAAAAACATATAACCTCGCAAATCTATGAGTAAAAAATGTTGTAAACATTTTAAAGGTAAAGAAGCCCTTGGACATGTAATTGAAGCAAGACAGAAGGGAAGAGACTTTATGTATAAAGAGCATGGAGGAGAACTTTCTGGCCCCACTTTTTCTTTTTTAGATACAGCTAAAGAGTGTTCTGTCTTTTTTACTGTTTTAGCAATTGTGTTTACCGGTTTTAATCAAACAATTTCTATTCCTTTTTTCTTTGCTATTTTTATCACCTATCTTTTTTTTAAGTCTGGAAGAGTTGCTATTGTAGGATGGACAAGACTTGAAAGATTGCACCGCATGATCGAAGAAGAAAGATATGAAATAGAACATCACAGACCTCAGGAAAAAGAAGAGCTTACAGCGTTATACCGAGCTAAAGGATTTTCAGGAAAACTATTAGAAGAAGTGATAGATATTTTAATGGCAGATGACAACAGACTTTTACAAGTTATGTTAGAAGATGAATTTGGACTAAGTTTAGAAAAAATCGAACACCCTTTAAAACAGGCGCTTGGTGCTTTTTTAGGGGCGAGTATTTCTGGAGCTTTATTTTTTTCAATTCTTTACTTTATCTTTCCACTTTCTGGACTAATTGCTCTTTCAACACTTACAGTAGGTCTTTTTGCTTGGGTATCAGCACATAAAGAAAAAAGAAGAAGACTTGTTTCTATTTGTTGGAATTTAGCTCTAGCTTATTTGAGTTTTGCAGTAGCATATTTTGTGACTCAAACTATTGTAGAGTTTTTGTAATGAAAGCTGATTCTCCCTATCTATTTGATGAGTTTTTCGCTTCAGGTTTAGATGAATCTATTAGCCCATTCCTTACAAAGTCTTCTAAAAAATGGGGAGAAAACCTCTCTTTAAAAATTTCTATTCTTGCAGCTTTTTTACTAATAACTAGTTTTGCCCTTTCATTTTATATCCCTCCACTTGGATATCTTCTTCTTGCTTTTGTATATTTTTTAGTTGGCACCCCTGCTTTTATCTCCTCTTTAGAAGATATCTTTTCTCTAGAGATCAATATTGACATCCTCATGACTTTAGCTGCCTTTTTTTCTATCCTTATTGGAAGTGGTTATGAAGGTGCATTATTACTTGTTCTTTTTGAACTTTCTGGAGCTATGGAAGAAGCTGTTACCTCCCGTGCTAAAGGAGCAATCTCAGCTCTTCACCACCTATCCCCTAAAATGGCTTATGTCAAAGAGGAAGATGGGTTTATTCAACGATCTGTAAAAGAAATCGAAATAGGAACCACAATTTTAGTAAAAGCTGGTGAAGTTGTTCCTCTTGATGGAAAAGTCCTTAAAGGGTCATCTTCTGTAAATCTTGTGCATTTAACAGGAGAAAGTCTACCTGTAGAAAAAACTCAAGGAGATGAAATCCCTTCAGGAGCACAAAATCTAGATTCAGCTTTAGAAATAGAAGTTACAAGAAAAAGTGCAGACTCTACTGTTTCTAAAATCATAGAGCTTATTACCACCGCACAAAACTCTAAACCAAAAGCTCAAAGATTTTTAGATAAGTTTGGTCAGCGCTATTCTACATCTATTATCGTACTTACTGGCTTTTTCGCAGCCACCTTGCCCTTTTTTACTGGTATCTCATATTTTGGCACTGAAGGAGCTATTTATCGCGCTCTAGCTTTTATGATCGCAGCTTCTCCTTGTGCTCTTATCATCGCAACTCCTACTGCATATTTAAGCGCAGTAAGTGCTTGTGCAAAGAAAGGAATCTTGCTTAAAGGCGGAATTACTTTAGATGCTCTATCTTCATGCCAAGCAATTGCTTTTGATAAAACGGGAACCTTAACGCACGGAAAACTTTCTCTATCAGAGATTATTCCCCTTACAGATACTAAACTTTCTAATGAAGATACATTGTTAATTGCAGCTTCTTTAGAAAAGCATGTAGTTCACCCTATTGCTACTGCAATTGTTGAAAAAGCAAAACACAAAGAAACTCCTTTAGAAGATGTTGTGACAAAGCCTGGTATGGGAGTAACTGCAAAAGCTAAAATCAATGATAAGGTATTTTCTACTGCAATTGGACGAAAAGAGTTTATTATAGAGTCTCTTTCTTCTAAAAAGAAAAAAGAAATCGAAGAAAAGCTCTCTTCTTTAGAATCAGAAAAAAATGTTATTGCTCTATTACAAGTAGAAGAAGATCTGTTTCTATTTAGATTAGAAGATACAATACGCCCATCTACTTTTAACTTAATAAAAGAACTTCAAGCTACTGCTTTAGAACCTATCATGTTAACTGGCGACAGACACTCTTCTGCTAATTTCGTCGCTTCTCAAATAGGAATCAAAGAGGTAAAAGCTGACCTTAAACCGGAAGATAAGCTCGATTATATTTCTACCCTTTCAGAGTCCAAACACCTAGCAATGGTAGGCGATGGAATCAATGATGCTCCTGCGCTTGCAAGATCTACAGTAGGAATATCCATGGGAAAAGTGGGTTCTGCATCTGCAGTAGATGCATCTGATGTTGTATTACTTAATGATGATTTAGAAAAGCTTTCTTGGCTATTTACAAAATCTAAAAAGACCCTACGCATCGTAAAACAAAATCTTACTCTAGCAATGGTTGTCATCTTATTTGCTACAACTCCAGCTTTAATGGGACTTGTCCCCCTTTGGCTTGCGGTAGTATTGCATGAAGGTGGAACTGTGCTTGTGGGGCTAAATAGTCTTCGTTTATTAAAATAGTTTACTGTTTATTTTCTTTTGCCTCAGTAATTTCTCCATCTAAGTAAGAAGCTATGATAAACGAAGGACCTGTCGGAATGTTTTTTCTTTCTTTTCCAAATTTAATACTACTAATAATCTTTGCAATTTTGCGAAAATTTTTAACAGAGGTTAGCATCTTATCAATTGATGACTTTAAGATCCTCTGAATAACTCTAGAAATTAAAAACTCTTCATCAAGATCTAATTGATCTATTAAAGCATTAATTTGTTTAGAATACTCCGAAATTGGAACCAATTTATTATTTCTTGATTGCACAGCAAAAAATAAAGAATGTAAAGCTGCATTTTGTATTTCACTTTCATATGCCTTCTTAAGCTTTTTCATATTTTCCATAGCATTTGGAACACCTACAAGATCTAAGAAACGAACAAAAGTGTAGAATTCCTTTTCATTTTGGTATCGTCTATATGCACCTCCCAATTCATTATCTAATTCTTCCATAGCTCCATCTACCAATTTACCGGCCCATTGATCAAACCAGCAATCTACACGGTATCGGGTATAAAAAATTGCGAACGTTCCTCCCATAAGAGTAAAACATAGTCCAGAAAGATACATCAGAGCTTGAAACTCTTCATCTTCAAACATTGAAGATGCTATTTGTCCAACCCTTTCTGTTAGACTAGTTTCTCCATTCAATAACTTTTCACCAACATAGCCACCTATTGAACTAGTAATATTCTCTATTATGAACCTATCCAAGTAAATAATTTAGCCACATAAAAATAAGTCCCATTTTGCTAAAAGCATCCCATAATTCAGGAAGCCTCTACCAACGAAGAAAAAGCCCGCTACATTTTCTCTTAAGCCAAGAAAAAGTTCTTTCTACAACCCATCTTTTTCTTGTTACTCCAAAATAATTTGCTATCTCTTCTGTACTTACCCTTTCTTTTGTATGTTTTCTGTACCCAATGATGGGAACATAGCCTTTACTTAGTAAAGCTTGACGGAATGCTTTAGAGTCATAACCTTTATCCGCTTCACAGATTGTCATTTCTTTGTTATCTTTGATTCGGATTGCAATCATTTGATTGAGAAGGATCAATGCTTGATCCCTTTCATTTCCCTTTGCAGAGGTTGTTGTAATCCATAAGGGCAGTCCTTTTTTATCTACAAGTAGATGCAAAAGGCTGCCCTTACCTTTATAACCATGGTCGACCTCTTTACCTCCTCCGGGTGCAGGGGGAAAAAGAACCGTCTAGGACGATTTGTTTTATATCGATCTTTCCAGACTGAAAACCTTTTTGCAGAAGCCCACTCAACACTCGGTCATAGACATGTGCTTCTTGTAGTTGTTTAAACCATTTGTGAGCAGTAGATCTAGGAACATATTTATCTTGATCGATGGGAAGGTCTATCCACCTACAACCTCGTACAAGAATATAAAGAATAGAGTTCCACACCTTTCTTAAATCACTTCTAGGGGTACCTCTTTGCAAAGGAGGTTCCCAATCCATGAGTTCTCTAATAAGATCCCACTCTTTATCTGATAATTCTGAAAACGAACGACTCATAAAACACCTCATTGAAAATTTTTGAGGAATCTTATAACATTAAATATTTACTTAGATAGGTTGATAGACATTTTTAAAACCCTTTAATTATGTTTAAATAAAGTATAACATCATTAAATATAAAATTCAACAATAATATAATTAATAATAACTTGAAAATATTGATCTATACTGTTGATTAGCAAGCCTTTAGATAATTACAAACAAAGAGGGTTTTTAGTTTTAAATAATTATTAATGTGTATTAATATAATAAAAAGAGTGTTTTTAATTATATTATGGAAGAATTTTCTAAAGAAAGTCTTAAAAACTGTGTTGAGATTGAGAGTAAGAAGTTCGAAAAGTTCTTTTTATGGATTCAAGAGAACATGCCCAAAAAGTTCTTTAGAGAAGTTGACAGAAACTCATTAACTCTTATCACCCATAACCTTATGAACTTAGAGATCCAGGGGTATTTTTCTGTGATCGTAAATAAGAATATAGGAATTGTTCTATGTCCAGACACGAAAAAAACTGATGAAAGGATCTTAGAGCATTTTTCAGATCATGGGATACGTTACTATCGCACTTATACGTCTTTAAAATCTACCCCGATACCTGAGATGAATGAAAAGCTTGTAATCGCTTTTGTTCATCTTACAGAAGGTACCGCTGGAGCTGAGACAAAACTACCTAAAGAGGTATTTGAAGAGTTAGAGGGATTAATAAAAGAGAAAAACCCTGATATTTCTAGTGAACAATTTCATAGCATTGTTAAAGCCATGCACTCTAGGTTTTTATTTTCTATGTCAAAAGAGAGAATTGTCTCTGCCATTGATATGTTTTTTAAAGCTTTAAACAGTGTTGCCTGTCAGTTTGAGGTACAAAAAGTCTTAGACTACAAAGAGACAGGTTCTCCTTCATTGAAGCTAATGATTGCATGGAAAAATGTTCCCAAAAGAGGTTTTTTATTAAATGTTTTACAAACAGTTAATAAGCACAATTTAAAAATGACTCGGTTTACCGCTACTTATGTAAATCCCTTTTCTACTGAAAATATTTTGATTATGAGTTTAGGGATTGATGGGTTAAACGGAGAGGCTGCATGGGAATCTGCAGATATAGAAGATCTTGAAAGAGAGCTTGCTATGTTAAAGCTCTCGGGAGAAGAAGATCTTTTTGAAAAAACCTTTGTGCAAACAAATAGATTATCAGAACACCAATGTCATTTTTTACGATCTTGTAAAAACTTCGTTCATCAGGTGTTAGTTCATAAAGATGCTAATCAATACACTTTAGAACAGATTGAAAAGGATCTTTGTAGACACACAAACTTTACTCTCATGATCCAAAAAGCTTTTGAAGCAAAATTTAAGCCAGACGGTGTTGACCTTGATGAGTACAAGCAAACAGTTGAAAAATTTAAGCAAAACTTAACAAAACTAGATACTGGCCACGCGTTTAATGACGAAAGAAGAAAAAATGTCTTAAAAACAGCTATGGTATTTGTAGAATTCATCTTAAAAACAAGTTTTTATGAAATTGACAAACTAGCTATTGGATTTAGACTTGATCCTAACTACTTAGATTATATTCCGTATGATAGAAAAGAGATTTTTGAAGAGATCCCCTTTGGGATCTTTTTTATTATGGGCATGAACTTTATTGGGTTTCATATCAGGTTCAAAGACCTTTCTCGTGGAGGACTTCGTACAATTATCTCAAAAGAGTTAGAACAACTTACGATTGATAAAAACCAGATATTTACAGAGTGCTATAATTTAGCTTATACACAGCAGAAAAAAAATAAAGACATTCCTGAAGGTGGAGCTAAAGGAGTGATTCTTTTAGATCCATTTCAAATTGTAAAAGGAGATTCTTTTCTACTTGAACAAGAGCTTCTAGCTGCAAAAACAGATAAAAAACTAGTTGAAGAAAAGATAGCTGCTTATAAAAACAAGATGAAACAAGAGTTTTTATACCTTTCACAAAAATCCTATATCGATTGTTTACTATCTTTAATTAACTGCGAAAAAGATGGGTCTTTAAAAGCAAAAAGCATTGTTGATTACTGGAAAAGACCAGAGTACATCTACCTTGGTCCTGATGAAAACATGCACAATTCTATGATTGAATGGATTGCTGACTATTCGGTTAAAAATGGATATGAACCTGGAAGATCTTTTATCTCTTCAAAACCAAGCGCTGGAATCAACCATAAAGAGTATGGGGTTACATCTTATGGTGTAAATGTTTATATGCATGAAGCCCTCTTGTTTTTAGGGATTAACCCAGAAAAAGATCAGTTTACAATAAAAATTTCTGGTGGTCCTGATGGAGATGTTGCGGGCAATCAGATCTTAAACCTTCAAAGGTTTTATAAAGATACCGCAAAACTTTTAGCTCTAACCGATGTATCTGGAACAATCTTTGATCCTGAAGGATTGGATTTAGATACTATGGTAACTCTTTTTAAAGAAGCTAAGTCAATCAGACATTATCCCCCAGAACTATTAAATGGTGGTGGGTTTTTACTCGACTTGCAAACCAAAAAAGAAGAGAAAAACTATACGCAACTTACTCTTTGCTCTCATAAGGAAAAGGGAAAAGTTGTCCAAAGATATTTAAGTGGTCATGAGATGAACCACCTTTTTAGAACAAATGTCCACCAAGCTAAAGCTGACATCTTTATTCCAGCTGGAGGAAGACCGCGTACACTTAATATCAACAACTATGAAGAATTCTTAGATAAACAAGGAAAGCCTACTTCTAAAGCCATTGTTGAAGGAGCTAATCTATACCTATCTCCTCGAGCAAGAAGAAAACTAGAAGAAGCCGGCTGCTTAATCTTAAAAGATAGTTCATGTAATAAAGGTGGAGTGATGACCTCTTCTATGGAAGTGTTATCTTCTTTAGTTCTTTCTGAAAAAGAGTTTTTAGATAATAAAGACACCCTTGTAACACAAATATTGGAGTTCATTAAAACAAGTGCACAAAATGAAGCTAGATTGCTTTTATCAACTTTTAAGAAAGAAAACCTCTACTTAACTGAAGTATCTGATCGCATCTCACTAAAAATCAATAAGTATAAATACCAACTACTTGACTTTCTAGAAACAATTGAACTCTCTTCCAACAAAGATGACCCTCTTATTGAAGCACTTTTAAACTACTGCCCAAAACTTTTAAAAGAAAATTTTACACCACAAATCTTAGAAAAAGTGCCAGATATTCATAAAAAAGCTATAATATCTGCTTACATCGCAAGTCACCTGATCTACAAAAAGGGAATTTTATGGTCCCCAACTATCGTAGATGTCTTGCCTGTTCTTATTGAAAACAATTCTTTAAATTCTAATAATTAATCATTTGTGACATTATTTAGCAGTTTTGTTATTTATCTGCTAATTTTTTCTTGTCTTAGGAATATTCATTTGGTACAATGAGGCCAAAATGGAAAAGAGGGTATCTTTTGAAAACTCTGTTAAAGAAGAATCCATCTAAGAAAGAAAAGATTCAGCAAGTATTATTTGGTCTTGTAGAGCTCTATATTAAGACTGGCAAGCCAATTGGCTCGCAGACTTTGCAAGCGCAAGGGTTTGATCATTTAAGTCCAGCAACTATAAGAAATTATTTTGCAAAACTTGAAGATGAAGGTTTTTTACATCAGCAGCATGCTTCTGGTGGAAGAGTCCCTACAGATTTGGCATTTCGTTTATACGCACAAAGTGTCAAAGATATCAAAGCAGAATCTGTAAATAATTTTTTTATTAAAGAAAAGAGCACAAAAGAGGTTAAATCTCTTTTGCATCGAGTGACTGAAGAGATTTCAGAAAGCTTAGAGCTTTCTGCAATCGCATCATTTCCAATCTTTGACCAAGATTTTATTCAAAAGATTCGTTGCATAGATGTTGATGAATCTACGTTAGTATGCCTATTGGTTACTGACTATGGGCAGATAAGAACAGAGACATTTTATAATAATTATCCTGTAACTGCAGAGTTATTAAAAAAAGCTGAAACCTATTTTCTTTGGAGAATAGGAAAAGAGCAGAAGCCTGAGTTTGCAGAGGAAAAAGATTTTATCTTTGCAAGAAAGCTTTATACAGAAATTATGCTTCGTCATGCTCTTGTTTTTGGAAATAGCTTAAAAAATAGCATTCACAAAACAGGGTTATCATTTTTAATGAAATACCCAGAGTTAAACAACACCAATAGCCTTTCCACCTCTTTATTATTTTTTGAAGATGAAGAGACAATTGCAGGGCTATTAAAGAAAGCGATGATCGAAAAAAAGCTTTCTTTTTGGATAGGGAAAGATTTATTTCCTCATATCAAAAAGCAAGAAAACTTTTCTTTCATAGCTATCCCCTATTTTATTAACCACTCTCCTGCAGGAGCTATTGCTTTATTTGGTCCAGAGAGAATGGATTATAAAAAAGTGTTTCAAACACTTAAAGGATATGCAGATAAGCTTTCTGAAAGATTAACAAAAAACATTTACAAACATAAAATCCCTTTCCGCGCTTCTTTAGAAGAGGAAAGGATCGGCTCTGCTTGTTCTATTTTATTAGAAGATAAGAGTCAGTTAGATCTATAAAAGGAGAACTCATGTCTGAAGAAAGACAAAACGAAGAAGAAATTTTAGATAACACTGAAGCTCAAGAGGCAGAGACTTTAAAAGAGCAGCCTAAAGAGCCAGAAGTTATCAATTATGAAGAAAAGTACATGCGACTTTTAGCTGAATTAGAAAACACAAGAAAACGCATGCAAAAAGAAAAGCAAGAGTGTGTAAGGTTTTCTATAGACAATGCAATTTCAGAGTTTATACCGGTAATGGATAATTTTGAAAATGCGCTAAAATTTGCTGAAAATACTTCAAAAGAAGTTCAAACATGGGCATCTGGTTTTCAGATGATTTTAACCCAGTTTAAAGATATTTTACTCAATCATGGAATCGTTGCCTTTCACTCAGAAGGCAACCAATTTGATCCTCACCTACATGAAGCTGTAGAAGTTGAAGAAACAGATGATCACCCTGAAGGGATGATTATAAAAGAATTTGCTAGAGGTTATAAAAGCCAACACAGAACCATCCGTCCGGCAAAAGTAAAGGTGTGTAAAAAGCCTGTTTCTTCAAAAGAACCTGAAGAAAAAGACACTGAGGATCAAGAAGAAAAAGCTAATAACTAAATAGGAGAAAACATATGTCTTCAAAAAAATCAAAAATCATTGGGATTGACTTAGGAACAACCAATTCATGTGTATCTATCATGGAAGGTGGTTCTGCGAAGGTTATAGCCAATGCTGAAGGAACAAGAACAACACCTTCAGTAATCTCATACAAAGATGGACAAAGACTTGTTGGGGTTTCTGCAAAAAGACAAGCAGTAACAAACCCTGAAAAGACTCTTGCTTCTACAAAACGTTTTATTGGTAGAAAGCATGATGAGGTTACAGAAGAGATTAAAACTGTACCTTATAAAGTTACCAAAAACAAAAATGGTGATGCGGTATTCGAAGTTGAAGGAAACCAAATCAGTCCTGAAGAAGCAGCAGCACAAATTCTTACTAAAATGAAAGAAACTGCTGAAAGCTATTTAGGAGAAACGATTACAGAAGCTGTAATTACAGTTCCAGCTTACTTTAATGACTCTCAAAGACAGTCAACAAAAGATGCTGGTAGAATTGCTGGTTTAGATGTTAAGAGAATCATTCCTGAGCCAACAGCTGCTGCTCTATCTTACGGTCTTGATAAAGACGCTGATAAGAAAGTAGTTGTTTATGACCTTGGTGGTGGTACATTTGATGTATCTATTTTAGATATTTCTGATGGAGTATTTGAAGTTCTTGCAACAAATGGAGATACTCACCTTGGTGGAGATGACTTTGATAACGTTATTATCCAATGGATGTTAGAAGAGTTTAAAAAAGAAAATGGTATTGATTTATCTAATGATAAAATGGCACTTCAACGTTTAAGAGATGCTGCAGAAAAAGCTAAAATTGAGCTATCTGGAACATCTTCTACAGACATCAACCAACCATTTATCACAATGGATGCATCTGGACCAAAGCACTTAAACTTAAACCTAACGAGAGCAAAATTTGAAGCTCTAGCATCAACTCTTATTGAAAGAACAAAAACACCTTGCGTAAACGCACTTAAAGATGCTGGTCTTTCAGCTTCTGATATCGATGATGTGATTTTAGTAGGTGGAATGACAAGAATGCCAATGGTTCAAGAAAAGGTTCAAGACATCTTTAATAAAGAACCTCATAAAGGTGTTAATCCTGATGAAGCTGTTGCATCTGGAGCTGCGATTCAAGGTGGTATTATTTCTGGTGATGTTAAAGACGTTTTACTTCTAGACGTTGTTCCTTTAACACTTGGAATTGAAACATTAGGTGGTGTGTTAACTCCCCTAATTGAAAGAAATACTACAATTCCAACTCAGAAAAAACAAATCTTCTCTACTGCAGCAGATAATCAACCAGCAGTAACTATTGTTGTTTTACAAGGTGAAAGACCAATGGCAAAAGACAATAAAGAGATAGGAAGATTTGATCTTACAGATATTCCACCAGCTCCAAGAGGAACTCCTCAAATTGAGGTAGCTTTTGACCTTGATGCTAATGGAATTTTAAGCGTATCTGCTAAAGATAAGCAATCTGGGAAAGAACAAAAAATCCGTATCGAAGCTAAATCTGGTCTATCAGAAGATGAAATTCAGCAAAAAGTTAAAGAAGCTGAATTACATGCTGAAGAAGATAAGAAACAAAAAGAAGCTATTGATGTAAAAAATGAGTCTGATGCACTTTGCTTTAGAGCACAAAAGTCTGTAGATGAGTTTAAAGATAAGCTTCCAGAAAACATTAAGTCTGAGATTCAATCAAAGATCGATGGCCTTAAAAAAGCTGTTGAATCTAATGACATTGAGCAAATGAAAACTGCTAAAGCAGCACTAGAAACTGCTATGCAACAAATTGGTGAGCAACTTCAAAAAGCTCAACAACAACAAACTCCTCCTCAAGGAAATCCCCAAGGGAACCCTCAAGGAAATCCTCAATCAAACAACAAAGAGGATATTGAAGAGGCTGAAGTTGAAATCTTAGATGAAAATGAAGATACAGCTAAAAGCTAATTAAAGCATTTTAACTCCATTAAAAAAGCGAACTTTTTAAGTTCGCTTTTTTTGTCTTAACAACATTCACTTACCTTTCAAAAATCATTGATATTTAGTCTGCTAGAGATTAAACTATAACCTTTTTTATAAATTTAAGCAGGAAAAATTAATGACTATCTACCGTTCTAGTAACTCAACGACAAAAATTTACAGCATACAAAAAACAGCAGATAGCGACTATCTAGCCTTACATCCATGTAATCACAAGTTAAACAAAGAAGCTACTTGGCTTTATTCCTGTGATAAGCGCGTCTATTGCTGATGAAAAAACCTGTTTAAAATGTAAAAAAATAGTTCGGAGTTATTCAAAACTAGTTTGAAAATCTGTTAAACAATGTTGCAATCAAATTCTTGCCTAATTAGACTATCTTTTTTCGAACACCACTAACATAAAAAAGAGGTAATTATGTCTTCTACACATGTAAATACATTAACAAACTGCATACATAAAAGTATGGAAGCAGCAGCTAGAAACACAACAACAGCTTTAGAAAAAGCAAAAAACAATAAAGCTGGGATAACAACTCTGTTTTTAACTAACATTCTATTTTTAAACTCGACTATTAAAAGCTTAATTTCAAGAAACCTTGTTCAAAGACTACCAGAAAGAATTTCTAATCTTCCATATTTACATACTATTTCAGCAACTGCTCTAAGTTTTGGAATAGCGAGGGCTGCTCAAAAAACATCAAACCTGTATTTTGCTAATAACCAAATTACTCCAGCTCAAAATAATCAGCAAACTGACGACGCTCAACCAGTGGAGGCTCAAGAAAACACTGAGCAAACTGACGATGCTCAACAAGTGAACACTGAGCAAACTGATGATACTCAACCAGTAAAAGCTCAAGAAAACACTGAGCAAACTGATGATGCTCAGCCAGTAAACACTAAAGAAAGCACTGAGCAAACTGATGATGCTCAGCCAGTGAACACTAAAGAAAACACTGAGCAAACTGATGATGCTCAGCCAGTGAACACTAAAGAAAACACTGAGCAAACTGATGATGCTCAGCCAGTGAAAACTAAAGAAAGCACTGAGCAAACTGATGATGCTCAACCAGTGAACACTAAAGAAAACACTAAAGAAAACACTGAAGAAAATTCAAAGCCAGTAAAGAATGAAAAATTACCTCTTTCTAAGCGTATTTCTGATTTGGTACATTTTAAAAAGACTGACGGTGTTTTTAAGAAGATCATTAAAGTAGTTCCTCTTCTTCTATTTACAATGATTGCTACTGTTTTTGCAGTAATAAGCTATACAGCTTCATCTGTAACTTCAATTTTTAAGAAGACTCACACAGAAAATGCTCAAAGTTCAAATGAGCAATCTGCTAAACAATCATCTGTAGCTTAAAACTAGTCATAGTTAAAAAAAAAGCCAGCTTATTGCTGGCTTTTTTCTTTAGAAGAATATTCTTGTTATATCGTGAAAGGTTATATAAATCGTATAACCAATAAGCAGAACTACAAATGGTAAGATGATTCTTTCCATTGTTTTTGCTTTTATCGGCTTTTTTGTAACCATTTCGATGCAAGATAATGTTATGTGTCCACCATCTAATACTGGAATTGGAAGAAGGTTTAATAAACCTAAGTTTAATGAAATCATACCAATCCAATAAAGCACTTCAGCTATCCCTAAAGACCAGCTATGTTGTACAACATACATAATTCCTACAGGACCTGACATATGCTTTGGACTTACATCCCCTAGTACAAGACCTGTAAAGGTTCTTTGTATTTCAGAAACTACATCTCCAAATAAAGCAAATGGTGATGGGTTATAAAGCACTTGCTTATCTTGTAACATAATTCCAAGCATATAAGAGTTTTCATACTTATTTAACTCAACAAGCTTTTTTGTTTTTAACTCATCATCTTCCATATCTTCAATAGATTGGCGAAGATTGGTAAGCTCAGTTTTCGTTCTTTTGTCTTCAATATCTTTTAATTTCTGAAGTTTTATTGGAGATAAAAGAGCAAAGTGCTTTGTGCTTTTAACTTCATTTTTTGTACCAATAGATGAAACAATCTTATTTAAATCATGAGTTGGAAATTGTTTGTCAAACTCAGCATCTGCCATATCCGCTGATAAGGATGAGTCACTTGTTAAATCATTTTGGACAATAATAAGAGCATTTTTTGTTTGAATCTTTTGAAGAAGATCAAAAGAAGTTGAGACTTTTTGCCCATCAATTGCAATGATCTTATCCCCTCTTTCTAAAGGAAAATAACTTGCACATCTTTGACATGGAATAAAAGCCTTAGCACCTTCTTCTTTATCAATGAATGTGATTTTGTTTTTAACTTGTAGATTAGAGTTTAAATCATAAGGAATAAAATAAAGTGATGCTAATGACTGTTTTATTCCTGTCTCATATTTCCAATCATTAAGCTCATTTTTTACCGATCTATTTAATCTAAGTGAATCTAATTGAACTCTAGGAACTCTTGTATGTATTACTTTTCCTTTACGTAAAACAGAAAGGTAAGTTGTTGACTCATTTAATATAGAGTTAAGTTGATCTGATGAAAAGATTAATTCACCGTTTACCCAAACAAGACGATCGTCTTGTTTTAACCCTGAATTTAGAATTGATGTCGATGGGGTTAAAGAGTTTTGCTGCATTGCTTCAGGATTGTAAATAAGATACTTTGCCGGACTTACTATTCCTATCGTCTGAAAATCTGGATTTCCACCTTCAAGCGCATAATTATTTAATGTGTAATCAAATGCCTCTTTTTTCTGCTGAGTAAGATAATCTATTTTGTACCCTTTAATTCTTGTCTGGCTATCTTTTCCAATAGCATTAAACAATAGATCTTTAACTCCGTTATAAGGTCTATCACCAAGCTCTACAATTTCATCACCTGGACGTATTCCTTTTTGGTATAGCTCTGATTTTTCATCTATCCAACCAATTTTATGTGTGTAATGAGAAAAAGGCTTTTCTCTTCCACCAATAAGATAAACACCTGTAAAAACTATTAAAGCAAATACGATGTTTACTAAAGGCCCTGCAAAAGCAACTTTAATTCGATCCCATGGCTTTTTTCCAAAATATCCATCTGGAATATCAGAAGGCTCAATCCCCTTTTCAGCATGCATACCTGCAATTTTTACATAACCACCAAATGGTAACATGCATACCTGCCATTTTACTCCTTTTCTCATCCATGAAAAAAGTGGCTTTCCAAATCCTATAGAAAATACTTCAACTCTCATTTTAGTTCGACGAGCGACTATATAGTGACCAAGCTCATGAATGAAAATCAAAAAGCCTAAGGCTAAAA
>Ga0180436_10002751_pt1 | contig 16459 bp, 16 predicted proteins | sample SS_ome_2_FD_132434 | JGI IMG/M metagenome (GOLD analysis project Ga0180436, IMG submission 132434) | Hypersaline lake sediment archaeal communities from the Salton Sea, California, USA - SS_3_S_2 metaG | ecosystem: Environmental > Aquatic > Non-marine Saline and Alkaline > Hypersaline >...
CCCTCCGGAACCTCCTCGAACAGCGGCTTGCCCCGCCCCATCTCCTCGAGCTTCGCCCTCACCTCCGGCGCCTTGACGGGCTCCAGCAGGTCCGAGTCCTCTTCGCCCGCCAAGGCCGGCTTCAGCGGCTCCAGCGAAACCTTCGGTTTCTCAAGTTCCGGCAAAATATCGATCTCCATGTCGTCGAGTTCCGGAAGCAACTCCTCGATCTCGGTCAGAAGTTCCGCCGCCTCGTCCGGCGGTGCCTCAATCGCTTCCTCCTCCGGCGGCGCCACCACCGTCTCGGGAAGCGTCTCCACCTCCGCCACCTGGAACGACTGCGACCGCCATTCGAAATCCGAAAGCTCGATCACCAGACCCACTCTCCCCAGCGCCCAGAGCCCCACCAGGTGCAGAAGCACCGCCGCCGTCACCGCCACCAGCACCCGCCAACCGAGACTTCCCGGCGCGCTGCTCTCCAGATGCCCCGCCCCGCTGGCCTCGTCCCATGTGTATCTTGGATCAACGCTCATCGGCCGCTTCTCCAGTATAGCGACACTGACCCCCTCCACAACCTGAACCAGATCCGATTTTCTCCACCGCGTCGAAAACGGGCTGCCCGGCGACGAACTGACCGAATTGGCTCGCCGCGGAGCACTCCCTCCGCGCCGCGTAGAGAGCTCCGTCCACCGGCCCCCGCGTGGAGTGCGGTGGCAAGCGCAGCAGCCTGCCCGCCGCAGCCCGCAGCCGTTCGACAGGCTCAGGCCCTGAGCTGCGTCGAAGGGGGCGAAGCCGGGCGACACCGCTTTCGAACGCTCCCACGCGTCGCTCGTTCTCAACCGCCGATTCCACGGATGAGCGGCGATGAAGAGCCATTCGAGACCGCCGGTCAAGTCGACCGGTTTCGTCCGGTCGAGCGAGACAGGTAAGCTGAGGGCGCTCATCGCCCAATGGGGGATCCTCCGGCTCAGCCGGGTATGTGTTCAGCGTCTCAGAAGGGCCCCCGGCGGCCTTGTGCCGCCGGAAGCCAGGATTGGTGAGCTACGTCATCCACCCAAGGAACCAGCCCGTGGGTGGAGCATTCGCGCTTCCCACGGGCTCAATTGGTTGCATCCCTGTAGCTGACCAATCGTTCGCTCCGGCGGGACAAGCCCGCCGGGGGCGTTCCTCCGCCGCTCGCTGAGGCTCGCTCTGCCGGCGCACTCCAGAGGGCCGAATATTGAATTCCGCTTCCTGCCCGACACCGCTACACTCGCGCCCGTGAGCTGCGAGGCGATCGGCATCGGGTTGGCGGGATTCGGAACGGTGGGCGCCGGGGTGTGGAAGACCCTCGAGCGCAACGCCGGACTGATCACAGATCGCACCGCGGGCGCCCTCGCCTTCGAGATCCGCCGTATCGCGGTCCGGGACCTCGACAAACCGCGCGATGCAGCCGCCCCGCGCGAACTGTTCACCACCAACTGGCGCGAGATGGTCGACGATCCGGCGGTCGAGGTGGTGGTCGAACTCATCGGGGGGACCGGCGCCGCGTTCGACCTCGTGGCCGCCGCCTTGCAGGCCCGCAAACCGGTGGTCACCGGCAACAAGGCCCTCCTCGCCGAACGAGGCCTCGATCTCTTCCACCTCTCGCGCCGGCATGACACCCCGATCCACTTCGAAGCCGCCGTGGCGGGCGGAATCCCGATCATCAAGGCCGTCCGGGAATCCCTCGTCGGCAACCGCATCCATACCATCACCGGCATCATCAACGGCACCTCGAACTACATCCTCCAACGCATGACGGAGGCCGCCCTCGATTACCCCGAGGCCCTCGCGGAGGCCAAGTCCCTCGGATACGCCGAGGCCGACGAATCCCTCGATGTCAACGGCTGGGATGCCGCCCACAAGGCCATCCTCCTCGCCACCCTCGCATACGGGTTCCCCATCGATCCCGCCATGGTCTATGTCCGCGGCATCGAGATGGTCAGGCCGCTCGATATCCGCTTCGCCAAGGACCTCGGATACGTCGTGAAGCTCCTCTCGGTGGTGCGCGAACACGACGATGGCTCGGTCGAGATCCGCACCCAGCCCTCCTTCATCCCGCACACCCACATCCTTGCCCACGTCAACGGCGTCTTCAACGCCGTGGCGGTCGCGGGCGACGACATCGGCGACTCCCTCTTCTACGGACGGGGCGCCGGCCAGGGACCCACCGCCTCCTCGGTGGTCTCCGACCTCGTCGAGGCGGGACGCCTCCGCCGGCAATCCTCGGCGCACCGCGGCTTCCTCCCCTATCGCGACTCGGGGCACATCAAGCCCGTCAACGAAACCGCCACCGCATACTACGTCCGTTTTTCCGTCACCGACCGGCCGGGGGTCATCGCGGAAATCGCCGCCATCCTCGCCAAGTCAGCCATCGGCATCTCCGGAACCCGCTCCCCCGTCGACCCCGACCATCCCGACGCCGAGTTCGTCGACATGGTCTTCCTCCTTCACACCTGCCCGTTCGGCCTCCTCAAGGACGCCCTCAAGGAAATTGAAGCCCTCGACTGCGTCACCGACCGCCCCGTCGTCTTCCGCATCGAAAGCCTCTAGCACCCCGCCCCCCGCCTCAGCGGTTCAACTCAAGGATCTGTTCCAGCACGGCGAGATACTCTTCGAAGGCGGCGCGGCCGGTGGCGGTCAGGGCGTAGACCGTTTGGGGGCGGTTTCCGGTCTCCGTCTTTTCCGAGGCCACATACCCCGTTTTTGCGAGGGTTCGGAGGTGGCTGATCAGGTTTCCGTCGCTCATGGCAAGCTCGGTCTTCAGATCCTGGAACGGCCACGGTTCGTGGCGCGAGGCCAGCAAGGTCACGATTCCGAGTCGCCCCTTCTCGTGGATCACCTTGTCGAGCTTGGAGAACTCAATCATTCGTCTTCCGTGCCGCCACCAACAGGGCATACACGAGGTGGAACACCCCGAAGGCGGACCCCATGATCAGGTTGGCCTCGAGCATCGGGCTCTCGGTCCGCGCCGGCGGCCCCAGCCCCGGCAGATCAAAGCCCCCATGGGCATACAAAAACGCCGCCAATCCAAAGACCAGACACACCCAACCCAGCCGCGGAATCGACTTCGGCGCAAATCCGGCCGTGGCCAGAAGCGCAAGACCGTAGAATACAACCCACACCGCCGCCGCCTCCGCCGCCGTGCTGAGGATCGCCATCGGGATCCCCACCACCGCCCCCGCAACCATCGGCGGAATCAACGCCCGCAACGCCATCTTCAGGCCCGGGGAAAAGAACCGCCCCTCCTCGCGCTGCGCCTTGCGCGCGATGAGCACCGCATTGAAGCTGCCCGTCACCGCCAGTGCCACCAGCCAGCACACCACCCACGCCGCCTCCGACATGCGGTCCACCTCCAGTCCGCCTCCGCTGATCGCGGCCCGTTCCCGAAAGAACAGCAAGACCGCCAGCGCCAGCGCCAAGCTCCCCCCGAAAAGGGCCGTCGGCCATGAAATCGCCCGATACACCGTGGCCCGCTGCATCAAGGAGCGGATCACCCGCAAATGCTCCGCCGCCTGCTCCCGATCCGTCATGACGCCGAGAGTATCAGATCCCGCCGCAAAACGGGAGGGAAGAATTCGGACCCCTTGACAATCATGCCTCCTTTCATCCCTTAAAATCCTTGCCAACCATGGGCTCATGCCGTACCCCCCGCCCGTTCCTCAACGCCGAAGGATGAACAACCGGGGGCTGAACATGGTGAATCGGCGGGCCCCCGAACCACCCGGAGCCTCCGTGCCTTAACGGGGGACGATGCACATGGTCAACGAACTCATCAAGGACATGGTCGACGCGGGGGTGCACTACGGGCACCAGACCCGCAAGTGGAACCCCGCCATGCGCCGCTTCCTCATGAAGGACAAGAGCGGCATCCACATCATCAACCTCGAGGAAACCGTCCGCTGCCTCGACAAGGCCGCCGATTTCCTCACCGGCCTTGCGACAAGGAACAAGAAGATCCTTTTCGTGGGCTGCAAACAACAGGCCCAGGAAGCGGTGCGCGAAGCCGCCGAGGCCACCGGCCAGTTCTACGTCAATTATCGTTGGCTCGGCGGAACCCTCACCAACCTCGCCACCATCCGCAGATCGGTGGAACGCCTGAAATACCTCGAGGGCATCGAAAAGGCCCCCGAATACAAGGCCATGTCCAAAAAGGAACTCGCCGCCCTCAATCGCGAAAAAAACAAGCTCCTCCGAAACCTCCAGGGGATCCGGGAGATGGACACCCTGCCCGACGCCCTCGTCATCATCGACACCGCCCGCGAATCGATCGCGGTCGCCGAAGCCCGCCGCCTCAACATCCCGGTCGTCGGCATCGTCGACACCAATGGCGACCCGGCCGTGATCGACTACCCCGTCCCCGCCAACGACGACTCGATCCGCTCGGTCCGGATCATCCTGCAAAACCTCGTGGACTCGATCGTGGTCGGCGCCAAGGGCTGACTCCGCCCGAAACCCGCCCCTCGCCCCCCCCCACTCCGAAAATGATCACCGCCTCACTCGTCAAGGAACTCCGCGACATCACCAACGCCGGCATGATGGAGTGCAAGAACGCGCTCAAGGAAACCGGCGGAGACATCGAAGCCGCCGTCAAACAGCTCCGCGAACGCGGCGCCATCAAGGCCGCCAAAAAGGCCGGCCGCGCCGCCAAGGAAGGCATCGTCACCGCCCGCATCGAGGAAGACGCCAAACACGGCATCCTCGTCGAGGTCAATTGCGAGACCGACTTCGTCGCCAAGAATGAAAACTTCCAGAAGTTCGTGACGGAGCTGGTCAACACCGTCGCGGCCTCCGGCGCCGCCGATCTCGACGCCGCCCGGGCCGTGTCACACGGCCACGGCACGATCGACGACTTCGTGAAGGAGAAGGTGATCGAACTCGGCGAGAACCTGCAGTTCCGCCGCATGGTGCGTTTCGACGTCGACGGCCCCGGGGTGGTCGCTTCCTACATCCACCTCGGCGGGAAGGTCGGCGTGCTCCTCGAAGCCGGCTGCGAGTCCGACTCGACCGCCGGCAGCGGCATCTTCCGGGAACTGGTCAAGGATCTCACCCTCCACATCGCGGCCGCCTCCCCCGCCGGCCTCCGCCGCGAGGATATCCCCGCCGAACTCGTCGAGGCCGAAAAGGACGTCTTCCGCAAACAGGAACGCGATTCCGGCAAACCCCCGGAAATCGTCGACAAGATCGTCGAAGGCCGCCTCGCCAAGTTCTACGCCGACCAGTGCCTCCTCGAACAGGGCTTCGTCAAGGACACCGACACCACGGTCGGGAAACTCCTCGCCGCCAAGGGCAGGGAGATCGGCGACACCCTCACGGTCCGCCGCTTCGCCCGCTTCGCCGTCGGCGAGTAAGGCGCTGCAGGCAGTCTCTCATTCCGCCTCCGCCTCGGGCGCGGCCTCTTCCGTGGCCGGCTTTTCGCCGCCCTCGAACATGATCCTCGCCACCGGCGGCAGGACGAAGGCGATGACGATGCTGACGACCATCCCGATGAAGGCCTTGCCGGCGTCGGAGAAGACGAGACGCGAGACCAGTCCCTGGCGGCGATGGCGGAGCCGGAGCATGAGGCCGACTTCGCGTCCCGCAAGCAGCCCAAGGAAGACCCACGTGGTGCTCATGGGAAGCTTCGAGGGCCACGGCACATCCATCTCGAGCGCCTTGAAGAGCTTCGGGATGTAGTCCACCTTGAAGAACAGGAGCACCAGCCCGTAAAACAGGTCGATGAAGGTCGCGGAACGAATGTCCAGCGTGTTCGTCTTGCTCGTGACCACCGCCTGGATCCTCCCGCCTCGGATCCGGAAGAGAATGCCCTGCAGGATCACCATCCCCGCCAGCGCCATCACCAACGTCCCCAGCCCGAGTTCACGCGGAAGATAAACAAAGACGTTGGCCAGATCCTGAATCAGCCACATGCACCAAAGGAAGCCCGTCGAGACCCACTGAAAGACGGTCCACACCGGATGGTAGCCGTCATCGTCGTCGTTCAGGAACCGCCGCTCGAGAGCCGCCGTGACCAGCGCGAAAATCCCAAGGCCGGCCGCAAACGCAAGACCGTACCCGAAGAACGACTTCTTCGTCATGTTCCAAAGCAACTCGCCCGCCGCCCCGGGCGTGCCCCCCAACTGGTAAGCCGTGATGCTCGAAAAGGCCGTCAGAACCAAAAAGGTCGTGCTCACCGGAATCCCCGAACGGGTCAGAATCACCAGCGCCAACGGCGGAATAATATACAGCCAGTTGAAGGACGGTGGAAACGCCACATGCTTGTGCGCCAGCCTCCCGAAGGCCGGATCCCCCAGCCCCGTCGCCGGATCCATCCGGTTGAACCACCCCCACAAAACCGTCACCAGCAGAATCCCCGAAATCCAGATCCACAACATCCACCATGGCCGCCGCGCGTTCGACGATAAAAACGTCCCCAGCGTCTGAATCGAGTCGTTCGCAACGATCGCGTAAGCCGCCAGAGCAAAGCCGATGATCATGAAGGCGTCGCTCACTGCGCCCGCAGGGAAACCAATCGAGAGTCATCCCTCAAGGCGAACTCTCCATGCGCCGTTTGACAAATTCGTCACAATTTTGCTGGCTCTTCGGCCCGTGACGGTTGTTCCCTCGCTTTCATGCGCCTGAAGCTGACGGTGGCATACGACGGGCGCCCGTACGGCGGGTGGCAGATCCAGCCGAACGCCGACACGATCCAGGAACGGATCGAGCGAGCTCTCGAGGCGATCGCGAAACAGCCGATCCGCCTGCACGGGTCGGGCCGGACCGATGCCGGGGTCCATGCCGCCGGGCAGGTCGCCCATTTCGACGCCCCGGACGGGCTCGCCATGAACCCCGCGAACTGGCTGCCGGCGCTCAACTCCCTGCTGCCCGCCACGATCCGGATCATGCATTGCGAGGAGGCCGGACCCGGTTTCCACGCCCGGTTCTCGGCCGTGCGCAAGACCTACCGGTACCGCCTCGCGACCGCCCCGGTCCTGCCGCCCCTCGAAGCCGGACTGGCATGGCACCTTCCGCAACAACTGGACTCAGCCACCCTCGCGCGGGCCCTCGCGGTGCTCCGCGGCCGGCACGACTTCCGCGCCTTCGCCGCCAACCGCGGCGACGAACGGCCTGATACCAACTTCGTCCGAAATCTCGAACAAGCCTCGCTCGCCACCCTCGGGGCGGGATTCGAACTCACCTTCACCGCCGACGGGTTCCTCTACAGGATGGCGAGGCTTCTGACCGGGGCCGCCGTGCAGGCCGCGCAGGGCCGCCTCCCCCTCGATGACCTCGCCGCCCTCCTCGACCAGCCGCCGGATCTCCCCCGCGGCAAGTCTCCCCACTGCGCCCCGCCCGGCGGACTGACGCTCTGGGAAGTGCACTACTACGACGCCAGCGAGTGGCGGATGTCTTCGGCGGACTCGATGTAGACCACGTCTTCCGCGATGCTCACCGCAAGGTCGCCCACGCGCTCCAGCGCCCGGGCCACGAAGAGCAGATGCACCAGCCCCGCGCAGCCTTCGTGCCGCAGTTCCAGCATCTTGCTCAACCCTTTGGTGATCTTCTTGTAGGCCTTGTCGAGGTCCCGGTCCCGACCCGCCAGCCACCCCGCCCGTTCCGCGTCGCGATCGACATACGCCGAAAGCGCCTCCATCAATTGCCCCACCGCCATCGTGAAGAGCGGCTCGATCAGCCCCACCTCGTCCAAGCCGCCCTTCTTCATGATCTTCCGGGAACGGCGCGCAATCGTCACGGCGTGATCCGCCAGCCGCTCCAGCGACCGCGCAATGTTGATCGAGGTCACCACAAGGCGCAGTTCGTCGCCCACCGGATGATACTGCACAAGGGTCTCCATCGCGATCTCGTTGACCGACTTGTCGTACTGGTCGACCAGCTCGTCGTCCGCTATGACGCCGTTGCACAGGTCGAGGTTGTCGTGCAGGAGCCCCTGGACCGACTTTTCGAGCTGCTGACGGACCACCTACGCCATCGAGACCACCTCGGTCCGCAAGGCGTCGACCGCCGCGGACAGATCCTCGCAACCGGCCAAAGCCGTCGTTCCCGAAAGTGATTCCCCATCCCCCCCGGGGGCCGGCGTGATGTCGGTATCCTGTATCATGGCTTTGTTCCCTTCGATTCGGCTCCACGAGGCCGCTCCGTGTCATGAGCCCCGGCCCAAGCCCGGCGGCGAAAAAACCCGCCCCGGCACGGCTCACCCCGAGGGCGTCCAGCCAAGTCAAGGTTCCCTCCCCGACACCCGGGAACCAACACCGGAATTCCCTCCGCGTCAATGAACGTTCGCCATGAGCAGGTTCATATTGTGGCGTACGGCCGCCGGAATGTCCGCCCCCCCGGACGTGGATCGCGCCAAACGCCCGAAGATGTCGCGCCGCCCTTGCTTGTCCTTCGCGCTGAGCTTGGCAAGCTCCGCATCAAGGCGGCTGAACAACTGCAGCACCAGCGTCTCGCTCGCGGGAGGAGGCAGCTCCGCGCCTTCCTCCCCGGCGACCTGCGGTTCGCTCCGCGTGACGAGCCCGGAGTCAAGCAACTTCCTGCCGACGTTGACGCGGACCTGACCGGCCATGAGCGTTCCCCCGGGCCCGAACGTCAACTCGAGAAAGCAGACCGGCCCGGAACGCCCTCCCCGCTCGATACGCGTCGAGATGAAGAGCCCCCCGTCGCGCGTCCGGGTGGTGGTCGGAACATGCGTCCGATACGTCCGGTTGTTGATGGTATAGACCGCGGTGCGGTCCTTCCTCCAGCCGTGGAGCGAGGCCCCGAACGCTTCGGCGTCAAACGACACCGCTTTCAGCGGCATGACGAACGAGACAAACAAGGTGGCTGCGATGACGATGTGTTTCATGTCGATGATTCCGGTTGATTTCCTGGTTGTTGAGCTTGATCAGAACGAGGCCCGGCCGCCGGCCTGCCAGACCCATGAACTGGTCTCCTGGGTCTTGATCCCTCCGCCCTGGTTCTTCTTCAGAAGACGATACTCCGCCCCGGTGTAGAGGACCACGTAATCGCCGAAGACGTGGAAGTTGAGACCCACGAAGCCGGCGTGCAACTCGTCCGCCGTCCGCACGATCGGATAGCCAAAGGCGGCCACCGAGTCCGTGCGGGCGTTGGGAACCCCCCACCCCATCATGACGGCATTGGGGTCGTTGCTGTCGCCATACTGGTAGCGGGTGACGAGCCGCACCGCATCCTCCAGAAGCCAGTAGGCCGCCTGCACGTTCATCCCCCACACCGTGTTGTCCCCGCCGTTGGCGATCAGAAAATCCCCGAGGAAATCAAAACGGCCGCTGCTGAGTTCCAGCCCCGTCGCGAAGAGGTGCTGGAAATCCCTCGGAATGCTGCCCCCCCCGTCCTCGTCGAGGTTGTAGATGTAGTCGAAGTGCCAGCGCTGAAAGACTCCGGCGTCGGACTCCCCGGCATCGGCTTCCGCCTCCTCTTCGCCGGACTCCCCGCGGCCCGCCCACGGCCCCTCGTATGTGTAGCTGATCGTGCCCAGCAGGAACCCGCTTCCCTCGAAATCCGGAATGTTCTTGTCGACTCCCCCGCTGAACCATCCCACACCCCAGTCCCACGGACCGTGGCGGTAGTCGGCCATCGCCCCCAGCGTGTTGGCGGGCACGATCTGAGCCGCGATATACGACGGCTCCGAAAACCACCGGACCGTCGGATCCTGCCGGTACTCGAGCGAAAACGGCGCCCGGAACTTCCCGAAGGAAAGCGCGAGATTCTCCCGCGCATAGACCGTCGCCTTCAGGCGCTCGATCCCCTGGTAACCATCCCCGTCGGCCACGAACGCCGCTTCCACACCGGTGTTGTGGAACGCCTTGAGAACGGCGCCCAAACGGGCCCGACGCATCCCCGACGAATCCACGTTGCGCTCCGAACTCGCGATGTCGGACTCGATCGATCCCTGCTCGACCCGCCAGTCGAACAACCCCGTCACCGCGGCTTCCTGCGCCACCGGATTCGTGTCCCGGCGGTAGAAGCTCCAGAGCGGCGGCAACTGATCGATCCAACGAAGATCATAGTCGTAGTCCGGAACGCCCGGCCCGGTTCCACCCTCTTCCATGCCGGGCGCGGGGACGCCGATGCCCGGACCCCCCTCGGCCCCTTCAAGCAGGTCGAGGGCCTCGTTGGCGGCCGAGGGATGGGCCGCCCACAGGACCGTTGTCAGGATCGACGCCGTGATGATTCGGGCTGTCATTTTCGGGATGTTTTTTTCTGTTTTTCCATGGCGGCAGCCTCCGCGCGGGCCTGTTCCTCGCGCTCCTCCCGCTCCTTCTGATGTTTTGCGGCTCGCTCCACCTGGCGGACGTATTGTTTGAGGTTGTCGCTCTCCTTGTGCTGCAGAGCGTTCTTCAGGTGGGGGAGGCCTTCCGCGAACTTCCGCTGGCGGACCAGCAACTGCCCGTAGTGCAGGTTGGCGTCATATTGCACGTCCGGTTTTTCAAGCGCCATGCGGAAGCTCCGCTTCGCGCGCGCCATCAGGCCGCTCCGCGTTTCCGGGTCGTCCGCCGTGTCCGCCATTTCCTCGAGATGCTGTCCCTGCCGGACGAGGGCCTCGCCGTTGCCGGGGTCCATTTCAAGCAGCCGTTCAAGGAGCACCCCGACGCGCTCCCGCTCCTTCCGGGCCCGCGCGGCGTCGATTTCGATCAGGAGGATTTGGATCCTGTCCTCCCTGGCGAGCGATTCGCCGCCTTTCTCGCGCACCGCGCTCAGGAAGCGGCCGGCCTTCCCGGGGGCGCCGAATTCCACAAGGATCTTCGCGGTGTTCAGGGCGGATTGGACGTTCAGGGTCTCCCGGCGCTCAAGGGCGGCGAGGTAGGCCCCAAGCGCCAGCATCGGCTGTTGCCGGTCCATGTAAAGGTTGCCGAGGCTCTCGAGGGTTTCGGCGTCCGCCAGCCCCTTGATCCGCAGGGCCTCGTAATTCGCGGCGGCCCGGAACTTCCGGTCCATCTCGATGAAGCAGTTGGCTTGGTATTTCCAGAGCTGCGGATTGTCCGGATTCTCCCGGATCAGCTCGCCGAGCAGCGCCGCGGACTCCTTCCATTTCTCCTGAAGCAGGAGGGACTGCGCCAACCCCATCTTCCAGTCCTTCTCGTCCGGGTTGAGAAGGTAGGCCTGGCGGTAGGCGCCCTCCGCCGCAAGCGGTTTCTCCTTGTGCAGGTAGGCCCAGCCCAGCAAACCGAAACTGCGGTGGTCCGCGTCCCCGAGTTGAATCGCCTGCTTCAACGGTGGCAGGGCCTGCTCGGGATCGTTCTGCGTGGCATACAACAGGGCAAGGTTCTTGCAGGCCCGGCGAAACTTGGGAAACTTCTCGATCGCCAGCTTGTAGGCCCGCTCGGCGTCCGCAATGCGGTCGTTCTGAAAGTACAGGTTCCCGAGGACGAAAACCATCGCCGGACTAACCTCCTTCGGCCTTGCCTCCGGATCCAGCGGCAGCTTCCGCTGCTTGATGAAGTTGACGAGCTTCGCCTCGACGTCCCGGTAGCGCCCCGCTTCGAACAATTCGGCCAACTCCGCGAGCAACTCCTTTTCCTCCGGGTCCACCTCCGGCTCGACCGGCGAAAGAAATCCGTAACTGCCGACAAACGCCTTCACGAACTCCTCGTCGAAAAGCTGCGGCCGGGGCACGGGCATCGGCCCCGCGGCGCACACCGCAGATCCACCGGCAACAATCAATGACAAAAGACGGACGACAGTCATCTCACTGAAGCTTGAAGTTGAACGGCTGAATGATGGGAGCGCGGACCTTCCGCCCCCCCTTGATGGCCGGCCTGTAACGCCAGTTCCTGATGGCGTTCATCGCGGCCCGGTCCATCGCGGGATGCCCCGAACTCTCCTTCACCGAGACCTCGCCGACCAACCCGCTTTCGCTGACCACGGCCCGCACGATGACCCGCCCCTCGATCCGCTTCTGCTTCAGGCTCGGCGGATAGCGCGGCGGCATGCGGGACGCCGGACGCGGCGGCTGGTCGAGATCCCCGCTGGAAAAAAACTCGTCGGGATCCTCCCGCACATCGAACTCCGGGTTGATGTCGAGAATGATCCCTCCGCCGACGCCCGCCGAGAGGTCCGGAAGATCGATCACCATATCGAGATCCTGCCGTGGCTCTTCCAGTTCCGGTTCCTCGATCTCCGGCTCCGGAGGCGGCGGCTCCTCGATCTCCTCGAATTCGTCGGGCGGCTCCTCGACCGCCAGATCCTCGATGGTCGTGGTGTCGCCCCGGTCCACAAGGCCCTCGAGCTTCTTCATGAGCGGGATCACGTAGAACACCGCAAATGTCATGAACGCCCCGGCCAGAACCGCCAGCAGGAGGTTCAGCTTCGGACTGCCGCGCGGCGGCCTGTAAACGTGACGCTCCATCTCACTTGGTCGCGACGGTCAGTTTCTCCTTCCGGACTCCGGCCGCAAGGGCCTGGTCCTGGACCTGGGTGACAATGCCGTGCCGGGCCGCCTCGTCCCCCTGGATGATGCAGGTGATCTCGTCGTTCTCGGAGACAAGGGGCTTCACCACCGCCTGCACGCCTTTCACCCCGATGTTGCGGCCCCCGTAGAAGACCTTGTTGTCGGCCGTCACCGCCAGCAAAATGCTGTTCTTTTCAAGCTGCGAGGCTTGCGAGGCCTCCGGCCGGTTCACCTGCACCCCGGTCTCCTCGACGAACACCGTCGTCACGATGAAGAAGATCAGCAGGATGAAGATACAGTCGATCATCGGGGAAAGGTCCGGCTTGGCCTCGTCCTCGTCGCTGGCGCCGAATCGTCCGCGTCGCATCGCCTTCGCTTCCTTTTCTACAGGGTCTTGAATCGCTTCGCCACGATGGCGCTCTCGATCCGCGACAGAGCCGCCGCGATCCAGTTCCGCTTCTGCCGGATGTGCAGCGCCATGAACATCCCCGGAAGCGCAATCACGAGACCCGTGAGCGTCGTGAACAGCGCCTCCTTCATGCCGCCCGCGATCTTGTCCATGCTCTGCTTGCCGCCGCCCGACGCCAACCCGTCGAACATGTCCAGCATCCCGCCCACCGTGCCCAGCAACCCCGTCATCGGCGCCGCCGCCACCAGCGTCCCGATGATGATCAGGCGCCGGTCGATCGAGTCGATCAGGATCTCGCGGATTTCGTCAAAGCGGCGCTGCACGGTCTTGATCGAAAGGCGGGGGCCGTGCACCGCGTAGCGGATGACCTCCCCGGCACGGCCCTCCCCGTGGTCCGGATGCTCGATCCAATCCGGCCACTGATCCTCGCGCTTGCTCGTCAGATTCCCCTTCGAGACGAAGAAGAGAGCCGCCGTGGCGGTCGAGTAAAGGATCACCGCGATCAACGCCAGCATCACCATCACCGGCCCCCCGTCCGCGAAGAGGCGGACGATTTCGCCAAGGTGGCCGGTGGACTCTCCGATCATGATCGTCAGGCCGGTTCTATCAGGGCGTCCTCGAAGTCCTCTCCGTCATCCCCTCCGTCGCCGCCCGCTTCACCCTCCGCGACCGGCCCGGCGGCCCCGATCTCGGTCGTCCCGTTGAGCATCGCCAGCGCAATCCCCTCGACCTGGCCCAGACGGGTACGCGAGAGACTCTTCAGAACCCCGTGCACCATGATGGCCGGAATCGCCACCGTCAGCCCAAGGAAGGTCGTGATGAGGGCCTCCCCGATGCCGGCCGAAAAATACTTCGCGTCCCCCGTCCCGAACTGCGCCATCATGTCGAAGGTCTTCATGATGCCCAGAACCGTCCCGAGCAGCCCCGCCATCGGGGCCGCCGCCGCGATCACCGCAAGAAACGGCAGGAACCGGTCCAGCCGCGGCTGCACGGCGCTCATCTTCTCGAAAAGGGCGTCCTCCATGATACGGCGCTTGGCGTAGAAATGCCGCGCCCCCGCCTCGATGACCCGGCCCGCCAGCCCCGAAATCCCCTCCGCCTGCCGGATCGCGGCGTCCTCCTTGCCGCGCAGCAGCTCGTCGATGATCTCGTTCACCCGGCGGCGGCTCGGAACCTTGAAGGCCATGATCTCGATCAGCTTGAAAACCGCCAGCAGGGCCGCCAGCGCCCCCAGCACCAGAATCGCGAAACCCACCGGCCCCCCCGCCTTCAAAAACTCCCCGAGCGTCTTCTCCGCTTCCGCCAGTCGGAACGCCTTCCCGAGCGAGGCATCGACCGGAACCTTCGCCGAACCCGTCTCGACCAGCTTCCCGACGCTCTCCTTCGCGCCGGCCGCGGTCATCGGCAGAATCGTCGGAACCGCCACGTCTCCCGCGGTGAAGGAGGTCATGCCGGCCAGTTCCCCGTCCGAGGAGGCAAAAAATCCCACCGGCCCCAACAACGCGAAACGGCCCTCCTTGAGTTCGTTGTCCGGCCCCGCCGCTTCCCCGTCAAAGAGGAACCCCCCCGCCACTTCCGGAAGACGCTCCGCGCCGATCATGGCCCGCTCAAGGTGAGCGTCCAGCTTCCTGACCAGATCGTCCCCGGCGCCCTCGATGGTCCGCTCGATCTCCCCGAGGCGCTCCTCATGGAGCTGGGTTTCGGCGACGTGCAGGCGGTTCGAGAGGCTCAACCCGTAGGTGCCGAGGGTCCCGAGGATGTAGTCGAACTCGGTCTCGCGGGCGCTCAGTTCGAGGTCGAGGCGTCTTTGCTTGCCGGTGGCGAGGTCCTCCTCGCTTTCGAGTTCGCGGAGGCTGCGGGTCAGTTCGAGGATACGGTCGTCGAGTTTCTGGACTTCGAGGATGAGGTCTCCCTCTTCCTTGGTGATGCGGCTGGTCAGTTCCTTGTATTGGCTGGTGGCCTCGGCGAGATCCTCCCGGGCCTTGGCGAGGGCGTCCTGTCCGGAAGCCCGGCCCCCGATCCCCAGCAGCAGCAGCACCGCGAGCGCTTTCTGTATGGCTCCCGTTTTCATCTCAACTCCACCGGCACCTCGACAAACTTGATTTCACCCGATCCTTCCGCCACCGCGATGAGATCAAGGACAGCCTCCGGCGCGCCGGGTTCGGAAATCTTCTCGAATTCCCACCCTTCCGGCCCCGGCCGGCCCCGCAGTGCCACCGTGCCCGCCGTGTCCGCCGCAAACGCCGTCGAAAGCCCGAAGTAAATCGCAGTCACGATCATGTTCTCGCCGTCCACCTCGCGGCGTTCATCCCGCACCCACGCCCGCTGCTGCAGCTTCTCGGCCTCGTTGAGGACGGTCGTGACGGCGCTCAGGCGCTTCGTGAGGCCCTTCTTCTTCTCCTCTTCGGAGAGACCGGCGGACTTCTTCAAGTCCTCCGCGGCGGCGGCAAGTTTCGTGTTCTCCGACAGGTAGAACCCGGGCAGCAACGGCAGCACCTCCCGCACTCGTTCCTCCACGACCGTCAGCGATTTCGCCATCGCTTCCCGGGCCGCGTCGTAGCGGCGTTTCTTGTCGAGCTTCTCCCGGCTCTCCTCGTCCGCGGCGGCGATACGGGCCATGGTGGCCTCGATGGTCTCCTCGAGATCGGCGATTTCCTGTTGCAGGCCCTCCCTGTTGGCTTCAAGGATCTGCCGTTCGCGGGTCCAGCGCGCCTGCTCCTCCTGCACCATCCGCATCATTTCGATCCACTTCCCGATGGTGGTCCGCAGGGCGCTCGTCTCTTCCTTTCCCGCCGCCACGGCGGCCGGAACCGGCAGGAGCAATACAAGGGTCCATACCCAGAAAACCGGCCCAAGGCGGCGCCTCTTCCCCCTCCGTGGTGGTTCTTCCATAAGCGCAAATTGACGCCCCCTCCTTAATGCCGACCCGCCGCCTCTTGCCAGCCCGGATCGCCCCCGGACTGTGACGCTACCGTCACAATCGGCCGGAGGGCAAAAAAGGGCCGCTCCACGCGGAGCGGCCCTCGGTCGGAATAACCTGTTGGATCAGTTCCGCCTTGTTCCCGATGCCGGGTCAGAAGTCCGCCAGCACCTGGACGAAGGCCTCCGGCTCACTGACAAGGTCCACCGGCGCCGTGAGGGAACCGCGCCCGAAGCCGTCCGTCGTGACGCCGCCCAACTCGGTCGGGAAATCGTCATTCAGGGTGAGCGACTTCACAAGGACGTAGTCACAGTACGGCGAGGCCGTGAACTCGAGCGTGGCTTCCGTCTTCGCGGCATTCAGCGTGATGCTCAACTCGATGTCGAGGACCGGGATGTCGAAGAACTCCGTCATCCGGCTCCACCCGTAGGCCCAGTTGGTCACGCCAAAGGCGCCGCGGTAGCCGGCCGCCTCCGGCGCGCCCCCGTTGAGGGTGGCGCCGTTCGCGACCAGCAGCGGACTCGTGAGCCTCGGCGACGGGTCGATGAAGACAAGGTCGTTGTGGCTGCCGCGGATGATACCGCAGAACTGCGGATCGGTTCCGGCGTTCGAGTTGCCGTCCACCGCCTGGCCCAGCGCGTTGTAGAACAGGCTGTCGGAGTTCGTGCCGTCGATCACCGAGAGGTTGCGGACGGTGGTGGTGGCGCCCGAGAGGTCGCCGAAG
>Ga0180436_10002752_pt1 | contig 16456 bp, 16 predicted proteins | sample SS_ome_2_FD_132434 | JGI IMG/M metagenome (GOLD analysis project Ga0180436, IMG submission 132434) | Hypersaline lake sediment archaeal communities from the Salton Sea, California, USA - SS_3_S_2 metaG | ecosystem: Environmental > Aquatic > Non-marine Saline and Alkaline > Hypersaline >...
CAGGGATACCTGGTGTCTAAAAAAGAAGTGGAAAAATACAATATCAAGTCCCTGGATGATTTTAAGCGTCCGGAAGTCAAAAAAGCATTTGACGCCAATCAAGACGGAAAAGCCGACTTGACCGCCTGTCCTCCGGGATGGGGGTGTGAGAATGTCATCGCCCACCATATGAACGTATATGATCTGGATGATCATATTAATCCGGTGAAAGCCGCCTATGAAGCCGGCATGGCATCCGCTCTGGGGCGCTACAAGGGTGGAGAGCCGATTTTTTTCTACACCTGGGCACCCAACTGGACCATCTTTAAACTGAAACCCGGCAAAGACGTTATGTGGATCAATGTGCCGGAGATTATTCCAAAGGAATCTCAGATGCCGGCAAAGGACCGTATGACGGTTTCCGGCATTGACGGTGCGGTCAGTGATCCCATTAAGCTGGGGTTTGTGGTATCTGACATACGGATCGTCGCCAATAAAAAGTTCATCAAGGACAATCCGGCAGCTAAAAAGTTTTTTGAAGTATTTACCCTGCCCTTGATAGACATCAATGAGCAGAATACCCGGATGAACGAGGGAGAAAAATCTCAGAAAGATATTGAGCGGCATGTGGCCGAATGGATCAAGAACAACCAGGCCACCTGGGATAACTGGATCGACCAGGCACGAAAAGCGGCAAAATAGACAAACATTTATTTAATGGGTCTGCCCGGGGCGCTCTGCCGCCCCGGGTTTTTTTGACAATTACAGAAGGCAATAGTGATCGCCGTCCTTGATCACTTTATGTTCGTTCATAAGCTTTTCCAGATGCTTTTTCATATGTGATTTTTCCCCGAATTCAAAGAAGTATTTCGGCTCTCTGGGGCGCCCGTATATAATAGATTCAGATACAATTTCTTCTATTGATTTAGGTGAGTTATTTATAAATTCCTTAAGTTTTTCTTCACGTTTATTAATGACCTGAAGATAGTCATCCCATAATGCATCCGGTGCACTTTTAAAGATACCCTGTTCATGGGATGCAATCCAAATGTCCGCAGGAATGTCTTTCAACCGGGTTACTGAGGACATGGTGTCTTCAATACTGGAATCCGTGTCTCCATACCAGGGACCAAAGCGGGTGAGGTCATAGTCAGCAAGGAAAAGCAATTCAGGATCATTGAAGAGAAGTGCCATGTGACCGGGAGTGTGACCCGGGGCATGAATAATTTCAACGGACACCGGGCCGAGGTCGACGATATCACCGTGTTCCAAAAACCCGGACGGTGTCCTCGGGCGAAAGTGAAAGATGTCATGGAACAGCGGGCGCCAGTCATTTTTAAATTTATCATCCACTCCGTACGCGTCCATGAAAAGTTCAAGGTCAGTGAGAGGGGCGGCATCCTCTTTCATGATAAAGAACGGAAGATCGTCGAATAAATCCAGGTGCATAAAATGATCCTCGTGCCAGTGGCTCAACCAAACCTCTTTTACACCGGGGTCTTTTTTTAGCTCTTTCAGCCGCTTTCTGTCTGAGGCCGGGTCAATCAGTATGCCGGCGGATTCAATGTATAATGAGTGGCAGAACGGGTATTTGCCGTCGTTTTCTCCCGGAATAAACCAGATGGGGCCAAAGTGCGTTTCCTGCATTTATATTCTCCTTAAGCACATCATAATCATAATCATAATCTTACTCTTAATCAGGTGTACCTGTCCATGGCACATGGAAGCCGGTTTACGATTATGAGCAAGAGTGATAATAAAAAAGTAGTACAATTCCTTCCTTGATCTGTCAATTTGCAAGTTAATTTTAGTTTCATGAATTCAGCCGGGCTGAATTCATTTAACTATTGTAATAACAAAATAAGTATGTTATAAAGAAACTTCCAAAATAAGGGATTCGGAGAATGAGTATGGAAGAAAGACGTTCAGGTTTTGATCGACGATCCGGAGCTGACAGGCGCAAATCACGCCAGTTCGACCTGACGGGGACGTACTTCGTTGAAAACAGGATCAGCACATCCCCGGAACGTCGTGTCAACGGCGAGAGGCGTGAAGGCTACACAATGATATCGAAGTGGCATGGATCCGTACTGGGTGTTAATGTGAATTCCTAAACAACCTTCGATGTATTGGAAACATCGAATTGTCAGCTCCGCCATTCGTCGTATCGCTCAGAAATCTTACCTATGGTCGCCTCAAGGTCAAACCAGGCTTTTCGAAGTGTAACGAGTGACAGCGCCAGACGGCTCTGCGCAGTGGTCATATCCCGCTGGGCTTCGTTTAAGCGGACAAGGGATGATTGACCCGCCGCATACTCCATTTCAACAAGGTCCCTGTTTTTTTTTACAAGCACGGCATTGGCCCTCAAAAGCAACAGGGCTTTCTGTGCCAGTTCCAATAATTCCACGGAATCTCTGACATCCGAGACAATGTTAAGCTTTACGGCTTCGAGGTTTTTTTGCAACTCCTTTTGCCTGTTTAACGCCTCTCCCACTCGTGCCCTGTCTCCTCCTCCGGAAAAGAAATTGTAATTGACGTCAACGCCGACCGAGTTGCCGAAGTCCTCGTTTTCAAAGGCCATATCATCGGTTCGTGAACCTTCGTAAGCGGCTGAGACTCCTATGGACGGATAATATTTGGAGCGCAGCCGTTTTACCTCTGCCATCTGGGCCTTCAAAAGGGATTCATTCTGCATGATATCAGACCTGTTCACCAGGGCGAATTCAATTAACGCATCAACATCAACGGCGGACATCTCTTCATCGGTTTCAGGCCGGAGTTCGGAGAGGGTCAGGTGGTCGGGGAGCTTGGCATCCGCCTCTCCCATTACCGCCGCAAGGCCGTACATCACTGATTTATATGACTGTTTGGCCCTCAACAGTTCCTGCTCGGCTGTGTTTACCCGTATTTCAAAGTTCATTTCATCACTCAATGAACCAAGGCCCTGGCTGGATCTGGCCCTGGCTTCATCCAGGAGTCGTTGGTTGAATGTTTTGTCCGCCTCGCTGATTTTGATGTTTTCAAGGGCGAGCTGGGCGGAAAAATAGGCTTCACCAACAGATGACAGCAGCAGCCGTTTTACATCGTCCTTTGCAAACTCACTTTGTTTTTTCCCGAATTCAGCCTCCTTGTTAAAGTAATATCTTTCGAAACCGTTAAACAGCGCCCAGCTTACCCGGACGCCGGCATTATAATAATCTTCCGGGTCATCTATGGTTGCGGACGGGTCCAGTAATTTTGCATATGCCAGGTTCGAGTTATAGGTATTGTCCGACAGTGTCACACGGGAAAATGATGCCGATGCATCCACCCTGGGCCAATAGGTGGCTCTTGCCTGGGATAGCCGCTCCTTGGCCTGCTGGACACGCAAAAAAGCTGCCTCGAATGAAGGGTTTTTCTCAAGGGCAATACTGCCGGCGGTTTTAAGATCCAGTATGCTTATTTCGCCAAGATCAATTGTTGTCTTATCAATTCGTGGTGATTGGGCGCCGTCCGTCAAACACCACCCATAATCACAAAAGAGCATGGTGAAACACATCAATGATAAAAATAAAGAGATTACTTTCATTGCGTCGGTCCTTTATTGCAATTTGTCTATCATGTCGCCGTGGGACGCACCACCACCGGGTGATGCCCCGGCCATGATTTCCGGCTCGGGGTCCTCCAGTGGATTCGAATGGCGGTGCCTCGCGGGTTCCACTTCGTACCGTTTTGGCCAGAACCCATGTCTTAGTTTAAATGCCAGCAGCCTGAAGTCATTTAAAATGGCCAGAAGGCTGGGAACCAAAACCAGTGTCAACACGGTGGCAAACGCCACCCCTGCGGCGATGGACAGGGCCATGGGAATTAAAAATTTAGCCTGCAGATCGGTTTCAAGAATAAGCGGCATCAATCCGCCGATAGTACTCAACGTGGTAAGAAAGATGGCCCGGAATCGTCTGCCCCCCCCCGAGATGACAGCTTCAAAAAATGGTGTTCCTTCTGCGATATTTTCATTCACGCGTTCGATGAGAACAATGGCATCATTCACCACCACCCCCGTCAGGGCCACCATACCGAAAATGCTCATAATGGAAAGGTCATAACCGAGGATGAGATGACCGATCACGGCGCCTATGATCCCGAAAGGAACGGTAAACATGATCACAAATGGCTGTAAATAAGAACGAAACATGGTGGCAATGATAATGAAGATACCCAGCACCGCCAGAGGAAACCCGACAACGAGACTGCCCAGGGACTCCCGCATTTTTTTCTGTTCACCCTGAACAGCCACGTGGAGACCGGGATATGTCTTTTCCAGTGCAGGAAAAAAGCCCGCACTCAGTTCTTCGAAAATTTCGTTTGTGTTGGCCTTGTTGGTGTCAACCCCTGCGCTCACCATGACGCGTCTCATGCCATTGGTCCTCGTGATGGTGGAATATCCCGTTGCAAAAGAGATATCCGCAACCGACAAGAGGGGAACCTCGTGCCCGCCCATTGTCCGGATGCGCACATTGTCAAGATCCGATATACGGTTTCGTTCATTCCTGGTATACCGGACCCGGACCCGGACATCATCTCTTCCCCGCTGAAGCCGGACCACTTCATCTCCGTAGTATCCGGTGTAAATCTGACGGGCCAGATCATCAACGGTAAGGCCCAAGGGTCTTGCCTCGGGTTTTAATTTAAATCGTATTTCATTTTTACCCGGTGAAAAGTCCGATCGGATTTGATATACACCGTCAAACTTTTTGAGCCTTTCCATAAGGTCATTCGATGCCGAGAGGATATCATCCATTTCCGTACCCTGGAGCCAGACCTCAATGGGCGATCCCGGAGGACCGGTTTCCAATCCGGAAAAAGTGAGGGATTGTATCCCGGGGATGTGGCCGATTTCCTTTTCCCAGGCCACCATAAGATCCTTGGTATGAACCCCCCGTGTATCGGAGTCGATGAGAATGCCCTGGACCGCCCCGACATTGGGGCCAAACTCAGGTATCTGGTCAAGGGTCTGTCCCACTAACGTCAGGCGGTCTTTTATCATGGGTTCACCCGATCGTGTAGTTGTTTTTTCCTGGAGCCTCAGCAGTGCTGCGTCAACCCGATCCAACGCCGCCCTGGTGACCTCGGCCGGGGTCCCGTTGGGAAACGTAACGGTTGATGTGATAATGAAACCATCCACTTCGGGAAACACTTCAAACTTGAGAATTCTCCCCTTCATTAAGCCCACGGTGAAAAGAAGGATACTGATGGCCACGCAAAAAGAGATGTAGCGCCAATATAGAACCTTGCTTAAGAACGGCGTATAAGCGTGTTCAACAAACCATTCCATTCCGGAACTGGTATAGCGATGGATCAGTTCCAGCCGCCTGGTAAGGGGATTGAGGTGATGATCCTCCACATTGGGGTCCGGAAGACGACTTAAGTGCGCGGGCAGAAGCAGAAGGCACTCCAAAAGGGATATGGCGAGGCATGCCGTAACCACCGCCGGGAGAATCGATATAAACTTTCCCATGATACCGCCTACATAGAATAGGGGAATAAATGCAACAATGGTGGTAATCACGGCGGCAACAACCGGCATACCGACTTCAAGTACGCCGTCCACGGCCGCCTTGAGGGGAGGTTTGCCGAGTTTGCGGTGCACGTATATGGCTTCACCTACAACTATGGCATCATCCACGACAATACCAAGAACCATGATCAGCCCGAAAAGCGATATCATGTTAATTGTACCGCCGATGGCCCACAATATGGCCAATGCTCCGGCAATGGAAATGGGGATTCCCATTCCTGCCCAGAAGGAGAGGCGGGCATTTAAAAAGATCCAGAGCAGGGTAAAAACGATAATAAGCCCGATAATTCCGTTTCTCAGCAACAGATCAATTCTGGATCTCAGCATGTCCGTATTGTCATAAAGAATATCCAGGCTGGCGCCGTCAGGTATCTGCAGCCTTTTTTGAGAGACATACCTGTTTACGGCTTCGGATATTCTCAGCGCATCTTCTTCCTTGGTCTTTTGCACGATAATGAAAAGAGATGGTTCGCCGTTTATGACCGCGCTGATGGGATCCTCCGTGAAGCCGTCGTCTATATGAGCCAGACGATCCAGGGTGACAATCTCCCCTTGAGGCGTTGCCATAACAACGATGGAGGACAGTTCTTCGGCGGTGTATTTTCTTCCAAGTGTCCTGAGGCGTATATCTTCACCCTGGGATCGTATGGTGCCGCCTGCCAGATTCAAGCTGCTTCGTCTAACGGCATTTGCGACATCGGAAAAGCTCAGGCCGTATTCACGAAGCTTCTCTTCAGAGACTTCGATGCCTATTTCATAATCCCTGTCCCCGAAGATCGCCACCTGGGACACCTCGGGCAGCTGCTGGACTTCATCCTTTATCCGTTCGGACCATTCTTTAATTCGTTTCTCTGACATACTTCCGGAGATGTACAGCAGCACGACCGGGTCCTTGAGAACCAGTTCACTGACCACCGGTTTCTCAGCATCGACCGGAAACGTGGATATGGCATCCACTTCCGTCCTTACCTTGTCAAGGACAACACGCACATCATAATCTTCTTTGACTTCGATCAGGCTGGTGCCCACATTTTCACTGGAGTATGTAGTATACAGTTTGATTCCTTCAATGCTTTCTATTGCCTCTTCGATTTTCCGGTTTATACCTTCTTCCACTTCTTCAGGATCAGCACCGGGATAGGGTACGGAGATCTGGATCATATCCAGTGAAAATTCAGGAAATGTTTCCCGGATCATCGAAACAGCGGAGATCCCTCCTGCGAGGAAGATGAGAACAAGGGCAATATTTGCGAATACGGTGTTCCTGGCAAATGAAACCAGCATGTTTTTCATGATTCACTGCCTCCGCTTTTTGTTTTCACGATTGTCAGCAAAGCATTTTCCAGAGGATCAATGAGCCGGGTTGTCACCACCAGGTCGCCATGTTTCAACCCGCCCGAGATATAAGCGTACCCGCCTTCAATGTGCTCAACTTTTACGGGACGTGTTTTCAACCGCTGATCGACCGCCGTGTATACCGTGTTCGTATAACTGACCGCCGGCCTCGGCAGGCGGATAACATCTTTAAGAATTTTTCCCGGAATTCTGACAGAGCAGAACATGCCTTCAACCAGTGGAAAGTCACTTGTGTTTTCAGGAGCCGCATTGTCCGCATCAATGCGAACGGCAACGGTAAGGGTTCGTGTTTTGTTATCGAATTTGACAACCCTGTGAAGTGTGCCGGTCCATGATTTTCCCGTATCTTCCTCCGTCCATCTAATGGCGCAGGGCACGTTTACAAGATCCGGAAAATAGGCCCGGTTTTTTCCCGGCCGGTCCTCTTCAAACATCAGCCATTTGCCGGCAAACCGGCTGTCGACGGGTACCCTGATTTCCAGTTCGGAATCGTCAACCAGAGTGAGGACATGCTGACCCGGCGCTACAAACTGCCCCTTTTCAAGGGCGGCATAGCTGACCCTGCCGTTGAACTGAGCCTTTACTTTGCAGCGTTCGAGGTTTATCTCCGCCAGCGTCAGGGCCTGCTCCACCTGCACAAACAGATCATCGGCGGACAGCATGTTTTTTTCGGAAAGATCAACACCGGACTCGGTACCGACATTGTTTTTTCTGAATAGGCGTTCAACCCGCTGGTACTCTGTCCTGGCCAACTCCCTGGCCCGCTTAAGGGTCTCCAGGCGCTTTTTTCCCGTATTGACAGCGGTAGCATAATCCCTTGAATCTATTTCGAAAAGAGTGTCTCCCTTTGCGATTATCTCGCCTTCTTTCAGCCGGGGGTGCACCATTGTAATTTTTCCTGCAATCTCCGGCGCAATAGGGACGACACGAAGCGCGTTAACCTCGCCGTACCCGTTAATAAACATGGGGTAATCCCTTTTTTCCACTGTTACGGTTTCAACTTTCAGTCGAGTTTCCGCAACCTCCGCTTCCGCAGGCGGCTTTTTAAGGCCGGCCAACCCTTTCATGCCTATAATGCCCACTATTAGCACAAGGATGCAGATGCTGATTCGGAAAACAACTTTTTTCCCCCCGGGTCCGGGTGGGGCCATTTTTTCTGAGATCATGTTTTTTCACCTTCCTGCCATTTGCCTGAATGTCTATCAGGTGGTTTTCTTCTTCTATTGGTCCAACTATTTTTCGTCAGGCATCGTCTTCCAAAATCGGCCTGACCACTTCCAGAACGTCATCCCACTTTTGCGCGGTTTCCGGCCCGATTTTTTCAACAAGCTCCACAAATGACTGCAAAATAGCATTCTCCACCTCCGTCATAACGCTGACTGAGCGGGGAGAAATTTCAACAAATACTTTCCTCCGGTCTTCATCACTTTGGCTTCTTGTCAGGATTCCTTTTTCAACCAGTTTGTCCACCATCACCGAGGCGGACGGCGGGGATACGCCCAGCATGTCAGACAGCTCATTCATGGATAGTTTGCCCCTCATGTTGACCATGATCATGGTATGAAGCTGCGCTGCGGTAAGGTCGGCAATGGCTTCATTTTTTCCCATGGCTGAAAGCTGCCGGCTTTGCACCTTGAAAACGCGGTTCCTGATTAATTTTCCGGTTGTAAAGATGTTTCTGGCCAGCTTTTCAATTTCTTCCATATGATGACGTCCTTAATATATAGAATTATTAACTATTCACATCGCTAAAAATTAAATCATCTAAAAGTTAGAAAAACTAAATAAACTAATGAGCCCTGCCTGTCAACCAAAAAATGAGATACTGTGGTAAAGGGCAGAAATGGATGAGTAGGGACTTTATGACAAAAAGCTTAGGACATCCATAGCTAAAACGCTTCCCGCATGCCGATGGTAAGGCCGAAGCCGCTGTCCACCCAGGCAACGTCAATCCTGATGTTAAATTTTTCGGAGGGGTTTAGGGCATAGCGGAGCCCGGCGCCGGCGCCGGTTACCCAGTTGTCGTGATACAGGTCGGTGATGTCGTGGGCGACCTGTGCGGTCTCGGTAAAGAGGGTGCCGCCGAATCGCTTGTAGATGGGAAAGCGCCATTCCGCCTCGAACGCAATCAGATCACGGTCCCTGTAGCGGCCCTTCTCAATTCCTCTGAGGATACCGTAACCATCGGGAGAGCTGAGATCCTGAAACGGAATATCTCCCCTCAGAACTTGGGCATATCCCCTGATACCGAGGCCGGTGACGCCGGCAAGTGTGATATACTTACGCATATCAAGAGTGTACATGGAATAGTCGAAATCGCTTCCAAAACCGTCTTTAAAAAATAATACGCCTGTTTGAATCAATTCCCCCGTGCGGGAGTCGTTGAGGTTGTCCCGTGTATCCAGTGAGACGATGGCTCCGAGGCCGGACCGAATGCCTCCTTCCGCCCCCAAAACGCGGCCACCGGCAATTGTTCCTCCGGGGTCCGGGGATTCCTGATCGATCCAGCTGTTTTCGAACTTGTATTGTATGCCGGCGTAAACGATGTCATGGAACTTGCGTTCAAAAGCAATGGCCGTATCAAACGCGGTTGACTCGAACTTTTCCTTGTCATCTTCATTGCTGTCACTGCCGATGCCATAAAAGTTGGCCGGCCAGAGGCGACCGCTGAAAGCAAAATTCAGGCGATAAAGGTCTTTCTTAAAATAGTAGTCGGAGGAGAGCCCGGAGTAATACTGCTGCTCGGTTGTGCCGAAGGCGACCAAATCAATGGTGGATGTTCTCAGCCCGCTTGATTCGGGTTCAAAAAACCGTACCACCATTCCACCGAGTTGAAGCCCGGTTTCCGTCTCACTTGCGATGACCGGAAAAAAGGCCCATTTTTGAAAATCATTTTTTTCTGACTCTTCACCCGTTTTTTGTCCATCGGCGGGTGTCGCCTCTTCTGAAGGCGGAGCTTCCCGGGCATGCAATATACCTTCATTCAGATGCAGACTGTATATCAGAATGACGAAAAAAATAAGGCCGCATCTGCCCCCCTGCCGAATACAATACGTTGGAGTCAGCGTCCTCATCGGGCCTCGATTCGACCTTTTTCTTGATCCGTGAAGTAAAAAAGAACGGCTCCGATAATGAAGAGGATGATGACGGACAATATGCTCCACCTCGAGGCCTCCATTCCCACGGCTTTAATCTGCTCGGCGGTGGGTGATGCCGGCATCAGGATTCGTCTTGCCGAAAGACCCACTATCCCCATTAAGGCGGGCCCGATAATCGCTGCAAACTTGCCCAGCATATTATAAAAGCCGTAATATTCCGCCTCCTGGCCTGCCGGAATGAGCCGGGCATAGTATGATCTGCTCAAGGCCTGTATTCCGCCCTGCACAAGGCCGACGGCGACGGCGAGAACATAAAATTCATATTTCTCCGTCATCATGGCGCCCCATACGGTGATGCCCATATAAATAAAAATAGCGAGGTAAATGGATTTTTTCGTTCCCCACTTTTCACCGAGACGACCGAATAAAAGCGCTGCGGGGAAGCCGACAAACTGGACAATAAGAAGGGCGACAATTAAATCATTGGACTCAAACCCCAGCGAAAGGCCGTAATCAACGGCCATACGTATGATGGTGTCCACTCCGTCAATGTAAAACCAGTAGGCAAGGAGAAACAGGGCAACCGTTTTCATTTTCCGGATCTTTTTAAGTGTTCCGAAGAACTGCCTGAACCCTTCAAGGATGACGTTTAAATGAATGCCGCCTTCACCCGGATCGGCGGCGGTCCTTTTTTCCGGCACCCACAGAATGGTCAATAGTGTAAAACCGCCCCACCACAGGGCAACCGTGAGGAAGGAAAATCTTACTGCCGATGCGGCATCGCGTAAGCCGAAACTTTCCGGGTTCAGTGTCATCAGGACATTGATTAAAAAGAGAATGCCTCCCCCCAGGTAACCCATTGAAAAACCCAGACTGGATACATAGTCGATTTTATCTTCATGGGCGACAGCCGGTAGAAGGGCGTCATAAAAAACATTTGCCCCTGAAAAACCAATAATACCTGCCGTGTAGACAAGAATGGCAAGGGCCCATTCGCCCTGCCCTATAACAAAAAGACAGGCGGTCATCAATGCACCGAAATAAGCAAAAAAGACGAGAAACTTTTTTCTTATGCTTCCTTTGTCCGCAATGGCGCCCATTACCGGGGCCATCAGGGCAATGATGAGGCTTGCGATGGAGTTGCCGAAACCGAGCATTGCCGTGCTCATGTTGACATCCGCCCCGTAACTCCAGAATTGCTTAAAAAAGATCGGGAAAAAGCCGGCCATGACTGTCGTGGCAAACGCCGAATTTGCCCAATCGTACGCGGCCCACCCCCATATGGCCTTTTTCTTTTCATCCATTATTGTTCACCCTTTCCAGCAAGGTCACGACCATCCCGGAACCGCTTTTCCGCATACCAGTCCATTTGCCGTAAGATTCCCCTGACAATACTGACTTCTTTTGCCCGTAACTCCAGCCGGGAAAAAAAGCGCCTGATGTTATTCATCCAGTAGTCCGGGTTCTGCCGGTTGATAAAGCTGATACGGATCAATACATCCTTCAAGTGATCATACATATTATCAAGCTCCAGCCTGCTGGCAAGGCGGGGCGTGAATTCCGGAATGGGGGATGATGCCGCCATAAAATACTCGTAGCACATTACCATCACGGCCTGGGCCAGGTTAAGGGAAGAAAACTCCGCTGTCGGGATGTTCACGAGAGCATGACACCGCCTCAGGTTGTCGTTGGTGAGGCCCCGGTCTTCAGGACCGAAAAGAAATGCGGTTCGATTGTGGGCCGAGAGTTCGGCGATGCGCGGCGCTATCTGGTTTGGAGTGACGATATCTTTACGCTGCCTCCCTGTCCTGGCAGTGGTTCCCACTACATAGTGAAACGGTGCAAGGGCCTCTTTAAGATCGGTTTCAATCCTGATTTGATCGATGATTTCCGATGCCTCATGAGTGGCCATTTTCCTTATTCTCGACTCGTCATAATTATAGGGGGCGACAACGGTCAGGCCGCCCATTCCCATATTGCGGATAACCCGGGCGGCCGCGCCGATATTTTCCGGGCTGCCCGGCCGGTGAAGCACAATGGTGACATTATTCGGGTTCGGTTTTGGTGGCATTAGCCAACTATTTCAAAACTGTTAAAGAAATAGTTGATCTCAAATTCCGCTGTGTCAGGTGCGTCGGAACCGTGGACAACATTCTTTTCGATGTCGGTTGCAAAGTCTTTTCTTATGGTTCCTTCCGCAGCTTCCCTGTAATCTGTGGCGCCCATAAGCTCTCTGTATCTGCCGATTACGTTGTCTCCTTCAAGAACCATCACCACCACGGGTCCGGAGGTCATAAAATCGGTCAGGCTGTCAAAGAAAGGGCGTTCCTTGTGGACGGCGTAGAACCCCTGGGCCTGTTTTTTTGTCATATGTATCATTTTTGCAGCGACTATTTTAATATCGTTGGTTTCCAGCCGCTTGATGACTTCGCCGATAAGACCCCGGCCGGTGCCGTCGGGTTTGATAATTGAGAGTGTTCTTTCCATTTTTTTTCAATCCTTTCAAAAAATTATAAAAAAATATGAGGCTCCCATACCAGAAGCCGCCAGGCAAGTCAACGTGCGAGATCGGGGCGGTTTTTGTGAAACCCCGGACATAACCCCCCGGGATGACAAAAAGCCGACAAATAACTTGACAAGTTCTTGTCCTCTTTAATATTTTTCCTTTGAATTCGAAGTTGCTAAGCCCGACATAACCCAATATCATCAGGTTGCTGGAGAGTTAGAATGCCGATTTATGAATTTTACTGCAAGGACTGCCACACGATATTCAATTTTTTTTCACGTTCCGTTAATGTGAAAAAAAAGCCCAAGTGCCCAAAATGCAAGACAAAGACATTGGAAAGGCAGATGTCCATGTTTGCCTTCACCGGAAACGCTACAGAGGATGCCGGTATTGATGATCTGCCCATTGATGAGGGGAAGATGGAAAAAGCCATGCAGGCCCTTGCAAAGGAGACCGACAACATGAATGAGGACGATCCGCGGCAGGCGGCCGATCTCATGAGAAAGCTGACGGATATGACCGGTCTGGAACTGGGGCCCGGCATGCAGGAGGCATTAAGCCGGATGGAACGCGGCGAAGACCCGGACAGAATTGAAGCGGAAATGGGAGATCTCCTCGAAGGGGAGGACCCGTTTGTTCTGCCCGGTAAAAAGGGGCGGGCCAAGGGAGGACGAAGGTTTGAGCCGTTCAGGGATGAAACCCTCTATGACCTGTGAGGCGGCACTATGAATAAAGGTGTTTTGAAGCGAATGGAGGCGGTTCAGGGTGACATCACCCGGATGAACGTTGACGCCATTGTGAATGCCGCCAACACATCTCTTCTTGGCGGGGGTGGTGTTGACGGGGCTATTCACAGGGCCGCCGGCCCCGACCTCCTAAAGGAATGTAAAACCGTCGGCGGCTGCCCCACCGGTGAGGCCCGGCTGACAAAGGGGTATAATCTTCCGGCATCCTTTGTGATCCACACGGTGGGACCGGTTTACAAGGTAAACCAGGACAATGCGCGCCTTCTTTCAGGATGCTATAAAAACAGCCTCGAAATAGCCGCTTCCCGCACTATCCGCTCCATAGCCTTCCCCGCCATAAGCTGCGGCGTATACGGATACCCCATCGAAGAGGCCTGCAAGGTGGCTGTGGACACCACGACCGCTTTTTTGGAAGATCATGACATCATCGAAAAAGTAATCTTTGTTCTTTTTTCACAAAGTGAATATCAGGTCTATAGGAATTACCTGAGTGTGTATGGGGCTTAAGCGGCGATAACGATGTCAATTCGCCCAGGTTAACACCTTAAAGTCACCCTTTAATGCGCTGTTCAACTTGTCCAGTGAAGCGGGTTCAGGGTTGACGATAAACCGCTTTTTGCAGCGGAGCAGAAGGGGAATATCCGTGTGGTCATCCGAATAGCCGGCATCCCAGTTGTCCGCCAGTTGTTTTTCCCTTGCCATGGCTATTTTATTTTTTCCACGGCAGAACCGGCGGATGATGTGCCCCCCTAAAAGTTTGGATGTCTGCGATGCGATGACCGTAATGCCTGTTTGATCAGGAATGAAACGGTCCAGAATCGAAATAACCAGGATCTCCACAGATCCGGATATAATCAGAATGCGGGCACTCTCTTTCTGGTACCTCTTGATTTCTTCTATTGCTTCCCCGAACAATTTGATGGTTGAAGGGAATTCTTCAATGGCCTGATTCAGTTCGGCTTCGGATATGCCGACCGTTGCAATCCAGGTGGGTATCGACCTGGCAAGCGTCTGAGTGGGGTAGAATTTAAGAAGCAGTTTTATCAATGGGAGAAGGCATACGGCAGCGGTGTTTCTCGCGGCACTTTTTTCCAGCCGGCTTTTTATGAACTGATTCCCGGCGTTTCCATTGAGAATGGTGTCATCAAAATCAAATACCACAACCGAACTATTCATCTGTTCTCTCTGCATTAATTAAAAAACCGAATTGAGTAAGATGTCCCCCGAACCCTATCAAGATATTATATGAAAAAAATGGAAAGCAAGAATAAATTTGGACAATCAGCGATTATTGTCTAATGATAAAATGCGCGAGGTTTGATGTTGATGGCATTTTCTAAGATAAACCTGTCCTTTCATCACCGGTAATATCCTGACTCGACCCCTTTCTTTATCTCATTTGCTTTTTCATTATTGACAAAAACCGCTTGGATGATTACCATTCACTCCAATAAGATGGTTAATTTACGAGGTCTGTAAACGAGGTGCAGACCGTTTTTTTTAGGAGGATATCATGGTTGAAGTGACAGAAATTGCTCAAAAGCAGATTGCGGATTATTTCAGTGATAAGGATGTAAAGCCTATCCGTATTTTTCTAAATTCCGGGGGCTGAGGCGGGCCTTCCCTTGCCATGGCTCTGGATGAGCCAAGAGATACGGACGATATTTATGAAATCCAAGGAATACAGTATGTTGTCGATAAAGAGTTTATGAAAGCCGCCGACCCAATCAAGGTGGATTTCAAGGACATCGGGTTTTCCATATCATCGAACATTGATCTGGGCGCAGCGTGCGGCGACTGCGGAACAAAAGGTTCCTGCTGCTCCTGATAATCTTGACCCTGTGGCGGACCTGGCGGGTTGAATCCGCCGCCGTCGAAATGGAAATAAAAGGGCAAGATCCTTTTATAAAAAGGATCTTGCCCTTTTTATTTTAATTATGTAAATAATATTCTTTTTAATACCAGGTTGGAAAGGAGTAGTCGCCCCATGTCAGTTATCGATTATGCGCTGGATGAATCTGTTGCGATAATAACAATGAATAATGGTGAAAACAGGTTCAACCCTGATTTTCTCGATGCCTTTTTAAATGTGCTGGACGAAATAGAAAATGACACAGAAGCGAAAACCGTCATTGTGACGTCTGCCCATGAAAAGATATTTACAAACGGGCTTGACCTTGAATGGCTGGTTCCCATCATCCAGAAAGGTGAGGTAAAGACGGCTCAGGATTTCTTTTTTAAACTGAACGTTCTCTTCAAACGGGTTGTGACGTATCCCATGATTACCATTGCCGCCATTTCCGGCCATGCTTTTGCAGGCGGCGCTATTTTTACCGGCGCATTTGATTTCAGGTTCATGCGGTCGGACCGCGGATTTTTCTGCTTACCGGAAGTCGACCTCGGGATTCCATTCCTTCCGGGAATGCTCGCTCTTCTTGGAAAAGCAATCCCCCCATACAAGTTTAATGAAATGCAATACACCGGTATGAGGCTTACGGCCAAGGACTGTGAGGAACACCACATTGTCATGAAGGCTCTTCATATTGACGATCTGATGAACGAGACTCTGGCCTTTGCCAAAGGACTGAATAAAAATCGCAACACAGTAAAAGAGATGAAAAAGCGGATGAACCGGCATGTTGTTCACTGCCTCGATGTTGAGGACGTTCCGTATATCGAATCAGGTAAATTCAATATTTAACCCATGCCTAAATCGGTTATGATTAAAGCAAGAACCCTTCTGCCCTGCCTCTTAATTGCATGTTGTCTTCTGTTTGACGGTTGCGGGGCCACCGAACAACTGGGCGATGAACGCTTTTTTGGCTCATGGCGCTTCAAACAGGGGAGGGTGCACACCATAATCACGTTCCGGGCTACCGGCACCTGGGCTTCCGATGTGAGGATATCGGACAGGTTTGAAAAGATAGTGGATAAAAGGGGGAAGGTCCAGGGGAAATGGGTGGTCGAGGAAGGCTCCCTAAAGATAATCCCTGAGTCAGGTTTTGAAAGTGATTGGAAAGTTGGAAGGATTTACGACTACGAGATCGTTGAAATTAACAAGGACTATCTTCGCTTGAAGGACCACCTGGGCAGGGTGAAAAAGTGGATCAGGGTGAGAGGCCAGCAGCAGGGACAAAAGGGGATCTCCGTATCAAACGTCAGCCTCGGTCCCATCGTCGTCAATGTAAAGAAAAGCGAAAAGTACATAAAGGAA
>Ga0180436_10002753_pt1 | contig 16446 bp, 24 predicted proteins | sample SS_ome_2_FD_132434 | JGI IMG/M metagenome (GOLD analysis project Ga0180436, IMG submission 132434) | Hypersaline lake sediment archaeal communities from the Salton Sea, California, USA - SS_3_S_2 metaG | ecosystem: Environmental > Aquatic > Non-marine Saline and Alkaline > Hypersaline >...
TCACCGGTTTTCACATCCAGCACAACCGCGGAAGCAGATTTTGCTTTATGACGCGCGCGTATCTTTTTCAATGAACGATAGGCCAGGGTTTGCAAGCGCGCATCAAAACTCAACTCGAGATCTTCACCGGGACGCGAAGGTGATATCTGCTCTATATCATTAACTACGCGACGCTTACCGTCACGTACCACGTACTTTCTACCAGCCTCGCCCTGCAGAGCCTCATCAAAAACCAGTTCCAGCCCCTCCTGTCCCTGGTCATCAATATTGGTAAAGCCCAGCACATGAGCAAACACTTCTCCGGATGGGTAATAACGGCGGTACTCTTCCTGCAAACCGAAACGATTGAAGTGCTTTCTGTCAGATTTTGATAATTTCTCAACAGCGTAAGCTGTATCCGGGTCAACACGACGTTTAACGTAAACAAAGGCCCGCTTGCTGTAGCGTGAATGAAGCTCTCGTAACTCCTCAAGCCTCATCCCCAAAGCTTTTGCCAAAGGCGCCAGCTCCCTGGCATCCGCCGGCATGGCGCGTGGATTTATCCACACCGAGTAAACCGGCGTACTGACTGCCAGAATTTCACCGCGACGATCCTTGATCAAACCACGATAGGCAGGCATTTCCACGATACCCACATGACGACGATCACCTTCTTTTTGCAGAAAATCAGTTTCAAAAACCTGTCGGGCTACCGCCGAAACCACCAGTGAAACAGCAGCAACACCAAAAACCCCCATCACGAACCAGCGCCGATAACGGTAATCCAGCGGCAGGTTCTGCTCCTGCAGGTAACGCTTTTGCTGTTTTTCGCGCGTCGACTTCTTCATTTTCCGTAGATGACCTGAATTTCATTCTGGGCTGGCATATGCATTTTCAGCTTGCCAGTCGCCCCCTGCTCAACACGATCATGTCGCGCCAATGTTGCCAGCTCCAGTTGCAGCAGCATCCAGTCATTGGCCAATCCATCGCGATAGGTGCGCAACTTTTCCATCTCTGTAAACAACATGCGAGACTCATATTTAACAAAAGCAACAGCCACGCCAGAGAGCATGATCAAGATAGCCAACACCAGCATGACAACAACTTGTGCCGGTAACGCAAATTGAAAAATCTGTTTTGCTATCACAGCTTTTCTGCCACTCTCATTACTGCACTACGTGCACGTGGGTTTAATTCAACTTCCTGCTCAGCTGGGAAAATCGCCTTGCCAACCAGCTTCAATGCGGCGTTCGACTGTTCAAACTGCACTGGCAACCCAGCTGGCAACCGCTCACCCTGGGACTGAGCTTTCATGAATCGCTTTACCAACCTGTCTTCAAGGGAATGAAAACTGATAACAACCAGTCTTCCGCCCTTTTTCAACATACCAACTGCCAACTGCAGTATTTTCTCCAGTTCCTCAAGCTCACGATTAATATGAATACGTATCGCTTGAAAACTTCTGGTCGCCGGGTGTTTGTGCTTTTCGTGACGAGGAATAGCGGCTGAAATAATTTCCGCGAGCTGCAGCGTGTCAGTAATTTGAGATTTTGAGCGCAACTCAACTATTGACCTGGCAATACGTCGCGCAAACCGCTCTTCTCCATATTCTTTCAACACCCTGGCTATCTCCCCCTCTCCAGCCTCATTGATCCAGTCTGCCGCAGTCTGACCCGAGGTATCATCCATACGCATATCCAGAGGCCCTGCTTTCATAAAACTGAATCCCCTTTGTGCATCATCCAGTTGCGGCGAACTCACACCCAGATCGAGCAACAGGCCATCAATCTCACCCTTATGGCCAATTAGTTCAGCAACCTGTACAAATGAACCCTGCTGGATACTGAACCTTGAATCTTCTGCCGCAAGTTTTTCACCCAGTTCGACAGCTCTCACATCCTTGTCAATGGCAATCAGACAACCATCGCTTCCCAGCTTTTTTAATATTTGCCTGCTATGCCCGCCTCGCCCAAAGGTTCCATCAACATAACAACCATCTTCAATCACGTTCAGAGCAGAGACCGCCTCATGCAGTAAAACTGTCTGATGAACTAAGTCTTCCACCATCAACTACAGAACCAGATTCTGCAGTTCTTCGGCCATTTCTGATTCGGAATCCCTGGCCTGCTCAATCCAGCTCTCACGACTGTCAGTCCAGCGGAACTCATCCCAGATCTCAAAGCGGTTACCCTGACCGACAATGGAGACATGTTTTTCAAGTGCCGCTTTCTCGCGCAAATCCGCGGGTAACAAGATCCTTCCCTGGGAATCCATGTCAACATCATGCGCACTACCCAGCAATAAACGACGCAGACCATTGGTGCTGGGTAGTTTCATCAGCTTGCGCTCGACTTCAAACCATTCATCTTCGGGATACAGCCACAGACAGTGGCCCTGGGGATCGAGCGTCACAACCAGATGCCCGCCAACACTTTCGCGCAGGCGATCGCGGTGCTTTGCAGGTATCTGCAAACGCCCCTTTGCATCCAGATTGAGATTGATAGCGCCCCGAAACAAGACATTCCCCCTTTGAGTGGCAAATACTCCCTTTTTCACCACATTCCCCCACTTGAGGTATAATCTTAGGTATTCATACCCCATATTGTCAAGGTAATTAATAGAATATTTTCCTTTTTGAACAATTACTTAGATGATAATTTGCAGTCACGGACGAGCAAAATAATAACCTTCAAAAACAGCCTCGTAACAATGTAACTTAAAGTAGATTGTTAAGTATTTCGGGGTTTTCCAAGATTTTTTTCCCGAAGCGAGGGGGAAAGTGGGGCAAATTTGTATTTATTTTCTGATATAACGGATTTTTCTGGCGCTCTTACCTGTCAAACAGCCGCCCAAAGCTTATAATCCACCGTCATGAGCAAGTTATTTGTAAAGAAACTGACCGTAATCGACTTTTCCTACCTTTGCCCCAGAAGAGGGTTGCTTGGAGAAAGCTGGCTAGTGGATATCCAATTGAGCGGCAGCCTGGATCACCAGGGCATGGTACTGGATTTTTCGGATGTGAAAAAAAAGGTCAAGCAGCTCATTGATGAGGACTTTGACCACAAACTGGTGATTCCTGATAAATACGCAGGTAGCACCAATGAAGCCAGCGGCAAGCGACTTAAAAACACTTTTGTATTACTTGACGGCAGAAAAATCGTACACATAGCACCTGAATCCGCATACTGCCTACTACCCTGCTCAGAAATTACTGAACAACAGATGGCTGAAGCGATCACGCAAAAACTTGGCAACATCCTGCCAGATAATGTGGAGCAGATTGAAATCAGGCTCTATCCGGAATCTATCGACGGACCTTATTACCATTACAGCCACGGATTGAAACATCATGCCGGTAATTGCCAGCGTATTGCTCATGGCCACCGATCCCGTATTGAAATTCAGGAAAAAGGCAAACCTCGCCATGACCTGGAACTGGAATGGTCAGAAAAATGGAAAGATAGTTACATCGGAACGCGCAGCGATATCCAGGAGCAGTATTCAGAAAACGGTATTGATTACATACATTTCAGCTATACAGCCTGCCAGGGACTGTTTGAATTGATTATTCCAGCCAGTTGCTGCTACCTGGTGGGTATTGATACAACTGTCGAAAACCTTGCCGGACACATTGCCGGTGAATTAAAAAACTCGCACCCAGAGAGCCAGTTAAGCGTTTATGCCTACGAAGGCATAGAAAAAGGTGCTGTCAGTGATACTTTTCAATAAGCTTTTTGTCGAGAGCAGAAAATCATTCAACTGTCCTCACTGACTTCCTGCAATCGCTGCAGATGCCCAACCACCTCTTGAGACATGCTGATAAAGCCTTCCTGAACTTCAACTGCTTTTTTTTCATCACCTGCCCGAATGGCAGCCACCAGTTCACCTGCCAATTTGTGAAAGGCTTCATGACTGTCAATCAATTTATTAAATTCAGGCAAAGTGTTGTAAAGCTCAGAGCCTTCGGCACTCAACCAATGTCCAAGCTCACAGTCATCGTGACTGGTGATCTTCTGAAAGTCCACATCAGAAAATTCTTCCACTTCCAATAACGCCGCAATGCTATCTATCCATTCAAGATGGTTTTCAATTTCCTTTGCCAGATCCATTTTATCTATCCAAATTGTCTATTTAATCGTAATCGCTATCTTTCCACTGCCTCAATGCGGTGAAGACATCAGCATTACTCTTTAGTGGCTTGCCGGCCCATTGTTCGGCCGCCGCAATAACATTTTGCTGCGCAACGCGCAGGAAAGGATTGGTCTCAAGCTCTTCCTGCAAAGAAGACGGCACCGTAGGCATACCTTGCCCGACTGCAGTTTCCACGGCCTGTTTGCGCCGCTGCAACAGTTCGCTTTGCGGCTCTACCCACAAACCAAAGCCTACATTAGCCTGCGTGTATTCATGGGCACAGTATAGCTGTGTTTCTGGCGGTAATTTACTGATTCGCTCTAGCGAGGCTGACATCTGCTCAAAGGTTCCGGTAAAAACCCGGCCACAACCACCGGCAAAAAGCGTATCACCACAGAACAACACACCATTTCCCAGGTAAGCCACGTGGCCTTCGGTATGACCGGGTATAGACATGACTTCAAAATGCAGGTTCATACCCGGTAATGAAATCTTCTGGTGATCTTCAACGATATGGTTGATCTGTCTGATGGACTCATTACCCGGACCAAATACCTCAACTTGCGGATATTGCTTTTTCAATGCGTCAATGCCGCCAGTATGATCATAATGCTTGTGAGTCACCAGTATCGCAGCCAGAGTCAGTCCACGTTTTTCAAGTTCAGCGATAACAGGCTCTTCATCACCCGGATCGACGACCGCGCAATGATCTGTACCGACAGTGGTGATTAGCCAAATATAGTTATCATCAAAAGCACGTAATGGTTCGATATTCACATTTATTTCTTTCCATACAGTTGTTCAGGATCGATCATGGGCTCAGCATCGACAATCACCTGATGACCTTTAACAACGTTGTAGAAACAGTTTCTTCTGCCGGTATGACAGGCCGGACCCGTCTGGTCAACGAGCAGCAGAATGGTATCGCCGTCACAATCAAAACGCATGGTTTTGAGCTGTTGCACCTGTCCTGATGATTCTCCCTTGCGCCAATAGGACTGACGTGAACGCGACCAGTAGCATACTCTGCCGGTTTGGAGGGTTTCCATAATGGCGGCACGATTCATCCATGCCATCATCAACACTTCCTTTGAGTCATGTTGTTGTGCAATCGCAGGAATCAGTCCATCGGCATTGTATGGCAGGCCATCCAGCACCTCGGCAAGCTCCAGCCCCTCACCTATGGGCATTTTTTCTGTCTGGTGTAAAACGCTCTTCGCCATTAAAATACCTGTATGAATATTTTCCGTATCAGTTTTGTCAATCAGGGCAAAGTCTACCAGCTTCATGCCGAGTCCGTACACCAGGCAGATATGTATGGTTTCGTCACGATTGCAGGACTGATTTTTGGAGAGACTACTTCGCTGGTTGTTGATCCGGCTGAAGAAAAACTGCAATCAGAATTTGCCGGCGTCAAACAGGTCACCATTCCGATGCATGCCGTTATTCGCATTGATGAAGTGGAAAAACGCGGACAAAACAAAATTCTGGACCTGGATGCCAATACCAACGTCACAGCCTTTCCATCCAGTTTTTATTCACCTGACAAGGGCAATTAAGCATGCACCCGTCGTTGCAGGAAAGTATCAACCGTCAACGCACCTCGCTTTACAACATGTTGCTGGATCCGTTGTCTCGTGCTGCCGAGCACTGTGCTGCAGTTTGGCCTGACAGGGAGCAGATCAACCTGACGTTATCAGAAGCCCTGCAGGGATTGCCGTATGGACGCTATCTATACGTCATGGGCATAGATGCTATCCAGATCAGTGACAACATCACTCATGGAGGACTTGAAAGCCGGGATTTTGGACGCGACCGTTCTCCCAGACCTTACATGAAGGAAATTTCTGACAAACAGGATATGACACTGTCAGAAGCCTATATATCATTACGCGCCAATCGCCCCTCAGTCACCGCTGTACAGAAAATATTCAAAGACAAGGAACTCATCGGTTATCTTGGTGCGGATTTTGACCTTCGTGATCTACCGTTGACGCGCGAAATCTACGATGAACCTGGCCAGTGGCAGCAACTCAAGGGCGACCCTGCGATTCGCAGTAATGTCTTTCAGCAATGCCGCATTGACAGCAAACTGGATGAGCAAATCGACCTGGTGCTGCCCGTCATTGAAGAACTGATGACTGAAAACGGGGTATTCCACAGTAAGATTCATTTCTCCAGTAGTCGCTGTACCTTATGGTTCATTGACGACCCCTATCGCTACCGCATTCTTCCCTATGATGCGCTGGTTGATCCGGATGTGGTACTGGCTTACCCATGCAGGCCTTATCCAAAAACTGCCGTTATCAAAGAAGGCGAGGTACGCCCGATTCTTGATACTTTCAAACATTTGCGTTTTGCTGATGACACCATCTATCTGAGGGCTGGTTCGGTAAACATATTCAACGGCATCGTGGGACTGAACTTTTCGTGTGATGGCTCACACTACATTCCTCATGATCAGTTCCTGGCCCGTGATTCTGAATTCTGGGAGGGCATGTAATGCGTTTTCTGCTGTTTTTGTCGAGTCTAGCCATAGCCGCACTGGCCGCTTTGGAATTTACACCACTGACCCACCTGAATAACCACTATTTACTGAAATCTGTTGATCAGCAACTGGTCAGTGAATACCGTAAAAAAACCTCTGATGATTTCAATACCGCCCTCAATAATGAATCCCTGGGGAAGATTTTCAACAAGGTTGCCGACATGGTGACCACGCGCGTCACGCTTATCTCCAGCAGAAAAAGCAGTGGCATTCCGTTTGGCCGTACAAAGAACAAGGTAATCGTCCACACCCGCTTCCTGGTGGAAAATGCCAGTGAAGAACCACTTGAATCCGAGCGCTACATGATTTTCACCAGCAATGACAACGTCAACTGGCGTTATGTCGGTGAAAGCAGCATGCAGGATTTCTACCTGAATCTGGTGAAAGTTTATTGACCTAAATCAGCTATTTTATCTTTAACCCTTTCCATCATAAGGAAAAATAGGCTTAATACGCCCATAAATAATAATTAAACTAAAACAACTTAAACTAATGAGGAGCATGTTATGGAACTATGGGCTGAACTTTTTAGTGACTGGGTAGGCATTCTATCTTTTGGTGTGATTGCCTTTGTTATTGTAATGGCTGTTTTTTTCATCAAGTTTTTCCTTGGCCACATAGACGACCCAGAACAAAAATAATTTCCGGATAAAACCGGGCTTTTCCCAAAGGCTCCTGCGTGTAAAATTATCTTATTATTTTATACGCAGGAGCCTTTTTCATGAGGGTTGATCGCATTCAAAAACAACTTATCGATACTTTTTTTCCACTTCACATTGAAGTCATCGATGAAAGTCATAGCCACAATGTGCCTGAGGGCTCAGAGTCTCATTTTAAAATCATCGTAGTCAGCGAACGTTTCACTGACAAACCCTTGATTAAAAGACACAGAGAAGTCAATGCGGCCCTCAAAGATGAACTTGATAACGGCATGCACGCATTGGCCTTACACACCCTGACCCCCGAAGAATGGTTTGCCAAGGACGGAAAAAGTCCTGAGTCTCCACCCTGTCTGGGCGGTTCAGCCAACAAAGAGTAAGCACCCTGATGAAATATCTGTTTCTTCCCATTCACCTCATTGTTGGCGGCCTGATTCGTGTGGTGGATTTTGTGACGACGCCTTCTTCCATGAAACGCTCTGCAGAAGCACAAAATGCTATTGATGAACGCTGTAAAAACCTGACGCTTTATTTCTACCCTTCCTGCCCATTTTGCGTACGAGTCAAACGTCAGATGAAACGTCTCAATCTCAATATCAGAAAGATCGATCCACGCAAGGATAAAGAGGGTATGAAAAACCTGCTGGAGCAGGGAGGCAAGATTCAGGTGCCCTGTCTGCAGATTACTTCCGCTGATGGCAGTTCTGAATGGATGTATGAATCAGCCGATATCAACGACTATCTGACCAAGGAATTTTCCTGACTTAACTCCACACGGAACAATATTGGTATGTCAGCCCCGTCGCTTTCAATCCACTTTTCAGAAGTCTTATGCCGCAAGGATGCGGCATAGAAGCGTACATGGATGTATTTAAAGCGTCTTCTGCAAAAGGCGGATGAAAGCGAACAGGGATAAATGGATAAGTCGAATCATTTCTCCGCAAAGTATTCTTTCGTCAGTTTAAACACCACGGGACTCAACAGAATAAGCGCAATCAGGTTAGGCAATGCCATCAAACCATTTAAGGTATCAGCCACCAGCCAGACAAATTCCAGTTTCAGCGTTGCCCCGACAGGAACGGCAACGATCCACAACATGCGGAAAGGCTTGATAGATTTCACTCCAAACAGGTATTCCGCACAACGCTCTCCATAAACACTCCAGCCCAACAGCGTAGTGAAGGCAAAAATCGCCAGGCCAAATGTCACTACATAACTGCCGATACCGGGTAGCATCTGGTCAAATGCCATGGCGGACAGTGATGCGCCATTCTCCCCGGTGGTCCAGGCACCTGAAATCACGATGACAAGGCCGGTAATGGTGCAAATAATCAAGGTATCGATGAAGGTACCCAGCATCGCAATGCTACCCTGGCGCACAGGATTATTGGTTTTTGCCGCAGCATGCGCAATTGGTGCAGAACCCAAACCGGCTTCGTTGGAGAAAACGCCTCGTGCAACACCAAAACGAATCGCAGCCCATACCGCAGCACCGGCAAAACCACCGGTTGCAGCTACCGGATTGAAGGCACTCTCTACGATGAAGGCAATGGCGCCGGGGATTTCGGTGGCGTTCATTCCCAGAATAACCAGGCCAATAACCAGGTAGGTTAACGCCATGAAAGGCACCAGCTTGCCTGCAACCTGCGCGATGCGCTGGATCCCGCCCAGTAGTACAAGTGCGGCCAGCGCTGCCAGAACAAGACCGGTGACTACCGGATCAATAGATAATTTCGAATTGAGTGCATCGGCAACAGAATTAGCCTGCACCATGTTACCAATCCCAAAACCAGCCAGGGTACCGAATACGGCAAAAGCAGCACCCAGCCATTTCCAATTATCACCCAGACCGTTTTTGATGTAGAACATCGGGCCACCAATATGGTTGCCCTCTTCATCAACCTCACGATACTTCACCGCCAGTACCGCTTCGGAATACTTGGTAGCCATCCCCACGAGTGCTGTACACCACATCCAGAACAAGGCACCCGGCCCACCCAGAGCAATCGCCGTTGCTACCCCGGCAATATTGCCGGTGCCAATCGTTGCCGACAAAGACGTCATCAGCGCATTAAAGGGGGAAATATCTCCATCTTCGGTTGAATCCCGGCCTTTCCACAGCTGTTTGAAACCATAGCCAAGGCGTAATATCGGCATGAACTGCAAGCCCAGCATGAGAATAACACCGGTACCAAGTATCAGCACCAGCATGTACGGGCCCCACACCAGACTGTTGAGTTGTGACACCAGTTCCTTGATCAGCTCCATAAGAAAGCCTCCCTTTATAGAAGAATTTAATTACTTTTTTAACTTTTTTTTATAACAACAACTACACAAAAGCCAATTTAAGGTCTATATTAATTAGGATATTAAAATATCTTAATATGCGAATTTATTAATTTGTGGCCAGCATGACCAGAATAGAGCTAGAAACACAGGAAGAACCGAACGCCTGCAAACATGAATGGGTTGCCGACTTTTCCTCATTGATTGCCGTGATTCTTCTTTTCGGCTCTGTCTACCTCATCATGCGTTTCCATCATGTTACTCTTGACTGGATGGCTGATGGAACCATGCTGCAAACCATCAGTGCCTATACCATCGTGCTGGTAGATGCGGTACTGATTGTCAGCCTGCTTTGTTTTGGGCCAAGCTGCCATGAACATAACAAAAGCTGTTTCGGCACCTTTAAAGGCAGGAAACGTTAATCAGCTGCTGCACTGCCCGCCCACATGCACATGCCCATGGGCAATTTCATCTTCGCTAGCCTGACGCACACCGACAATATCCACCTCAAACACCAGGGTCACGCCGGCTAATGGATGGTTTCCATCCACTACTACAGTATCTTCATCAACCGCAGTGACACTGATCACCATTGGCGCACCATCATCCATGGCAGTCTGAAACTGCATACCCGGCTGGATGTCATCAATACCCGGAAACTGCTCACGGGAAACTTCATCAACCAGTGATACCTCATATTCACCGTAGGCCTCGGATGGAGGAATCACTACCCTGAGGTTTTCTCCAAGCTGGCGACCTTGCAGTGCCTTTTCCAGGCCGGGAATAATATCCTGTGCACCATGAAGGTATTCCAGTGGTGCACCGTCTTGCGACTGGTCAAGCATCTCGCCATTTTCATCACTCAATGTAAAGTTCAGGCTGATAACCCGATCTTTTTTAACTGTTTTCAATGCATTCATGAAACTTCCGTTACTGCGGGACGAGTTGCCTGGATATAGGCAGAAACAACCAGTTCCTCAATTTTCTTTCCCGGAGCCCAGTCACGAATAAACTCGGCCGAGTCATCTTTTGGGGTAATGGAAATGTCTTCAAAACCGGCTTTCATCATGAAACCTTCCAGTTCTTTGATAAGGCTTGCTCCGGAAATACAGGCAGAATACAGCTCCAGATCATTTTTTACCTCGTCAGGCAATTCGCAGCTGGCTACCACATCCGATACCGCCACTCTTCCACCAGGTTTGAGAATGCGAAACATTTCATGAAAAACCTGCTGTTTATCCGGGGACAGGTTAATCACGCAATTGGAAATCACCACATCAGCCATTTCATTGGCAACCGGTAAAAACTCTATTTCCCCGAGACGAAACTCTACATTGGAATAAGCGCCACTTTCTGCATTCTTGCGCGCCTTGCTCAACATCGCAGGCGTCATGTCGACTCCAATCACCCTGCCTGAATGCCCCACTTCCCTGGAAGCCAGAAAACAGTCAAAACCACCGCCACTGCCAAGATCAACCACGGTTTCACCTTCAGCCAGAGAGGCAATGACTTTTGGATTACCACAGCCCAACCCCATATCGGAACCACCCGGTACTGCCAGCAAGTCATCCGCAGAATAGCCAAGCTTTATGGAAAACCCTTCCAGGTCAGGCGCTGTGCCACAGCAGCTGGTTGGCACACCGCAACCACAGCCAATATCATCCGACTCTGCGACCTTTCCATAGGCATCCCGGACCGAGTTATGAATCTCATCAAGTTCCTGCTGACTCACTTTACTTCCCCATACATTATCAAACACTTATAAATTCAGGTTAGAATCTAACATCATGTCTAAAACTCATTCATTAACGACACTATACTATTTATGAACGACCTTCACGACCTTGAACTCGTCATTAAATCCCAGATTCCGGTGCTTTTGATAGAAACCCGTGAAGAAAAACGCCTGCTCGAACTGTTTGTCAGGCTTGGGCTTAAACATTCACTTCCCCTGTTTGAATGGTCAATCACCGAGGGACTTGGAAGAACCGAAGTAGATTTCGGAAAAATGACGGGCACCACCGAGCCCACCGAAGTGTTACGACACATCAAGGCCACGCATAAACCCGGCATTTTTATCCTTCTGGATTTTCATCCCTATCTGTCTGACCCACTGCATGTGCGTCTCATCAAGGAAATTGCCCAGGATCACGAAACCGTACCGCGCAGTATCATACTGGTAAGCCACAATATCGATACTCCTCCTGAAATTTCCCATCTCACGGCCAAATTCGACTTGAGGCTTCCCGACGTTTCCACCATTAAAAACATGATTCGCGAGGAAGCTACCCTATGGCAGAAACAGAACCCGGGGCGACTCATTCAGGCAGACAAGGACGCCCTGAACAAACTGGCCAGCAACCTGACGGGAGTTACGCTGCAGGAAGCCAGACGTCTGGTTAAAACCGCTATTGCGGACGACGGTGCCATAACACAGAGTGACATACCTGCCGTCATGAAAGCCAAGAACAGCCTGATGAACCAGGACAATATTGTTTCATTTGAATACGAAACAGAAAAATTCAGCGATGTTGCGGGACTGAATAATCTCAAGGAATGGCTGAAAAGTCGTCAGAAAGCCTTCCATACTACCAATAGCAGGATCGATGCACCCAAAGGTATTCTGTTACTGGGTATTCAGGGTGGTGGTAAAAGCATGGCGGCCAAGGCGGTCGCGGGCCTTTTCTCGGTTCCTTTGCTCAGGCTCGATTTTGCGACCTTATATAACAAGTACATCGGTGAAACCGAGAAAAATCTGCGACAGGCACTGCAGACGGCCGAAGTCATGTCACCCTGTGTACTATGGATTGATGAAATTGAAAAAGGCATATCACAAGGCAACACTGATGACGGTGTATCCCAGAGAGTACTGGGCACACTGCTGACGTGGATGGCTGAAAACAACAGCAAGGTGTTCATTGTTGCCACTGCCAATGATATTGAAAGCCTGCCACCTGAACTGATGCGCAAGGGTCGTATTGATGAAATCTTTTTCGTCGACTTGCCTGAACACGGCGTACGTTCTGAAATATTCAGCATACATTTAAGGCGACGCAACCAGTCTCCTGCGGCTTTTGATCTTGAAGCACTGGCAGATGCAAGCACCGGATTCAGCGGTGCTGAAATTGAGCAGGTGATTGTTTCGGCACTCTATACCGCACAATCAACAAAAGAAAAAATCAATACTGGTATCCTGCTGGCTGAAATCGAAAAAACCCAGCCTCTGTCCATCGTAATGGCAGAAAAAATGGAATATCTACGCAACTGGGCAAGTGATCGCACAGTGCCTGCCTGAAACAGACTTCAGGCGGCAATCAGGTTCGTGGTCGTTGATTGCAGTTTCTTTAGTTCGTCACAAATCTTCATGGGTTTTTCGAAAGCGACGGCCGCACAGAAACGCTCTTCATCATACAGATGATCATCTGCACGGACGACAGTGACTGGAATATGGTGTTGCCTTTTGTTATCGATTGTAATCAACAGTAGCAATTTTTGTCCGGGCTGAAATTCCTGGTCAGTAAAGAAATGCGCACCCACTTCGGACAGGTCACTGCAAACACAAAAACTTGTTTGATTTTTTGATTCATTATCGACAAGCGTAAACTGGATATTCTCTGAATTACCGCACTGCAAACGCACCGATGCTCTGGTGTTAATAGTCATTTGTACCTACATCCTCAAATTCAGCTTCTTTTCGAGCTGTTGGCGGCTAATCTAACATAATTTCCACACAGTATGTGGTTAAATTTCATACAGTTGGATTATGAAGAAGCTCTGTTACAGGATGATAACAGTGGGTAAAAAAACCCGTATTAATCTGCAGGCTTGTCCGAATCCGTTACATCAAGGGGATCCCAGACATAAGCAGGACCTTTCATCACGTATACGATAAAAGCACCAAAGGCAACGGTGAGAATAATAGACCAACTGGTCACCCACAGGGCGATTGCCATGATATTGACAGTATCCAGATACTTTGCTGTTTGCTGCAAGCTGCCTTCTGGAGCCATGTAATGAGCCAGAAAGGTACCAAGCGCAATGAGAGAAGCGCTGGAGAACAACAACCAGGGCGTTTTTTTGAGGATCTTCCACTCCAGGCCATGCGGACTGCGAGGGTATCCGGAGAGTTTGTTGAGAAATGCCACAGGCTGTTCCCTCATGTCACGATATGAAGGAACAGACTATGGAATCAGTAAAAAAGTTTCACTGACTTTTATCAAGTTTTCGTCGTATTGACAGCCTACTTGATGCCTAACAGTTCAATTTCAAAAATCAAGGTTTCATTTGGGCCGATTTTGGGTGGAGCTCCTTTCTCTCCATAAGCCAGCTCTGATGGCATCACCACTTTCCACTTTCCACCGGTTTTCATACGGGTAATGGCTTCACGGAAACCGGGTATAACGCCGTTTAGCGGGAAACTGGCGGGTGTACCGCGCTGCACGGAGCTGTCAAAGACGCTGCCATCAACCAGGGTGCCATGGTAATGAACTTCAACGGTATCGGCTGCCTTGGGCTGGGCACCGTCACCGGCCTTGATCACCTGATACTGGAGGCCATTTTCAAGCACTGTCACACCTGCAACCGCCTTGTTCTTTTCCTGAAAGGTCTTTCCCCTGGCAGCAGCTGCTTCTGACTTTTTCTTATTTTCTTCAACGATCAGGTCACGTTGCTTATCCAGAGCGGTTTTCATCGTCTGAATATCAAGTTGCGGATCTCTGCCCGCGAGTACATCGGCCATTGCAGCTGCAAACGCATCAGCATCAATATCAGTCAGGCCTGTGGCCTGTAACTGACCTGCCAGCTGATTTGCCAGAATAAACCCGGAGGCATAAGAATATTTTTGCTTATCAGTCTTCAATTCTGCGGCATTAACCTGTCCAAAAACCAGGACTAATCCAATCACTGAGAGCATTTTTACCAAACGGAACATGTTTTTCTCCTTTTCAACGACCCTTGTTCCCATATCAGGAAGCTATTTCATTTATTACTTAAGCACTTTGTTATTGTGACCGATAACCACTGTGAGAAAAGCATAAAAGTTTTATGCTTGGATCACGAATTCATTATGGTCAGCGGTATTGGAGCAGTATCAGTGGTTAACTCAATTCAAGGCAACGCATTACTGGGCATTCAGCAGGCCACTGCCAAAATGCAGAAAAATGCTTCTGATATTGCGCGTGCCAACAATTTGAATGAACCCAGCCAGCTCGATGCCGCCCGTTCACTGGTGGAACTCAATCAGAATAAAAATGCCGCCCTGGCTTCCATGAAAGTCATCAAGGTTGAAAATGACTTGCTGGGTGCCCTGCTGGATGTAAAAGCCTGAAACCTTTGCTTTCAGACAAACCGCATCGACAAATCCACGGCCTCGATATGCTTGGTCAACTCACCGATTGAAATATCATTGACACCGGTTTCGGCAATAGACCTGACCGTTTGCAGATTAACATTGCCGGACGCCTCCAGACGCGCCCTGCCCTGATTGATTTCAACCGCTTCACACAATTGTTGCAGACTGAAATTATCCAGCAGCAGTCTCCGGGCACCGGCATCCAGTGCCTCTTTCATCTCATCGAGACTCTCCACCTCTATTTCTATCTCAGTGTTCGCAGGAGTTTGAGCCAGTGCCTGTTGCAGTGCCTCACAGATGGAACCGGCAGCCAGAATATGATTTTCCTTGATCAACACGGCATCGTACAAACCAACGCGATGATTCACACCACCACCGCAAGTAACGGCATATTTCTGGGCCAGTCTCAGTCCCGGTATTGTTTTGCGCGTATCGAGTATGTTGACCGGTAGAGGCCTGACTGCATCAACATATCGCCGGGTTCTGGTGGCCACGGCAGACAAGGTTTGAAGAAAATTCAGCGCTGTTCGCTCACCGGTTAAAATCGACGCGGCATTACCCGATACGGTACAGAGCAACTGGTTATCGGAAACGGTCGTGCCATCGGAAGCAGACCATTCAACGATGATGCCTGCATCCAGCTGGCGAAACACTTCGTCGAACCACTCACAACCCGCAAGAACCGCCTCTTCGCGGCTAATGACGCGTGCCACTGTTTGCTCATCAGCAGGAACCAGGGCCGCCGTCAGGTCACCCGAGCCAACATCTTCACTCAACGCCAGTTTAACCTGACGCTGAATTTCTTCAGAATCGACCTGCATACGGATCAGGAATCAATCGACAGCAATTCCACCTCAAACACCAGTGTGGCGTTGGGAGGTATCACACCACCTGCACCATTAGCGCCGTAACCGAGCTGGGGAGGAATGGTCAGCTTACGGGTACCGCCGACTTTCATACCCTGCACACCTTCATCCCAGCCACGAATAACACGACCACCACCCAGCGGAAATTGAAACGGCTGGTTACGATCCTTGCTGGAATCAAACTTACTGCCATCGGTTAACCATCCGGTGTAGTGCACGGAAACATTCTGCCCGGCTTCGGCAACTGCACCATCACCTTCAACGGTATCTTCGTACTTCAGACCTGAATCTGTTACTTTTGCTGTCATTGCTATTCTCTGTAATCAAAAGAATGTGATTTTACAGAAAAAAGTGCGACTGATAACTACTTAGCAGATTCCACTTACCCTTCTCAGAAGTCTCATGCCGCAAGAATGCAGCATGGAAGATTACATGGATGTATTTACAGCGTCTTCTGAGAAGGATAAATGGGATCTGTGGCGATACTATAAAGAAGCGGAAGCATTCTTCTTGAGATTATCCACCATGGAACTCATGGCACGCTCCAGCAGGGGAGCAGAAGTTTTTTCAAGCAACCTGGCTTTATCCATGCGGAACAGTTCGGCCAGCTCATTTTGTGTCAGTTCA
>Ga0180436_10002755_pt1 | contig 16440 bp, 11 predicted proteins | sample SS_ome_2_FD_132434 | JGI IMG/M metagenome (GOLD analysis project Ga0180436, IMG submission 132434) | Hypersaline lake sediment archaeal communities from the Salton Sea, California, USA - SS_3_S_2 metaG | ecosystem: Environmental > Aquatic > Non-marine Saline and Alkaline > Hypersaline >...
ACGCAAATCCTGCAACAGGCTGGAACGGCGATGCTCGCGCAAGCTAACCAGCTCCCTGGTAATGTATTAACATTACTTGGCTAGGGAAGTAATGATTTTTTGCAGTTACAAAAAGGCCAGATCAAGTATCTGGCCTTTTTATTTAATTTGCAAAGTTTCAAAATTATATACAATGGATACTACCCATTAAATTACTTCAAGCTTAATGAACAGCGACTCGGAACAGCAAGCATCTATTAAGACCAACGAGTTTGGTGATACCTACATCGATATCATTAACCACCGTCATTTTCATACAAATAGTGCGGCTAAAATCTATACCCAGATCTTTCTGGAAAAATTAAGCGATAGTAAAACGCTTTATGTCATCATCGGCACTGATTCAGGCCTGTTTCCAAACTATCTTTCAAAACTCCCTACGCCTGAAGGTACCCGGTATCTATTTATTGAATTAGACCTTATCAAACCAGTGATAAATGAATTACTGAAAAATGAGACAGATATCGCATATCCCATCAGCTCGCCATCGCATTGGGAAAAAGACTTATCAGAACAAGAGTTAAATAAATATATATATGATGACAGGGTCAAGATCATAAAATCGCTTGCCGCCACTGACGGCAAAATTGAAGACTACAACGATCTTTTCCAACAAGTAAAGGTCAGGCTTAATTCAATCAACCATGAACTCATAACCACAACAGCCCAAATTGATCACATCAAAAATAGAATTATCAATGCTATTGATAATATAAGGTCGTTTAGCGAACTTGAAAATATCGCCACAGGCCCTGCACTGATAGTCGGAGCCGGCCCATCACTTAACGATAACCTTGATTGGGTCAGAAGTCATCAAGATAAAATAACCATCATTGCAGTTTCCAGGACTTACCAACTTTTAAAACAGAATGGCATTCACCCTGATATTGTTGTTTCAATTGACCCTCAAGAAATTAATTACCAAAACAGCAAGGCAATACTGGATTCAAATGATTTTATCTTTGTACACAGTAATCATGTCTCGCCGCAATTGCTTGCTCAGTGGAATGGAATATCTTTTTTCTGCGGCCCATTATTACCCTGGAAAACTGATGAAAAACTGGAAAACCAGCAACACACAGGCCCTACGGTAACCCATTTTGCGCTGACCATTGCGAGTGCAATGGGTTTTGACGACATTTACCTGGCAGGTGTTGATTTCTGTTTTGAAGCATCTGGTATTAGTCATGCAGATGGATCAGCTTTGCCAGTAGATAAAGAAGAAGCCCCCACGGTAACAACATATGGCGGTGAAATCGCGTACACCAATTTTTTCTTTGAAAACAGTGTTAGATATCTAGGAGAAATTGCAGCCGGGCATACTGGAAAAATATTTAACTTAAGCCTCAATGCAGCCAATGTTGAAAGCATCGCCTATACTGAAGAACCAGTAATCTCAGGTATAAAATGGAGACTGCCTGAAATTACAGAAACAAGTCAAAACCAGCGTTATAGCCATATTGAAGAAATAAAAAAAGAATTATTAAAAGCACGCACCGCTTATTCAGAAATACTGAAACTGTGTAAAAATGCAATCAACTTAAACAAAAAGCCAGCAACCAAAACGAACTACGAAAAACACCTGGCCAATCAGGTAAAAATAGACAAAATTGAGCACAAACTAACCTCAAAATTTCCTAATTATTTACCGGTGGCACAGAATACTGCATCAGCTGATCTTTTAAAGCTACTTAATCAAGCAGATCAAAAAGAAAAATCAGAAACTGAACGCCAGACGTGGATAGATAAGTATTATAAAGCCCACCTTAAAGGAACAAAGCTTATAATCAAGGCAATTGACGAGGCCTTACTAGTATCTAATGTAAGAATACTTGAATACAGCCTTAACAATAACATCAAAACGACTATCGAGTTTTTTGTTAAAAAAAATCAACTAGGCCGATGCTGCATCTTATTAAATGATAATAAAAGTAGTAATACTGAGTTTACAAAGAAATTATTAGAATACTTATGCAGTTTTTTCAAACACAACCTCAAATTTAACACAATAACCAAATCGACTATAGAACAGCTGTCAAATCATGTGGTTCAAAATCTGGATCAAGGTATAATAGAAAGATTAAAATCAGTTGTAACAAATCAACAGCAAAACGAAAACACAACTCCTCTCTACTTACTTCAATTTTCGAAAGCTGTTCTAGAACAAATTCAAGGAAACCACGAGTCAGCAAAAAAAACATATCGTCAATTAATAGAAACATTTAAAGAAGCATCGCCTCAACTTTACTCCTATATTAACCATGGACTATTAAGTGCGATCGTGGTTAAAGCATCCGAGATCGATATCTTTTTTGGCTTAAAAACCGGAAGTTGTTTAATAGAAAGCTTAAAAAGCAATCGCAGTTTTACCGAATTGGATTCTTTTTTTAGTCTTATCGAGATAAAATCATCAACTCATTCTCTTTATCTAATAAGAAAAAGAGTCATCGAAAAAAGTCTCGAATTTTTTCGTCTAAACGACAGACCAGCTCTCATTGAACTGGATAATTCAGTTAGCAGCATCATTCCACATGATAAAGAAAACCCTATAAGGCTATTTCTATTGGCTGTTCTTCAGCAAGTCGATAATAATATAGAAGCTGCCTCCAAAATTTACACCAACTTAATCGACAGGCTTTTGCCTGAAAAAACAGGTATTCAACTTAAAGAATTACCTATAGTGGTAAAATACTCACTCTTACAGATGGCTACAATCGCCCCACCTGAAGAAGGACTAAAAAACTACATAATACTTAGCCGGTATGACCCAAAATACTTGAAAAACACAGCTATAGCCTTTCATCAAAAAGGCGATCTCAAACAGGCGGCATATTACTTCAATCAATACCTGGATTTATATCCCGATGATAAAGACTGTTTTGATAAGAAAGAAGAAATAGAACTGTCTCTAAAAGCAACCTCACTTCAAGATAGTCAACCCCCCGAAAAAAGCTTTTAGAAATAAAACGACATCTCACTGATAAAGAGCAGCCATTTTCAATCAGGCTGTTTCGTGCGGCTTGTGGAAAAGCAAGTTTCAAGCAAACTCAAAATAATCCTTATGATGTTCGAGCTTTACCTCTTCCATAATTTCACGAGCCATGGCAAGTCCCGGATACGTACACAAAATGTAAAGATAGCGCCCGCCCCAGTTAAGAATGTTATGCGGCGAGACGACGGTCAAATCACCCACCCTAGTTCCCCAGACATCAGGAACACCATCCAGAATATGTCTCACAGGAAGCTCATACTCTTTGGCAACTTCGTAAAAAGCTTTCCCTGCAGTGCCCCATCCCCAAATAACCAATTCCCTACTGTCATTTTTGCGGTGTGGTAACAACGCAGATTCAATCTTTAATCTCATGCTATTTTGAACTAATGAACCAGCATTAACTGACATCCATTGCTGGCTATGAATTCTTCGACGATAGAGAATTTCAGGAAGTTTATGGAATACAGCCCCCATACGAAGCATTCTCAACCAATATTCATAATCTTTTGCATAAGGCGTTTCCTCATCATACAAACCATATCGAGTAAAAACTTCATAGCGGAAAAGCGCACACGCCTGAATGATACTGTTACAACGATAAAGGTTTTTTGCAATTTGCGAAGAGGTAAGAAATTCAGCACCACCATCCGCACGCTCAATGCTTCCGTCATCAGAAAAATCCGTTGAAAGGCAACTCACTAATTCAGCTTCAGAATTCTTCTCAAGAAACGCCACCTGTTTTTCTATACGAGACTGATCGCTAATATCATCAGCATCCTGAAACGTAATGTATTCACCAGAGGCAATTTTTATACCCGCGTTTCTTCCGGCGGCAACATGGCCATGCGGTCCAGCCAACTCGATATATCTGACTCTTGTATCTTTATTTACCGCCTCAAAGGCTACATTACAACTACCATCAGTCGAACCATCGTTGACCAGTATAATCTCTAGATTTTGATAGGATTGAAGAAAAATACTGTCTAGAGCTGAACTAAGGTATTTTTCTGCATTATAAAAAGGCAGTATGACACTCACTAACTTCATCGTATTTGCTTCATGGTTACCATTATTTTGCGGTATTTTATTTAATGAACTCATATTGATCTACTTATGGCAATCAATAGGTTCGAACACTGGATTTTAGACAGTGCCACCCGAACAAATACTGAAGCATAGTCATTTCCCGATATTTGATAGCATTAGATTGTGTGCGATTTCTTTAATCACGCTGATACTTTGATTGATCTCGCGATATTTTTCGTTATTTCTCAACATTCGCTCTAAATCCAAGACCGATGGATTGCTTCTATATGATCCTATATCACGAAACATCTTCTCCCATTTATCCATGATGCTCTTGTGATCTGGCGTTCTAACCGACTGTGCAGCAGACGAACCCAAACTTAACCTACGAGGCTCATTGCATATGAATTCCTCGATCGCCTCTGCAATACCTTGAACCCCGGAATCAACAAGGATGCCAGTCTTTCCGTCCTGTATTAACTCATTGATACCAGTACAGTTTTTAAAGCCTATGACTGGAACCCTGTGAGACATTGCCTCTAGAACCATTAAAGGACAACCCTCGCTAGTGGATGGGGCCACTAATATTTTTGAGCGGCAATACTCTCTTTCCATGTCGTCGACCTGCCCTCGAACCAGAATCTGTTGCCCTAGAGCACTATCTTCTACAATCTTTTCGACTCTTGCCCGGCCAGCTCCTTCGCCACAAAATTGTAACTTCCAGTCAGGATATTTACTGGCAATACTTTTAAATGCCTCAGCAGAAACTTCTGGCTGCTTTACTGGAGCAAGCCCGACATGAGTAATAAGGTTTTCTGCTGTTATATCTGCATGTTGATTTGCGGAAGAATCAGGGGCAGGATTCCGGAAAGCGTATAGATCAGGTTGCATTATATCTGGAAACGAAGAACGATAAGATGGCATAACAAGTCGGGTACGTATACCTGTGGCATAAAGCGCTATACGAAGAACTTCCGCACGATCTCGTTCTACCCTACAGTCTTCAGCCAAAAAATTTACCAGTCGATCAGGGGCAGAGCACTCTTGATACCCTATAGGTATATCCAAGCCATCCAGCAACCACCAGGTGATAGCCGGATAAATCAAGCCACCATACACAAAACAGAAAAATACATCGGGTTGCCAGGCTGCAATTTTTTTTCGTGCCTCCAATAAAACCCGTCGCCCGGGGTAGATACTATCATTGACCTTGAGTTGCAGATGCTCTACGCCTTCTCCTAAATCATAGAACGGCTTGTCGCTGGTTTCGCGACTGTGGTAAACACATTTAACATCATGTCCACGCAATACCATTTCTCGTGCAATATCAGCCGTCGTTCTTTGTCCACCCTTTATGCCAAGAGCCATTGCTCCCGAATAGAGCATGATTTTCATAGTCTTTAATTAATCCCAGGGCTGAAATTACGTCATTTAGCTTTCAAACTAGCAGAGAGACGGCATCATCCTTTCTATTCATATTGGAGGAATTTATGGTGTTGAATTCGAATATAATCTGTTCGCTACCCAAGATCGTAAACCAAAAAGGTATCCATCTCTAGTTTACATAATCATTAAATAACCAAGCCAACTTGACAAATAATGCATCAATATTTAACTTGCTGTTTTAGAAGCCGATGACGCATAAGCTATCAAATTAAAACTAGAGATACTTAATTGATAATATTCCATTTTAAAGTTGTCCCTGTTTCGACCTCCATTAGCTGCAATACCCTTTATCCACTTCACAATACTCAAATCAGTTTAGCTTTTCCTACATGAACAGCAACATCTCACTTCGCAAGTGGACAGGGCCAAATGGAGTTTCAAAACGTACTGCAAGTGGGTATGCAGAGGTCTCACCAGGCAAAGCCAAATTCTCGCTCACAAAAAAAGATAAACTATTTACTCTTGGCTCTTGCTTTGCCCGCAATATTGCCCGTCATTTGATGGGTTCAGGCGTAAAAGCTTACTTCTATCCAAACGGAAATGCTGTTAATCCATTCGCTGCCCACTCGATTCTATCGACACTACTGGGTGAAAATGCTTTCGATGAAAGCCGAACTCATCTCGCCCAGGGAAAGATCCATGATTTCTTGATGGGTATCCGATATAAAAATATCAGTGAGTGGCGAGAAGACATAACCCAAAGGCGCGCGCTGATCGAAAGCAAGATCTTGGATAGTAATATCCTTGTACTAACACTGGGCTTATCCGAGGTGACTCTGGATCAAAAAACTGGATTACCTTTTTTTCCAGCCAGAAGCCAAATTACATCAAGAAATAACTCTTTGAGAGCCTCTGTTATCTATCGCAAGAAATATTGCACCCATAAACGACTGACCATCGGCAACCACCTCGATTTTCTTGATAAGTTGCTGGAACTTCTCAAATCCTATAAATCAGACTACAAAATGGTCCTCACCATATCCCCTGTCGGCCTTGAGTCGACTTTCACTGATCAGGATGTGATAGTTGCGGACATGTATTCAAAGTCTACATTAAGGGTTGCTGCTGAAGAATTTGCTAGTAAACATGATGATGTTTCATACTTTCCCTCATTTGAAATGGTTAAATGGAGCCACCCTGAACTAGCTTACAAAGCTGACAAACGTCATGTTCAGGACGCTATGGTCTCTCGAATTATGCAAGTCTTTGTAGAAAATTATTATTCTGACCAGGAAGTGCTCCAGCCTGGACTAACCCTTGATGTTGACCTAGAAAACACTATCAAGCTTGACCGTTCAAGACTTCTCATCATCGGAAACTCTGATGAATTCATTCAACAAATACTCAATCGACACAAAGACCATTTCTCAGGCTTTGAAATAGTCGGTCGTGTATCACGCGATACATACAATATAAATGACAAGGCAATCCGATATTGGCAGTCAGACATCCTCCCTGATTCAATAGATTTTTTTGATGTCAGTGAAGTCGCTTATAATTTAACGGTTGACGATTATGTAAAAAACCCGGAACAAAAACTCCTTGTGGAAATCCTCCGTGTTCTCAGATTTTGTAGAAATAAGCAGCTGTCGCTAACAATCTGGAAAGGAAATACAACAATGCTTAATCAGAAAACACTCAAAACCATAGAGGCAGTACTCGAAGAGCATCAAAACCTTTTAGACTTAGACTTGACGGTTGTAAGCTACAACACCCAAAGCAGTACTTAGCTATATGTATTCTTATCATGCATCAAACAGTTTTAGGTCAAGTCATGCTTAGTCTGGACATTCTACCGATTCTTGATTTGGCAATGGAACATGTCGACAAGACATTGCCAAGCTTTGCACTGGGCAATCAAGTCGTAGCCGACCGAGATTTTCCCGCTCTAGAAGATTTTGCCAGCAACAATCAGTACAATCGTCTTAAGGAAGACCGCACTGTTTCTGCGTTACTAGAAGACAGATATGGCATTGAACATTACGAAGATTGTGATCTCAATGGCAAAGCCATGCACTGTTTTGATTTTGGCCAACCTATTGAACCAAGTTTTGTTGGTAAATACAGTTTCTGTTTCAATGACGGCAGCACCATGATGATCCTGGATCAACGGGTAGCTCTTAATAATATGATTGAACTTCTTGCTGTGAATGGAGTTCTGTTATCACAATTTACAGTTAACCGTCATTTGGGATTCTACAATTATCATCCGGAAAGGATATTAAGCATGTTATCCGAAGCAGGCTTAACGCTTATCGCTACAGCCGAACTGGCTCTTTACTATGATGACAACGAATTTATCCATTCAGTATTTACACTTGGCAAGACACCATATTGGGAAATGGAACGCCAACATACCTACACACCAGAAGCTGTGCTAAACAATAACGGGAAGCTTTTAACTCCACACATCGGTGTTTGGGCGGTACTTAAAAAATCTCGGGGCGATATTACACTTGGCTCTCATAAGTTAATCACGCGGTAATTATGTCGTGTTAACGTCCCGCTCCCTGATTATTACTATAGATACAGAAGAGAATTTCGGTCCGGGCTGGGAGGTGCCTGATCAGCCTTGTTTCAGCGGAGTGTCAGAGGGTATTGGCGAGATTCTCGGACCAATCTTTTACCGTTTGCAGGTGACGCCGACTTATTTAGTGAGTCCCATTGTACTATACTCAGATGAATCCGTATCCGTACTAAAGTCTCAAGACAACTGCGAACTTGGTACGCACCTGCATGTTGAGCAGATTGATCCTGGCGCTACTCGCCGCATAACCGGAGGAAAAAAAATTCGAGTATTCCAGTCTGATCTTGATGAACATACCGAGAGAGCGAAACTGACCGCACTTACAGAACTTTTTATATCAAGGTTCCAACATCAGCCACTTTCTTTTCGTGCCGGACGTTGGGGCATCAGTCAACACACATGCGCGTTGCTAGCCGATCTGGGTTATATTGTCGATAGTTCAGTACTACCGCACACCTGTCATTCTTCTGATGGCGCCCATCAATTTCCAGACTTCAGAGAATGTCCATCAGAAACTCCCTATAGGGTTTCTGCTCAAGGAGATTTTCGTATAGATGGCAATGGCCCGGTGCTGGAGATTCCGGTAACCGTTGTTTCCGGTGAAAAAGATTACGACGGAATGTTAAGGCCGAGAACAGAACCCTCTTTCCGACTCAAAAAAATCATTGACACTATCGCAAATGAAAATGACTCTGGTATCGAACGTCCGCTGGTGATGATGCTACACAATATTGAAGTTATCCCGAATGCCAGTCCTTTTGTCAAAAATCAAACCGAACAGGCAACCTATCTGCAATGCCTGACTGAAGCAATTGAATATGCACTACATAAAGGCTTTATACCAACCACTTTGTCTAAATACGCCGATCACTATCCAGCCAGACTCAGGACAACTCAATGAATAATGACATGTTTCAAATTGAATTCATCCCATGGGTACATGAATGGAGACGCTACCTCTATTCTAGAGAAGCAGCACTACCTGAGATGCTAGAAAATCTACGTTCTGGGCTTGATGAAGAAGGGCAGGAAACTGTAGACAAAACCTTTGAGCGTTTTATGCACATTTTCCCCGCACCCGAGGTTCATGAAAATATGCCTTTCCTGGTGCCTCTACATAGTTATTTCACCCCTGGTGAAATACAGCGTATGGATGGCTTTGAAGATGCCTACCTGATAGCACGAAGAAAAGTCGAAGAAAAATATCCGCATAGTAAATCCCTCTATCATGGCAAGATGATTATGACTTTAAAGAGTGGAACAACATTATTTCCGGAAAAAACACGAAATGCATTAGAAGGACGCGCCATCATCGACGGAGGTGCTTGCTGGGGGGATTCAATGATAGCCTTTGACAGTTACAAGCCGTCCAAAACTTTCTGTTTTGAACCCGATGAAAAGAACTATGGAGACTTGATTACAACAATTTCACACGGCAATTTTAATCATGTCACTCCAATCAAGAAAGCATTATCTGACCAATGTGGTGAAACCACTTTCTACACACAGCAATACCCAGGCAGTAACATGGGCGCAAGCCTCAAACAGACTCATAGCGCTGTTCATCCAGTACAGGTTGCCATTTCCACAATTGACGATGAAATCTCTTCGCATGAAGATATCGGATTGATAAAACTTGATGTCGAAGGATATGAGCTGGAAGCACTGCATGGTGCAGAAAAAACGATACGCCGATGTAAACCAGCTCTTGTGGTGGCACTTTATCATACTGCCAAAGACTTTTTTGAGGTTAAACCTTATTTGGAATCTCTCAACCTTGGCTACAATTTTTATATACGAAAACTGGTACGCACTTCATCCGTTTACGGGCTTTACTTATTGGCTTTCTGATTGAAAGCGATTGTCAGCACACTACCATATGCAATGACTTCCGTATAAAATTTCGAAATGAAATGTCACATCGTTATGCTTGTCCGTGACTTCACACATGGCGCAGGCGGAGCCGAACACAACCTTGCTTTAATTGCAAATGCATTGAGTGCGCGAGAACACACTATAACGATAGTCTCTCAAGATGAAAGTAACGCTGTTCCAGCCTATTCGCTTTCAAGTAACGTCAAGCATGTCAATGTCCCGAGCTTTTATGACGAGACGCGACTTTCCACTGAACTGAGCAACATCAACCCGGATGTAATACTCTTTTCTTATTTCAGATTTGACTTGGTTTCAGTAATGAAAACAGCACGAAAATGTAATATTCCAATTGTCATCTGGGAAAGCGGTGAACCAAACCGTAAAGAAGCAATGCTTTCTGATGCCCGCTTCACTAAAATCTCTGGTTCAGTGATGCGGAAGGCACTACTTACCGGGGCCCATGGTATAAGACTCACATTACCGGAATTCATCTCATCGATTCCCGCTTTTCATCATCGCTGGTGTGAAGTAATCGATAATCCTTTTTTTCTTGCAAGTGCACCGGCGAATCAATTCAAAAAAGAAAAATGGCTTATTTCAATAGGCGGTCTAAAGAGTCCGGTAAAAAATGGTATGGACACGATCGAGGCATTTGCTCTCGTAGCTGAAGAGTTTTCTGACTGGGGTTTGAAAATATTTGGTCCGGTCAAAGAAAAAGAGAGAGTCATCTCACGCATAGCTGCCCTTGGCCTACAAAGTCGTATCAAACTGGCTGGAGTGAGCCGTGATATATACGGAGAATTGCAAAAAGCCAACCTGCATATTATTACCTCACTGAGCGAGGCAAATCCAAATGTTGTAGGTGAAGCTATGTGTAATGGGATTCCTACAATTGGTTATGCTGATTGTGCTGGAGTTAACGCACGAATACAACACAATAAAAATGGTATGCTGGCAACTCGCAGCAAAGATCATGACTCCATTGTGACTGCCTTGAGAACGCTAATGAGTGACGATACGCTACGCTTCAAACTGGGACAAAATGCTTACGAAGACGCGCGTTCTTTTTCACCCGCCAAAGTCTTCAGCGACTGGGAGGCCTTATTATGTAATGCCGCCCGATATAAAGGTAACTCAAAGCGTCTGGTTGAAGAGCATAAAAGCATAGATGCAGAGATAACTGAAAACTTTAGAAAAATACGTGAATCAATTTTTCTTGATTGGGAACAACGCTAAAAGATTTGCTTTGTCACTCTTTGGAAATTAATTGAAAATATCCGTATTTAAACGATACCCACGAGTCGATAGTGTTAATTTAGCAGCTTTATATGTGGATAACGCTGTAATAAATTGTTTGCCATCTCTCCGTAAAATTTGTCTGAAGCAATAACAGCATAATCAACGCCGGAGATTCTTTCATCATCCAGGTTAAACACTGGCACTTCTCGTACAGTTTCCCCTTGCCCTGCTGATTGATCGATATACATTGCAGGTGCAAGTCCTACCCTGTGCAGTTCACGTGCTAATTGCATACCGATTTCTCCAGCGCCGTATATCGCAAACTTTTGTTTGCCACCATTTATCGCAAATAGCTGTTTAATCACATCATATGCCAATGCACTTAAACTATTGTGCAATACACCTGCAATGCGCCAATCAAGCAAATCCTGAGACACCAGTATCCGCCTCTGAGGAGATTTAATTACTTTTGAAAGTGCATCCACCATCTTTTCAGCGATCTCGTTATCTAGTTCAGCAAGACAATTAACAACAAGCTGCAGATCTTTTTCCGGAAATCTTTCTATATTTTTGATTTCTGTTAGCAGTCTTTCTCCGGCATCGAATAGCTCGGCACAATACTGATCGGGAGTGCTGCAAACAATCTGCGACCAGGAGAATAATGCGGCGAGCAAATGACCAGATTCCCCCGGTCCGACAGTGTTCAAAATTCCTTCAAGGCTCTGAGCCCAGACCCTGGCCCTGCTGGCAACCATCGGCTGATATTGATGTGACATGCTGGTAGGTCGTTTAAGGTATACAACCCCGGCCTTGTGAACTGTTACACCATAGCTGCCTGTAGCAGCAATACGTAATACAAAGTCGTAGTCTTCATGGCCACCACGCACTAGCTCACAGGTACTAAAACCTCCAATAGCCTGGGCACTTTTTAACGAAAAAAGATAGCAGTGAGGAGGACCGATATTGACCTGCAACAGAGCTTCTTTGATATCACCGAATGCAGGAAGTCTCAGAGCCTTCCTGCCACTTGCCTCGTCCTCTTCGTAATATCCAATTACTGATATTACGTCATCCCTTCCCCCCATAGAGGCGACTTGTGATGAGATACAATCAGGTAGTAAGCGATCATCAGCATCCAGAAACTTTACATAGCGCCCCTTTGCCATTGCCAGGCCTGCATTTCTTGCTGAAGATAGACCTGCATTTTTCTGGCGAATCAATCTTGTTTCAAACCACCAATTACCGGTGGGTAGAACAACCGGGGTACAAGAACCATCATCCACAACAACCACCTCGATATTGCGGTAGGTTTGCTGTGAAATCGAGTCAAAAGCTTCTTGCAGGTAGTGCTGCAGCTCGTAACAGGGAATGATGATCGAAACCTGAGCCGCAGACACTCAACTACCCCCCTTAAAAAAGTCATCTACATACAATACTGGTAACGGACACTCGCGTAAACGCGAACCAATGATGCTCTTCCTATTGATCGGAGTCACCAGAACAACACCATCCGACTCGCCCATGATTTTCTCAGGGGAATAAATATTTCTTCCTAAATACTCTTGCCCATGAAGATGCCGATTACCATCAACAAAATAAGCAATACGGTCAATCAGTAACGGAGCAATAACATTCGTTACGGTACCAACACCGTAAACAATCAATTGTTTACCCTGGTGTAAATGCTCGATCATTTGCTGGATGCGCTCGAACATGTGTTGCAAGTTCCCATAGCCAAGGTCTTCAGTAAACGTCAACTGTATATCAAAGTTCGCTTTCCCTCCGTTTACACCCTTCTTTCCCAAATAATCCTCGAACATCACGAGCTCTTTTTTTCCCCAACCAATATCTAACTGCAATTCAGAGAGCAATGTATGCTCATCAATCTGATGACCCAGTATTAACGAAGCAGCCTCAATAATCGCTTCGACCTTTAGTGCTTCTGGGTTTGGGCTAAAGCGGTTAACCAGATGAATAAAATCTGTACAGTAGTCTAGAATCCCTTTTTGCAGCGATTCGACCAAGGTTCTATCGTAACCTGAATTATCGGCAAGGAGCGGTTTAACCTCACCATTTTTTTCCTCATAGCCATAAACCGTTCCCTCGTGAGAGGCAGCGACCGTCTCGAATAACTCACGCGCCTCGTTAATCAGGCTTTCTAGAGGGTTGTGGCGATGCTCGTCATAGGCAAAACCCGGAAAAACATTGATACTCTTAAACTGCTCACCATAGCGGCGTCCAAACAATTTTGCATTAACCTGAGGAAACTGTGGTGACTGATCAAAGAGCTGCTCAAGCTTAGCAAGAATCGATCCATTCCATCCAATATCCACTATCATCACGGGACTTGTCCCAAAAAATTCCTGTTGCTGCAGATAGTCATGGACAAGCTTTCGCATCTTGGCAGATTTACTCAGGTTGCCTTGTTGATCAATTGATTGCCACTGATCGTTTTCTTTAAGTGCAGCCGATTTTATGCTTGCCCGGCTGAGATAAAGGTAACGTCCCTCCGGAGTATCCATGCGTTGGGAAAGATGCAGGCCTTCCCTGAGTTTTCGGTAAAGCTCCTGAAAAAGATAACCATCGCGAGATAGGAAGAATATCTCTCGATAGGAACCTCTCAGCACAGCATCAAGAATATCGAGAGCGAACAGAGTAAAAATTGGACCAAGGCGCTGGTAGCCTATTTTTCGCCCTGAGAGCTCTTGAAACTGCTGCTCACCTGTCAACTGACGTAGATAGCTGGAATCGCCAAACTGTTCTGCCATACGTTGAAATTGAAATAATTCTGCACGGCGTTGTTGTTCTTCTGCATTGAAGTACAGAAAGCTGTCGATCCCTAACTCGGCGGGGCGTAATACATCAGAGACGGAGTGATCTCCAATATGCATAGTCAACTCAACATTGATAATCCCGCAATCAATCAAGTGGAGAAACATGCCACCACTTCCCTTGCTACGTCTAGCATCAGAGGAGACATAAATAGCTTCGACGCCTTCAAGCAGCCCATGATGTTTCAAAATTACCTCAAGCTGCCGATGTTGCAGATGCATATCGGAGATCAGTAGCACGCGTATTCCACGCTTTCTTAATGCTGTGAGCAATTCACACGCCTCCGGCATGGGTGAGGTGTGGGCTATTTCACGCTCAACCTCGAATTCCATCAGCGATTCCAGAGGCAGAATGCGCTCAGTATCCACATTCAGCCTTTCATCAAGCAGTCTATAAAAGCATGCCAGAATTTCATTAAGGGTTGCCTCCGGCTCCCCTCCGTATTTTAGTGCTTTCTGGCAAGCAATGGCTTTGGCTTCCTGACGCCATTCACAAAGTCTCTGGAAACTTATATCAACACCAAGACGACTTAGCAGAGTAGAAATGTATTTCGAGGTTTCCCGGTGCAGGAAATTTGAAGGTTCAACATCACGGCGCAGCAATGTGTCAAAAACATCTAGCGTGACTGTATTGATTCCATCTAGATGATTGAGCACTTGCTGAAGTCTTTGCAGAGACCCTACTGGTGCAGGTGACAAAGAAAGCTCAGGAAGCGGTATCGTTTGAAACCCATTAAGTGCACGAATAACGAAAAAATCACGATCATTCATAATGGCAACCTATACTGTAGCCAGGACATTTTGAAAATCACTCATGATTCATTTACACCAATTTTTGATGATGCAATTTTTCACTTTTAAAGCAAAGCCACCTGATTTCTGGACGGACTAATTCCAATCAATAGAGCAAAATATAAGATCATTTCTAAAAATACCTGATCAATGATTTTTTCCCAAGTGATTTTCCCGGACGCTAATAGATTACCTCAATCACATTGTAATCTTATACACTGGTAACCTTAGGATTTATTTTTCAAGTGCTAGTACAGTACCATCAATATAGCGAAATCCTGATTTATCTGGGATGTAATATGTCACCAGAAATCGGTCTTCAGTCAATTTTACTGTCCAAGGGTAGCCACAGTCGGCACACGGAGAATCATCTCTAATAATTAGTTCCTGTGTCGAATCAATGAATTCACACTCAGCATCAATCAACTTGCAGCGAACACCGAAGGGTGATTCCCGGAACCCATAACTCAACATCATATAATCGTTATTAATTGGTATAGCGTGAAAAGGCTGGCCCTTTATGTCGTGCAACTGAAAATATTCCCAACTATTCCCATTATCAAATGACTGCGCAGATGCCATTCTCAAACTTGCACCTGACGTCCTCATGAATGCCACTAATTTTCCAGAAGGACATCTATAAAGGCTTGGTTCCTGGAAGATAACATGATTATTCGAATCTTTAGCAATCACAGACTTTTTTATCCAATTAAACCCGAAATCTGATGAAGACCATAAACAACAACTACCATCACCTTCATAGTTAGCTAGTAACAATTCATCTTTAACCTGGATTGCTTGCCCTCTGGTTGCGCCAGCCACTTTTCGAGTTCGTGTATTTTCATTGCTGACATTATTTTTTAAAAGGTACTCATGATGTGATTGCCATGTTTTCCCATCATCATCACTAAAGCCACAATATGCTCCCCAAAAGCGATAGGCACAACCCGTTGAATCAGCAACTTTCTTGGCAACTTTATTTGAATTAAGCTTTTTTTGGATATACCCAGGAAGTGGATACCAGGAAAACCCTGCAAGCAAAACTTTACTATCACCAATATTTAATAAAGAAGGATCCTGATCTGCTACTTCTGGATCGATCGGGTAGATACGAGGCCCACCTATTTCTTCAAGATTTTCATTAAAATTAATCAGGCAAATATGGGAGCGTGAATCCAGATGATCCATAGAAGCCAAAGGATCAAATTCTCCATCACCTTTCAATAACCAATTGCAATCGCGTGCACGCCTGAAGGCTAGAAGCAACTCGCCATTATCAAGTTTAATAATCGATGGGAAAGCCGCATGAAATCGATTATCTTTATAGAGTATTTGGTGCTTTACTATTTTTAATTGCATTATTTTATTAAAGGAGTGTCCCCTGGCTAATGTAGCAATAATCCCTGCACGCGGTGGCAGCAAAAGGATTCCGAATAAAAACATAAAAGATTTTGCCGGTCATCCCATGATCAGCCACCCAATCAATGCAGCCCAAAAGACCGGTCTGTTTGATCATATTATTGTTTCAACCGATGATAAAGAAATTGCTGATGTAGCTAATGCCTGTGGTGCAGAAACTCCATTCATACGACCCGCTGAGCTTGCCGATGATTTTACTGGCACAATACCAGTCACCAATCATGCAATTCAATGGCTTCAGGATCATGGCACCG
>Ga0180436_10002757_pt1 | contig 16437 bp, 13 predicted proteins | sample SS_ome_2_FD_132434 | JGI IMG/M metagenome (GOLD analysis project Ga0180436, IMG submission 132434) | Hypersaline lake sediment archaeal communities from the Salton Sea, California, USA - SS_3_S_2 metaG | ecosystem: Environmental > Aquatic > Non-marine Saline and Alkaline > Hypersaline >...
AGGTGGTTCCTTCACCGCTGCGACTCGATACCTGGATCTGGCCACCGAGCGAGGCTACCGCGGAGCGCACGATATGCAGACCTAGGCCACGCGCCATGAGGACGTTCGTGCCGGTATTCGCGCCAGTATTCGAGCCGCCACTGGTATCGCCTCCGGAGCCAGCAACCGTGCTCGACCCTGTATCTTGATCGGATTTGGAGCTATTAAACGGCTCGAACAGGCGCGCCCTGACCGCATCACTCAAGCCGGGTCCCTGATCTCGAATTCGCAGACTGATGCCAGCAGGCGCAGCTGTGCCCGTCTGGGTGATCACCCGCGTGATCACCTCAAGGACGCCGCCATCGGGCTGGGCTTCTAGCGCATTCTTGACCAGGTTGAGCAGGATCTGCTTGATGCGGTCAGGCTGGCTAAAGATCGCCGGTAGCTCGGGATCGAGGTCGCTGCGAATCTGAATCGGCTCAGCCGAGGGATGCTGCTTGCCGACCAAGGCCAAGAGATTGGTCACCAGCTGATTGACCGAGACCCATTGCCGTGGCTCTTCCCGCGCCGACTCCGTGAGCTGAGCTAGCAGGTTGGTCACACGGTCGATCTCCTCGCCTAGTATCCCCAACTCGGCGTGCACCGAATCGGACTCAGGCAGCTTCTGTTTCAATAGCCCCAGATAGGTCTTCATGACGCTCAGCGGTGTTCTGATCTCATGCACCGTTTTACGGAGCATCAGCCGACTTAGATCGTTGCTCGGCGAATCGAGGACAGATGCGGACCTAGACGTGGACGTGGACGTGGACGTGGACGTGGACTGAGCAGCCGCCTGATGATGGCCTGGTAGCGACTCTGGCAAGAGCGACTCAGCAAGCCTGCGTAACGCCAAGACCTGTGCCTTCTGATCGGCTTCCACAACAGCCCGCGCCATGCCGCCCATCAAGCCGCCCATCAAGACGTATTGCTGCTGCTCGGTACCGAAGCGCAGACAGAGCAGGCCGGGAGTCCCGAGGATATCGAGCAGCTGTTGGTCAGCAAGACTCGCCTCGGCACGCTCCTGAACGCCAAGATAGAGGTCGCCTCGACCAAGCCAGGCGCGACCCGGGGCATGGACATCAGTCGCCGGCAAGCGCTGAAGTAAGGCTGCGTGCGTTGCGCTGACGCTGGTATAGCAGCAGTTTAGCGTCGGCCGTGACTTGTCGTCAGCCAGACGCCAGACCGTGAGTGGCGCGATCTCATGCCGAGCCCAGCAGACCTGGGCCAGCCAAGGCCAGGGGGTTGCGGCCTCGCCACCCACTGCCTCAGGGGCCGCTAGGCCTGGCTCAGCCTGTAAGCGATCGCCCAGGAAGCCAATCAAGGCCGTTGGTAGTAAGGGGGCCTCGAATTCCCGGCTGTCCCCCGAAACCTGACCATGGCGCAGTGAAAAACGGTCCAACAGCTGCACAAGCTCCGCACTGGCCGCCACCCGAGCCTGCTCGAGCTGCTCAGGTGGTAAACCTGCGTGGCGAGCGAGCAGATGATTGACAAAGGTGCCATCTGAGTCAGCCAGGTCGAGCGACAAACTGTCCGCAATCGAAATCAGGCGCGTTAAGGGAAGTGCCTGCTCGAGGTCCGCCAGCGGCCGCTTGGCATAGGCCATGACCGCTAGGATAGATTGCAGAGGCGCAAGGTCAGATAGTTGGTCAAACTCGCGCAGCAGTCCACAGAAGTAAGCAAGTTCGGCTTGGGCAGGGTCGAAGGTCGCGGCTAGATGCTTGGCGCAGAGGGCTGTGCTGACACCCTGGCGCCAACGCCGGGACAGCGCGCTGGACGCCTGCACGCTCAGATAGCACCCCAGGTGCCGGGCCAGCATGCTGCTAATCAATAGCTCCAACCCAGGCTTGCCCAAGGTCGCGACAGCAGCGGAGAGATGATCGCTCATCGGCGCCGCGGGCGACAACGGCGCTGCTGCCAAACGCAGCGTCTGTAGCAGCAGCGATGGTTCGTAGCGCAGGATGTCAACGACATCAGACGGCGAAAAATCGTCGTTCTCGACCTGCTCGTAGAGGGCTCCGAGCGCCTGTGGCAGCGCCGGGAGCGGCGCAGACCGCCGCGGGAGGATGCGCTCAGCGTCGTGATGGCCCAATGGACAAACTAACCGAAGGTGGAAGTACTTCTGAGCTTAGCATCCTAGGCGTCGCAATGGGCTGATGATAGACGATCTTTTCGCACTGCTTAGGGCTGAGGATTGGCTGTCTAGTAGGATCATCTTGCTCAATTTAACGGCCTCTTGGCCTAAATCAAGACTCAGCCTGTATCAATATAAAAACACCGTTACACTTTAGCAACTAAATAAGACCGCAGCCATCAACCGGTCTTCGATACCTAAGACTTTCACGGGGGCTGATTTAGGGTGAGCCATCCATTGGTACCCTTGCGCTCAGCGCATAGACGCCGCTTGCATCCGATCACGCAACTGGGCCTGCAGCGGTGCCGACGACACAACGCAAAGTTGCGCGCTGACATCCAGCGCCACTGTGTAGAGCCCAGCCAAGTCAGCTTCAACCTCTCGCGCCACAGTCAGAATCACTACCTCAGATTCTATAAGCGACCGTTCGGGCTCGTTCTGGCCAGCCTCATGTTGATCCTCTTGTCGCCGCTACTTGCCATCGTTGCCATGGCCATCAAGCTTGACAGTCCTGGGCCTGTGTTATTTAGACAAGAGCGCACCGGCTACCTCGGTCGCCGCTTCAAACTGCTCAAATTTCGCACCATGATCCGCGATGCCGAGCAACAGAAAGATCAGCTCCGAGACCTGAATATCCATGGCGATCAATCGCCTGACTTCAAAGTCCGAGATGATCCGCGTATCACCCGGGTCGGCGGCTTGCTGCGCCGCACCAGTCTTGACGAACTGCCGAACCTGATCAATGTCGTGCGCGGCGAGATGGCCTTGGTTGGACCCCGCCCCACCTCTTTTGAGGCCACCACCTACGCGCCACACCAGCTAGCGCGTCTCGCCGTGCGTCCCGGCGTCACCGGTCTATGGCAAATTTCTGGACGCTCAGATCTAGATTTCTGTACTCGCACAGCCCTCGATATCGACTACATCAATCGAGCATCCTGGTGGCTGGATCTGCGCATCCTGCTGCTGACACCCTTCAGAGCTGGCAAAGGCGCCTACTAAGGCTCCGCTATTCAAGGCGCCTCGTCTTGATCAGTCGGACTCCTAGCTCACCCCGCTGCCTTCAGTTGCTAATCGATCGCAGCCATTGCTGAATCCACGCCGCAGCCAATCGTGCCAAGGCGATTTCTGTCACGGCTCGTACCACCTGCTTGTCTTTTCGTCCGCCTTCGGCGTCGCCTGGTTGGTCACAGCGCCCGGCTATGCTTACGACAACCTGTCTTGAAGGAACAGGGAAATCCTTCGGTACAAGCTTTTTCGACAATCACCTAAGTCAAGCGCGAGCGATGGGGTCAGTATCATTGCTACACCAATTAATGAAATAGGAAATTACTTATTTAAAAAATACAGCAAATAAAAAAGTTAACACAGTCGTTGCAATTAGCTAATAACGAACACTTGACTAAGATCAAAATATCGCTATATTGAGAATCCTGTTCACATTCTACTTCCCGATGATTCCAAGATGCTGACTCTTCAGATCGGGAAGCAGTTGATGGACAGCTTCTTAAAGCCGGCGGTTGCAGCGAGCGCTCAACAGCCTCGATATGCTCGGTATGAATGCCTGTAGCAGCAGGCCTGAAGCGTACAGCTAATATTATAAAACCTAAGGATCCCAGGTTGCCCAGACGAGAATGCTTGCAGTGTGATGCACCGCGACCAGGGGTTCGTTGTGGCGAAGGTGATGGCGGCTTATGCAGCCAGCATCCAGAACAATATCATGAGGTGGAGTGAGTAATGGCTGATCTAGAGAATAAGAGTCGTCGAGACTTTCTAAGCTTTGCCGGTAAGGCGGGGCTCACAACACTGGTCGCGCAAGCGGTCGGAGTCAATCTTGGTGTTGTCGATATCGTCCGTGCGCAGACAGGTATACGTGGGGTTGAGCCTTTTCGCTTCGCGATCATCAGCGATGCCCATCTCTATAGCATCGATAACCATAAGTTTGATGAGCAGCTGATCGCAGCCGTCGCCCAAGTCAATGCGATGAATCCAAAGCCTGACTTCGTACTATTCGGCGGTGACGTTGCGCAAAACGGCACTGAAGACCAGCTCGTTAAGGGTAAGAAGATCCTATCCGCGCTGGAAATGCCGATGAAGGTTATCCCCGGTGAGCATGATTGGTATCTTGACATGGGTGAGGCCTGGCGTGGCTTATTCGGTGACGAGACCTGGTCTTTCGATCATAAGGGGGTCCACTTTATCGGCCTCAACTCGATCTTGGTGAAAGACTTCTGGACCGGTGCCGGACTTTCTCCTAAAGAGCGCATGACGGTAATGGAGATGCTCGAAAGCCCAATCCCTGGGCCTTGGGGTGTGCACGAGAAACAGTTGGAATGGCTAGCGAATGACGTGAAGAACCTAGCGCCAGATACCCCTGTCGTTGTCTTTACCCATTCTCCGCTCTGGGATTATTACCCAAGGTGGAATTTCCAGACCTCGGATGCACCCGAGATTCGTGAGATCCTCGCCAAATTTGATAATGTGATGTCGTACCACGGTCATGTTCATCAGACACTCTACAATCGAATTGGTAACATGTCGTCCGTGGCGGCAATGAGTACCTCTTGGCCATGGCCTTATCCACCGGTCGCCCTTGCCTATCCCGAGACTCAGATGAACCGTGCCGACCCATCAATCGCTACCGATGGGCAAGGTACACAGGTGATCGACCTGAGTGGTGATTTCGAAGGCCTGGTTCAATATAAACCATTTGAAGACTCGTTGACGCCGTTCATGAAAGACGGTTTCAAGGTCTAACGTCAGAGGGCGAACAATGATCGCAGCAAGCAAAAAGACCCGCCAGCTCGTCTCAATCATGGCCGCAGGCTCGGCTATTGCCATCGCTGGTGCCGCACTAGCCCGCGCCCCCTTCACCGAGCAAGAACTCGAGCAACAGATGGACTCCCTCTACGCGGCAGCTCAGCAAGGCTATGACATCTGGCACGGAAGCCTGCCGAGCACCACGACTAACGGGCTCGCCTGTGCCAACTGCCATCCAGACACCGCGGCATCAAACCCACAAACCTTCCCGAAGTACATGACCATGTACGGCAAGGTCGTACCCTGGCAAGAGATGGTGAACTGGTGCATCGAAAACCCGCAACTAGGAACAAGACTCGACCCGAACAGTGATGAGATGACGGCAATGAAGGCCTATGCGATGTATCTGCATCGTGGCAAGCCCATTGAGCCCGGCCTAGCATCGCGGCAAACCACGCCAGTCGTTGTTGAATTCGGAACTGGATTCAAGCGGGAGCCAACTGGGCTGGGTATCGACACTCGCGAATATCAGCCCTGAGGTATTCGTTCGGATACTAGGATCGACACGCATTTTAATGAGTTCATAACATAAAATGCACCTGCGCAAGGATGTGCGGGAATCGCCTAGATGCCGTTCGCCACGATGACACAGGAGGAATCATATCCCAATGCGCTTTTTGGTCTGCCTGCTCTTTTTATCATATCCTTTCTCGCTGGTTGCTGATCAGAGCTGTCGTACTGATGAGCGTCCGTTATCGCTGCCGACGGCACGGTTCCTGAGCAACGATGACGCTACTCTAACCGATACGGCAACCGACTTGATGTGGCAGCGATGCGCTTGGGGACAAGAATGGACTGGCAGCGGCTGTAAAGGTCAGGCCAGCTTAATGACCTGGTCGGAGGCGCTGCAATTAGCAGATGTCACCAATGCCGAAGGGACGCTATTCTATAATGACTGGCGTCTCCCAAACATTCGCGATCTTGCTACGATTGTTGAGCGTCAATGCCAAGACCCACGCACCAATCTTGAGCTATTTCCCGATACCCCTGCCGGCTTCTTCTGGACTAGCACGACAAGATCAGGTGATGAATCAGTCCTAGGTGCCTACGCACTCAGCTTTGGACCTGAAGGCGTTGAGCATCGGCCACAGTCAGAGCGCTATCCTGTTCGCTTAGTCAGGCCAGCACCCTAAACCCATCGCTGACGAATCGGTACGGATACTAAGCAACGATAAACCTATACAGACAAACCTGTACAGACAAACCTGTAGCAGACGACCGGTGGCAGATTCGTTTTGCTTTAAAACCACCGGTAAGCCTGTTCAACCGACGTCCTAATTCTTGCGAGGTATACATCAGATGAGCCAATGCACCCGTCGTCAGTTCATCGGTCAGATCATGATTGGCGCATCCGCGCTCACGCTTGCTCCATTAGTAACCGCCGAGGAGTCAAAACCCGCATTACCGGCCGATGATGCCTATGCTAAGGCCATGGGCTTTGTGCTCGATACCAATAATGCTGATAGCGCCAAGTTCCCTAAACACGCGCCAGACCAGAGCTGTAGCAAATGTCAGCTCTATTCGGGAGCTGAAGGCGATGATCTCGGTCCTTGCTCATTCTTTGGCGGCCGTCTGGTCCCGCCAACGGGATGGTGCAGAAATTTCAAACCAAAGAGCGCCGCCTAATTGCCCCTTGTATCAACGCTTATAGGGATGCCTCTTTAGTATGGCCATGACCGGTTAACACCGCTCATGGCCGAGGGGATAGCGAGCAATTCTGATATTGACAATCATCAGTGTAAGGCTAAGCTGACACCAAGGCTTGGGCGGGCAGCCTTCAACACAACCGAGCAGAATCCCGCTGTTAGCGTCCAGTCCGGACGCGCCTAACATTTGGAGACGAAAGTGATGCGGCGTATCGCAGCCACCCTGCCCAATCAGTTGCTAGCACCTAGAGGGCGTAAGGCCGAGCAGAACGCTGCTCTCACGGAGTCTACCGCGGACGCAAGCCGCGACATCGCGCGCGGCATGATCTGTATCGAAACCCCTAGAGTCTATTCAATACCGCATCTAACCCCTCATCGAAAATTGTTCTTCACCCTAGCGTTCGCCGCCAGTCTGGTGATGATCACTGGCTGCGAGCAGACAGAAAGCGTGCAGACCGGACTCCGCGGCACCTCGATGATCCAACTCTACAAGCCGAGCCAGCTCGCACGGCTGCAAAGGATCAATCAGATCCCCGATCCAGAGCCGAGCGACCCCTACGATCCATCATTCCCGATGGCCACCGAGCTGCATCAAAATGTCCAGGTGCTCACTGACCTGAACGCCCTGGAATTCGCACGTCTGATGAACGCGATCACGACCTGGGTTGCCCCCGCCGAGGGTTGCACTTACTGCCACAATCCAACCAACCTTGCATCGGACGAGAAGTTCACAAAACTCGTCTCACGCGAGATGTTAAAGATGACGCGGTCGATCAACAGCAACTGGAAGAGCCACGTCATCGAGACCGGAGTTACCTGCTGGACCTGCCATCGCGGGCAACCAATCCCTTCCGATATCTGGTTTAAGGCACCTGAGCCAAAGACGCCATCGGCCCAGATCAGCGGTCAAAAAGGCGGACAAAATGTCTCCGGCGTCGCTGTCAACGGCAACTCCTCACTGCCTTTCGACCCACTCACACCCTTCCTTGATCAAGCCACTCAGATTGCAGTGCAGGGCACCGAGGTACTGCCCTATGGCAATCGCCGCTCGATCAAACAGGCCGAGTGGACCTATTCGCTGATGATGTATTTTTCAAAGTCGCTCGGCGTGAACTGCACCTACTGCCATCAAACCCGTGCCATGGGGGTTTGGGATCAAAGTACCCCGCAGCGGGTCATCGCCTGGCACGGTATCCGTCTGGTCAGAGACATCAACAATAGCTTCTTGAACCCACTCAAGCCGCTCTATCCCGCCGATCGACTAGGACCTGAGGGTGACGCGCCCAAGACCGCTTGCGCTACCTGTCACAAGGGCACCTACAAGCCGCTCTTTGGACAGACCATGCTGAACGATTACCCATCGCTGGCCGGCGTGCTGCCCGGGCGCCTCGATGCCGAGAGCGAGGCTGCGGCGATCAAAGCCCTCTCCCAGGCCTCACCGGCCGTGCTCGCGCTGTCATCCGCTGAAGGCTTAAGCGAGACGGCTAGCGTACCGAAGCCAGAATTAGAGCCAGAATTAGAGCCAGAGCCAGAGCCAGCGACAGAACAGGTCGCGGCAACCCCCGAACCGATCGCCGAACCTGCACCCATATCCGCTGTCGAGTCCGCTCCTGAGCCGGTTACCGAGTCCGCCCCTGAGCCTGCTATCGAGCCCGCCCCTGAACTCATTGCCGAGTCCACGCCCGAGCCGGTTGCCGAGCCCGCCCCTGAGCCCCTTGCCGAGCCCGCCCCTGCGGCTCCGGCCTCAGACCTATCCGATCTGGCGCCCCTCAACAGCATGACGATTGCCGAGATCGAGACCGCGCTCGACGAGCTACTCGAAAAGCTGCAGACCGTCCGCGCTGGGCTTGAGTCCGCCCCGCCAGCGATACCAGATACCGACGCACCGGGCACAAAGGCCGAGGATGATCCACTCAACGAGCAAGTCGCCCAGCAAGTCGTCCAGCTTGAAGCGGCCAAAGAGGCAGTTTCGGCGCTGAGCGCGTCCGAGGCGCGCATCGCCGCCGCGGAGGCTCGAATTGACCAAGAGAAAGCGGTACTGCAAGAGGCACTCGAGGCTGCCCGGGCAGGTGCCACGCAAGCTCAGACCGGGACCGAGGAAACGCATGCCGAGGCGCAAGCCGATCAGCTCGAAGCGCAAGCCGATCAGCTCGAAATGGCACAACAGCGGATCAGCGCACTCGGCGCTCGGCTAGACCAAGAGCGGTTGGCGCTACGGCAACAGCTCGAGGTGGTGCGCAAACAGCGCGACCATGTCCATGCGCGCATGGCATCGATGGTCAGCCGCAAGCAGCATCAGCAAGCACTTGCGGCACTTGAGCAACAGCTGCGCGCAACCGAGGCAAGACTCGACCAAACCCGTCATGCCCTGCAGCAACAGCTTGTTCTCGTCCGAGGACAGCGCGACAAGGCGCAAGCTCAGACCCAGCGGCAGCTCGACGAGCTACACGCCCTGCACGAAGACGCACTGGCTAAGCAACGTCAGCAGATCGCCGCGCTCGAGACGCGGTTAGAGCAGAATCTGGTCGCTCTCAATCAACAGCTTGAGGTGGTCCGTGCACAACGTGACCAGGCCACTGAGGCGACACGGGTCCAAGTAGCGGAGATCACCGATGAGCACGAAGACGCCCTAGCGGCTAAGCAGCAGAGGATTGCGGCCATGCAGGCACGGCTGGACCAGAATCGCACCGCCCTCGAGCAGCAGCTCGCGGTGGTGCGCGCGCAGCGTGACGCGGCCGCGGCCCATGCCGAGGAGCAGATTGCCGCGAAGATGGACCTGCACAAAGAGGCCCTCGAATCGAAACAGCAGCGGATTGCTGCCATGCAAGCGCGACTGGAGCAAAATCGCCACGCGCTCGAGCAGCAGCTCAGTGTCGCTCGGCGTCAAGCGGCTGATAAGGCGACCAAGGCGCGCCTGACCGAGCTGCAGCAGACGCATGAGACAAGGGTTGACGCGCTTGAGCAACAGATCAAGCAGACCGAGGCGCGCCTCGCCGAGCAGCGAGATCGTCTTCAGCAGCAGCTCAAGATCGCACGTGAGGAGCGCGATGCGCTGGTCTTGGAGACCGAGGCCAAGGTGGCCGAACTCAGCGACACCCTGGCCGCGGAGCGTGATGCCTTAGCGCGGATGCGCGATCAACATGGCACCGAGGTCGAGACGCTCAGGCAGCAGCTCGCTCAGGCTGACGCCGAGCTTGAGCAGATGCGCTCGCAGATGGCACAAGCCAAAGCAGATCATGCCGAGGCACTCGCGGCGGCCAAGGGATCAGTGACTCGGATCAGGCTGCAAGCGCAAGACGCCGCGGAGATCGGCGGACGTCTCACCAATGACGGCATCCTGGTCAATCTTGGCAGCGACGAGCTGCGATTTGCGAGTGGCAGCGCGGCACTACCCAGGCAACAGCTACCGACGCTCGATCGGACTGCCGCACTGCTCGCGGCAAGGCCTGAGCTGTCGGCACGCATCGAGGGCCATACGGATAGCGTCGGCAGTGCCGAGGCCAACCAGGCACTCTCACAACAGCGCGCCGAGGCGGTACGCCAGGCGCTGATCGAACGCGGGATCGATCCGCTGCGGATCGCCGCGCGTGGCGCCGGCGCTGAACAGCCGATTGCCGATAATGCCACGGCTGAAGGCCGCCGACAAAATCGGCGGGTTGAGATCTACGTCACCGCCGATGACGACCCCAAGGAAAACGCTAGCCCAAGCGACGCTGGCTAAGCAGCGGTCCATTTTCGCATTCCCGATGATCGCCCTTCAGGAGTGCTCAAATCGAGACTGCTCAAATCGAGAAGAAGTTGACGGACCCTTTCCAAGGCGATCTCTGTCAAAGATGGCGACCCTGACGACGACCCCTGCCAAAGCAGGGATCGCCTCAGTGGTCGCCGGACCTTGGTTCTAGCTGTACCAGCAACGGCCTAGTCGTTGTCGGGCTCGCCGCCAGCCCCACGCGTATTAAAGGAGACCCTCCAGTCCGACGCCTCGGCGTCAGGCTTGGCGTTGGTCGGGATGGCGGTCAGCTCTAAGGTGCCAACCTCAGAGACCGCCGCCTGCAGCCGCACTGGAACCACCTCGCTGCGCTTGAGCTTGTCGGCCGGCAGACTGGTTTGGATCTCCTCAAGCTCCTCCAACTCATCCGCCGACCATTCCTCGAGCAGATCGCCGACCTGATCTTCGCGGCGAACGCTGGAGCCGAAGAATCGAAACCGCACCGGCTCGCCAACCACCAGCCCAAACTCCTGCGGCGGCATCACCGGCTCGCTGCCCTCCTCCAGCCCAAACGGTACCACGCAGAGCGCATGCAACTCAGGCTCCATGCCGGGGATCGCGGGCATGCTGCGCTCGATACCGACATAGTAGGAGTGTGAGGTTCCGCCCCGGATGCGCACCCCACCATGATTGCGGGCATAGGCGTAAAAGGCAGCGCCGCGGGCCACGGCAAGGTCCATGTCGTGCGCCTCCAGTAGCCGTGCTGGTGGTGCATCCTCGGCTGACAGCCACTGGTTGAGCACTTGCAAGACGCGCTCGCGCAAGACCTCCGCATTAAAGACACCGCCGTTGAACAAGACCGCGGTCGGGTGCAGGAAACTTGCCCAGTGCGCGTGCTCAACGAAGCCGTCAAGGTCTTCGGTGGCGCCCGCCTGCTTACTCAGGAAGGCAGCCAGATGGCGTGTGACGGCCGGGTCCTGAGCAAAGGGCAACCCGACCTTGGTCAAGGCGCCGCGGGCTCGCTGCGCTGGTCGCTCATCGACCGAGACCTCGGGGAAGAAGCCGTTGATCAAGGTGGTCGTCACCTCGTCTTGGGTCAGCTCGGTGCGAATCGATCCACCGATCAACTTAGCGCCGCGACTGGGCACCACAATCGGCACCGATTTCAGTTCGGCATCGGCTAGCAGTGCCTCCTTGGCAACGCGGCAGCCATGTGTCAGTGCCTGTAACTGCCAGCGGTCGAGTTCGACCCCGGTCTGCTTCAGCTTCTGCTTGACGACATGGGCCAAGGTCAAGTCCATGTTATCGCCGCCGAGCAGGATATGTTCGCCGACCGCAATGCGGGTCAGTTCCAGCGCCCCATCCTGCTCGGTCACCGCAATCAGTGAGAAGTCCGAGGTTCCGCCACCGACATCCACCACGAGGATGATATCGCCGACCTTCACATCATGACGCCAGCGCCCGACGCTATCATTGACCCAGCTGTAGAGCGCGGCCTGCGGCTCTTCGAGCAACACCAGATTCTCGATGCCAACCGCCTTTGCGGCCTCGGCGGTGAGTTCACGCGCGGCGGGGTCGAATGAGGCTGGCACGGTGACCGTGACGTCCTGCTCATCAAGCGGATCATAGGGATGAACGCCGTTCCAGGCCTCGCGCAGATGGCTGAGATAGAGCACACTCGCCTCAAACGGCGAGATCTGGGGCACATCGGCCGGAACCTCGGGCGGTAAGATCGCCGCCTTGCGATCGACGTCCGGATGGCAAAGCCAACTCTTGGCGCTGGACACCAGTCGGATTGGCGTCGTCAACCCTTGGCGACGCGCGTGCTCACCGATCAACCGGGTCGGGTCACCCCCCCAGGGTAGCGTCAGATCGCCGGGCTTGTGCTCATCTGGATGTGGGAGATAGAGGAAGGATGGTAGCAACGGGCGATCCTCGACCGAGCCAGCCGCGGTCAACTGAGGGATGCGGAGGATGCTCTGATCAACCTCCTCACCCTCACACTTCGCCGTCTCGACATAGGACAGCGCCGAATGTGTGGTACCAAGGTCAATGCCGATGGCATAACGCGCGCTCACAATTCCACCTCCGCGGGTGCCAGGATTCGGACGTCACGACTGCTCGCCACCTGCGGCAGACGCACCTCGACGGCGCGCCAGCCGCGGTGCACCAGGGCACCGGTAAAGGGCGGCTCGCCGACCACATGGCCAGTGGGCCGTTCGGCGGCTGGATCAAAGCCCCTATTCAGAGTGACCTGACTGCCTTCAGCCTCAGCGCGCACCGGTGCGATGCTGAGATGCTCATTGAGCACCCGCTGGCAACCCTCATGCACGACCCGGGCCGCGGCACCGACCTCATGATCCTGGTAGCTGGCGACCTCTTCCTGCAGGAAATCGAGGAAGCGCCCTTCTTTCTGCAGCAATGAGAGCAATACCAGCGCCGAATCTGGACCCGCCTCCTGCAGCACCGCTGTTGGCTGCGGGGCTGGCTGCGGCACCCTAACAGGGGTTGCGGAGGTGGCTAGCGGAAGGCTTGAGGCGCCATCGATGTAGAGATCGGTGAGCCGTTGCGCGTAATCGGCATTGGCCAAGGCCCGCGCAAAGCTGTAGGACGCAATCGGCAACCGCTTCAACACAATCCAGGTCTCGCGGGCCGCGATACCCAGCCAGTGGCGCGTCAGCGCCCAACCGATGGCGGATAAGCGTTTGGCTTCCCGCATCAGGGGTTGCAGCCGCTGCGACAGAGACGGCTTCTCATCGGTCATCTGCAAGTCCTCTTCTCAGGCGGTTAAGATCAGTGTAGGTATAATGCCCCATAGTACCGCGATGGCTTGATGCACATCATCAATGATGTCTCGATCTGATGCGATGGGCTGGCATAATCCGGTCTCAGCCTCATCCCCCAGCCGTTCTCGGGAGCACAGGGCCAGATGACCGAAAACAGACAAGACCACGCGCCCATGGTCGCGACCGCCGAGGAGCGTAGCGAGATGATCGCCGTGGCTGCCTACTACCTTGCCGAGCATCGTGGCTTTACCGCTGGTGGCGCAACCGATGATTGGCTCCAGGCCGAGCAGCAGATCGACCGGATGCTGGAGGCGATTCGGCGTCAGGGTATCTCACGTGTCCAGTTCGAGCGCGCCGGTTTGCGCAACGCACTCAGACTCTGGGATTCACCCTAGGAAGATTCGCCCTGGGAAGATTCGCCCTGGGAAGATTCATCCCAGGAAACCAGGACGACATCCTAGCGTCTAATCTCCACCTCGATCGACGGAGACTCGCATCAGCGACTTGGCAACGCTTGCGGCGATACCGTAGTATCCACGACAAGAAAACAAACGATAAGGGATCTGGCTCGGCTCGAGACGGGTCCATCGGCCGCAACCGAGGTGACGGCATCCAGACTATCGGCGTCTGGCACCTCTGGCCGCTCGATTACCAACATTGCGAGGGTTGTAATGCCTACTTCAAATGGGCAAGACGCCGCAAAGCCCCCCAAGCGCGGCCGGCGCGTCGGAATCCTGCTTGTCAGCGTGCTGTTTATCGCTGGCATCGGCTTCACCGCGTTATTTAATACTGGGCTCGCCTATACCAACGAGATGGAATTCTGTGTCTCCTGCCACACGATGCAGACCAATTACAAGGAGTACCAGGAGAGCCTGCACTATAAGAACCAGTCAGGCGTACAGGCGACCTGCTCGGATTGCCACGTGCCCAAACCCTTCATCCCAAAGATGGTCGCCAAGATCGTCGCCGCGAAGGACGTCTATCACGAGATCGTCGGCACCATCAACACGCCGGAGAAATTCGAGGCGCACCGCTGGGATATGGCGTCGCGGGTCTGGGCCAAGATGGAGCGCAGTGACTCGCGTGAATGTCGCAGTTGCCACGAGTTCAAGAACATGGATCTCTCCGAGCAGGGGCGCTCGGCGCGCAGCCGCCACGCCAGCGCGGAGGAGCGTGGCAAGACCTGTATCGACTGCCATAAAGGCATCGTCCACTACGAGCCGCTCAAGCCGACGGATGATTAAGCAGCAAAGGGCAATGGCAAAGCGCGGCAACCGAGGCAACCCAGCATGATCACGAGACTTGCGCACGCATTGATGCTGTCGTCCGCACTTTTCATCTTTGCAGACGGCCTGGCGGCCAATGCCAATCTCGATCGAGAGCTGCGACTGGCGGCGATGATCGGCGATACCGAGACCGTCGCTGAGCTGCTCGATCAAGGTGCCAATGTCAATTCCAGCAGTAACTTCGGCAAGACCGCACTGATGACCGCGGTCGAGGGCGGCAACCTAGACACGGTTGCGCTGTTACTCTCGCGCGGTGCTGATGTCAACGCGCGCACGGTGGCTGGCTGCAGCGCCCTCACCTTTGCCGCCGAGAATGGCCACTATGGCATCAGTGCCCTGCTCATCGAGCGTGGCGCCCACGTCCACGACCGCACCCGCGCTGGTTGGGATGCGCTGATGATCAGCGCCCGCTACGGCCTGCGCGAGATCGTCGAGCAGTTGCTGTTTCGCGGCGCCGATCCCAAGGCCGCCGACAAGGACGGGCGTACCGCATTGATGCAAGCCGCAGCCAAAGGCTATCCAGCGGTTGTCGAACTGCTCGCGCGGCATGGAGCCGACATCGACGACCGCGACAATGAGGGGGCGACAGCACTGATCATCGCCGCCGACAAGGGTCATGCTGATGTAGTGAAGACCCTGATCGGGCTGGGGGCCAATCTGAACGCCCGCGACGAGCTTGGCGCAACAGCCCTACTCTGGTCGGTCAGTCATGGCTATGGCCAGGTCACGGAGGTGCTGCTCGAGCATGGTGCCGATCCTAATCTACAAGATAAGGACGGCACCTCGGCATTGATGGAGGCGGTGAGCAGTCATCATAACGCGATGATTCGTCCCCTACTCAAATATCAAGCTAACCCGGCGCTGACCGATGCCCAGGGCCATACCGCCGCTGATCTCGCGCGGGCTAGCGCTAATAACGAGGCAATCGATTTCATGAGGCAGCCATGAGCGAATCGGCTCGCCTCGACCAGATGCGTCAGACGCGGCGACCAGGGGCCGCGCCCGCGCATACCGGGACGGAGCCTTACTCCGTACCCACGCTCGCACAATCCCCACAGGAGGAAGCATGGCCAAGAAATCACTAAAGCTGGCTCTTGCAGGCGGGGCGCTTGCCCTCGGCCTGTCGTCCGGTGCCTTCGCCGCGGAGATCGCCAGTGGCAAGATGCTGGTCGATACCTGCGCTGGCTGCCACGGCACCAATGGCAACAGCGTCGGCCCAGCCTCGCCGAGTATCGCCGGCATGGACCCACTGGTGTTCGTCGACATGATGACCGCGTTCCAAAACGGCGATACCTACTCGACCATCATGGGTCGGATCGCCCGCGGCTATAGCGAAGACGAACTCATTCAAATGGGTGAGTATCTGAAAGAGCAGCCATTCGTACCGGTCAAGCAGAGCTATGACGACTCGCTCGTCGCCGACGGTGAGGCCTATCACGAGAAGTTCTGCTCCAACTGCCACGAAGAAGGCGGTAAGGCCCTCGCCGATGCCGAAGATTACATCATCCTCGCCGGCCAATGGACCCCGTACCTTCAGTATGCAATGGCAGACTTCATGGAAGAGCGCCGGATGCTGCCCAAGAAGATGGGCCGCAAGCTCGACCAGATGCTCGAGGAACAGGGTGACAAGTCACTGGATGCCCTCTACGCCTACTACGCCAGCCAGCAAGACTACAAGCAGGAGTGAGTGCAAATGACTATGAATAGACGTGACTTCGTCAAGACCACTGGCGCTGTAGCGGCGGTCAGTGCGTTCGGCTTTCCGCACATCGCCCGCGCCCAGGGTAAGAAGGTTGTGGTGGTCGGTGGCGGCACCGGTGGCGCGACCGCGGCCAAATACATCAAGATGGCCGACGACAGCATCGATGTCACCATCGTCGAGCCGAACAAAGAGTATTACACCTGTTACATGAGCAACGAGGTGCTGAGCGGGGAGCGCAAGCTCGAATCGATTCGGCACGGTTATGATGGCCTCAAGGCGATGGGCATCAATGTCGTGTTCGAGAAGGCCACCGCCATTGACCCCGAGAAGAAGGTCGTCAAG
>Ga0180436_10002758_pt1 | contig 16436 bp, 12 predicted proteins | sample SS_ome_2_FD_132434 | JGI IMG/M metagenome (GOLD analysis project Ga0180436, IMG submission 132434) | Hypersaline lake sediment archaeal communities from the Salton Sea, California, USA - SS_3_S_2 metaG | ecosystem: Environmental > Aquatic > Non-marine Saline and Alkaline > Hypersaline >...
CGCCGGCTGCCTGTTCTCTCCCCCTTGATACCCGCCTGTTCATCTCCAAAAAAAAACTGAATTGACATCGTCCTTCGACTGATTCATTATTGAAAGTTTGATTTTAACATGATCATTATTAGTTTATCTGAAAATACGGACCCAAAAACAGATACACTCCCACAAATCAATTCTTCAAGGAGACACCTGAATGAGCAAGGAACAGTTCTTTTTCACTTCCGAATCTGTCACCGAAGGCCACCCGGATAAAGTTGCGGACGCCATTTCCGATTCCATCCTGGACAACATCCTGACCCATGATCCTTACGGCCGCGTGGCCTGTGAAACCCTGGTGACTACCGGACTGGCCTTTATTGCCGGTGAAATTACCACCGATTGCTATGTGGACATGCCCCAGGTGGTGCGGGACACCATCCGTGAAATCGGCTACTCCTCTTCCCAGATGGGTTTTGACTACCAGACCTGTTCGGTTATCACGAGCATCGACCACCAGTCCGCGGATATCGCCCAGGGCGTAAATGCCGACGAAGGGCTGTTCAAGGAACAGGGCGCCGGTGACCAGGGTTTGATGTTCGGCTATGCCTGTGACGAAACTCCGGAACTGATGCCCATGCCCATTACCTTCGCCCATAAAATATGTAAGCGGCTGGCCACGGTGCGTAAAAACGGCGCCCTGGACTTCCTGCGCCCCGACGGCAAGTCCCAGGTGACCATCGAGTATGAAAACGGAACGCCCAGGCGGGTGGACACCATCGTCATTGCCGCCCAGCACAGCCCGGATGTCACCCACGAGAACCTCAGGGAGTCCATCATCGAAGAGGTAATTAAAAAGGTAATACCCATGGATCTGGTGGACGGCGACACCCGCTATTTCATCAATGCCACGGGGCGTTTTGTGGTGGGCGGCCCCATGGGCGACTGCGGTGTCACCGGCCGCAAGATCATAGTGGATACCTATGGCGGCCAGGGCAGCCACGGCGGCGGCTGCTTTTCCGGCAAGGATCCTTCCAAGGTGGATCGCAGCGCTTCCTACATGGGCCGGCATATCGCCAAAAACATTGTTGCCGCCGGATTGGCTAAAAAGTGCGAAGTACAGGTCGCCTACGCCATCGGTGTGGCCCAGCCCGTTTCCATCATGGTGGATCTCATGGGTACGGGAGTGGTTCCCAAGGAGCGCGTGAAGGACATTGTTACCCGGGTTTTCGATCTGCGGCCGGCGGCCATTATCGAATACCTGGACCTGCTGCGGCCCATTTACCGCCCAACGGCAGCTTACGGCCATTTCGGCCGCAACGAAGAGAATTTCCCCTGGGAATCCACCCACCGTGCGGAGGAGATCCGCGATCTGGCGGGGATCTAACCTGGGAAAACAGACGCGGGCCCCTGGGTTGACAGCCGGGATGATTATCCCCGGGCGCTGCCACCCCGGTCACCTGCCAAAGGAGTAAACAATGCTGGATAAACAAAATCCGTCCCCGGGCGGGGACTTGCTGGCCCTGGACCTGAACCTGCCTTACAAAGTGGCCGATATCGGCCTGGCCGAACTGGGCCGGCAGGAGATGCGTCTTTCTGAAAATGAGATGCCGGGCCTCATGGCAGTACGGGAAAAGTACGGCCCCCAAAAACCCTTAAAGGGCCTGAAAATCATGGGCAGCCTGCACATGACCATCCAAACGGCCATGCTCATTGAAACCCTGCACGCTCTGGGGGCCGACCTGCGCTGGGCCAGCTGCAACATCTTTTCCACCCAGGACCATGCCGCCGCAGCCATTGCCGCCAGCGGTACGGCCGCCGTATTTGCCTGGAAGGGCGAGACCCTGGAGGAGTATTGGTGGTGCACGGAGCAGGCCCTGCTCTGGCCCGACGGCTCCGGACCCGACATGATAGTGGATGACGGCGGGGATGCCACCATGCTGGTGCATGAAGGCGTCAAGGCCGCCCAGGATCCGCGCCTGCTGAGCCGGACCTACGATTCCCCCGACATGCGGTGTCTCATGGAGCGGGTGGCGGCCGGTGTTCAGCGGGATCCGGAATTGTGGCCCCGGGTGGCGGACAATATCCGCGGTGTATCCGAGGAGACCACCACCGGCGTGCATCGGCTCTATCATTTGGCGGCCGATGGCAAGTTGCTTTTTCCGGCCATCAATGTCAACGATTCGGTGACCAAATCCAAGTTCGACAATCTATACGGTTGCCGGGAATCCCTGGCCGACGGCATCAAACGGGCCACGGATGTGATGATCGCCGGCAAGGTGGTCGTGGTGTGCGGCTACGGCGATGTGGGCAAGGGCTGCGCCCAGTCCATGCAGGGGTTTGGCGCGCGGGTCATTGTCACCGAAGTCGATCCCATATGCGCCCTGCAGGCCGCCATGGAAGGCTTCCAGGTGATGACCATGGAGGAGGCGGTCGCCAAAGGGGATATTTTCGTCACGGCCACCGGCTGCATCAATGTCATCACCGGCGCCCACATGGAGCAGATGAAGAATGAGGCCATTGTCTGCAACATCGGCCATTTTGATAATGAAATCGAAATGGCCTACCTGGAGAACGACCCGGAATGCCGCAAGACAACCATCAAACCCCAGGTGGATCGCTGGGATTTAAAGTCTGGACGTTCCATCATTGTTCTAGCAGAAGGGCGGCTGGTGAATCTGGGCTGCGCCACCGGCCATGCCAGCTTCGTGATGAGCAACAGCTTCACCAACCAGTGTCTGGCCCAGATCAAACTGGGTACCGAGGAACTCGAAAATAAGGTTTACACCTTGCCCAAGGAGTTGGACGAGGAGGTGGCCCGTCTCCACCTGGACCGGCTGGGGGCGCGCCTGACCCGGCTGACCCCGGCCCAGGCCGAGTACCTGGGGGTTGCCGTGGACGGCCCCTTCAAACCGGAATATTACCGGTATTAGACGAATCCTCATCATTGCCGGATGTATATTGTAGGGGCGGGTTTTTAACCCGCCCTTTTTAATCCACCACGATAATCACCCGCCCTTCCCGCAGGAAGGTGATATTTTCTGAGGCGCTGCGCAGGCGGGCGGCGTCGGCATCACTGATGAGCAGATCCGTATGCGCTTCATTCTCCGGCGACAGGCATTTAACAATCAGGGGATTGTAACGGACCCGGGGATGGATCCGGACGGCGGCGGGGATGTCCCGCACATAGAGGCACATGCCGTGCTGGACAACGAACTCGCGGCTGACATAAGCCGGGCCGAATACCTCGCGATGGGATTCATCCCGGACAACGGCGACCAGGGCCGGCTGGACGGGTATGCCCCGGGCATCGATAACCAGTCCGGTATACGGTGCAGGCAGGCTGGGGGCAGGGGCGCCATTCGAACCGGCTGCGTCCTTGGTGTCATTCTTTTTCGTTCCGCTGTCAGCCACCGGCTTGATCATGTCCACCTGGCGAATCTCCTGGGGCAGCACCAGTTGGGCCAGCCCCCCCCAGATATCCATTTTGAGGGTGACTTTCACCGAACCGTCGGAGAGATATTCGCGGTCTAATACCGTGGCCTGTCCGACCATTTCGTGAATTTTCTGGAAAATGACTCCCCGCTCCTGGGAAAAATGGGCCAGCCGGGTATGGGCGTCAATGCGGATGGATTTAATAATAGTGAGCAGATTGGCCCGGGCGGCCTCAAGGGCCCGGGCCGGGTCCACAGGCTTGCCGAACTGATCGTCAGGGGGCGACCATTCGACCGTGGTGAAAATGTGCCCCTGGGTCCAGTTGATTCTGCCGCTGGCGAACTCCTGGACCACATCATGGGGATCCTGTGCCTGGCCCGGGGTGGCGACGCCGATCAGGAACATTATGAGCAGCCGCAGCCCATGCCTGAGCCGGAACCGGAGGTTCCCCCTATCCCGGTGGGCCCGGGTTGCCCGGGGCCGTGGGCAAATGGGGTGTTGCCCGCCAGCTTCCCCGGCGCCTGAAGCGCTGATGGTCGTGCGCCACGGATTACACACGGCCGCCGCTCCATCTCAATTTGGCTTTGAGGACATCAAAGTAGTTTTGTCCGCCGATGGTGATCATGTGGACCGGTTTCGTGCTTTTGCGGATGCGGATTTCATCTTGCTCACATAGCGGCAATCCGGACTGACCGTCGAAGGTGAGAAAAATATCCGTGGCCTTGGGGGCCAGGGTCAGCTTGATGGAATCGGATTCCGGAATGATCAAGGGGCGGTTGGTCAAGGTAAACGGACAGATGGGTGCCAGCAGGATGCAGGGTACCGCGGGATGCACAATGGGGCCTCCGGCGGCCAGGGCATAAGCGGTGGACCCTGTAGGGGTCGCCACAATCAGGCCGTCGGCGCGGTACGTTGTCAGGTAGTGTCCGTTGATCTCGGTGCGGATATCGGCCAGGCGGGCCAGAGCCCCCTTATTCACCACGACGTCATTTAAAACGGTCTCCTTTTCAATCACCCGGCCTTCCCGCAGGACTTCGATGGTGAGGCGCATGCGCCGGACGGTTTCAAAACGACCCTCAAGGATATCCCCGGCAACCTGGTAGAGGTTGTTCTCGGCACTGGCCGCTAAAAAGCCGACCTGGCCGAATTTGACCCCCAGAATGGGCACGGCCCGCCCCCCCAGCCAGCGCACGGCACCCAGCAAGGTTCCGTCACCGCCCATTACGAAGACACAATCCAGGCCATCGGGTGCCCCGTCATTGGATGCGCCCGGTTCATTCTGTTCCGGCGCGGTGCTGTCCCGGCGTACCACTGCTACCCCGCGCTCGGTCAACCACGCCGCAAAACGGTCTCCCTGGGCCTGTGCTTCGGATTCATTCTTAACCACCAATCCGATTTTTTTCACGCTGTCTGCCTTCCTGTCACGGCGGGACGATTTTGGTGAGGATCAACCAAATTTTGTCGCATTTCCGACATGGTAACAGCCGGTTTAAGCCACTATTTCTTTTAACTTGACTCTTGCTCCCGGATTTTTATATGGTCAGAAACTTAGTATCGTGACGCGATATTTGCAAATGTAATTTTCCAAAGGAGGAATTATTATGAATCAGTTCAGGAAGATGGGTTTGGGAATCCTTGTGTTGGCCTTTATGAGCTTGGTGTTCGTGACTCCGGGTGCGGCCGAAGATACGATCAAGCTTGGTGTGTCAGGCGACCACACTGGTAAACTGGCTTCCTACGGGATCCCGACGGTTCGTGCCGCCGAACTGGTGGTAGAAAAGTTCAACGCCAAGGGTGGCGTTTTGGGTAAAAAAGTCGAACTGCTGGTGGAGGATGACCAGTGCAAGCCGGAGTTGGCCACCAACGCCGCCACCAAACTGGTGGGCGACGGAGCCCACGTGGTCATCGGCCATATCTGCAGTGGCGCCACCAAAGCGGCGCTGGGGATTTACTTGGACTCCAAAGTGATCGCCATGTCTTCGTCCGCCACGGCGACTGATCTGACCCTGAGCGGCAACTATCCCAACTTCTACCGCACCATTGCTTACGATGATGCCCAGGCCCAACTGCAGGTGGAATTCGCCACCAAAACCCTGAAGGCTAAAAAAGTGGCCGTGCTTCACGACAAGGGCGACTACGGCAAGGGTCAGGCGGAACTGGCCAAAATGTATTTTGAAAAGGCCGGAGTTGAGGTTGCCCTGTTTGAGGGGATTACTCCGGGCGCCGTGGACTACTCCGCCATCGTGCAGAAAGTGAAGCGCAGCAAGGTCGACCTGGTAACCTGGGGCGGGTATCATCCGGAGGCCTCCAAGATCCTGACCCTGATGCGCAAGAAAAAAATGGATACGCTCTTTCTGGGCGCCGACGGCATCAAGGACATGGAGTTCATTAAAGTAGCCGGCGAGTACTCCGAAGGTGCTTACATGACCGGTCCCATGGACTACTCGGAAAATCCGATGCATGTCACCGCTGTTGCCGATCATAAAGCCAAATACGGCGAAGATCCGGGCGCCTTCTTTGACAGTGGCTACGCTGCCGCTGTGGCCCTGCTGACCGCTATCGAGAAAGCCGGCTCCACTGATATGGATGCAATCAGCAAAGTGCTGAAATCCCAACCAGTGGACACCACGCTGGGCGAGATCAAGTTTGACGAGAATGGTGACGCCACTGGCATCGGTTTCTCCGTCTACCAGGTGCAGGGTGGAGATTTTGTCCAGCAGTAGATATTAGTGCCACACGTGAATTGACTGTCGGGGGCAGGTTCGCCATCAATCCGGTATGACTGCCCCCACTGTAATACACTCCTCACAATATTTTTATCTCCATAAGCGTTTATGCAGAAGGGCGCACCGTCAGGCCGCCTGATCCCCGTCAATACCGGTCCGGGGCGCCCTTCTGCCGTTTCATTTTGTTGCCGACCTGCCTGAACCGGATGCTGACAAGCGGAAATAATATAAGGAGTACCGTCCTTGGGATTTGATTTTGAGTATTTTCTTGAACTGTTCCTGGGGGGCTTGACCCGGGGCAGTATCTATGCCCTCATCGCCCTGGGCTACACCATGGTGTACGGGATCATTCAGTTGATCAATTTTGCCCACGGTGAGATTTATATGATCGGCGCGTTTACCGCGCTCATCGTTGGCGGTTTGCTCACCCTTATGGGTTGGAACCAGATGGCTATCCTGGTGATCGCCTCCCTGGCGGCGGTGATCTACTCGGCCGCCTATGGGTATACCGTGGAGAAGGTGGCGTACAAACCGTTGCGCAGCGCGCCTCGCCTCTCAGCCCTGATCAGCGCCATCGGTATGTCCCTCTTTCTGCAAAACTATGTTCTGCTGGCGCAAACCTCCAAATTCCTGCCCTTTCCCAGCCTGATTCCCGATTTTAAGTTCATGGAGCCTGTGGAGCACATCGTGCGCTCCTCGGAAATCGTCATTTATATCACCACGGCTGTGGTGATGGCGCTGCTGACTTTTCTGATCAAATTTACCAAAATCGGCAAGGCCATGCGGGCCACGGCCCAGGATAGGGATATGGCCATGCTGGTGGGGGTGAACGTCAACCGCGTTATCTCCCATACCTTTGTACTTGGATCGGCCACGGCGGCCCTGGGGGGCGTCCTCATCGCTTCCCATATTGGCCAGATCGATTTTTATATAGGTTTCATTGCCGGTATCAAAGCCTTTGTAGCCGCGGTACTGGGCGGCATCGGCAGTATGCCGGGAGCAGTGTTGGGGAGCCTGGTGCTGGGCTGGACAGAGAGTTTCTTTACCGGATACATCTCCAGTGATTACGAGGATGTTTTCGCGTTCCTGTTCCTGGTTCTGATTTTAATTTTCAGGCCTTCCGGCATACTGGGACGCGCTGACACGGATAAGGTTTGATGCCTCGGTTTACGACACAACCTTGAGCCATACAAAGAATATTTCATGTTAAATTTGGAAGAAGTCAAACGATCTTTTTTCACCTGCCTCTGGTTCATGTTCCTGACCTTTCCCATCATGGTCATCAAGGTCGATACCATTGATGAAACAGTGGATTGGCGCTGGGAACGGATTCTCTGGGTGGGCGCGGGCAGTTTTGTGCTCTCTTTGATCTGGCGCTATTTGATCCGTCGAAAAGAGCTGGGCGGGAAAGAGATTGAAGCCGGTGATGAGGATACACCCAGTAAATTTCAGGAATTGGTACGCAAATCCGGATTCTACTATCCCATTTTAATTGCCGCCGGTATATTTGTTCTCATCTTTCCGCAGGTTTTTTCCATGTACCAGACCAATATCATGAACACTGCCCTGATCTACGTGGTGGTGGGTCTGGGCCTCAATATCGTAGTGGGCCTGGCCGGGCTGTTGGACCTGGGCTACGTGGCCTTTTATGCCGTGGGTGCCTACAGTTACGCTCTTTTGAACATGCATTTCGGGCTCAACTTCTGGTTTGCCCTGCCCCTGGGGGGCCTGCTGGGCTTCCTCTTCGGCATCATCCTCGGTTTTCCGGTGCTGCGCCTGCGCGGGGATTATCTGGCCATCGTCACCCTGGGCTTCGGTGAAATCATCCGTCTGGTCCTGGAAAACTGGAATGCTTTTTCCAAGGGACCCAGTGGTATTGCCAGTATTCCCCGTCCCGGATTCTTTGGGATGGAGTTCAGCATAAATCAGTCCATTGACTATATGTATTATCTGATGGTGGCCCTGGTGATTTTTACCATCTTCGTGGTGCGGCGTCTCCAGGACTCCCGTATCGGGCGGGCCTGGATTGCCCTGCGCGAGGATGAGATCGCCTGCCAGGCCATGGGCATCGACAAGACCCGCACCAAACTCACGGCCTTTGCTTTAGGTGCGACCTGGGCTGGCATGGCCGGGGTGATGTTTGCCGCCAAGACGACCTTCATCAACCCTGCCAGTTTTACCATCTGGGAATCCATTATCATTCTATGTGTCGTGGTGCTGGGCGGCATGGGCTCCATCGTCGGGGTGATCTGCGGAGCCCTGATCCTGATTCTGCTGCCGGAATACCTGAGGGCCTTATCCGAGTATCGCATGCTGATCTTCGGGGTGGTCCTGGTGTGCATGATGGTGTTTCGGCCCGGGGGTATCGTCAGCAGCGTCCGGCGGGTCTATAAATTCGAAAAAGAGGATGGATAGCTCCGTTGGCCCGGTATCCCCGGAAATTTAAAAAAATTATGGAGAATAGCAATTAGCGCAGAGATGGAAGCAATTCTGGATGTAACCGGACTGACCATGGATTTCGGAGGGCTGCGGGCCCTCGATGCCCTGGATCTGGATGTACGGTCTCAGGAAATCGTCGCTTTGATCGGGCCCAACGGTGCGGGCAAGACCACTTTTTTCAACTGCATCACCGGTATCTACAAACCCACTAAGGGGGATGTACTCATTCGTCCGCCCGCAGGCGGGGGGGAGCTACGGATCAACGGCCTGAAACCCAATCAGGTCACGGAAAGGGGCATGGCGCGGACTTTTCAGAATATCCGTCTGTTTCAAAACATGACCGTCCTGGAAAACGTGATGATCGGCCGCCACTGCCGCATGCATGCCGGCATTACCGGGGCGGTGATGCGCAATGCCGCCACCCGGGCCGAAGAGAAGCAGGTAGTCCGGGACAGTTATGCGATTCTGGAGAAAATCGGCCTGCAACAGTACGTCAATGATTTCGCCAAAAACCTGCCCTATGGTGCCCAGCGCCGCCTGGAAATCGCCCGGGCCATGGCCACGGAGCCCTTTCTCCTGCTGCTGGATGAGCCGGCCGCCGGCATGAATGCCCAGGAGACCAAGGAACTGGATGAACTAATCCTGAAAATCAGGGCTGAAGAGCATATCTCCATCCTGCTCATCGAACACGACATGAAGCTGGTGATGAGCCTGTCCGACCGCATCTTCGTGATGGATTACGGCCGCAGGATCGCCCAGGGCGCTCCCGAAGAGATCCGCAACAACCCCGAAGTGGTCAAGGCCTACCTGGGCGAAGAGGATACGGAAGACGCCGTTGAGGCGTAATCCTTTGATGCTCCTCACAGCGGCCAAAAAATCGGAATCAGGATGGTGCCCAGGATTAGCACCAGAATATTCAGGGGTATGCCCAGCTTGAGATAATCCGTAAAACGATAGCCGCCCGGTCCGTAAACCAATAAATTGGTCTGGTATCCGATGGGGGTGGCAAAACAGGCGCTGGCGCCGATGCAGACCGCCACCATCAGGGGGCGCGGGTCAAGGCCCATTTTCAGGGCGGTGGTAATGGCCACCGGCAGCACCAGTACTGCCGTGGCGTTGTTGCTGATCACCTGGGTGCCCAGGCTGGTGAGCAGGATAAAGCTGCCGACGATGAAAACCGGCGGCAGGTGAAGGAATAGGGATAAATAAGATTCTGCATAGAGCGCACTGGCACCGGTTTTTTCCATGGCTGTCCCCAGGGCGATGGTGCCGGCGATGAGCACCAGCACATCCCCTTGCAGGGAACGGTAGGCATCCCGGATCTGCAGGCAGCCGCTGATCAGCATTAAGAAAGCTCCGCTGACCGCGCAAACCATGATATCCGCCAGCCCTGCACCGGCTGCGGTCACCAGGCCTGCAAAAATCAGTACGGCCCGCTTGGCCTTTTTCTTTTCGACGATCTCATGGTGGACATCTTCAATAATGATAAAGTCCGGATTACCGCGAAACCGCTCCAGGTGGCCCCAGGGCAGTTCGATGAGGACGATATCACCCACGGTGAGGCGGATATCCGCTAGCTGTTTCTCTGTATAATGGAGACCGCTGCGCTGCACAGCGATAATATTGAGGTCGGGATAGCGCCGGAGTTTGGAATCGATGAGCCGCCGGCCGCGCAGGGAGGACTGGGGGGGGATGATCAGTTCCACCACCACGGATTCACTGTTGCCGCCGGATATTTTTCCGCCCGTATCTGACGAGGGCAGCCGCAGGTCATCCCCGTTGACCATCTCCACCAGGTCATTGGCCGTTCCCTTGACCAACACCAGATCCCGGGGCTCCAGGGTTATCTCATCCCGGGTCGGGTAGTGGACATGGGAGTCGCGTATGATTTCCAATACGGCGATGTTCGGATAGCGCCTGGCAAAGGCTTTCCCGGGAAGTTGGCCAATGAGTTTGCTTTTGGGCGGCAGGGCCAGTTCCGCCAGGTATTTTTTGCGGCCGCTGTCCAACTCACAACTGGGATTGGCCGTATCCGGCAGCAGCTTGGGGGCTGCTACCAAAAGAAAAATCAATCCCGCCACGGCGATGGGCAGGCCGACCCTGGCAAGCTCGAACATGCCCAACTCCGCCAGGCCGAAACCCACACTCAAATCGCTGACAATGATGTTGGTGGAAGTGCCGATGAGGGTGCAGGTACCGGCCAGGATGGAGGCATAGGATACGGGGATCAGGAATTTTGCGGGACTGAAGCCGAATTTGCAGCAGGCGCTTAACACCACCGGAATAAACAGAACCACCACGGGGGTATTGTTGACAAAGGCCGAAGCCAGGGCCACGATGATGAGAATGACCAGCATCACCGAAGTCAGGCGTTGCCCTGACCAGCGGACCACGCGTTGGGCGATAAACTCAACCGATCCGGTTCTGATCAGCGCCCGGCTGATGAGGAACATGGCGCCCACAGTTATCACCGCAGGGTTGGCGAAGCCGGCCACTGCTTCCTGCGGGGTGAGGATGCCGGTGATCATCAGGGCCACCATGATGCCCAGGGCGGTGATGTCGATGGCGAGCTTCCCGCTGACCAGCAGAACCAGGGTTGCCACCAGAATGGCTGAAACAATCCAGATATCCATGATGATCTGCTCCGCTTCCAAGGGTATAAACCGGTTGATTATTATCCCGATTGCTTGAGGGGTCGCCTGTTTTTCAAGGGGCATCGAAACGGAAGATGCAACTGACAAGCGCTATAAACACCATATAATAATACATTATTCCGGCCTGGGAACCGAAAACCGCTGCAGCGCGTTTTGGCCGGTTGACGCAGCGGACGAAATATCCTATTGATTTCAGATTATTGTTGCGCGCATGCTGAGTGAAAAACGGAGTTGTGCGTGGACCCGAATGCCGATCACGCCGGATTCATTTATGGGAACCGGTGTCATCAACGCAACTGTTGATGTGTGGTCTGGCAACCCCTAGATGAGGATGTCGATGCTAGAACTCAAAAATATCAAATCCTACTATGGCAATATCATGGCTCTCAAAGGGGTCAGCCTGGAAGTGGCGGAAGAAGAGATCATCACCCTCATCGGCGCCAATGGTGCGGGGAAGACCACCACTCTGATGTCCGTTTCAGGTATTGTGCCCCCGCGCAGCGGCGAGGTTCTTTTCAGGGGCAAGGCCATCCATGCCATGGGGCCGGAGGAGATCGTCAAGCTGGGGATTAGCCAGGTACCCGAAGGCCGGCGTATCTTTCCCTATTTAAGTGTTGCTGAAAATCTGGACATGGGCGCCTTTTTGCGTGAAGACAAAAAGAATATCAAGGCGGACATGGACTATATCTACGAACTTTTTCCCATTCTCGCCGAACGGCGGCACCAGGCAGGGGGCACCCTCAGCGGGGGTGAGCAGCAGATGCTGGCCATTTCCCGTGCCTTGATGGCGCGACCCCGCCTCTTATTGCTGGACGAGCCGTCCCTGGGTCTGGCCCCCCTGGTGGTTAAAAGAATTTTCAGTATCATCAAGAAAATTAACCAGGAACAGCAAACCACTATCTTCCTGGTGGAGCAGAACGCCAATCTGGCACTGAAAGTAGCCCATCGCGGTTATGTCATGGAGAACGGCAAAGTCATCCTCGCCGATTCGGCCTCCAACCTGATGGCCAATGAAGATGTAAAGAAAGCCTACCTGGGTCTTTAGAGCGATTGTCAGAATAACGTTCCGATTGTTTGTGGTTTTTATGCCAGGCGATTAACCGTGTAGGGGCGGGTTTGAAAACCGCCCCTACCCCCTGGCGTAATGAAAGCGGCATTAGATATCGGAATGTATTTATGCAAACCACAGTAGAACGCGCCTATCCATAAATCGATGTATTTAGCCGCTGGGTTAATTTATGCCAGGCGGGTGGGCAGCAATTGGCAGACCAGAAGCCATGAATAATGCCATCCCTGCGGGTTCACGCAATTTCATAATGATTTTTTGCATTTTTGACAAAATTTTGTATTCGATTTACAAATTTTGTCAAAAAAACGGTTAATTTATGGGCCGTTTCAACAGCGCATGCTTGGAATTCATCAACCAGGGTGTGTGCAGACGGTTGATTTGCGGGAATCTAGAAAAATAATTGAAGAGCATAGATTTTCTGGTATAGTACTTGCTTATTCCTAATATTGTCGAAGGGTAACCGATATTTCGGTAATCCTAACCAGAAAAGCCCAGAATGATTCCGTGCTGACCTGCACCCCCTGATTTGTGGAGCTGAAGCTGATCGGATGTGCGCGGGGGGTATGGGCTTTTTAGGTTGGATTCCGCGGTTATCCTTTTTTTATTGCCAGGCCTGCAGCCTATACCTATACACTCCCTATTTTTCTCCCCATATTATACCCATATATTGCTGAGTAATTGGTTTTTCCTGATTAACAATTCCAATATTATATCATTTTTTACTCAGGTGCTGCTTGAGATTTTACGGATAATTTCCCCTAGCGTTTGAATCCCGTCCTCGATCCGGCTGCTCCAGGGCAGGCCACAGCTCACCCTGAGGCAGTTGCGGTAGGCCGAACCGGTAGAGCAGATCACTCCCGGCAATATGGCCACCTTGCGGTCCAGGGCCTGCCGAAACAGTTCCAGGCTGTCTACGCCGGACGGGAGCTGCACCCAGAGCGTTATACCGCCTTGGGGGGCGCTGATTTTAGTTCCTGCTGGGAAATAGCGGGCCACGGCCAGGGCAGTGTTGGCGATCTGGTTTTGCAATGCCCGGCGGAGTTTGCGCAAATGGCGGTCGAAGCGTCCCGATCCCAGATAGCGGGCCGCTTGGTACTGGTTAAGGCTGGGACAGGCAATGGATTGGTTGAGTTTGACCCGTCTGACCGCCTCCAGATAACGCCCCGGGGCGGTCCAACCCACTCTGAGCCCTGGGGCCATGGTTTTTGAAAACGAGGCGCAGTACAGCACTTCGCCTTTGGTATCAAAGGCTTTCAGGGGGCGCGGGCGGGTGGCGCCAAAATGAAGATCCCCGTAAATGTCGTCTTCAATGACGGGTACGCCATGTCGGGACATTAAATCCACCAACTGCGCCTTGCGGGCGTCGGACATCAGATAGCCGGAAGGATTCTGGAAATTGGCCATGAAGACGGCCGCCCTGACAGGATGGAGTTCCAGGGCCCGGGCTACCGCCTTGAGATGAATCCCGGTCTGGCAATCGGTGGGAACCTCCAGGGCATACATTTTTAAATCTTCGATAACCTGCAGAAACCAGGGGAAGGTTGGGGATTCCACCATAATGGTGTCCCCGGAGCCGGCAACGGCCTTTAGACACAACGCCACCGCCTCCATACATCCGTGGGTAACCACAATCTCCGCCGGGCCGGAGGGCAGGGGCGCGGCAAGCATGCGCCGGGCAATCTGGCGGCGCAGTTCAAGATTGCCCTGGGCATTTTCATAGGCAGCCAGCATGTTGCCCATGCTGCGGAGCGGTATGGATTTCAAAACGCCCGCCAGATCCCTGGCCGGCAGGAGCTCCGGCGCCACCAGGGCACCCCCCAGTTGCAGCATCTCGGGATCGCCCATGGCGTCCAAGAGCGCCAGGGCCAGGTTGCCCACGGTGACCGGGTTGGGATGTGATGCCGGTTTGCCGGGGGCAGGCAGGGGCAGGATACCCGTTAAAAGCGGTCTGACGAAATATCCCGACTTGGGCCGTGCCTGGACCAGGCCCCGGGTCTCTAATTCGATAAATGCCTGGTAAACCGTGGAAATGCTCAGGCCCGTATGGCCCTGCAACTGTCGGATTGAGGGCAGTTTCTCGCCGGACCGATAGGAGCCCTGGCGGATACGGCTCTCCAGGCTGTCAGCCAGCTCCATGTAACGAAAATCAGCGGTGCGCGCCACAGGATACCCTTTTCTGTAAACTGTTATGGTTGAAAAAAGAAACTTTTGTATCTGTTATTTTATGCCGGATGATTTTAATATTGGCAAGTCTTGGCCATCAATTTCGTGCTGAAGCGGCAGGCCCGGGGGACCTGCCTGCCGCAGCCCAAGGGAGACATCATGGATACACAAAAGCTACTGGCATCGCGCACGGCGGTCATGGAGGTGAGCGCCATTCGGGAGATACTCAAGGTTACGGCCCAGCCCGGCATGATTTCCCTGGCTGGCGGGCTTCCGGCTCCGGATAGTTTTCCCATTGATATCCTTCAGGATCTCTGCCGGGAAGTGCTGGCTGATTGGGGCCCAACGGCTTTGCAGTACAGCCCCACGGAAGGGTTCGGCCCCCTGCGGGAAGCCTTGGCGGACCTGCTGGCCCGCCGGAAGGTGCCGGTTGTTGCGGAAGACATCCTGGTGGCCAGCGGTTCCCAGGGGGTGCTGGACGCCCTGGGCATGGTACTCATCGCCAAAGGCGATGCTGTGGCCGTGGAAGCGCCCACTTATCTGGGGGCCCTGCAAGCCTTTAATCCTTACGAACCCAAGTATGTGCGTATCGCCATGGATGACGGCGGGGTAATGCCCGAGGCCCTGGAAGCTGTTTTGCGTGACACACCCGTCAAATTCATCTATCTGGTGCCGACGTTCCAGAATCCCACGGGCCGGACCCTGTCCCTTGGGCGACGCAAGGCCATTGCCCGCCTGCTCCAACGCTACGATGCGCTCCTGGTGGAGGATGATCCTTATCGGGACCTGCGCTACCAGGGGTCATCATTGCCACCCATCAAATCGCTGGCTCCGGACCATGTGGCCTATATCGGGACCCTGTCCAAAATATTCGCCCCCGGGCTGCGCATTGGTTTCTGCGCCGTTCCCAAAACCTTGCGCTCCTGGCTGGTGATGGCCAAGCAGGGCATCGACCTGCACACCAGCACCTTCAACCAGGCCCTGGCGGCACGGTATATCTCAGGGGGCCACCTCATGCAACATCTGCCCCGTGTTCTTAAGATCTACCGGCCCCGGCAGCAGGCCATGCTGGAGGCCCTGGCCCGGCACTTTCCCGCTCAATATCAGTGGACCCGGCCCGAGGGCGGCATGTTCCTCTGGGTGACCGGCCCCCGGGGGATGGATATGGAATACGTGTACCACCGGGCTGTTGCGCGGAAGGTGGCTTTTGTCCCCGGAAAATTCTTTTTTACCGATCCCGGCGAGGGCCGGGAAACCCTGCGGCTCAATTTCAGCACGGTGGATCCGCCCACCATTGAACGGGGCATTGCCATCCTGGGCGAGGTGCTGGCTGAAAGCGTTGGGGTTAAATCAAATTGATTTTCAGTGCACCAGCTGTCAGATTGCCCCTTTGAAAAGTAATTACTACAGGTTTGCGGATCACACCCCATCCATGGGCATTAAAACCGGGGGTGTTGCGGTTCAATTTTCAGGGGCAAGTGCGGTATTAATATGAATCAGGCGCATTTATTTGGCGTAGGGCTGGCCCTGCTGTCAGCGGCCGGTTACGGCGTGTCCGATTTCAGCGGCGGATTGGCGGCCCGGCGCCACGGGCCGTTCCAGGTGTTGGCGTTGGTAGGAATCTCTGGCTGGGTTGTGCTGGGCGCTTTAAGCCTGATCATCGAGCGGCAACTGCCGACCCTGCACTGCAGCCTATGGGCCATGGCCGCCGGACTCTTTGGCGCCCTGGGCATTGCCGGATTCTATCGCGCTCTGGCCGTGGGCCGGGCCGCCCTGGTGGCCCCCACAGCCGCGGTGGTGGGGGCGGCCGTACCCTTTGGCTTCGGGCTCATCACCCTGGGCTGGCCCGGACCCGCCCAGCTCGTCGGATTGTTGAGCGCACTTACCGGGATCGGCCTGGTTTCCCGCGCATCCCGCCAGGATCCCTCCCTGGTCAATCAGGGTTTGTGGCTGGCTATCCTGGCCGGAATCGGTTTC
>Ga0180436_10002759_pt1 | contig 16433 bp, 16 predicted proteins | sample SS_ome_2_FD_132434 | JGI IMG/M metagenome (GOLD analysis project Ga0180436, IMG submission 132434) | Hypersaline lake sediment archaeal communities from the Salton Sea, California, USA - SS_3_S_2 metaG | ecosystem: Environmental > Aquatic > Non-marine Saline and Alkaline > Hypersaline >...
AACAGCATAAAAGCATTTATATCCGTCCCCTCTTTGGATGATAGATTCTCATATCGCAAGGAAACAATACCTGCGTCCATTAATCCTGTCGTTGCAGCAAGCATTATGAGAGCTTTAAAGCCCTATTTTAAGGCGGATGCAAAGGTTCTGGACCCTTTTGTCGGAACGGGCACAATGCTCTTTGAAAGGGATTATATACTCCCTTGCGAGGAGTTGATAGGTGTTGATGTAAAAAAGGAAACGCTGTATAAGGCCAAAAAAAATTTTTTAAATAAAGATATTCCCAGCAGCTTCTTGGTATCGGATATTCTAGAAGCAGATCTAAACCAAGAATTTGATGAGATTATCTCTAACATGCCTTTTGGGAGACGTGTTTCAACCCATAATGATAATACCAAGCTATATCAAGGGTTCATAAGTCAATTAAAATCCCTGCTCAAAGTCGGTGGATTCGCTTTCTTATACACAAACGAAAAACAACTGCTTAAAAGCGTCCTTAGAGGAGAAGATAAACTCATATTAATAGACGAAATAGTAGTTGAATCCGGCGGTTTATATCCTTCTATTTTTATTATTAAACGAGAAAAATAATTCTATTTGTCCTTGATTTTCGGGAACCACATCGGAACTTTTTTTCTGTACTCGATATATTCCTCACCAAATCTCTTTATAAGTCCGGGCTCTTCAAAAAACTTAAAATATATAGTATTTCCTGCAAAAAACAAGATTGCCCATAGAAGAATATAATGATTCCAAAGCAAAAGCCACATTCCTGTAAGAATAGTAAGAGCTCCTGTTATAATCGGATTTCTGCTATATTGATATGGACCAGAAATCACGAGCTTTTTTGTTGGTTTCCAAGGAGCAAACGTACCTTTTCCCTGTCTCTCCAAAATCATTATTGTATAGGAAAGCAGAAAAAGACCCATGAAAATAAGAAAACCACCTATAACACTCAAAATCAAAACTCTATTAAAAGAAAATCCGGAAAATCCGATAATTAAACCTGGTACAACTATCAAAGCGATAAAAGGCAAAATGTATGGGGTTAATTTTTTTATATTTTTCATAGTCTATCTCTTTGCTTTCAAATATTAAAAAAGCCAAGCTATTTACTAGCTCAGCTTTTTGATTACTAATATCTCTTTTTATCAAATTTCTTTGGGTCTCTGGTTCTCGGCTTATATCCCTTCGCCCTGTTGTTGTCGCTGTCTTTATCTCTATCTCCATTGCTTCTCGGAGGTCTTGGCGGTAAATCCGTTCTAACCAAATTGATTCTTCCCTGTCTGTCAATTTCCTGAACCTTTACGGGTACGACATCCCCTATATTTACAACATCTTCAACTTTTTTGACATGCTCATTTGCCAGTTTTGAGATATGAAGCAAACCGTCTTTTCCAGGTGCAAGTTCGATAAACGCACCGAAATCCATTATTCTCACGACTTTGCCATCGTATTGTGCACCCTGCTCAATATCCGTAACGATAGAGTCGATAATCTTCTTAGCCTTAGCAGCAGCCTCACTGTCCGGTGTGCTTATAAATACTCTTCCGTCATCCTCAAGGTCGATTTTAACTCCGGTATCGTCTATTATCTTGTTAATAGTTTTTCCTCCGGAACCGATAACGTCACGAATCTTATCAGGATCGATAGAAAACTGTATAATCTTCGGAGCATATTCGGACATCTCTTTTCTAACTTCCGGCATAACTTCAAGCATTTTTCCCAATATATGCAATCTTCCGACTCTCGCTTGCTCCAAAGCCTTTTCCAATATATCTTTACCGATACCTTTGATTTTGATATCCATCTGTATAGCCGTAATACCTTTTTCAGTACCTGCGACTTTGAAATCCATATCCCCTAAGAAATCTTCAAGTCCTTGTATATCAGTCAAAATTGAAAGTTTGTCCTCATCAGCAGCCTTTATAAGTCCCATAGCGATTCCGGCAACAGGGGCTTTGATCGGAACACCTGCATCCATCAGAGAAAGTGTCGATGAGCAAACGCTCGCTTGTGATGTTGAACCGTTTGAGCTCAAAATTTCTGCAACCGTTCTGATTGAGTATGGAAAATCCTCTTCATCCGGCAATACCGGCAGAATAGAACGTTCAGATAGAGCACCGTGACCGATTTCTCTTCTGCTCGTGCTTCTCATCATCCTTGCTTCACCGGTTGAATACGGCGGGAAATTATATGCATGCATATATCTTTTGAAAATCTCTTCGGATATTCCGTCGATTTTTTGTCCTTCATTAAGCGGAGCAAGTGTGGTCAAAGTCATTGCTTGAGTTTGTCCACGCGTGAAAACTCCAGAACCGTGAGTCCTCGGAATAACGCCTACTTCGCACCATATCGGGCGGATCTCGTCAGTTTTTCTTCCATCCGGGCGTACACCTTTATCCAAAATCTTTGCACGCATAACTTCTTTTGTCATGCCGTAAAGAACAGCATCTATATCATTTGCAGAGTCTTCAAATTCTTCCGCAAAATGCTCAATAGTTTCTTGCTTTACCTTCTCTTGTCTGGTCTGCCTTTCGTCTCTGTCGAAAGTATCCATACTCCAGGCTACTTTGTCCTTTGCATATTCAAGAACTTTTGCTTCAACTTCTTCATTTGGTTTATATACCGGCACTTCAGCTTTTGGTTTGCCAATTTTCTTTACGATATCTTCGATAAATGCAACGATTTTCTTAATCTCGTCGTGAGCGAGCAAAATCGCTTCCAGCATAACTTCTTCACTCACTTGGTCTGCTCCGGCTTCAACCATCATTACAGCATCTTTAGTTCCGGAGACTGTGAGGTCTAAATCACTTGCAGCTCTTTGTTCAGTATCAGGGTTAACAATAAACTCACCGTCAACTCTGCCGATTGCGACAGTTCCTGTAGGACCGGCAAAAGGTAAGTCCGATATGCTAAGAGCAATAGATGAACCTATCATCGCATATACTACCGGCGGAATATCGATATCCACCGACAGAACAGTAGCAACAACCTGCACCTCGTTATAAAAGCCTTTAGGGAACAGTGGTCTTATCGGTCTGTCGATAAGTCTGCAAGACAATATCGCAGTATCACTCGGTCTGCCCTCCCTTTTCAAAAATCCACCCGGGATTTTACCTACTGAATACATCTTCTCTTGGAATTCTACACTAAGCGGGAAAAAGTCCACACCTTCTCTAGGCTCTTTACCCGATGTAACATTTACCATTACCTGCGTGTCACCGCATTTAACCATACACGTACCATTTGACTGCATCGCGTATTTACCAGATTCTACGATAAGTTTTCTACCGCCGAATTCCGTTTCAAACACATTGTTGTTAATCATTTCTTCCTCCTCATCACTTCTACCAACCTGCCTAATCTACCATATCAAGCAGGCAAGCCCATTAATCTTGCTGGGCATCAAAAAAACTAAATAGGGCGGAAGTAAGAACCTCCGCCCAGAAATTTAATTATTTTCTCAAATTCAGTCTTGCTATAATCTCTCTATATCTCGTTATGTCTTTGTTTTTAAGATAGTTTAGCAATCCTCGTCTTTTACCAACCATTTTTAGAAGACCTCTTCTTGAATGGTGGTCCTTCTCATTGATTTTGAGATGCTCATTCAGGTGATTTATTCTCTCTGTTAGAAGCGCAATTTGTACTTCGGGAGAGCCTGTATCGCCTTCGTGAAGCGCATACTCGCCAATAATCCCAGTCTTTTTTTCCTTTTCCATCATTGTTTCCTCCATAATAGTTTTAGCCCCGCTAAACAAAGCATTTCGTCGGAGTGTCGATAAGCTTTGTCTACGGTTGTCTGACCAAGAGTAATACTATCATAGGTAATATTATTTGTAAACTATTTTTTTTAATTCAAAATCAATCATGAGTATAATAAATAACCTGTGTTTTTTTTATAAAAGTCATAACATCCGAAACGTTTGCAAGCATTGTGTTTTCTTCTCCAGCTTGTGATATGTACGGTCCTTTAATCCTTCGAAATTGTATTCCCGTCGGCTGCGGACGAATTATCATAATATGACCGGATGGATAGTGCTCCGAGACCCCGTTTTCGTCCGCTTGTGCAGACGTGTTTTTCCATACACCAATCGTGAGATATCCTTCATTAGCGCGTTGCTGCGCAGTTTTTGCATCAACTGTCTTCCAACCGTATTCCCTGCCGCGAACTTCCAAAAAACACGCTCGAACGTTTGCACTTCCCGTATAATAATAATCATCTGCATCTGCAGGCATCAAATTCTTTTTATAGTAATGCGGCAATTTGACATTCATCGCCCGTGCAATATCCCAGGCGAATATATTGCAAAAAGTGTTGTCATCCTTTTTTTGGTATCTCGGGCTGGTTTCAACTTGAAACTGTGCGATTACATTATAATAGTTTTCAGGGGATCTGTTCTCATCGTCATTTGTGAGCGGGGCTTCCACCTCAACCCAGAAATCCCTGTTAAGCCATCTTAAATCATCCGAAACCTCTGGTAATGTTTCCTCTGCTGGTTCTGGGAAAAAGAACCTGAAATATACAAAAGCCGCAGCTGCAACAACGACTATTACAACCAAAGCTATTGTCCAAGACTTGCGTGCTTTTTTATTTATATCATACTCATACGGTTTTCTCATAACAGATATTATAATAAACTCAAAAGTTTTTCGCAAGTCGGCCAAGTTCAATCAAATATAACTATGGTTCAAGCTGCCATTATTCATTGTTCCATGGGAGCAGTATTAGTATGGTAGATGTAAATTTTTACATCTTTTAATATTCCTATTATTAAAAAAAGCACCCGAACTCTCGAGTGCTTAAAGATCTAAATTCTATACTCTTTCCATATACTCGCCGGTTCTTGTGTCAACTCTGATAACTTCACCTTCGCTTATAAACAGCGGTACCATGATTTTGGCTCCTGTTTCGACTATAGCAGGCTTATTTCCGGCGGTCGCAGTGTCCCCTTTGAACCCAGGTTCAGTTTCAGTTACGGTGAGTTCGACGAAATTCGGAGGATCGACGCTGAATGCCTCCCCTTTGAAAAATTTTATGGTTACATTCATATTTTCTTTCATGTACGGTAAAGCATTTTCTACCATTTCCACATTAAGCGGAATCTGCTCATAGCTTTCCGTATCCATAAAGTAGTATAACTCACCATCGTTATATAGATACTGCATCTCTTTTCTATCGACATGTGCTCTAGGAAACTTTTCCGTAGGATTAAACGTCTTTTCAAGAACGCTTCCACTGACAATATTCTTTATTTTTGTTCTTACAAAAGCTGCACCTTTGCCGGGTTTTACATGTTGGAAATCAACAACAACCCAAACCACTCCATCAATCTCTATAGTTACTCCCTTTTTAAACTCTCCAGCTGAAATCATATAAAAACTTTCCTCCAAAATATATTTAACTCTAAATAATCACTAAATCCTTGTAAAGCGAATTGAAGTTTCTGTACCCACCCTTTGTTACTAAACAAAGATCTTCAATCCTAACGCCGTATTTCCCCTTTATATAAATTCCGGGCTCAACGGTTATCACCATACCCTCTTTTAGAACCAATTCTGTTCTCTGGTTTATACTCGGCTGCTCATGTATGAAAAGCCCAACACCATGTCCCAGCCCGTGACCAAAACAATCTGCATACCCATTTTCCGCGATATAGTCTCTTGCAACAGAATCGAGTTCCTTCGCTGATATACCCGGTTTTATGGCATCCAAGGCTTTTTCCTGTGCTTTCTTTACAATATAATATACTTTTTTCTGTTCGCTGTCCAGCCCGCCAACACCAATAGTTCGAGTACAGTCCGAGCAGTAGTTATTATGTTTTGCTCCAAAATCTATTGTCAGAAAATCCCCATTTTGAATTTTTCTATTCGTTAAAGGAGCATGCGGTAAAGCGGAATTTTCTCCACTGGCTATAACAGGTGTAAATGAATGAGTACAGGCTCTTGTATTGAATAAGTAGGTAAGCTCTGCATATATATCCATTTCACTCACTCCAACTGTAATTTTTTTTATCAATTCTAGAAAGACTTCATCATTTATTCTGGCATTTTTCGAGATTATGTCAACCTCTGACGCTGACTTTGAAATTTTTATACTCATAATATCATCAGAAATATAATTATACTGCAACTCATTAATATCACACTTAAAATTATCAAAATCAGATACCGATAAATGCTTATCTTCAATCCCGAGTGTTCTTATATTGTGTTTCTCTATTATTTCCCCTATTTTCTGATTCCGTTCAGCACTAGTTTCGATTACTATTAAATCTTTTGACTGTTTTTCCGCCTGTTCACTATATCTAAAATCGGTAAAAAGATATACTTCATCTTTTGTTATCAAAACTTGAGTAGAATCTCCTCTAAAACCGCTAAAATAAAACACATTCTCCTCACATGTTATAAGTGCACCATCAATACTTTTATTTTCTAATTTCGCAAGCAGCTTTTCCATTCTCGTCTTGATAATGCTATGCTCTTTCATATTCCTGTTTCATCCTTTCTGCGTCCTCTGCCATAGTACCTCTTGATTCACAAATGCAGGTTGGAGTCAATTCTCTTAGTTTTAGTTGTTTTGCAAGCGGGAAGAAGTCCGGACCGAATCCTTCATCCGAAAAAGTCCTATGTCTTTTTTCCCCAGCATCAGTGTACTCTATTTTGCTGAAATGGATATGAAAATTCTTATATTTTTCCTTCGGTAGACTCTTTTCCATCATGTCCAAAATCTCTATATAATCATTTTCGGTCTTTATTGCTCCAATTCCTCTTGCATGCAGATGACCAAAATCTATAGTTGGATATATCATATCATCCATGCTGCAAAGTTGCATTATTTCTTTTAAACTGCCGTTTTGTCTTTTCTTACCCATAGTCTCCGGACAAAGAAGCATGTCCTTCAGGTCATTTTTCTTAAAGACCTTTACAATCTTCTTAATCTCTCTTTTAATATTCGAAAATGCTGTTTCCCTGTTCATCTTCGCAAAGCTTCCCGGATGGAAAACCACTCTTTTCCCACCCATAATTTTCAAGGCTTTCGCACTCTCCAAAAGATATCCAATATTATTTTCTTTTTTTTCATTATCATTAGTTGCTAAATTAATATAATACGGCGCATGAACGCTTAGAGCTATTCCGTATTTTTCCGCTTCTCTTCCAATTTTTTCGGCTGTCTCGGATTTCATGCGTACTCCTCTGCCAAACGAGTATTCGTATGCATTAAGCCCCTTCTTGTTTATCCATTCAAATATTTGGTACGTGTGTTTATATCCTTCATTATAAAAACTTTCTGAGTTCCCTGAGGGACCGAATCTTATCATGTGTTATTATCCTTCCTGTCGTTTATTGCTTCAAACAGCTTGCACAGAGCCTTCTTTTCAATCCTCGATACGTATGACCTGCTGATATTGAGTCTTTTCGCAATCTTCATCTGTGTTAGCGGCATAAGGCCATAAAGGCCGTATCTAAGTTCGATAACTGCCTTTTCCCTTTTATCAAGAACTTTTGAAATCCTCTTATACAGTTTTTCGATCTTTAGCCTGATTTCTACTTGATCGGTTACGGAATCAGCATCTGTTCCAAGAATGTCGACTAAGGAGATCTCGTTGCCTTCTTTATCCGTACCTATAGGCTCATTTAATGAAATCTCTTTATTGACTTTCTTGTTGGACCTTATAAACATTAGTATTTCGTTTTCTATACATCTGGATGCATAAGTCGCAAGCTGTGTCCCCCTATCCATATTAAAAGAGTTGATTCCTTTTATAAGTCCGATCGATCCAACTGATATAAGGTCATCTTGATCTATATTGCTACCATTATATTTCTTTGCAATGTGTGCGACAAGTCTTAAATTGCGTTCTATCAGTATATTTTTCGCTTTTTCATCCCCATTTTTGAATTTTATCAAGTATTCTTTCTCTTCTTTTGGGGTCAAAGGAAGAGGGAATGAGGTTTTTGTTGATATATAACCTGCAAAGAACAGGAGATCTTTTAAAACTTCGAATAAAGCAATTTCAATCATCTATTTCTCTCCCCAATTTATAAGTTAATTAATTTTTATGCTGAGAGATATGGATTTTTGTCTGTCCTATGTCGTTATTTGACGTCGTATGATAAGTTTGGACAATAATCTTGTTTAGTGATATTCCAATGTGTTATTATGATGGCAAGCAATGTTTGGAGGATAATATGGCTAAAATTACCATTTTGGGTACAGGGAGCTGGGCTTGTGCTCTCGGGTTCGTGTTGAACTGCAACGATAACGAAGTGCTTTTCTGGGGTAGAAATGCAGAGCAGATAAATTCAATAAACAGAGGAAAAAGCGTACATTTAAGAGGATTTGAATTTGTTAAAAAAGTAAGAGCTACCGATTCTTTGAAAGATGCGGCTGACTTTTCAGAGAATATCCTAATCGCCCTCCCCTCTCATGCTATTTTGGATGTGCTAACGAGGTTGTCTGAACATATCGATTCGCCAAAAAAGTTTATAAACGCCAGCAAAGGTTTGGAGCCGAAAAGTCTTATGCGTATATCCGAAGTCGTTTTCGAAACTATAAAAGTCGATTACGTAAAGGCATATGTTCTTCTTACAGGTCCTTCACACGCTGAAGAAGTAGTACGTAAGGATATTACCGTAATTACATCCGTTTCGTATAATGAGGAAGCCGCGAAAGAAATTCAAGAGTTATTTGCAACGGACTTTTTCAGAGTTTATACTAACACCGACCTTAAGGGCGGGGAGCTGTGCGGTGCGATGAAAAACGCTATGGCAATCGGCGCAGGCATACTCGATGGTCAAGGATTCGGCGATAATGCAAAAGCTGCTTTTATTATACGTTCTGTGAGCGAGATGATGAAATTGGGCGAAAAAATGGGTATCGAGAAATCCACACTTATCGGACTTGCCGGTATGGGCGACGCTATAGTAACCTGCATTTCAAAATTCAGCCGAAACAGAAACACAGGTGAGCTCATAGGTAAAGGATATTCAATCGATGAAGCCATAAAAGCCCAAGGTATGGTTGTCGAAGGCATACCTGCAATACGCTCTTTCTATCGGTTATCAAAGGAGTATTGCGTTAAGATGCCGATAATTGAAGAGCTTTATTTGGTTATATACGGAGCAAAGGATTTTAAGCATTCAGTCAACGATTTGATGACAAGAGGATTAAAAGCGGAGTAGATGAAAGTGAGCCTTATCCATGCTCCTTTCTTGTGGGGTTCATTAAGAAAATAATATTCACAGCAAGCAGATATCCCAGCATGTCTGTAGCGATATCCAAGAACTGAAACGCTCTGTCAGGAGTGAAATACTGAATTGTCTCATCAATAAGCGCTATAAGGAAACCGAAAAGGATAACAAACCCCAACCGCATAATGAAGTCAAAGTTCAATCTTTTGAAATATAATGATACAAATAGACCAAGTAAAAAGAACTCTGTGAAATGTGCAGCAATCCTAATATGCTCCAGAAAATCTGTGTACAGATAATCTTTAAGCCAGTTCGGAGCAGCTTTACCCGATATAAACACAAGAATTTTTGATATGACCAAGGCTGCAAAGTCGCTTAATTTAGTCGACTCATCACCAGTTCTTGTAGAGTTATAGAAAATTAATGCTATAACTAAAACACTGAGGAACGAGTACAACTTCTTTTTTTTACAGTCAAATAGTCTAAATCTCATCCGTTTAATAATTATCGCAGATTTCTTCTATTGTTTGCTTAAGTTCATCTCTAATATCGCATGCATTGTGATTCTTTATCGCTACATCATAGGCTTTTTTCACCATACTAGTCCTAAGCTTTTTGTCATTGACTATACTGCCGACCGCTTGTTCCAGCTTATCCAAATCATCTTCTATTACCGTCACAGCAAACCCTGTTTTCAGTGCATAGTCCATAACACCGGTAAGCGGATGTGAAAAAATAAGTATCGGAACTTTTGCCATCATGTAAATTTGAGACTTGCTGGAAAGTGCTAACCTGGAATATTCGACTATATCCTCGTCAAAGGACTCCGTATGTATCAAAACATTTGCCTTTGAAAGTGCTTTTGGGACATCATTGTGGTGCGGAACATCGAAGAATTTTACGAACCCAAACTCATTCAACTTCGCAACATCCTCTTTGTAGGCATTTGTTGAGTAAATCCGTAATTCTGGATTAATAATCTCAGTGTTTTTTATTGCCTCGGCAATTCTTATAAAACCATAAGATCTTTTCGGTCTGCTGTTTCCGATATAGGCAAATACCGTTTTTTCCTCTGGGTTGTGCTTTACCGGTTCTATAAATCTCTCCGGCTCATCAGCACAAAACAAAGATTCAAACTCCATATCGAATAGATCATGAAAATATTCCTTCATACTCGGACATATGACGTATCTTTTTTCTGCTTTTTTCAGTGAGTTTTTCAGACAGTTTTTACGTATCGCTGCAATCTGCTTTTTAAACACATTGCTCACAACATCCGAAACGAGCCAATTGTCCTCCTGTTGTATGATATAAGGTATTTTCGCTTTTTTCGAAAGAAACTTAGCCAGTCTTGCACCATAGCAATCCGCAACTGTCGAAAATATGATATCAGGATTGAAATCTTCCATAAAACGCTTAAGCCTTTTTGAATATCTGGGTGAAGAAATCAGTCCAAATACGAGTTTTAGTATTCTTAGAATTCTATGTTTAAAGGATTCTTTTATCGAATCCTCTTTTTTTGAGCCGCCGGTATTTCCAGCTGCGCTGGTTCTTTTTTTAAAGAAAATTTTTAGAAGTCCTCCTCCGGCTCTCTCTTCGATTGTTACATGAAAACTGTGATTTGCAAAATCATTATCCTTGCCGGCTTTCGCAAAAGTCATCATAGCAAGAGAATCCTTATCCCAATCTCTGAACCAAGAACCTCTGGAAGCCCCTTGAGCCGAATAGGGCGTTACGGGATTATTACTTATCATCAACACTTTTTTGAAATTCTTCACTTTTGAATTGCTCATTTATAAATTATTCTCCTGATTCTGCTGTCAATTTTTCTCAATAGCCATACGAGTCTGTTTGGATACATTATCCTATCCACCCTTTTGTTGTACTCAATATCCTGATTCTTATTATTCGGATGCGTTAATGGGAAATCGAGTTCATACCGCTCCATAAAAAACAGCCTTTGCATAGCTTTTGAAATCTTTTTCAGACTATCTGCAGCGTGAAATGTATCTGCTCCAATACCTATGTTTGTAATAAGATTTTTTGCAGGAACAATCGAAGCTTTTGTTCCCAATACTCTGGCAAAGGTGCTGGAAGCTTCAAATGAAGCAATGTTTCTATTCTCCAGAGCGTTTCTTCGGATTCTCTGTCCCTTTTTGAGCTGCATAGAGAATTTTCTCTTGCCCATCTTATTCTCTAAAAGTTTTAACGCATCTTTATCGTTCAAAAACGAGAGAGTTCTGTCCCACTCATCGAAGAAGCGTTTCCACGTCGCCCAACCCCAAATTGCACAGGATTCTGCGAAAATATAGCTTGTTTTCGGCTTATCATAAATACCCAGATGATTCATTCCGCCTATCATCGCCACATCATCATCGTCTTTGTATTTTTCAAGAAGTTCTTTTGAATATTCGAAGAAACTTTGACTTGCGATTATATCGTCCTCGAAAATTATCAGTCTGTCAACATATGAAAATGCCCATTTCATTGCGGCATAAACACATGAGTCAACTCCAAAATTGAATTTCGGAAAAAAAGTTTTCACTTCGCATTCCCAGTCAATATCCTTTAAAACTTCTCTGCATTTCTTAATATTCTCTTTGTCGCTACTGTTGTTTTCTCGTGCACCGTCTTGAAACAAAAAGAGTTTTGACGGTCTTGCTTTCCTAACTTCTTCGAATACCTGTCTGAATAAATCCGGTCTGATGAAGAACACCATTAAAACCGGAACATCAATTTTAGCTTTTTTCATGTCACTCACCCTGTGTATCACAATATCTTTTTCTTTATAAGTTCAACGTATTTCATATAGTTTTTCTTATCATCAAAATTTTCTTTTACTCTTTTTACCGCTTTTTTGCTAAGCGCAGAAAGATCAGTGTTTTTCAGGTCTTGAACTTCTCTATAAATTTCCTCACCGCTGCTGCTTATATCGATAACCCTGCCGCAGTCACCTATGACTTCGGGTATTGCTGTTGCATCAAAGCCCACAACCGGCGTTCCGCTTGCGAGAGCCTCTGCGGTAACTTTACTGAACGAATCCTCATAAGACATATTCAAAAAAACATCTGCCATGGAATATACCTCAGCAAGTTTTTCAATATCGCTGATATATGACAATTTAATCATATTATCAGATAAGTACTTTTCATGTTGATTTTTAGCTCCAACAATAACGATTTTCATCTTTTCTGCTAACTTAGTGAACTCCAGAGATTTAGAAACGTTTTTTGCATTAAACCACTTCCCCGCCATTCCCAGCACAACGAAATCATCTTGCTTCATGCCAAGACTTTTGCGAAGATGAGCTGTTTCTCTCGGCTTAAATATATCGATATCAACGCCATTATATATTGTCAAAATATCATATTTCGAAAGGAACGATTCTCGTGCACGCATCTCTACCCATTTGGACGGAGCAACAATTGTCATATTTTTCGGTTTGCTGAAATATTTCTTCTTATCTCTCCAGCTCTCCTTTGAGCGATCGAAAACCAAGCTTATCGGATATTCCCTTAGCTGCGGGCAATTATAGCAGCCTGTTTTCCATTTTTCACATTCGATATTTGCAAAGTGTGAACAATGCCCTGTCATAGCCCAGCAATCGTGCAAAGTCCAGATTACCGGAACATGCGATTTTTCAAAATAATCAAAAAGCACAGGGACATTGAGATAATGTCCGTGAACTTGCCCAAGTCGAATTATATCCGGCTTATATTCTTTCAGCATCCTAACGAGTCTTTTTGTCGCCTGCTTCGAATAAAAGGAATGCTTTCCGAGAAGTCTCGTTTTAAGGACATGTGTCTTAATCTCAAAATCGTTCGTGAACTTTTCTGCATTATGATAATCGGTACTGCGCATACCGTAAAAGACTTTGGATTCAAGCCCGTTTTTTTCAATTATCACGGCAAGATCTTTTGTCGTTCTTCCTGTGCTGCCAAACCCGCAAACCGAATTTATCTGCGCAACTTTTTTCATTTTTTAATCCTTTTCGTCAAAACTTTTTTATAAATTTCTCCGACTTTCTGCCGTACGTTTCTATCAGTATACGATCCGACTTTCTTTTTCGAGCGTAAAAGAAATGATTTTATCAAGACAGCATCGTAATAAATTTTCTTTATGGCCTTTGCCATCGTCTCTGGATTGTAAACATCAACAAGTATACCGTTTTCGCCATCAGAAACCAAGTCTTTATTTCCCCTGCAGTCCGTCAGCACCAGTGGAATTTCAACATTCATCGCTTCAAGAACACTTTGCGGCAGGCCTTCTTGTTTTGCACTCGAAGCAAAGACATCAGCAGCATGAAGATAATCGACTATATTTATTTTGTAACCGGTAAAAACTATATAGTCTTTTATCTTTAAGAAATCTACTAAACTTTCATATTCCTCTCTCATAGGTCCATCACCTATGATGTACAGTTTTAAATTAAAAACTTCATCTTTAATTTTCTCTGCCGCTTCTATTACAAGGTCCTGATGCTTCCTTTTGTTAAGTTCCCCGACCGAGATGACCATAAATTCATCTTTTCCAATGCCAAGCTTCTCTCTGGCCTCTTTTTTGCTTTCTTCTGTTTTTCTCGGGAACTTAGTTTCATCGAAGCCAGTACCTTCAACTAAGTAGAGTATCCCCTTTTTATTGAACTTAAATCTCTTTGCGTTATTATAATCCTCTTGATTCAATACTATCATTGCATCCAAGTTTTTCGCCATCGAATTTTCAAGCGGGTAATACATAATCCAGTTTCTTAACGTTGCTTTTTTATAAAACTTAAACCCATGTGCTGTGTAAATAAGCTTTGCCTTCGACTTAGCTTTTCTAACAGCCCTTCTTGATATAATCCCGGCTGTTAAATTTACACAGTGTAAAATATCATAATCGTTTTTCTTCAACAGTCCTACTATCGTCTTATAAGCTGAGGAGTTAGAAAAATAAAGCGAGCTTTCTTTAATGGGAACATCAAAAATATTTTTGGTGTATTTAACTTCCAGCGCCTTTTTACTAGCAAGATCATCGCTTGCGGCAACATCAATTACATACCTTCTGCGTCTTAAAGATCTAAACGCCGGCATATAGTAATGCGCTATATGGCTAAGCGAATTAGCGATGAATAAAACTCTTTTTGACATCAATCATCCCAACTGACCAAAATTACTGTTTACTATTCTTTTCCGAAAACTCAGTAAGGTTTTTATAAACACATTCAAAAAGTCTTGTATATATTCTGCTCGATGTAAAGGAGTTGTGCGGTGATAGATATACGTTTTTCAAACTCCAAAGTTCGCTTCTTCGCGTTAGAGGTTCATTATATGTTACATCCAAAGCCACACCCAGGAATTTATTCTTTTCAATTTGCCTTATCAGTTCCTCTTCATCGACAAGCTTGCCCCTTGCTACATTTATAAAAATGCTGTCATCCTTCATAGCTCCAAATACGTCTTTGTTGAACATTTTATGCGTTTCATCCGTATGCGGAAGGCTTGCAACAACGATATCACATTCGCCTATTTTTTCTTTTATTTCTTTTATATTGTAGAATTTATCAAGATAAACGGACTTTTTTTCGCTTCTTCCAAACCCGATTATCGTAGTATCAAAAGCAGAAAATCTTTTTGCAGTCTCTTTTCCGATACTGCCAAAGCCCACTATACCCACTGTTTTACCGCAAAGCTCTATTAGACTGCGTTTCTTTTCCCATGTCTTTTCCTTCTGGATACGCTCAAAATATCTTGCATCCTTATATATCTGCAGGGTTCTCATTATTACGAATTCTGCAATCGGTATGCTGTATACATCTGCAGCACGTTTAATTTCGATATTGAGCTCATTTGCTCTTTCAACCGGAGTTTTATTCAGTCCGGCAGAAAGAAGCTGAATTTGTTTTAAGCTCTTAAACTCATCTATTTCTATATGCTTAAAAATACTGGAATTGATAAGATAGTCTATATCATCGACAGGAAATCCCGGAGCTTTTCCTTCGTCAATATGAACTAGAAATTCAGTATTCGCTAAACTCTTGATTTTTTTGACTTGTTCTTCATTAAAAACCATTCGGCTTGCGCTGTACAGTACTTTCAAAACTATCCTAACTCCTTCCTGGATTCGATAATCTCTTTTATCTTTTTGACGCCTTTTATAACTTCCTCAGTATTTGATATATAATCCTGCTCAGAATACTCTCCAAGAGTTCTTTCAAAATCACGAATATCATCTACTCCTGATCTCATTCGCTCCTCGATTTGTTCGATATTCTCAAATTTACTCACATCACAAAACGTTCTTGAAAGTATAACCATGGTCGAGCCGAGCCGGTGATGTTCTGCAATTATCCTTTCCGCAGGCAAGAGCCCTTCTCCGACTCTCGCAATACCGCCGAAACCATAATTTTCGATGCCATGGTTCCTAAATACAGAGCACAAATTTTCAACTGTTCCGTCTGCCAGAGGTTCAAACATAAAGCTTTGATCATAGGACAGATGCAGGTCATTAAGCCCGATAAAGTATTCGCTTGCCCCTGAGACTTTCAAAATCTCATCGATTTTCTCAGCGCTCTCTCTTGTCTCGATAAGTAAGCATGTTTTACATCTATTATCAACAAAACCGATAAATTTTTGAACTTGCGAAATCTCTGTAATCATGGGTAGCATTATGATATCAGCTCCCGAGTCTATGACTTTCGAAATCTCTTCCTTTGAGTCAGTATTAATCGGGTTTATCCGCACAAGAAGCTCGGATTCATTCAGCACATTTTTCACCTTTGCGATATCAGAAACGCTGTGCAGTGACTTTACGGTATCCCTTCCGGCTTGTCTTTTGTCTTTCCCGATTGTTTCAAGGTCGATAAAGATTCTATCGACGCCTGCTCCCTCGGCAGCCATCGCTACATCCGGTCTATTTGTTATATATAAAAGCTTTAAGTTCATGCCTTTCTCCAATATATCACTTAGCCGTTTTTGAAACGTTATAGTTATCCCTCATCGCCAAAACCCTAAAAACGGTTATCAGCATGAGTTTCATGTCCAAGAATACGGAGATTGTCTTTATGTATTCAATATCATACTCGATTCGCTTTGACCAATCGACTTCTTTTCTCCCCTTCAATTGTGCAAGACCTGCGATACCCGGTCGTACAGCAAAGCGCTGTTTTTGAAAATCACTGTATTCTTCAAGCTTCCATGGGTGGTATGTCAAAGTGGGTCTGGGACCGATAAAGCTCATTTCGCCTTTAATGATATTAA
>Ga0180436_10002761_pt1 | contig 16424 bp, 5 predicted proteins | sample SS_ome_2_FD_132434 | JGI IMG/M metagenome (GOLD analysis project Ga0180436, IMG submission 132434) | Hypersaline lake sediment archaeal communities from the Salton Sea, California, USA - SS_3_S_2 metaG | ecosystem: Environmental > Aquatic > Non-marine Saline and Alkaline > Hypersaline > Sediment...
CCATGAAGGAGACGCCGCTCACGTCGGCGAAGAGGTCGACGTTGTCGGGGTCGCGCATGCGGTAGGAGTCCACCGCCACGGTCACGAGACCGTCGCCGGTCGTGACCATCTCGAGGGTGAACATGTCGCCCGCGGCCTGCAGGCCGGCGGTCGTGCCCAGGATGGATTCGTTGACCGAGTACAGGCCGCCGCCCTCGTCGAACACGTAGAAGGCCGTGGGATCGCCGACCGAGGCCAGACCGCCCGCGGGATCTATGTCGTCGCCGTACACGAAGGAGACCGGACCGCTCACGTCGATGACGAGCTCGTAGCCGCGCAGGGCGGGCGTGTACGCATCGGGCGTGAAGTGGAAGGTCGCGATCACCGTCGTGCCGCAGGGGAACGGTCCGACCCCGTCCAGCGATGCGTCCACGGTCGCCGGTCCCAGCCAGGGATCGAAGGTGACGTAGTCGCCCACGGGGGCGCCGGTGCCGATCGGATTCAGCGGGTTGTGATACGGACCCGAGGGGCTGCCCCACCAGTTGTCGACGGCATCGACCCACTTGGTCGAGTCGCCGCGGTGACGCACGGCCAACGGGCCGCTCAGCACGCCGCCGTCGAGGAACCGGTTGTTGCGCATGACGATGGTCGTGCCGTCGACGCCGTCGCCCGCGTCGGGTGGCGTCACGTCGAAGCCGTGCACGGGGTCGGTCGTTCCGGGCACGTCGTTGAAGCTGAAGGTGTTGTCCTCGATCGTCACGTCGTCGGAGATCGTGGTGGTCCACAGTCCGCCCCAGAGCTGGAAGCAGTACCCGTAGTATCCGGGGTAGGGGTAGATGCGTTCGATCACGTTGCCGGTGATCGCGCCGCCGTCGATACCCACCTGGAAGGGCGTGTAGACCATGTCGTGGCACCAGTTGTCCAGGATCTGGACGTTGCCGAGCTTGCCGGCGTTGAAGGTGCCCCAGCCGGTTCCGGGAACGCCGCCGATGGTCCCGTCGATCTCGTTGCCCTGGATGACGCCGTCGACCAGCTCGGTGGCCGTCCAGAAGAGCGCGTCGCCCATCACGTTGAACTCGTTCCAGGAGACGTTCATGCGGTCGTAGGGGCCGCCGCCCGTGTAAAGGGTGTGCTCGCCCTGGTCCTGGAAGTGGTTGAAGTCGACGACCATGTCCGTGTGGCTGCCGCCGCCGAACTGGACAACGCCCTGGTACTGGCCGAAGGTGTCGTTCTCGAAGATGCAGTTGGTCAGGTGGAAGCGATCCGCGTCGTCGTAGGTGTCGATGATGCGTCCGCCGTCGCCCGAGAACAGGAAGCCGTCGATGGTGATGTCATCCGCCGAGGGACGGATCGCGTAGAGGCCGTTATGGCTCAACTCGGTCTCAGCTCCACGGACACCGACCGTCTCGGTCGGGTGCGTGCCCACGACGGGATGGACGCCCGCGTTGGCGCCGTTGAGCGTCAGCGGCTTCGCGATGCTCAGCATCTCGTCGTAGACGCCGGCGGCCACGTTGAGCGTGTCGCCGGGGTTCGCCGCGTTGATGGCGTCCTGGATGGTGCCCTTGACGCCCCAGCTCATCGGTATCGTGCCCGGAGGCAAGATGTACCAGGGCGAGAGCTTGGGCACGGCCTTGGTCCCGTACCCCGTCACGTCGTAGGGGTCGTTCCCGCCCCAGTAGTTCATGCTCGCGTCGAAGACGCCGACCGTCAGGAAATACGCGTCGTACGTGGTGTTGCCCGCGAGCGTGTTGTCGTGGGCGAAGCCGGTGATCGTGCCGCCGTCCTCGTAGATGACCATGCCGTAGTCCCAGCCGCTGACCGTCGAGCCGGTCATGCTGAAGTCCACCGGGCCGAGCGCGTAGGCGGAGGGTCCCCAGCTGTCGACGATCTCGTTGCCGTAGAACTCGCTGTCGGTGACGACCACCGACACCGGGCCCTTGTCCGGACCGTCCGGATGATCCTCCGTGAAGGGCTGGGCCGGGCGCCGTCCGCCCGCCTTGGCGCCGCCGTTCTCGGCGTACAGGGCGTCGCCGTGGGGATTCTGCACCGTGCAGCCGTGGACGCTGCCGCTGATCTCGTAGAAGTCGATGCCGGTGCCGCAGCCGTCAACCGTCACGTTGTCCAGGTCCATCGTCCCGCCGTCGTAGCCGAGCACGCCGGTGGCCGCCCAGGACGAGGGCGTGTAGTGGACGTCGTTCACCTGGCAGTCGGTGGCGGTTCCGCTGGCGCCGTAGGAGATCTGGATGCAGTTCTGGGCCGTGACGTCGGTCGCGCCGGCGCCGGTCATGTTCACCCGCAACAGATTGGCGGTCAGGCCATTTCCAGAGAGCGCCGTCGCGTTCTTCTGGAACGCGTCGATATCAACGTCGGTGATGTTCACGGTATAGGGTCCGCCGGTATCGTTGTAGGCGTAGACCCCGACGCCGTGCTGGGCGCCGCTGAAGGGCGTATCCATGATGTTCACGACGTGTGCGTTGTACAACGTGCCGCCCGAGTTCCAGAACGCCACGCCCTGGAAGCGGTAGTTCGCGTTGCCGCGCCCGAGTCCGTCGATCGTGAGGTCGTGGATCGTGACGTCGTCGACCCCGTCGATGAAGATCATGGGATAGTTCGTGCCGAAGAAGAGCGGCAGGCTCGTCGGGGAGTCGATGTAGGTGGCCCCGACGCCCGCGCCCATGATGGTCAGGTTCTCGGTGTAGATGTGGAGCTGTTCCTCGTAATGTCCTGCGGCCACGTCGATCGTGTCGCCGGCCACGGCCACGTCGATCGCGTCCTGGATGCTCTCTCCGGGCGAGACGGTGTGCGTCGCGGCCCAGCAGCTCGTCGCGAAGACGAGCAACAGCAGGACCCTCATCATGCCGTTTCTCATGGATTTCCCTCCGGATGGACTTGTGAGATCCGTCTGATGCCTGGCGAGGATCCGTTCCCGCCGCGGGGAAGGGCCCCGGACCGCGTCCGGGGCCCCGTGGTCGTCTCTACTTCATGAGCATCATCTTGTGGACCTGAGAGTCGGTCCCCGCGTCGATGCGGTAGAAGTAGGTTCCCGAGGCGACGTTCTGCCGCCGCTCGTCGCGGCCGTCCCAGACGACCTCGTGCGAGCCGGCCGGCAGTTCGCTGTCGATCAGCGTCTTCACCAGCGACCCGTCCAGGGCGTAGACGGCCACGCGGACCGCACGGCCCTCGGGCAGGTCGAAGGCGATCTTCGTCAGGGGGTTGAAGGGGTTGGGGAAGTTCGGGTGCGCGGCGAAACGCAGCGGCGTGAGGGGCTCGGCCTCGGTGGTCAGGCTGATCTCCAGGTCGCCGTTGCTCCCGTCGCGCGCCGTCACCAGCGGGCTCGTCGTGACGTCCCCGCTGAAGCTCACGCGCACCAGTTCACCCTGGCCGCAGATCACGGCGCCGCGGCCCATGAGGGCCACGCCGGCGTCGAGTCCGCGATCGGGAGCGTTGGCCGCGAAGCCCAGGCCGGGCTGCTCGTCCAGCAGGTCGCCGGCGAAGACCTCGCAGGTCACGCCGTCGGGCAGAGGCGCCCGCAGGTGCAGACCCTTGAGATCGGCGCAGGGCTCGCTCAGCACCAGGGCCCAGGTCGTGGCGTCGATCCGCTGCCAGACCAGGATCGGCTCTTCCGTGCCGCCGACCGGCTGGCGCGGCGCCACGTTGCCGTAGTTCAGGGCGAAGATCATCAGATCCTCGAAGTCGACCTCGCTGTCGGTCGCGGGGATGCCGAAGCCGTCGTTCGTGTCGGTGGGTCCGACGTCGACCTCGGGCTTGTAGCCGCCGTCGCCGGTGCCCCAGCCGTAGGTCGAGGCCAGCTCGTCGATGTCGGGCACGCCGACGGTGCCGTCGTAGGGCATCTCCACGTCGCCGAGCCAGTAGTTGGTGGCCCGATTCATGGGGCCGGCGCCGGGACCGATGTTGCCCGCCGCGTCCACGGCGTAGACCTCGTAGTAGTAGATCCCGCGCGGCGCGTGGTTGTCCACGTAGCCCACGGCTGTGCCGGGCAGCGGATCGGGGACCGTGGTCAGCTTGACCCACTCGAGGCTGGCGTCGGCGGCCGCGTGGTCGGCGGGCCAGATCGGCTCGGTCGGGTTGTCGTCGTCGTACTCGGGGTAGGCCGAGACGGTCTCCTGGCCGGAACCGAGATTCCAGACGGCGCGCCAGATCTCGTAGTGGTCCACGTCCGTGGCGTCGGCCATGGTCCAGTCGAGGGTGACCTTCTCGTGGCCGGGCGCCGAGGCCAGGCCGGTCACGCCCGGGGGCGCGGTGCAGTCCACGGTGATCGTCGCGCCGTCGATCGACGCGCCGATGCCCCCGTTGTCCATGTCGCGGAATTCCACGTCCGACAGCGTCACTGTTCCGACGCCGTCGCCGGCGGGATGGAAGGTGACCCGGAACAGGTCGGCCTCGACGTCCAGCCCCGTCGACCCGCCCAGGATGGCGCTGTCGATGGTGAACGTGCCGTCGAGGTTGTCGATGACGTAGAAGTAGTCGGGACCGTAGGCGCCCAGGACGTTCAGGTCGGCGATGTCGCCGGCCCCGAAGGTGAGTTCGGCCGAGCAGGCCACGGTCACCGTGAAGCCCCGCAGCTCGGGCGTCATGGCTTTCGGCGTGTAGTGGATGTCCAGGGTGACCGTCTCGCCGCAGTTGATCGGTCCGCTCGCGGCGGGCAGGGCGGCGACGTCGGCCATGCCGATCCAGGGTTCGAACACCACGTGGTCGCTGACCGGGTTGCCCGTGCCGCTCGCGTTCAGCGAGGGGTGATAGGGACCGGAGGCCGTGCCCCACCAGTTGTCCGCGGCTTCGAATTCGAAGCTGTTGGTGGGCGTCCCGTTGACCGTCACGCCGTAGTCGGCGATGGGGTTGCCGGACGTGCCGTTGTCGTAGATCTCGTTGCCCGTGCCCGAGATGTCGGTGGAGCAGTCGTAGCAGGCGTACTGCTCGCTGACCGGCGGGCTCTCGAACTGCGGGTTCCAGTAGTTGCCCGCCAGATCCACCATCACGCCGTTCCAGCCGTTGTCGTGGATGACGTTGTCCGTGAAGGTGATCGAATCGTTCTTGGGCCCCATGTAGACGCCGCACTTGCTGTTCCCGTAGATCTCGTTGCCGATGATCAGCAGGTCCACGGGCCCGTAGGCGGTCAGCGGGTCGGAGACCTTGTCCGAACTGCCCCGGATCAGCTGGATGCCGTGCCCGTACTTCAGGAAGTCCGGATCGTCGCCCGGCAGCTGGCTGTTGCCGTAGATCGTGTTGTTGCTGATCGTCAGGTACTGGAAGCCGCCGGCGGTCTCGATGCCGCTGCGGTGCGAACCGTAGATCTCGTTGTCGTCGATCACGGTCCCGGTCATGTCCGCCGGCCCCGCCGCGCCGTAGGCGTAGTAGGACGTCCAGAGGAAGATGTTGTCCCCGTTGCCCTTGCAATCGAAGATCTTGTTGTGCGCGAAGGTGCTGTTCTCGACACCGTCCGTGCCGTAGGGGTGGTTGACGATGTAGAGACCCATGCGGCCCTGGGCGCCGTCCTGGGCCGTGGTGTTGGTGTTGGGGCCGATGACGCAATTGACCACGTTGATGTTCGTGATGGCCTGCGTGTGGGCGTAGACGCGCACCAGTGAGGTGTTGGCGTTGCCGACCGCGTTCAGCTCGCCGACCACGAACCCGTCGAAGGTCACGTCGCTGGTGTCGTGGATGTCCACGATGGCCGTGTAGCCACCCGCCGGGTCGGGGTGCGTGATGATGCTCTCGAAGGCGGGATCCCACGCGTAGCCGGCGGGAACCGTGTAGCCGTTCTTGCTGTCGCCGGCTGTGGCGCCGTAGAGGTTGACGGATTTTTCTATCAGGAGAGCCTCGACGTAGTTGCCGGCGGCCACGTATACCGTGCTGCCCGACACCGCATCAATGCCGTCCTGGATGTTGTCGTAGGCATCGTATCCCCAGACGTGGCCGTCGTTCGCGCAGACGTCGCAGTAGTCGTCGTCCACCCAGGCCGTGGTCGGTGCATAGTTGTAGAGGTCCGGCGGCCCGGACGTCTTGAGCGTCAGACCCATTTCGGACATGACGTTGTCGAGATCGGGCACGCTGCCGGATCCCAGTCGCCAGCCGCCGCTGCTCGTGACGCCGAAAAAGTCGAATACGGCCGCCGGATCGACGCTCAGGGTGATGTCCTTGTCCATGAGCTCATCGCTGACGTAGATTCCGTAGTCCACGCCCGTGTACAGGTGGGATCCCTCGAAGGTGAAGGTCAGGTCACCCTCGTAGTCGCCGAAGGCCGGCTGCCACCAGCCGGGCGTGGGAGAGGTGTAGAATCCCACTCCATAGCCGTCCGCATCGCCGTTTCCGGTGACGGACAGGTTTTCGATGACGCCGCTGTTGTATCCCTGGAAGACAACGACGCCCCGCTTCACGTTCACGGCCGTGAAGCCGTCCACGTCCAGGTCGTCCGAGGCCACGCAGCGCAGCCCGTCCTGGAAGCTCGCATAGTACGCGGGCGCAAACGCCGTCCTCTCGCACAACACGTCGGTGAGGGTGGCGCTGTCGGCGTTGTTGAGCTCGATGCCGTTGTTGGTGGAATCGAGCACATGCAGGTCGTCGAGCGTGACGCCGGAAACGCCTTCGACCATGATGCCGTAGTTGGTGGTCTGCCCCGTTCCCTGGTCGAAGCCGTAGCGGCCGTCGACGGTGAGCGCACCCAGGGTGACGTCGGCCGCGGTCACGTGAACGACCTGGTTCGTCGCTTGTCCGCCCACGTTGGGATCGCGTGTGATGAGGGTGCCGCCGCTCCAGTCGCCAATGCCGTCATAGGTGGCCGTTCCTGCGCCCGAGAGGGTGACGCCCTTGTTGACCGAGAGGATCTCGTAGTAGGCACCGGCTCCGACATCGATGATGTCGCCCGGATCGGCCGCGTCGATCGCCGCCTGGATGCTCATGCCGGGGAAGGTGACGAAGTCGCCCGTGAGGATCTCCTCGAAGGAGGTCGCGTCCTCGAAGCCCGCGAACACGAAGGCCGCGAAGGCCTGGGCGTCGGCCAGGGTGTCTTGGTAGAAGATGAAGCCCGCCGCCCCGGCGCGGAACTCGTCGTTGCGCAGGATGTATTCGTAGCCGTCGAACACCACGCCCGTGCTGGTCAGTCCGAACTCGTTCTCCACGAAGGTGTTGCCCTCGTTGAAGGTGCAGTTGGCGTACACTTGGACGTCGTCGCAGGCGCGCGGCGGCGTCAGGTACTGCGAGCAGTAGATGGCCAGGCTGCCCCAGGCGTTGTTCGTGGTGGAGCAGTTGTCGACCCTCACGTGGTGGCAACCGGTCAACTGGATGCCGTTGCCATAGGTCGAGTCGTTGGAGGTGACGTCCTCGAGCACGACGTTGTCGTATCCGTGGATGTCGATACCCGCGCGGCGCTGCGCCGCCGTGCCGCTGCCCTGGATGGTCACCCGTCGTATGGTCAGTCCGTTCTGGACGTTGGGCGTGCCGCTGGCGTGGATGATGAAGCCCGACTGGGTGGAGGCCGGGACTGTGGGTATGTTGAGGGTGAAATCCTCCAGGGTTATGCCGCCCACGGCCGGATGGATTCCGTATCCGGAGCCGCAATCGATGCTGATCACCACCCCCGTCTCGCTCTCGCCGCTGATCGTGATCGCGGAGTTGATGTTGAGCGTGCTGGTCAAGGTGTAGGGGCCGTTGAGGATGATGACCTCGTCCCCGTTGACGGTTCCGGCCACGACGGCCTGGAGTGTGCCGTGGGTCGGCACGGTGTAGGTTGCAGCGAGTGAGCCGGATGCCAAGATCAGCGCCAGGCTCAGGGCCAGACTCGTTCTGCGCATGGAGATCCCCCCGGTTTGGGTTTTCGGAACATCGGGTGGCCGATACTGGGCGCCACCAAGACTTAGAGCGGTCTAAGCAAAGCCGTCATTTCCGGCCCCGCATATCGGGGCGGACGGCAGTTTGCCGTAGATGTTGGGCGAGATGTGTTCTTTGGGCGAGTCCGGCGAGTCGAGGTCCATATGCGGATGCACAGTACGATGATGCCCGGTCAGGCGATATCGGCCTCGGCTGTCTTGGGCGAGTGAGCCATGTTGACATATCGACTGAACGATGTCAATACAAGATGATCATATATCCGAATCAGTATTCCGATTCAGCGCATGTGAACGAAAAAATACTAGCCACTCTGATATCTTTGTGTCATAATCGCATTCCAGCCTGATTCGAACTCGCCCACCATCAGAGAAGCCGGAAGTCCGCCCGTTTCCGGCGAAAGGATGTATGCCATGATGTGGGTTCGACATCTCAGCTGCGTATTCCTGTTGACCGTGTTGAACGTTTTGCCCATGTCCTCGGCCGACGCCCAGACCGTCTCCATGGTGCCCCACATATCGATGCCCACAACGATCACGTTCCTGGTCTACGTGCATCTGGACACCGATTCCCAGGATGTCCAGGGCGTCGAGATCGAGCTGACCTTCGACGAGACGATCGTCCGGCTGGACGACATCACCGCCGGGGACTGGTTCACCTCGTCGGGGATGGAGTATTTCTTCTGGGACTACACCACGCCCGGCACCGACGTCATCCACTTCACCGGCGCGCTACTGCACGAGGGCCGGACGGCCAACGGCGTGATCGGGGTCTGTCACTTCACGGCCCTGAACCCGGGCGTCTCCCCGCTCGACTTCGTGGACGTGGACGTGCGCGACAGCGCCAATGCGGACCTGGGCGCGGAACACAGCATCGGCGACCGGATCATCATCGACACCTCGGTCCGCAACGAACGGCTCGGCTTCGGGGACCTCAAGGCGCTCTACAGGTGATCCGCGGGCGATGAGACGACGAGGGGCGGGCCGTGCGGCCCGCCCCTCGCTCTCGTACGTGGCTGGCGCTATTCGCCCTCGAGGATCACCGACGCCGTCCGCGCGCCGCACTTGGCCCCCTCGTAGGATACCGTCACATCGCCGCCGCCCCGGACGAACCACTGCACCTCGCGGGTGCCGTAGCCTTCGACCCAGGTCGGAATCCGTTCCGGGCGCCGCTCGACGGGCGCGATCGTGTCGTGCCAGCGGTCCAGCAGCACGCCTCCCGACAGCACCTCGATGTCGTCGCCGGCGATGCGGAATACGTCCAGGGGCAGGATCGACTTCGAGCGGGCCTTGCTCGATAGAGTGGGAATGGCGCCGGCGTTCGCCGCGCGGGCCCGCACGCGCCAGAGACCGTCGCCGAGGTCGCGCGTCTCGGTGACCTCCACGTCGATCCGCGGCGCCTGTCCCGCGGTCCACAGCACGTACATGGCGTTGCGGTGCAGCAGCTCGGTCAGCATGAACGGCGGCGGCATGCGCGTGGTGAATGTGCGCCAGCCGCCGATCTCGATCGCGCCGTAGGTGGGATGGTCGAAGGGCGTCCAGTCCTGGTACATCTCGCCCATCATCAGCACGTCGTTGAACTTCTGGCGCTCGGCCAGCGGCGGACGGCGGCTCCAGAGGTTGCCGTCCTCGCCGTTGGGCGCGTCGGCGCGGCCGCGGTAGGCCAGCTGCGACGACATGAAGAGCTCGCCCACGAAGCAGTAGACGCCCAGGCACTGGTACATCCACTCGTCGAAGTCGCCGTGGGTGGTGTAGAGATCCTGCGAGGAGACGAGGTATCGGTAACCCGGCACCACGCGTTCGCCCTCGGCGCCGAGGAAGTCGAAGACCTTCAGGTCGCCGGCGGGTATGGGCGGTGACATGTCAGACCCCGGGCCCCGCAGCCACATGCCGCCGTAGTTGTGGAAGTTGAACCCGAAGCAGACGTTGGTGCGACCGGCCAGGAAATCGGACACCGCCTTCGTGTCGCGCGCCGAGAACGGGAAGTCGCCCGAGCCGGACTGCACGTACCCGGGTTGCCACAGGAAGCCCCAGTTGCGGTTCATGTCCAGGTAGCCGGGCCCGTCCTCGTTGACGCGGCCGTCGCCGTCGTTGTCGAGGCCCTCGCGCCCCAGCAGGCGCCACTCGGCCTGCTCCCCGGGTTCGATGCGCACGGTCACGCGCGGGTCGTCGGGGTGGGTCTTGTGGGTGCCGTGGGGATCGCGGATGCGCATCTGGAGGATGCGTCCGTCGCCGTCGAGGTCGTCGTAGTCGTCCTCGTCCAGCAGGCCGTCGCCGTCGTCGTCGTGGGGCACGCGGGCCGTGCGCCCGATGCCGTAGCCGCCCGGGTCCTCGAAGAAGCGCGCCCGGCTGTCCACGTTCACCGTCGGCACGATGTAGAAGGCGGTGCGCGCGCGCAGTTCTCCCAGACGCGCCCAGTCGTCGGCGCGTTCGAGCAGCAGCCAGGCCAGGTAGAGGCAGACCTCCGTGGCCTGGATCTCGTTGCCGTGGATCGCCCCGTCCGCGTAGATGCCGGGCTTGGCGTCGTGGGGGCCGGTCGCCGGGTCGTTGACGGTCAGCAGCCAGACGTCGCGGCCCTCCTCGCTCCGGCCGAGCGAACGCAGGTCGGTCAGATCCGGATAAGCCTCGTGCATGGCCTGCAGGACGGCTGTCACCTCGTCCTGGTCGTAGTAGCGGTTCCAGACCATGTTCGCGAGGTCGATGTCCGACGCGGTCTCCCGGTCGTCGGCTAAGATCGGCGCCGCGGTCAGCAGAGTGAGGAGGATCAGTAGCAGGTGTCTCATCGTCCGTCCTCCTTCTCCTGCAGGGTGGTCTCGACGGCGTCGGCCCCGAAGCCCGGCGCTTCGGCGCGAACCCGGATCGTCGCGCCGGGATCGCCCCGGACCAGCCAGCGCACGGTCGCCGCACCCATGGCCGGCACCTGTCGGATCACCTCGCGGTCGCGTCCCTCCAGCAACTCGGCGCCCGTCAGTTCGACGGCCACCGGCCGAGGCCGGCGGCAGCGTTTGCCCTGGGCCGTGGGATAGGGCAGCCGGCCCTCGTTGCGGACGTGGGCCGTCACGGACCAGACGTCGCCGCCGCGCCGCACGACCTCCACGTCGAGACCGTCCAGGCGCGCCAGCCAGCCGGGCAGGTCCAGCACGAAAGACAGCGGCGCCGAGAGCAGGGAATCGGCATGGGCCGCCGGCGGCGTCCGCATGGCGAAGGGGGCCTCGCCTCCGGTCAGGACCCGCGTACCGTCGCGCAGGGCGCACTCGCTCCAGGACAGGAGCCCGCGGCCGCCGAGGGCGTCGTCGCCCAGGGCCGTCAGGGCGAGGAGATCGGGATCGACGCCTGCGGATAGCTTGCTTTCGGGAGCGGCGCTGCTATCGGGCGACGCGATCTCGGTCTCCGGGATGTCGGCCGTCAAGGAGTCGGGCGGCGCCGTCGGCAGCGGCGGCGACCAGAAGTCCAGGGCGAAGGTCGGCGCGCCGAACTGGTAGTAGGCCCAGGCCTCCACGGCGCCGGGACCGGAAGGGGGGGCGGCCACCCGGGGGGCCGCCAGTCCGGCGGCGGACAGGGTATCGCGATAGGCGGCGGCGACGGCGTTCCACCAGTCGAGGTCCGGCGGGGGCGGCGTCCGGGCGGGCCCGAGGTCGAGCACGGCCAGGACGTCGTCTTCGACCAGGTCCGGCCGGCGTCGCGCCTCCCGCAGCGCATCGAGCAGCGTTTCGAGCCCGTACTCGGCCTGGGTGTCCAGCCGCGCCGCGCGCGCCAGCCAGCGCGGCGGCTTGTGCTTGCCGGCGCGGGGATCAGCTGCGTCCTCGCTGACGGGCACGGTCGCCAGTGTGTTCGAGGCACCGAAGACCAGGACCAGGGCGATCTCCGGGTGGGCGAAGGCGAATTCCAGCAGTGCCCGCGACTCGATCTCGCTCGCGGGCCAGGGACCGTGACCGGGCTTCCAGTGCACGAAACCGTGGGGGAAGTTGCGGCCCGGGATCGCGCCGCCCGGGCCGTCCTCGTTGTAGCGGCCGTCGTCGTCGTCGTCGTCCCCCTCGACCAGCAATCGATAGAGGCCGCGTTCGCCGGCGGCCGGATCGGCCTTGCGCGGCAGGCGCGGGTCGTCGTCGTCCAGGATCCACGCGCCCTCGGGGTCGGGCAGAAGCATCGACGCGATCAGGCCGTCGCCGTCCAGGTCGTCGGGTCCGTCCTCGTCGCGCGCGCCGTCGCGATCGTCGTCCTCGGGGCGATCGTTGACGCCGTCGCAACGCCGCGGCTCGGCGAAGAAACGGGCCGCCCCGTCAGGATCCAGCGACGGCACGATGTGCCAGGTCACCTCGTGGGCGCGTTCCTCACCGCCGATCACCAGGAGTCGCGCCAGTTCGAGCGCCGCCTTCGTGGCCAGGGGCGTGGTTCCGAGGGGATCGCCCACGACGAGTACGGCGGGCGCGGGGGCGGTTTTCTCGTCCGGTTCGATCGTCAGCAGAGAGACCTCGCGGCCACCGGCGGTGCGGGCGAGGGACGAGAGCGACACCCGTTCATGCTGCCGCTCCAGAAGCCGCAGCGCCGTTTCGAGTTGCTCGGCGTCGGTGTAGCCGGTGGCGGGGGAGGCTCCGGAAGCGGATGCGGCGGCCGCCAGGACGGCCGCGACGACGATCGTGAGGAGGACGCGCATGATCACCTCGTGGGGGAGAGGTCGTTCCGAAAGACGCGGTATTATATCGCGTTGCCGCGTTTTTTCACACGATGGATGCAGTCCGGCGGAGTTGTCCGGCGTCAATGAGCCTGTCGCGTAATGACTGCGTAACGGCCCAAAAATAGGATATGCTCGGATTGGAAGACTGAAACCAGGAAATTGGAGGTCGAGAATGCGTCGCTCATTCATTCCGGTATCGGCGTGCTCGTTGATGGTGCTGTTGGTCGTGGGGCTCTGGGGTTGCGGCGGCGACGATCCGGCGGCGCCCGCACCGGAGACGGGACCGGACTGGCCCGAGACCGATCTTTCACTCCCCGCCGCGGATGCCGTCGCCCTGGCCGCCGCGGCCGACCGCTGGGAGATCCTGCGCCAGAGTCGGGACCTGTCCGCTGCCCGAACAGCCCTGGTCGCCGAGCTGAACGATGGGTGGCCGGACGTCGGGAGCGCGGAAATCGCGAGCGACGGGTACACCGTTTCTCTGCGATTCTCGGACGGCGCGATGTCCTTCCTCGGCACGGATGAACACAACGCGTACACGGAAGAGCGGCCTGCCGGAACAACTGCCGCAGAGAGCCGCGGCTCCGTGGCTGTTCTCAACGGTCTGCGCTCCGTTGTCGTCGCCGACAAGTCCGGTTGCGCGGATGCAATGGTCCCGCCCTCACCCAAGGTCAACATCGTCAACACACTCTCGGGTACCGACTGGACCAGCCGCTACATGGTCGGAGCCTTGAGGGAGTTCTTCGAGAGCGCCGGCTGGGATCCCGAAGATATCGATTATACGATCCGGTCGGGTCTCGATGACACCAGCTTCACGCCGGACTCGCTGTTTCATCAATACGAATACGGGATCGTCATCTTCATAGCGGGGGGTGGCGTGCAGGCCGACGCCCAAGGTGAAGAGCACTTCTACATGCAGTGCTTCACGGGAGGCGATGCCGAAACGTACGAAGAGCACGTGGGTTCGAGGCGCTGGGAGGAATATCTCCAATGGTATCAGAGCGGCGAACTGATCTCGGGCGAGGTCTGGAGCTATGACCAGCAGGGCATGGTCGAGGAAACCTGGATCCGCGGTGACCGTCTGGCCGAAGAGATGAGGATGCTCGACGGCACCATGGTCGGATTCGTGAGCCCCAACTCCACGGAGTTTGCGGACGAGATGCTCGAAACGGGAGCCGGCGGAGTGATGGGTTGGGATGGTAATTTCTTGCCCGAAGACGTCGAGCAGTCCCTTGAGCGGATGGGCGAGCAGCTGCAGGACGGGGGCGATGTTGATTTCGCCTCCCTGATCACGTCGATCCAGGGGGACGGCTTCGGCTACAGCGAGGACGAGTTCGGCAATCCGAGCGAGATGTCGTTCTCCACCGGCGGCGGCGACTACTACCTGCCGGCCACGATCAACTTCGAATATCCCGAATCGTGCCAACCGCCCGGCGTCGCGTACTACGATGTCGAGATCCGATATCCGGACTGTCCCGAGCTGAACGACACCTGGATGTTGTTTCCGGGGGCGGGATCCCTGCACAGCCAGATACCGGTCGGTGCGGAGATCTACGTCGAAGCGAGGAACGAGGACGAAGAACTGCTCGACACGGGGCTCTGGAACCTGGACCTGGACAGCGGTTCCAACACGGTCGAAATCTGCCCCTGCGACGCGGAACTGGACCTCAACCTCTCGGACTACCCTCAGGAGGGACCCTATGCCGCGTCGTATGTCGAGTACGCGGCGTACTACGGAGAAGACGGCATGCCGTACAACGCAGTCGATCTGGATGTGTCGGCCCAGGCGTGGACCGATCTCGACGCGGGGACGGACGTCATCATCCTGGCGACGGCCTTCAACGCGGACGGCGTGGCCGTCGGCTATGAATGGGGCCCCCAGGATCTGCGCTGCGGGCGTGCGCCGTGGGATTACTGCTTCGGCTGGATGTCCGTTTCGGCCGGGAATTACCCGACCGAGACCGCGGAGATCGTCGTGTCGTCGAGCGATGAGGATGTCGTGCCGTCTTCGGTGTCCTTTGCGATCGGCGAAGAGGCCTCCCTGTACGGCTGCATCGTCGGTGGAACATACGACCTGGAGGCGGAAGCCTTCAACAGCCTGGGGGTTTCCCTCGGAACCACGGTCAACCACGTCACCGTCGGGTGCGGCGCCACGGAGATCGCTCTCGACTTCGCCGTCTACGGCATCCTCATGGAGGTGAGCCCCTACAACGTGACACCCGACGGCGTGAGCACATCCACCGTCACGGCCACCCTGAGGGATTTCCAGGAGGGAGACCTGCTCGAGCCGACAGGCGACCCGCGTCCGGACGTGGTCGTGTCCTTCGATACCAGCCTGGGCTTCTTCATCGGCCCCACCTACGGCATCACGGATGCCGGCGGTGAGGCGTCGGTGGAGCTGGCCAGCAACGTGGAAGGCCTGGCCGTCGTCCGCGCCTTCGTCATGGCGGACGGCGTCGAGCCCGTCCGGCCCGCCTACGTCAGCTTCGGCGGCGGGCTCGAATTCTGGCTCGACAGCACCTCGCGCACCGTGGACGGCGAGTTCGGATACGACGGCTCGACGTTCCTCTTCAACGGCGGCACGGGTCTGGTCACCCACAATGGAGCCGTGATCCACGACAGCCATCCCTGCAACATCGGCGGCTTCTTCATGTGCAACAGGCCGGCTGCGGTCGGCGACACGCTGAGGTTCGTCTTCGAGCCGGCCTACTGTGATCCGGTTTACGATGAGCCCGCCTACGTCGAGGACCTCTGGTTGCATTACTTCTGGAGGGACGAGTATTCGGCGCAGATCACGCAGAGAGTCTTTCCCGCGCAGGGCTCCTGGACCTCGAACATCAATGTGATGGTGATCCTGGAGGATCCGGCCCAGCAGTAGACAGCCGGCGGCGTGGAGGCGATGAGCGACAAAACGGGAATCGGTAGGCGAGGAATTCGAGGTGACCTTCGAGGAGGTTCCCGACTTCCAAGGTGGCGGCGACGGTTCACGGGTGGCGATGAGGCGGGCCGCGCAGGACTCTGTGTACGAGACGGCGGATGATCGTGTACGATCGCGATCAGCGAAAACACGCGCCACTCAGAGCGGAGGAGCGACCATGAACGCCAGGCCCAGGTTGAAATCGATCCCGGTCATCATGGCCCTGTTCCTCCCGTTGATGATGACCGTCCTGTTGTCCTGCGCCGTCAACCCGGTCACCGGCAAGCGTCAGCTCAACCTGATGTCCGAGTCCCAGGAGGTGGCCCTGGGCGCCCAGGCGGACGGATCGATCTCGGCCCAGTACGGCCTGCTGGACGATTCCGAACTGGCCGCCTACGTCGAGGCGCTGGGCCAGTCCATGGCCGCGGTCAGCCACCGGCCCCATCTCGACTTCCACTTCCGCCTGCTGGACGACCCCGTCGTCAACGCCTTCGCCCTGCCGGGGGGCTACGTGTACATCACGCGCGGCATCCTGGCCTACCTGAACAGCGAGGCCGCCCTGGCGGGCGTGATCGGCCACGAGATCGGACACGTCACCGCCCGCCACGGGGCGCAGCAGTACACGCAGCAGACCCTGATGGGCGTGGGCCTGATGGTCGGCAGCGCCCTGAGCGAGACCGTGGCGCAGTACGCGGACCTCGGGGGCACGGCGCTGCAGCTGCTCCTGCTCAAGTACGGCCGCGACCACGAGCGCCAAAGCGACGAGCTCGGCGTGCAGTACGCCTCGGACGTGGGTTACGACACCCGCGACATGGCCGAGTTCTTCCGCACCCTCGACCGCCTCACGCCGCCCGACGGACGCCTGCCCTCCTGGGCCAGCACCCACCCGGATCCGGGGGAGCGCCACGTGACCGTTCTGGAACTCTCCGAGCAGCGTCAGGCCGCCGGCCCCGGCCCCTACCTCACCGAGCGGGACGCCTTCCTGCAGCGCCTGGACGGCGTCCCGCTCGGTGAG
>Ga0180436_10002763_pt1 | contig 16418 bp, 12 predicted proteins | sample SS_ome_2_FD_132434 | JGI IMG/M metagenome (GOLD analysis project Ga0180436, IMG submission 132434) | Hypersaline lake sediment archaeal communities from the Salton Sea, California, USA - SS_3_S_2 metaG | ecosystem: Environmental > Aquatic > Non-marine Saline and Alkaline > Hypersaline >...
CGCTGAGTGGAGGGAAGTGGGGCGTAGTGGGGTATGGTGGCGGAGGTCGGAGAGTGGTCCGACGGAGTCCGAGGAGGTGCCCCGATGTTCCTCGGCACCTACACGCCCAGGCTGGACGACAAAGGGAGGTTGACCTTGCCGGCCAAGTTCCGCGACGCGCTGGCGGGAGGGTTGATGGTCACCAAGAGTCAGGACCACAGCCTGGCCGTATATCCGCGGGCACAGTTCGAGCAACTGGCCCGGCGGGCGGCGGCGACCTCGCGCAGCAACCCGGAGGCGCGGGCGTTCCTCCGTAGCCTGGCGGCCGGCACTGACGAGCAGCACCCCGACTCCCAGGGGCGGATCACGTTGTCCGCCGACCACCGCCGCTACGCGGACCTGTCCAAGGACTGTGTGGTCATCGGCGCGGTGGACTTCCTCGAGATCTGGGATGCCCAGGCATGGAACGCCTACCAGCAGACCCACGAAGAGAACTTCTCCGCGGCCAGCGATGACGCCCTCAGCGACATCATCTGAGGTCGCGGTGGCACAGCCGCGAGCCCGTGCAGCGTGGCCTCTGCCCGAACCGGCCCTGGCGTACTTCCCCGACGCCAGGTCCGTGATTTCGGACAGGGACCTCGCTGCAGGGGCGCCGCCCCACCGATTCGGAGGTTCGTCCGTGGCCGACGGCCAGCCCGCATCCGGCGGCGAACACGGGCATGTCCCCGTCATGGCGGACCGCTGCCTCGAACTGATCGCGCCCGCGCTGACCCGGCACGCCCCGGACGCTTCCGGGGCCGTTTTGTGCGATGCCACGCTGGGGGCCGGTGGCCACGCCGAACTGTTCCTGGAAGCCTTCGCCGGCCTGCGGTTGATCGGGCTGGACCGGGACCCGCGTGCCCTGGAGATCGCCGGAAGGCGGCTCGCGCGGTTCGGCGATCGGGTCCGGTTGGTGCACCGGCGCTACGACGGGATCGGTGAGGCGCTGTCCGAAGCGGGCCTGAATCCGCAGCGCAGCCTCGACGGTGTCCTGTTCGACCTCGGTGTCTCCTCGATGCAGCTGGATCGACCGGAGCGCGGATTCTCCTACTCCCAGGACGCACCGCTGGACATGCGGATGGATCCCGGCTCCGGGCTGACCGCCGCCGAAATCCTCAACACCTACGACCGTGCGGAGCTGGCCTCGATCCTGCGCCGATTCGGCGAGGAGAAGTTCGCTCCGCGCATCGCCGCACTGGTGGTCCGGCGGAGGGCGACGCAGCCCTACACCCGCACCGGGGAGCTGGTCGCGACGGTGTACGAAGCAATCCCGGCGGCCGCCCGCCGTACCGGCGGCCACCCGGCCAAACGCACCTTCCAGGCCCTTCGGATCGCGGTGAACGCCGAACTGGACTCGCTCTCGGCGGCAGTCCCGGCGGCACTGGCCGCCCTGCGGCCCGGAGGCCGGATCGTGGTGCTGGCCTACCAGTCGCTGGAAGACCGCATCGTCAAGAGCGAGTTCGCCTCGGCGACCGCCTCGGGCACGCCGGCGGGGCTGCCGGTGGAACTGCCCGGCCGCGAGCCGAGGTTCACCACGCTGACCCGGGGCGCCGAGCGCGCCGACGACGGGGAGGTTTCCCGCAACCCGCGCAGCGCCCCGGTTCGCCTGCGGGCGCTGGAGCGGGTCGATGAGGACGGGTGGGATCGCCGATGAAAGTCGACCGTAAGGCGGGCCGAGCCAACGGCCCCGATCAGAACAGGTCCGAACGGGCACGCTCACCCCGTCGGGCCAGGGCCGCCGCGCGCCGTCCGCATGAGTCGCGGACCCCGGGCCAGGGTCCGCAGACCGCTCCCGCGGCCAGGCCGGCCGGGCGTCCCGCCCCCGCCAAGAACACCGGGCAGGCGCAGGCTCGGGCGAAGGCCCGAAAGGCCAAGGCCCCCAAGGTCGTCCGTCTGCCCTTGCGGGAACGGCTTCGCACGGTCCTTATCGCGAAGCTGGACGGTCTGGATCTGCGTCCGCAGGCGTTGCTGGCCCGGATTCCGTTCGTGGTCTTGGTGATCGGTTCGCTGGCGCTCGGACTGGGAATAACCCTGTGGCTGTCCACCGACGCCGCCCGGCGCTCCTACCAACTCGGCAATGCCCGCGCGCTCAACGACGCCCTGACCCAGCAGAAGGAGGCGCTCGAGCGTGACGTCCTGCAGGCCGAGTCCGCTCCCGAGCTGGCCGAGTCGGCGCGTGAGCTGGGCATGATCCCGTCCCGGGGCAACGCCCACCTGGTTCAGGATCCGGGCGGTCAGTGGGTGGTGGTCGGCGAGCCGAAACCCGCGGAGGGAGTGCCTCCGCCGCCGCTGAACACCAAGCTGCCGGAGGAGAAGCCGCCGCCCCCCGCCCCGCCGGGACCCAAGCCGGGCTCGTCACCGGAGGTTCTGGTGCGCGTTCCCGCCGGTGCCGGCTTCGCGGAGCAACCGGTTCGGCTGCCGCCCGGCGCCCAGCCGGTGCTAGGGACTGTGGTCCCGCCCGCCGCCGTGCCCTACGGCCCGGTCCAGGGTGCACCGTCCGGTGCCCCGCTGGGACCGGGTTCCGCCCCGGCCGGCGCTCAGGTGCCGGGTGGGCTGCCCGTGCCCTCTCTCGCTCCGCTGCCCGCCCCGGCGGACCTTGCCGTGCCCGGCCGCCCCGCGGCGCAGCCCGTCCCCGCACCGGCGCCCTTCGGCGTCCCCGCGCCGGGACCCGCCGCAGCTGTTGAGCCGGTGCCCGCCCCGATCGCGGTGCCGGTTGTGCCGCCCGCGCCTTCCCTCGCTCCGGTGCCCGCGCCGACCGTCGACTCGTTCCCACCGCCGGTGCCCGGCCCGGTCGTCTCGCCGCCGCCGGCACCGGCCGCGCCGCCGGGGGTTCCCCAGTGAGCCGGACCAACGGGCGTGCGGCGGGCAGGTCGGCCCGCCGTAGAGGCGGCGCCGCGGAGTCCCGGCCCGTCGTCGCCGGCCAGGGCCACTGCGCCAACGGGCGGCGCACCCGGGCCGCGGACCCGGCCGCGTCCTCGACGTCGGCGTTCAGCTACCGCTGCCGCGTGGGCAATGTCGTGATCTTCCTCGCGCTCGCGGTCGCCGCCGCGCAACTGTTCAACCTGCAGGTGCCGCAGGCCACCGCGCTTCGCGCGCAGGCCGCCGGGCAGTTGAAGGTCACCGACGTCGAGAAGGCGCTGCGGGGCAGCATCGTGGATCGGAGCTACGACAAGCTGGCCTTCACCACCGAAGCCCGCGCGCTGACCTTCCAGCCGGTCCGGATCCGCAAGCAGCTGGCCGAGGACAAGCGAAGCTCGCCGACGGCGCCGGATCCTGACGAGCGCCTCATCGAGATCGCCCGGGAGGTCTCGGCCAAACTCGGCGACCGGCCCGACTACGACACCGTCCTGAAGAAACTTCGCAGCAACGAAACCTTCGTCTACCTGGCCCGTGCGGTGGACCCGGGGATCGCCGACGCGATCTCGGAGAAGTTCCCTGAGGTGGGTTCGGAACGACAGGATCTGCGCCAGTACCCGGGCGGGTCGCTGGCGGCCAACGTGGTGGGCGGTATCGACTGGGACGGGCACGGCCTGCTGGGGCTGGAGGACGCCATGGACTCGGTGCTGGCCGGTACCGACGGGTCGGTGACCTATGACCGCGGTTCGGACGGCGTGGTGATCCCGGGCAGCTACCGCAATCGCCATCAGGCGGTCGACGGGGCCACCGTCCAGCTGACCCTCGACGACGACATCCAGTTCTACGTCCAGCAGCAGGTCCAGCTGGCCAAGGACGCCTCCGGCGCCCGGAACGCCTCGGCGGTGGTGCTCGACGCCAAGACGGGCGAGGTGCTGGCGATGTCCAACGACAACACCTTCGACCCGGCCCAGGACATCGGCCGGCAGGGCCACAAGCAGATCGGCAACCTGCCGGTCTCCTCGCCGTTCGAACCCGGCTCGGTGAACAAGATTGTGACGGCGGCGGCCGCCATCGAGGAGGGCCTGTCCAATCCCGACGAGGTGCTCGCCGTGCCCGGGGCCATCGGGATGGGCGGGGTCACCGTCAAGGACGCCTGGAGTCACGGCGTGCTGCCGCTGACCGCCACCGGGGTGTTCGGCAAGTCCTCCAACGTCGGCACCCTGATGCTGGCCCAGCGGATCGGGCCGGAGCGCTACTACGAGATGCTCGGCAAGTTCGGGCTCGGCCAGCGGACCGGTGTGGGCCTTCCCGGCGAGAGCGCGGGCGTGGTACCGCCCATCGACCAGTGGTCGGGAAGCACTTTCTCCAATCTTCCGATCGGACAGGGCTTGTCGATGACCCTGCTGCAGATGGCCGGGATGTACCAGGCCATCGCCAACGACGGCATGCGTATCCCGCCCCGGATCGTCAAGGCCACCATCGCCGCGGACGGCACCCGCACCGACGAACCCGCCCCCGAGCCGATCGAAGTGGTCTCGCCGGAGACCGCGCGCACCGTTCGCGCCATGTTCAGATCCGTGGTGCAGCGCGACCCGACCGGGGTTCAGCAGGGCACCGGACCGGCGGGCGCGGTCGACGGATACCAGATCGCCGGCAAGACCGGCACGGCTCAGCAGATCAATCCGGGATGCGGCTGCTATTACGACGACGTCTACTGGATCACTTTCGCCGGGATGGCGCCGGCCGACGACCCCCGCTACGTCATCGGCATCATGCTCGACGCACCGACCCGCAACTCCGACGGCTCCGCGGGCCACTCGGCGGCCCCGTTGTTCCACAACATCGCCGCCTGGCTGCTGCAACGCGAGAACGTGCCGCTGTCCCCGGATCCCGGCCCCCCGCTACTACTGCAGGCGGGCTGATCTGCCCGCTCATCGGGCGGCGCGCCGGGCCGGGGCGTGCTGAGGCGGCCGCTGGGTAGGGTGACAAGCCGACCGGAATCGACGGGAGGTGACCGCCGGTGGTCGGTGCCCTGCGGCCCCGCAACCCCCCCGGGATTTCGCTGACGCAGCTGGCGGCCGGAGCGCGGGCGCTCTCCGGCGACGGCGGCGCCGTCCCCGATGTGGGGATCACCGGGGTCACCCTGCGTGCCCAGGAGGCCGCACCGGGCGATCTGTTCGCCGCGCTGCCCGGAGCGGCCGCGCACGGAGCCCAGTTCGCGGGTGCCGCGGTCGACGGCGGCGCGGCCGCGATCCTCACCGACGCCGCCGGCGTGGCGCTGATCCACCGGGCACTCGGCGAGCCCGCGTCGATCCCGGTCCTGGTGCACCCTTCGCCGCGCGCGGTGCTGGGCCGGGTGGCCGCCGCCGTATACGGTGATCCCTCCGGACGGATGGCGGTGCTCGGCGTCACCGGAACGTCGGGAAAGACCACCACCGCGCACCTGATCGAGGCGGGGCTGATCTCGGCCGGGCGGACCGCGGGCCTGATCGGCACGGTCGGTGTGCGGATCGCCGGAACGGACGTGCCCAGCGCGCTGACCACACCGGAGGCGCCCGCGCTGCAGGCCTTGCTGGCGGCGATGGCCGAGCGCGGTGTCGACACCGCGGTGATGGAGGTGTCCAGCCACGCGCTGGAACTCGGCCGGGTCGACGGGACCCAGTTCGCGGTGGGCGGGTTCACCAATCTGTCCCGCGACCACCTCGATTTCCATCCCAGCATGGAGGCCTACTTCGAGGCGAAGGCCAAGCTGTTCGACCCGCGGTCGCCGGTCCACGCCCGGGTCGCGGTGATCTGCGTCGATGACGAAGCCGGCCGGGCGATGGCAGCCCGGGCGCCGGGTTCGGTCACCGTCAGCGCTGCCGGGAACCCTGCGGACTGGAGCGCCGAGGACATCTGCACCGTCGGACATCCCGGGCCGGGGGCCGGCCCGGGTGTGGTGCAGGAGTTCACCGCCGTCGACCCCGACGGCGGACGCCACCGCCTCCGGATCGCCCTGCCCGGCCGGTACAACGTGGCCAACGCGCTGCTGGCCGTGGCGATGCTGAACGTCATCGGGATCTCGCCCGCGCAGGCCGCACCCGGGCTGCGCGGCGCCGCGGTTCCGGGACGGCTCGAGCCGATTGAACGTGGGCAGGACTTTCTGGCCGTGGTCGACTACGCGCACAAGCCCGGCGCGCTGAGGGCGGTGCTGCAGAGCCTGCGCCGTCCCGGCAGCCGCCTCGCGGTGGTCTTCGGCGCCGGCGGCAACCGGGATCCCGGGAAGCGGGCGCCGATGGGCCGGGTGGCCGCGGAGTTGGCCGACCTGGTGGTGGTCACCGACGACAACCCCCGCGAGGAGGATCCCGCCGTGATCCGGTCGGCGATCCTGGCCGGCGCCCGCGGCGTGGACCGCCGCCCCGCCGCGGAGGTCGTGGAGATCGGCGACCGCCGTGCGGCCATCGACCACGCGGTCGGTTGGGCCCGCAGCGGGGACATCGTCGTCATCGCGGGCAAGGGCCATGAGGCCGGTCAGACCGCCCGCGGGAGCACCACGCCGTTCGACGACCGCGAGGAACTGGCCCGCGCCCTGGAGAGGAAGCGCCGATGATCGAACTGAGCATCGAGAGGATCGCCGAGATCGTCGGCGGCCGCCTCGTCGATGTCAGCCCACAGCAGGCCGCCGCGACGGTCACCTCGACAGTGGAGTTCGACTCCCGGTCGGTGACGGCGGGCGGGTTGTTCGTGGCCCTGCCCGGAGCCCGCTCCGACGGCCACGACTTCGCCCGTGCGGCGGTCCAGGCTGGCGCGGTGGCGGTGCTGGCCGCACGGCCGGTCGGGGTTCCCGCGATCGTGGTGCCGCCCGCGCCGCCCGCCGACGCGCGCGCCGGTGTGCTCGAGCACGACACCGACGGCGCCGGCTCGGCGGTGCTGGCGGCGCTGGCCCGGCTCGCCTCGGCGGTGGCCGCGGACCTGGTGGCGCGCGGGCTGCGGATCATCGGAATCACCGGCTCGTCGGGCAAGACCTCGACCAAGGACCTGATCGCGGCGGTGTTGCGGCCACTCGGTGAGGTGGTGGCGCCACCCGGGTCGTTCAACAATGAACTCGGGCACCCGTGGACGGTTCTGCGCGCGACCGGGCAGACCGACTTCCTGGTGCTGGAGATGTCGGCCCGGCATGAGGGCAACATCGCTGCGCTGGCGGCGATCGCACCGCCAGCGGTGGGCGTCGTGCTCAATGTCGGCACCGCTCACCTCGGGGAGTTCGGGTCACGGGAGATGATCGCGCGCACCAAGGGTGAACTGGTGGAGGCACTCCCACCCTCGGGTGTGGCCATCCTCAACGCCGACGATCCGCTGGTGGCCGCGATGGCCACCCGCACCTCGGCGCGGGTGGTCACCGTTGGGCTTTCACCGACCGCCGACGTCCGGGCCGAGGACGTCACGCTCGACGAACTGGCCCGGCCGAGGTTCACCCTGTGCACCCCCGCCGGGACGGCAGCCGTGGAGCTGGCCGTGCACGGTGAGCATCAGGTGGGCAATGCCCTCAGCGCGGCGGCGGTGGCTCTGGAGTGCGGCGCCACCCCCGCCCAGGTGGCCCGGGCCCTGGCCGGCGCGGCCCCGGTGTCCCGGCACCGGATGGAGGTGAGCACCAGCCCCGGCGGTGTGACGGTGATCAACGACGCCTACAACGCCAACCCGGACTCGATGCGGGCCGGACTGCAGGCGCTGGCCGCGATGTCCCGGGACGCCGGCCGGCGGAGTTGGGCCGTGCTGGGCGAGATGGCCGAACTGGGATCGGACTCGATCACCGAACACGACCGCATCGGACGGCTGGCTGTGCGCTTAGATATCAGTCGGCTCGTCGTCGTCGGAACCGGGAGGCCTATGAGCGCCATGCTCCACGGGGCCGTGATGGAGGGATCCTGGGGTTCGGAGTCGGTCGCGGTTCCCGACGCGCAGGCGGCCCTGGCTCTGCTGCGGGCCGAACTGGCGCCCGGCGACGTGGTCCTGGTCAAGGCCTCCAACGCGGCCGGACTCGGCTCGCTGGCCGAAGCCCTGCTGTCGCCGGCGGCCCGGGACGATGCCGGATGAGGCAGATCCTGATCGCGGTCGGCATTTCCCTGGCCGTGTCGATCCTGCTGACCCCGTGGCTGGTCAGGCTGTTCACCCGGCAGGGGTTCGGGCAGGAGATCCGCGAGGACGGTCCGCCCAGCCACCACACCAAGCGCGGAACGCCCTCGATGGGCGGGGTGGCGATCATCGCCGGCATCTGGGCGGGCTATCTGGGAACACACCTGGTCGGACTGGCCCTGGGCGGACGGGGACCCTCTGCCTCGGGACTTCTCGTGCTGGGCCTGGCCACCGCCCTCGGCGCCGTCGGCTTCACCGACGACCTGATCAAGATCCGGAGGTCGCGCAACCTCGGGCTGAACAAGAAAGCCAAGTCGCTCGGGCAGATCGGGTCGGCGGTGATCTTCGCGGTCCTGGTGCTGCAGTTCCGCAACACCGACGGTCTCACACCCGCCAGCCCGCAACTGTCCTACGTCCGCGAGATCGCCACCGTCACCCTGCCGCCGCTGCTGTTCGTGGTGTTCGTGGTGTTCGTCATCAACGCCTGGGGGAACGCGGTCAACTTCACCGACGGCCTGGACGGCCTGGCGGCCGGCAGCATGGCGATGGTCAGCGCCGCCTACGTGCTCATCACGTTCTGGCAGTACCGCAATGCCTGCGCCACCGCACCCGGGCTGGGTTGCTACAACGTCCGCGATCCGCTGGACCTGGCCCTCATCGCGGCCGCGACCGCGGGTGCCTGCATCGGCTTTCTGTGGTGGAACGCCGCACCGGCCAGGATCTTCATGGGCGACACGGGGTCCCTGGCGCTGGGCGGCATCATCGCGGGGCTGTCGATCACCAGCCGGACCGAGCTGCTCGCGGTGGTGCTCGGCGCGCTGTTCGTGGCCGAGGTCACCTCGGTCGTCGTCCAGATCCTGGCTTTCCGCACCACCGGACGGAGGGTGTTCCGGATGGCGCCCTTCCACCATCATTTCGAACTGGTCGGATGGGCGGAGACGACGGTGATCATCCGGTTCTGGCTGCTCACCGCGATCGCCTGCGGGTTGGGTGTGTCGCTGTTCTACAGCGAGTGGCTGACCGCAATCGGTGACTGAGGTGCGCCCGCAGATGTCCCCGCAGTTGGCACCCCTGGTGCCGGGAGCACGGGTCCTGGTCGCCGGTGCCGGCATCACCGGCCGGGCCGTGGTGGCCGCGCTGTCGGAATGGGATCTGGACCTTCTGGTCTGCGATGACGACGCCGGGGCCCGCCAGCGCCTCTCCGAGGCGGGGGTGCCGACGATCACCCCGCCGGAGGCGATCGCCGGCGCCTCCGCATTCGACCTCGTCGTCACCAGCCCGGGGTTGCCGCCGGGGGCGCCGGTGTTGTCCGCCGCCGCGCGGGCGGGGGTGCCGGTCTGGGGGGATGTGGAACTGGCCTGGCGGCTGGACGCTTCGGGCCGCTACGGGCCACCCCGGCAGTGGCTGATGGTCACCGGAACCAACGGCAAGACCACGACCACCTCGATGCTGAACGCCATGCTGGTCGCCGGTGGCCGCGACGCGGTGCTGTGCGGCAACATCGGCGAGCCCGTGCTTTCCGTGCTGGCCGAGCCAGCCGAAGTGCTGGCGGTCGAGGTGTCCAGTTTCCAGCTGTTCTGGGCCCCCTCGCCGCGGCCGGCGGCCGGTGCGGTCCTCAATCTGGCCGAGGACCACCTGGACTGGCACGGCTCCTTCGCCGCCTACGCCGCCGCCAAGGCGCGGGCCCTGGACGGCCGGGTCGCGGTGGTGGGGCTCGATGACCCGGCCGCCAGCGCTCTGCTGGACCGGTCGGCGGCGCCGGTGAAGACCGGTTTCCGGCTGGGCCCGCCGGCGCAGGGTGAGTTGGGGGTGCGCGACGGGATCCTGGTCGACCGGGCTTTCGCCGACGACCTGCCGCTGGCGCCGGCCGCTTCGATACCGGTGGCCGGCCCGGTCGGTGTGCTCGACGCCCTCGGCGCCGCCGCCCTGGCCCGGGCCGTCGGGGTGGCGCCGGAAGCCATCGCCGCCGCGTTGGCCGGGTTCCGGGCCGGTGCGCACCGGGCCGAGTCCGTCGCGGTGAGCGGGGGAGTGCGCTATGTCGATGACTCCAAGGCCACCAACCCGCATGCCGCCCGGGCGTCGATACTGGCCTATCCGCGCGTGGTGTGGGTGGCCGGGGGTCTGCTCAAAGGCGCCTCGGTCGACGAGACGGTGGCCGCGGTGGCCGACCGGCTGGCCGCGGTGATCCTGATCGGACGCGATCGGGCCGAGTTCGCCGAGGCGTTATCGCGACACGCGCCCGATGTCCCGGTGATCGAGGTTGTGACGCGCGAGGATGCTGTGGTGGATGAGACAAACGAGTCAGCTGTTACTCAAGGGACTCGAGTGATCGCCGCGTCCGGCCCCGGCCTCGGCGGCCGGGTCATGGCAGCGGCCGTCGCCGCCGCCGCGGAGCTGGCCCGCCCCGGCGACACGGTGCTGCTGGCTCCGGCGGGCGCGTCCTTCGACCAGTTCACCGGATACGCCGACCGCGGAGAGGCCTTCGCCGCCGCGGTGCGCGCCGCGACCCGGTAGGACCTCCGGTGGCGACGAGCGGGCTGCTGTCCAGGCTGCGGCGACGGCGCGGCGCTGAGGACTCCGCACCGGTGTCCAACCTGGCCGAGGAGGTGGTGGCCGAGCCGCAGCCGGCCCCCACCAGCGATTCGGGCCCCGGCGATTCGGATCCCGGCGGCGATGCGGGTGAGGCGTCACCGTCGGGACCGAGATTCCTCCTGCACAGGAGTTTCGGAGCGTGGCTGTCGCGGCCGATGACGTCGTTTCACCTGATGATCTCGGTCGCGGCCCTGCTGACCACGCTCGGTCTGATCATGGTGCTGTCCGCGTCGGGGGTTCACTCCTACGACGAGGCCGGCTCGCCCTGGTCGATCTTCAGCAGGCAGGTTCTGTGGGCGGTCGTCGGGCTTTTCGCATGCTGGTTCGCCTTGCGGCTACCGGTCCGGTTCCTGCGCCAGACCGCCTTCGCCGGATTCGCGGTCACCATCGTGATGCTGGTGCTCGTGCTGATCCCGGGGATCGGTCGCGTGTCCAACGGGACTCGGGGCTGGTTCGTCGTCGGCGGGTTGTCCATGCAGCCGTCCGAACTGGCCAAGATCGCGTTCGTGATCTGGGGTTCGCACCTGCTCGCCGCCCGCCGGATGGAGCGGGCGACGTTGCGGGAGATGCTGATCCCGTTGATCCCGGCCGCGGTCATCGCGCTGGCGCTGATCGTCGCCCAGCCCGATCTCGGCCAGACGGTGTCGCTGAGCATCATCCTGCTGGCGCTGCTCTGGTTCGCCGGCCTGCCGTTGAAGGTGTTCGTCAGCTCGCTGATGGCAGCGATGGCCGCCGCCGCGGTGCTCGCGCTGTCCGAGGGGTACCGTTCCGACCGGGTGCGCTCCTGGCTGGACCCCAGCGCCGACGTTCAGGGAGCGGGCTACCAGGCCAGACAGGCCAAGTTCGCACTGGCCAACGGCGGCGTCTTCGGGGACGGCCTCGGGCAGGGCGCGGCCAAGTGGAACTACCTGCCCAACGCCCACAACGATTTCATCTTCGCCATCGTCGGTGAGGAACTGGGGTTCATCGGCGCGGCCGGGCTGCTCGGACTGTTCGGGGTGTTCGTCTACACCGGAATGCGGATCGCCAAGCGTTCCGCCGACCCGTTCCTGAGGCTGCTGACCGCCACCGCCACCGCGTGGATCGCCGGTCAGGTCTTCATCAACGTCGGTTATGTGATCGGCCTGCTGCCGGTGACGGGCATTCAGCTGCCGCTGATCTCTGCCGGTGGAACATCAACGGCAACAACGCTGTTCATGATCGGCCTGATGGCAAACGCGGCCCGACACGAACCGGCCGCCGTCGCCGCGCTGAGAGCCGGCGGGGACGACCGGATGAACCGGCTGCTCAGGCTGCCGGTGCCCGCGCCCTATCTTCCGACCCGGACCGAGGCGCTGCGCGACCGGCTGCGGTCGCGTCCGGCGGACGCCCGGGGCGCCAATCCGGGCGCCTCCGCGCGGTCGGCGAAGCCGGCCGCGAAACAACCCGCGCGGCGGGCTTCCGCCGTGCCCACCCGGGCTCGTAGCGGGACGGCCACCGGGGCCTCGGGACGCTCAGGGCATCATGGAGGCGCCGCCGGGCAGCGGCGGGCCCGCGCGGCGCAGGGGCGCGGGCAGCAGCACGGCAACGGCCGCGCCCAGCGGGCCGGCGCACGGAAAGGTCAGCGTCACGGGTGAGTTCCGGTGGTATCGGCGGCTGCACGCTGTCGGTCGTGCTGGCCGGCGGCGGTACTGCCGGGCACATCGAACCGGCGATGGCGGTGGCCGACGCCCTGACCGAGCTGGAGCCGGGTGCCCGGATCGTCGCTCTCGGCACCGCCCGGGGCCTGGAGACCAGGCTGGTGCCCGAGCGCGGGTACGAGCTGGAACTGGTCACCCCGGTCCCGCTGCCGCGCAAGCTCAACGCCGACCTGCTGCGGCTGCCCTGGCGGGTGCGGCGGGCCATCCGGGAGACCCGGGCGGTGCTTGAGCGCGTTGACGCCGACGTCGTGGTCGGCTTCGGCGGATACGTCGCGCTGCCGGCCTACCTCGCCGCCCGCAGGGCCGGGGTGCCGGTGGTGGTCCACGAGGCCAACGCCCGCGCCGGCCTGGCCAACCGGGTCGGCGCGCGGGTCGCCCGCCGGGTGCTGGCCGCCGTGCCCGACTCCGGCCTGCGCGGCGCCGAGGTTGTCGGGATACCGGTGCGGGCCTCGATCACCGGTTTGGACCGGGCCGGTCTGCGCCGGGAGGCCCGCGCCCACTTCGGCTTCGCCGAGGACGCCCGGGTTCTGTTGGTGTTCGGCGGTTCGCAGGGCGCGGTGTCCATCAACCGGGCGGTGTCGGGGGCGGCCGCCCGACTGGCCGCCGCGGGCGTTTCGGTGCTGCACGCGCACGGTCCCAAAAACACCCTGGAACTGCCCACTCCGCGGCCGGGAGACCCGCCCTACCGGGCGCTGCCCTACCTCAGCCGGATGGACCTGGCCTACGCCGCCGCGGATCTGGCGATCTGCCGGTCCGGGGCGATGACCGTCGCCGAGGTCTCGGCGGTCGGCCTGCCCGCGGTCTACGTGCCGCTGCCGATCGGCAACGGCGAACAACGGCTCAACGCCCTGCCCGTCACCCGGGCCGGGGGCGGGATCATGGTGTCCGACGCCGATCTGGACCCCGATTTCGTGGCCTCGGAGGTCGTCGGGCTGATCACCGACGACGCCGCGCTGACCGCGATGACGGCCGCGGCCGCAGCGGTGGGGCACCGCGACGCCGCCCGGCGGGTGGCCGGGACAGTCGTGGAGGTGGCGCGGGCAGCCAGGCAGGGGGCGGAACGGTGACGGGTGCGCTGCCGCCGGAACTGCACCGCGTGCACATGGTCGGCATCGGCGGTGCGGGCATGTCGGGAATCGCCAGGATCCTGCTCGACCGCGGCGCACAGGTCTCCGGTTCGGACGCCAAGGAGTCCCGCGGTGTCGCCGCGTTGCGCGCCCGGGGAGCCCACATCAGCATCGGCCACGACGCCGCCAACCTCGATCTCCTGGCCGGCGGGCCGACCTCGGTGATCACCACCCACGCGGCGATTCCCAAGACCAACCCCGAACTGGTCGAGGCCCGCCGGCGCGCGGTGCCGGTGATCCTCCGCCCGGCCGTGCTGGCCCGGCTGATGGCCGGTCAGCGGACGGTGATGGTGACCGGGACGCACGGAAAGACGACGACCACCTCGATGCTCATCGTCGCGCTGCAGCACAGCGGCTTCGACCCGTCCTTCGCGGTCGGCGGCGAACTGGGTGAGGCGGGCACGAACGCTCACCACGGCAGCGGTGAGGTTTTCGTCGCGGAGGCCGACGAAAGCGACGGTTCGCTCCTCGAATACACCCCCGATGTCGCGGTGGTGACCAATATCGAGGCTGATCACCTGGACTTCTTCGGCAGCCCGGCGGCCTACACCCAGGTGTTCGACGAGTTCGTCGAGAGGCTGTCGCCGGGTGGTGCGCTGATCGCCTGTGCCGACGACCCGGGCGCCGCCGCGCTCGCCGAGCGCAGCGCGGCACTGGGCGTCCGGGTGCTGCGCTACGGAAGTGACCCCTCCGCCGAACTCGCGGCCAGGCTGCTGAGCTGGGAACAGCACGGCACCGGAGCGGTGGCACACATCGAGCTGGCCGGAGAACGCCGGCCGCGGGCGATGCGGCTGGCCGTTCCCGGCCGGCACATGGCGCTCAACGCGCTGGCCGCGGTACTCGCGGCGGTCGATGTCGGCGCCGACGCCGGCGAGGTGCTCGACGGGTTGGCAGGCTTCGAGGGGGTGCGGCGCCGGTTCGAGTTGGTCGGCACGGCCGGCGGCGTGCGGGTGTTCGACGACTACGCCCATCACCCGACGGAGGTGCGCGCCGCTCTCACCGCGCTGCGTGCCGTCGCCGCCCAGGACCCCACCGGCCACCCGACGGTGACCGGCGCGCGCAGCATCGTCGTGTTCCAGCCGCACCTGTACTCGCGGACCGTGGCTTTCGCGCGGGAGTTCGGTGCGGCCCTGGACACCGCCGACGAGGTCTTCGTCCTCGACGTGTACGCGGCACGGGAGCAGCCGCTGGCGGGTGTCAGCGGCGCGACCATCGCCGAGCACGTCGGTGTCCCGGTGCGTTACCTCCCCGACTTCTCCACGGTCGCCGGGCAGGTCGCGGCCGCGGTCAGACCGGGCGACGTGGTGGTGACCATGGGAGCCGGTGACGTCACCATGCTCGGGGCGGAGATACTCGCTGCGCTGCGTTCCGCAGCCGGGGACGCCGGGCAGTCATGAGCGAGGTGGAGGAACCCGATTCCCCGGCCGGCCCGGGCGAGGCGCGGGAGCCGGCCCCGGACGGTGACGGCGGCGAAGTCGATCTTGAGGAGCCCGATCCCGAGGAGTTCGATCTTGACGAACCCGGGGAGTTCGACCTCGAGCAATCCGATCACCGGGGAGCCGAATCCGCGGAAACCGAAGCAGAGCCTGGGCCCCAAGAAGAGCCCGGGCCCGACGAAGAGCCTGGGCCCGCAGCAGGGCCCCAAGCGGAGGATGACGAGGGCCCACGGCGCCGGGCGCGTCGGGAACGCGCCGAACGCCGGGCGGCCCAGCAGCGCGCCATGGGCATCGAGCAGGCCCGCCGCGAAGCGGTCCGGCGTGCCCGCGGGCACGACGCCCCACCCGCCGGCCGGCCCGGCGACCGCGCGGTCCGGGGTCTGCGGACACTCCTGTGGGCGGTCGTGCTCGCGGTGGCCAGCGTCGCTCTCGGCCTGATCCTGTACTTCACCCCGGTGATGTCGGCGCGTTCGATCGTGGTGGTCGGGACCGGAGTGGTGACGCGCGAGGAGGTCGTCGACGTCGCGGCCATCCGGCCCGGGACGCCGCTGCTGCAGGTCGACACCGACTCCGTCGCCGAGCGGGTCGCCGGCATCCGCCGGGTCGCCAGTGCCCGGGTGCAGCGCGAGTACCCGTCGTCGGTGCGGATCACGATCGTCGAGCGGATTCCGGTTGTGGTCAAGGACTTCCCGGACGGTCCGCACCTGTTCGACCGCGACGGCGTGGACTTCGCGACCGCCCCGCCGCCGCCCGGGCTGGCCTACATCGAGGTGGACAACCCCGGCCCGGCCGATCCGCCCACGGTGGCCGCACTGGACGTCATGACGGCGCTGCGGCCGGAAGTGGTGGCGCAGGTGAGCCGGATCGCGGCGCCCTCGGCATCGTCGATAACCCTGACCCTCACCGACGGCCGGACGGTGGTGTGGGGAACCGACGAACGCACCGCGGAGAAAGCCGAGAAACTTGCCGCGCTGCTGACCCAGCCCGGGCGCGTCTATGACGTCTCAAGCCCGGATCTGCCGACGGTCAAGTGATCCCGGGGGGCGTGCTACAGTCATCCGACTTTCAGTCGGAGTTTGCTGGGGGAAGGGCGGACGATGGTCGTTTCACCAGTCAGCCGGGTACTTGACCCGTTATCGGCGCTGATTGTCAGTGTTGCCGTGATTGTGAGCGCGCTCTGGCTCGACCCCCCACGCCAGCCGCCCGCGATCCGTGCGGCGGCGGTCGCCGTGGAGTTGCGGGCAGCCGCCGTCGAGACCGCCCTGGCCGGTGTGGCAGCCGTAACGGCTGCGGAGGCCGAGGCGGCCGGCGTCGAACAGCCGGTGTCCGCATCCCAGGATCCGGTCGACCTGATCGGGGGCGCCGTGACATTGGCGGCAGCTGTCGCCGGTGCGGCGCTGTGGTACGCCGCGTTTCCGATCACCCTGCCGGCCAGCATCGTGGCGGGCATGTACTTCGCCACCGTCTTGTACGTCCTCAACCCCGCGAAGATCGATCCCATCCCTGACGGAATCCGCTGGGGTGTGACGGTCTTCTTCGAGTTCCCGCCGGCAGCGGTGAAGTACGCAATCGACTCGCTACAGCCCGTCCAGCCCGTC
>Ga0180436_10002764_pt1 | contig 16413 bp, 18 predicted proteins | sample SS_ome_2_FD_132434 | JGI IMG/M metagenome (GOLD analysis project Ga0180436, IMG submission 132434) | Hypersaline lake sediment archaeal communities from the Salton Sea, California, USA - SS_3_S_2 metaG | ecosystem: Environmental > Aquatic > Non-marine Saline and Alkaline > Hypersaline >...
AGGGCTTTTCTATCTGGCGGTATGGGAAGAGTAGGCGGTGGAGGTTTATGACTGATAGGGGGTGCTTCTTGCCGCCATTTACGGATAGATTCTTTTTGGTGGGTGGCGGATAATGGGGGCTCACTTATCACGATACTTAATCGAAGGAGCAGAACATGAAATGTAGAAATTGCGGTGCATCAAATAGGGATCAACTATACACGTCCCTCATACACGTAGAGATACCAGAAGGTATGAAGGAGCCAGAGATAACGGACTGCTATTTACGAGCCTCTCTTGTATCCGCAGGGATTCCTCCAACGGCGGCAGGATTAGAATTGCTCAAACAATTTAAGGATCTTATCAATGGAGCTAAGAAATGAACGAACACTATGACGAAAGAGAGCGTGAAGAGGCTGAAAATTGTCCTTGGGGCTGGTGCGAGGGTGATCCTTATCTTCACCACGATCTTCTATGTATTCCGTCCAAAGCTCTTTATGGAGTATCCTGGGCTTGGTCTAGAGATCCTGACGGTGATCCCGAAGGCCCCGAAGAACCCGCCGACGCTTGGGAGGTCAATGACGACGGTCATATCATTGGATTGAAACAATGGGCTATTGATGAATTGAAGGGTAGCAATAAATGAACGAACACAAAGAACTTGAATTTTTTAACGATTTGTCCATAATACTGAGAATAGAACTAACCGAACCCACTGTAGAGGTTAGTCCCTGTTTGATGAACGAAAAGGCAACCCCCTCCGCAAAAATTAAGTCTATCACCGCTAGTCCCGAAGTGTGGGAAGAAGAAGCAGACAATCCGCGTAATCTTACAGAAGAGGAACTGCAATCCACCGCATTTTGCGAACCTGAAATTAAATTAACCAATCTTGGTCGGGTGATAACGCATAAGGCTCCGAATGGGAAGTTCTTCACTGTTGCCCAATTGATGGAAGCGGTGCTAGAAACCGAACGTCAAACAAGAGGAGAAATGAAGTGGGCGGGTGGAATTGATGTTCACCACGTTTTTTTTGAAGGTATTGGGCCTGGGAAAAATAACGAATGGCTAATTTATTGGGGATCTTAGATCCCCAACAAAAAAAGCCCCCTTACGGGGGCTTTTTTTATTTCAAATGGGCTTCCCTGCCCACTTCCTTGTCATGTGATTTCGATATGGAGGTCTATTCTGAACAACTTGTCAAAGTCGAGGAAGTTCCCCTTCCCGATAATCTGATAGTTGTTGCCGTTATACACGATCCTGTCTTCAATGGAGATCGAGTCGTAGACTGCTTCTGAGAGGATATAGATCACCGTATCGACACTGAGATCTCTCTGGGAATACAGCCTAATCGTATTTTCGTTGGGAGTTGATACAAAACAGGCTATATCCTCATTCTCCAGAGTGTATGTCGGAACCTTAGAGCCACTTCCGTCCTTAGTGTAAGTCACGCTGTAGCTGGAGAAGGTCTTGGTGAACATAAATTTTGAGGGAGTGCGATTGAACATAAATCTCCGTAGCTAAAACTTGGTCAATTTGGTATAGTATTGTCGGAGGTATTTAGTATGAAGAAGATCAAATTGACCCAAGGCAAATTCGCCCTAGTAGATGACGAAGACTTCGAAGAGTTGAACCAATATAAGTGGCACGTCAATTTTCAGCGTGGTAGATGGTATGCAGTTAGATGGGCTCCCAGAAACAAAGATAAGCGTCGGACGAAAATCCACATGCACCGAGAGATCCTAAAGCCCTCGAAAACAATGGAGGTGGATCATATAGACAGGAATGGATTAAATAATCAACGACATAATCTTCGCGTGGCAACTAAGGGCCAAAACATGATGAATAGGCCCGCGTGGGGAACTAGCAAGTATAAAGGAGTCTATTGGCACAAAGAGAATTGCAAGTGGGCTGCTCACATTTATGTCAAAAAAACACAACACTTCTTAGGGCTTTACGAAAACGAACTTGAAGCTGCGTTGGCCTATAATTGTGCCGCCCGCAAATACTTTGGCGAATTTGCTACTGTGAATCCCGTCTATCGTGTGATTACACACGGAACTAGTTGGACATTTGTCTTAGACCCGCGTATCTCGATAACTGTTTAGTATCGATTGGTTTGTGATCGGAATTTTGGCTGCGGCTTCTGATGGTGAAAATAGCTCATAGCTATAGCCGTCTAGGTTCTCTTTCTTCAATTTTCCGTCATTGGTATTCAAAAGCTCGATTGCCAGATCAGCGACCACTTTCTTTATGGGCTCCGGTGGATCGCTCCAACCCGCTGTGTAAACGATCCTTACCAATTGCTCTTCCGCGAAGGTGTTGTGGATGATTCCCAGATCCATATCGACGTATAGATCCAAGTCCTGCTCTACCCACATTTGTAGTGATCGTGCCGACTGGGTGTTTATCACCTGACCCTGGAGCATATCCGCAGAGGGATATGTCGAGTAGGTTGTGTCGGCGGTACTGACCCAGCCATTACCCAGAGCATCAATCGCAGTCTCTAGATCCGCAATGGTTGCATAACTGGCGAAGGCCAGAGCCACGTCCGTCCTCACTCCTGCGTTGTATCTGGTCAGGTTTAGGCCCGTTGTCGTGATCGACACGCTTGAATTGGTCGCTGTCGTATTCTGGATCTCCAGGCAATTCACCACGTTGGTCTGTAGCCTGGATACTTTGGTGATCGGCCAATGCAAGAATGTTGTCCCCAGGCCCCTTACCGTCTTCACTTCGTCAAGTTCTTGGCTCTTGAATTTGCGACCCGTGTAAAGCTCCACAGCGTCTTGGGCGGTTTTGATATAAGTCGATAGAGCATTCTTGTCTGTTTCGCTTAACGTCCCAAGAGTGTTGAAGTAGTAGCTGCTGGGCTGAACCCAGTTGTCATCAATCGCATAAGCAACCAGCCTATTCAAGAATTTTTGAATGACTCCTGCGGCAGTTGTCGCGGTAACGACAATGATATATTCCGCAGCGTCGGTCAAAGTAGCCGTCGTTGCTGCTGGGATACTTCCTTCAAATTTGCCATTTGACCCCGCTTCATAGGTCAGCGTAAAGGTATCGAGTTCGTTTTCATTTTCGTCTAACAACTGTCCAGCAACCGTGGCTGTGTCGTCAATGTAAGACCCAGTTATCACGTCTTTTAAGTTGTTGAGAATAACGGCCTTATCGCTACCAATTCTCAGCATTGGTCTTCCTCCGTTTCTTAGAACCACAGCCACACTTCTTACGCTTCTTGGCCCGTTTGATCTTAGCGGCTTTTAGAATGGCTTTGTTCTGGATTTCTGTCTTTGTGAGCATACTAATATGTATTCTTCGTAGCTTTTTTCTGTTCGTTTCTCTATAATAGAGGCATGAAATACAGAAGATATATTCGTAAAGGTAAACCGACAAAAGAATACACGGCATTCTTTGGAGCGATCAAGCGGTGTAGAAACTTGAGAAACCCTAAATACCCACAATATGGCGGTCGAGGAATCGAAGTTGAATATGAAGACTTCGATGCTTTTATGGATGATTTAGGCCATGCCCCAAGCCCACAGCATACTCTAGAAAGGGTTGATACAAACGATAATTATCGACCAGGAAATTGCAGATGGGCTCTCCAGGTAGATCAACAAAACAATCGTAGAAACAACCGTTTATTTACATGGAAAGGCGAAACCCATACGATGGCCGAATGGTCAAAGATTATGGGACTAAATTATCAAACAGTTTCAAGTCGAGTAAACAATTATGGTTGGGATATAGAGAGGGCTCTAACGACTAAACCAGACAAAACGATCACTCAGTTCAAAAAGAAAATTTAACTGCGAAAGCGAAGGAGGTAGCCATGCGTCTTTTAATCAAAATGAAGCATGGCCTTTAACTAGGCGATTGTGTTCAACTACTATGCGTCCTGCGTCACCTAAAACACTACCACCCAGATTGGCATATCGGGATCGAAGCTAGAGCAGGGACTCATTCCCTCTATGAAGAGCTAGCTGACGACGTTTACTTGCTCGGGCAAGAGAAGGGGCACAGACACACCTATGACCAAATACTCACTCTGCCCTTCCGACACGTCCAAAAAGGAACCACGGTAGGGAACGTGCCGCACACCAAAGTCTTTCAGTGCCTCTATGACCAATGGCCCGATTGCGAACCAATCGAAGAATTTTTCCATTATCAGATCCCGATCAACGACCAGACCAAGAAGAAGGTGGACAAATACCTAGAAGAGATCCCGCAACCCTACGTGATAATCCACTCTAGAGGCACAGCGTCCCGAGAAGACAAAGACCTCACCGAATACGAAGAAGCCTGTCTGGCCGAAATGTATCTCAATGACGGATATTCAGTCATTATCATGGAGTGGCGGAATCAATGCCCGATCATAGATTGGGAAGGAGTCTATTGTCCTGGTGCTAGTCACGATCTCTGGAAGGGTCTTTGGAAGCAATGCGGCTGTGCCCAGATCATTACAGAACTTGGCAACCGTGCCTCTGTATGTGTTGGTATCGATAGTGGGCCTGGGCATTGCTGGGGGGCAACCAACACGGAGACTTACATTTGTTGGGTGTATAAACACCCTGTCCACTGCTATGATCTAGCTGACAATGTGGTTCATATAGTACCCCAGGACGTGGAAGAGTATGCCTTTAGCCCTGACGCTCACCAATACTTCAAAGAGAACTACAAATTCGTAGAGTATGCGAACCTGACCACCGCATTGGAATTTGCTTGTTGTGATTCCGTCGTCGTTGATGAAGAGAAAGAACCTCCTCCGCTACAAGCGGAGGAGGTTCCCATTAAGGAAAATACAATGAGTGAAAATATTTAGAGTTCACTATATAAAATTGGAAATCCTTAGAATCGCCCCCTCTCCGTTTGCACCCATTCGGAAGGGGGTATTTTACTGATCTTTCTAGTTGCTCACAGGCCAGTTGCCACTGGTCATTACAAAAGCCTTCCCGGCAAAGCCGGGAAGGCTTCTTTTGTGGCATGTCAGTAAAGGCTTCCGAATAGGAGCAACTCTTTCTAGGGCCACAACAACAGCATACCAGATCCAACAAAAAAAATCTAGATCGCTCACTACATAAAAGCAGTCAGGCAAATCAGAGAAGGCCCGACCTTGGCAGCTTTAGCGAGTGGAGCCATTGCGGAACAAACCTACTTGGAGATTTGAAGGCTAACAACTTTTGAACTCTAACTACGGAGGTATTCTGTAATGGATACTATGTTTGTAAAAATGGCTAAGGCTGTCGATGAGTATGAGGCTGGAGAAGTCTACGAAATCGACTGCGATACAGCCAAGAAGTGGATTGACGCAGAACTTGCCGAGAAGCAAGAAGATCCCACTGCAAAGTTGCAGAAGAAGATCAACGAAAGCGTTAATGCCGCTGTTGATAAACTCGCTGACTCGATCAAGGTTGAGCCCCGCGAGCCCGTTATCAACGTCGTGCCCGAGAAGAAGAATCTTCCCGATTTCGTTCGGCTCTTCTGCTCGGATAGACCAAAGCTGGAAGCCAAGTACGGTAAGGTTCTTTCGGTCGGTACTGATACCGCCGTCGTGCCCACGCCATTGCTTGACGAAGTTTTGCGATCCGAAGGTTGGAATGAACACTTGGAAAGTCGATGCAAGATCGTCCCCATGAGTTCTAACACTGAGAAGGTTCCTGTATTGGATCAAGCTGGTGTATCTCCAACAGGCGGTAAGTCGTCTTACTTCGGTGGAATCTTTGTCGCTTCGGACTCGGAAGACGACGACGCTAATGCAACTGAACCCGCCTTCGCCACGAAGACACTCACCAGTGAGAGAATCACAGGTGTTACGATTCAGACATTGGAATTTCGTCAGGATTCCGTCTACGTCGAGCAAGATTTGGTTCGTGATTTCGTCGGTGCTTTCAATAACTACATGGACTACAGAATTATCGATGACATTATTGATAACGCTGCGACCAAAGTTATCAACCGCACCACGGCTTCCCGCGTCAAGTATGCTGACCTAGTTGCAATGGTTGCTGCCAGAGCCTCTAGTGCCGGTAACTGGGCATGGGTTGTTGGAAACCAAGCATTTGGTGACTTCCTGAAACTTGAAGACTCTGGTGGAACTCAAATTCTGAGTCCCGGCATGGTTCGCGAGCTATTCGGATTTCCAATCTATATCAATGAGCATTGTGCCGCTCTTGGTACTGCTGGTGACGTTCTCTTGGTGAACTTGGCGAACGGCTACATGGTCGGTGACCGAATGAAGTATGAACTTTCCATGAGTGACGATTATGGCTTCTTGAAGTCAAGACGCTACATTAAACTCGTCGCCAGAAAGGCTTTTTCGGCGGTACATGCTTCTACGATCACGCTGGCTGATGGCTCGACTACAGTGGGAGAGCTAATTCAATTGGATGATGTTTCTAGCTAGTCCAACTAGACGACAACAACAAGAAAAAGCCCGAAAATATAGCATTTTCGGGCTTTATTTTTTTCTCCGTTATCGCTATATTATTTATACACTTAGATAATGGAGACTCTCATGAACAGAAGAGCAATAAACAGAAGAGCAGCAAACAATCGCCACAACAATGTTCGCCTCACATTTGAAGGCAAAACACACACAATGGCCGAGTGGGCCAGGATTAAAAATATCAGCTATAAGGCGTTGCACTGGCGACTCAAGAATGGTTGGCCTCTAGAAAAGGCATTGACCACAAAAGAGAAGAAGAAGAAACAAGTCAATTTTGATGGTCAAGACATGACTATCGACAAACTAGAAAAGGTATCAGGCACCCATAGATCTACAATACGATACCGTCTTAAAAACGGATTCTCTGTTGAAGAGGCAGTAAATGGGCCACCCAAAGAGGAAAAACTCTATGAGTATAATGGCCTCAAAATGACTGCCGAAGAATGGGCGAGCAGATTAGAGATTAGTGTGGACGGCTTTTATCAACGGATTAGAAGGCACCCCGAAGACAAAGATAAGATTTTCATGCCTCCCCCCAAGTATCGTGCAAAAGATTATCCTAAAGAATTTCACACCTTCTATTCGATGACTGCTCGCTGCAAAAATAAATGCAACATGCGGTATGGAGGAAGAGGAATTAAGAATGACTACAAGGACGCTACTGAGTTTATTGACGACGTAGGGACAGCCCCTAGCCCAACGGCTCAAATTGAACGTATTGACAATGACGGCAACTACGAGCCTGGAAACTGTAGGTGGGCAGAGGCAAAGGAACAGGCAAACAATAGACGGAGCAGTAGAATTGTGACATACAAGGGGAACAAGTACACTGTAGCCGAGTTGAGCCGTCTGACGGGCATTCCTTATTCCAGGCTGTCGTATAGAATAAATGCTGGCTGGACGATTGATGAGGCTACCAAGCCCTAGAATCCCACCCGAGTCGTGTGATAAAAAGCCCGCTGCTTTCGCAGCGGGCTTTTCTACTATACTGTATGGAAACTTTTCTAATATCAGGCTTAGGCCGATCTGGCACAACCTTCCTCTCCAGGCTCATGAACCGAAGCCGCATTTGGCTGGTGAAACATGAAGCAGGGGGCAGTAACGACAGTGTGGAGAAATTCCACAAGAGGCTCCATGACCACTACGGGGAGGTTAATTCGTTCCCTAGATTCTTCTTCAACGAAGTACAGGTCAGCAAGAAAGGCATGATTATTCGTCACCCTATGGAGATCCTGAGAAGCTCCTACAGCCGCAGACCACAGCTTTATACGGTTGAGAGGATTGCCGAGGGACTGAAAATGATTGATGACGGAATCAAGCGTGGAGCGACTATCGTTGAGTTCCATAAATTTGGTGATATGGATTATCTGCAATGGATCGTCAGGCACTTTGGCATTGATGATCTACAGATCAAACCCAATATGCTCGGTGCAGTAAATGCCAGCAAGAAAAGAAGAGAACCAGCCAAGCACATAATCGAAGAAGGTGAAGAAAGATTTGCATGGTTTTTGGAGAAGTATCATGACCGTATTTGATGAATTAGACCAGAAGATACAAGAGCTACCTGACGACCTGAGAGAGTTTGTCGAGAAGGGGAAGAAGATCCACCCCAACCGAAGAGAGCCTCTCAACAACTTCCTGATCCAACACGACTTCAAATACGGTCTGGAGATAGGTCGTTGCACGGGTTATTCCGCTGTTGCCTTCGCCATGTTTTTCCCCAATGCCTACCTGGATTCTATCGACATTGTTGATCGTCCTCAGAACAGAGAATTTATTGAAGCTATGGGTGTCGCAGATCGAATCAACATTATCGTTGGTGACGTTGATTGCGTCCTGGATTGCTCTGTCTATGACTATATCTTGATCGACGGGGATCACTCTTACGAAGGAGCGAAGAAAGACTGGGAACAGATCCAAAAGTGTCTAGACTATGATAACTGGTTTGGTGGAACCTACGTGATCTTTGATGATATAAAACACGTATGGCGACCAGAAATCAAGTCGGTAGCCCACCTGTGGGAAGAGATAGAGGCCGAAATCTCGACCGCTTGGAAGATCTGTGACCAAATGGGAGTAGTCAAGATCTCACCAAAACGTAAGTTAGAGGATTGATCTGCCGCCACTTCAATTCGGGAACTTCCATTTCTAAAATCCCAATCGGTTTGTATATCATGTGGTTACTGCACTTCTCGGAGGCATATAGCTCTTCGGCTTCCTCTTCGGTGAACCAACCCAGCCGACCTTCATACAAGATAACCTTCGTGTCTTCGTGCATGTGTTTGACTATACACTTCAACAAGGCAATCGTGTCAGGCATGGTGAGGTGCTGAATCACAGCAAAGCAGAAGATCACGTCGAAGTTCTCGTAGAGGTTCCAGCCGTCGCCTATGTGTTGAAATTTAGCTCTAGAAGTCTCATAGGTCTTGAGTGCGTACTCAATCCTGGCCTTGGTTGGATCGACACCTGTGTAGTTGGTGTAGTAGTCCTTGAGTATGTCAGACCAGCGGCCAAACCCGCAGCCGACTTCCAGGTAACTCTTACCCTTGAACCAGTCGAAGATCTTCTTGATATAGACGACTCTTTCACTGTCGGGATCTAGTGGCCCACCGTCCCTAGCAAAAAGGGACTGATCGTGCAACGCACGATCAGTCCTTTCATCAAACATATCTTGTGAGTGGTAATCCCACTTGCCGTTCCATATACTCATTAAGGTCGTCCCAGTAGTCGATCCATGATTTCTTTTTCGTTAATCATTTCTGTAAGCTCACGCTCGATTTGCTTCAACGATTTTGCATAGCGTGGTCTTACATGCTTGATCTCTGTGACCACCTCTTCGATCTCTTTGATCTCGGGAGGTTCGATCCCGACCGACTCAAGTTCTTGAGGTAGGATAAGACCCTTACTGACGGCGGTAACTAGAGCATTGGCATTGCAGCCCAACGTGACGCAACTCACTTCCAAGAGCAGGGCCTTGTCGATAATTTTCCTTACGCCTTTAAGATCGGGCCTTTCTGAGATTTCTTTACGTGTTGGTTCGTGTGCCTCTAACCCTATGAAGCCTATAGACTTAGCGTTCAGGATTCCATTTTTAATTAAAGCAAAGACGGTATCTGTCTTCCATTCGCCCTCAAAATCTTTGGGTCGTTTGGGGTATAGCGTCTTGGCTCGGACTTCATGTTTGAGTTGTTTAATCCACTGCACTTTGGCAACTGGCAACTCTTGGTAATCATGATTCAAAACAACCACAGGATTTTTACGGAACCTAGTTAGATCAAGTCCGCTAGACTTAACGATCTCAGCGTCTTCGTCTACGGACTCGTCGGTGATCGTCGCTACGTCCCACCGCTCTTCTTCGTTGGTTTCTTGGATGCCGAAAGTGGTGAGTCTCTTGAAACCTAGTCCTTGTGGTTCTAGGTCATGCTGCATTTGCACAAGCTCTAGTGCGTCTTCTTCGGATTCGGCCAGAATGCCTTTGAAGAAGGCTTTGCCTTCGGTTTTATCTTCTGCCTTTTCCTCGTCCTGGGGATCTTCCCATTGAGCGGAGCAGACAGCTAGACGCTGTGACTCTTCGGGAAATTCCTCGATCATTTTTGGATTCGCCATGCAGCGTTGAACGAAGTCGTCCCGAGATTCGTCTTGTTCAGGTGTTGGAATTGGCATGTTTTACCTCTTCTATAAAATTTGTTTTCCTAATTTTTTGGCTATGCGTTGCTTTTCCTTCTGGTAGGTCGGTCTAGCAAATGGCTTCGCCCTGCTTCGACGTGTGCCAAATTCGACATACTGCCAATACGGGGCTGTGATAGTTACGTTTACCTTTAATCCGTCTTGCTTGTAGCTGACAGATTTCCTTAAATTTCCTGTCTCGCTGGGAGCAGCCTTGGAGATCTTCTGCGACAGGTCTTTACCGACCTCATTCAGCCGCTTGCTCTCCACTCTCTCCACCTTCCGCTCCAGTTCCTTCGCTTTCCACTTCGTTATCCGTAGTTTGTTCGCCATTTGTCTCCTCCCCCGCTACATTTGTGACCAAGTGACCAACTAGTTGATCTCCACCTTCTATCGGAGGAAGACCAAGGAGTGAGTGTCGCACCTCGTTAGGGGTCGCGACACCGCCGACCACTAATGACACGGCATTTTTGGTCGCACTCTCTTGTTCCTTTATTGCTATTTCCTTACTGATAGTTGATGGATCGTCATATAGTATTATGGTTCGTCCTGTTGGATCAAATATCGGAACCAACTTATCATTCAGAGTTGCTTCCAAACGTCGTAGCCTCGGAACGATAGCTTGCATTGCATGTTGATTCACGGCGGTTTCTAAGTTTGATCGACTGATCTGTGCATTGTCGATCAGTGGAGTAGGAACCTGATACGCATTTGCAAGCAAGATTTTTAATGTCTCATAGAGCTTCAAGCTCTCCATGTCTTTCGGAGTGAAGTTCAGCGGAGTAACACTCACGTCACTTCCGATGAAGGCTCCCCGACCATTACCGCCGTATCTAAATTTGCTGTTGAACGACGATTCGAATCTTTCAATGTCTAGGGGACTTGGAGCGGTGCCGTCCTTCCAGGCCACTACAAAATCTGGTCTACCTTGATTCCGCGACAGTGCCGACTCAAGTGCCAAAAGCTGGTTACTGATATTGTTGTGTTCCCAACATGCCCTCAAAGGCGATACTCCACTTGGCCCATACGGGTCCATTGGATTGACCATTTTGATGGGCCAGATTTGGTCTGGTGCGTACTGTTTGTAATCTATTTCGTAATATTGGATCTGGCCTAGCTCGTCATTGCGGTAGGGTCGCACCATTTGCGACGGGACGAACATCAATTCTTGAACAGTTCCAAGTGCATTGTAGGTAGGCAACCAATAACTGAGTCCTTGTAATTCCTGCCCTAGTTGTGTGCTTTCAAAAAACTCGGCCCCTGTTTGGTATTCGTTGGGCCGTTTTAGAATCTTGTTCAGTGGGTGGCTTGGGTCGGTTACTTCGACAAGTTCTTCGCCCTCACCCATTTGCATTCGGTTCGTCGGGTAGTCGCTTGCTGACTTACCACTCCACCTTGTCTTGAATCCGTGTGAATCTGAGTCCTGCTTGATATAGACTCTGGGCTTCACCCGCATGACCGCTTGTGCGTTCAAATTCGCAAGCGTGTAGATCTGGCCTTCAAATTCCTTCAACAGATCGTTCTGACCTGGGGCTCTAACCGTATCCCAAGCGTCCACGTACCCAAATCCAGGAGAAGGACTTGCATAATTGTAGGTGGGTTTATAAGCTCCTTCCTTTTGGCCGAACCACCGCCTTAAAAAATCAAACATTTACCCTCCTATAGGATACGTCTAAAGGAATTATTCCACAGCCACTTCTTCTGCTCTCGATCAAGTTCCTCTTCGTCGGGCAAGACCTGTGGCTTGGGTTCCGCCTTTACTTCAACCTTTTCGTCCTTGGATTTTTCACCAAAGAGATCTAATACTGAGAAATCACCGTCATTCTGCATACTTGTATTTAGCTCCTTACGATTTATTTATGCCGAACAGTCCACTCACCATGTAGCGGAGTGCGTCTATAGCATGGTCAGCACCGATTGGCTTGCCTTTCTCTCCATAGTGATAACCACTAGCTTCTGTTATCAGAGCCTTCACTGGGCCTTTCACTACTTTGAGTCTTCCTGTCCTAATTCTTGCGTTGAGTAGGTTCAAACCATGCTCAACAGAACCCGCAAACTTGGGAGCTTTCCGAATTGAAAGGCTATGAGTCTCGTCTTCGTCGTCCACCGGAGCATTCTTGATCGCTTGGATCAGTCCTGGGTTGTGGTCAGCGAAGTAGACGGGCATTCGCCCTGTTCTCTCATATAGATTGCTCTGAAATTCCTTGAGCGTCTTGCCAACAAGCCCAATGTCTTGATGCTTCTTGTAAAATTCAAAGAAGACCCACAACACGTCGTCCGCGTCCAACGTGCCGATCACGATAGAAGTGAAGTCATTACCGCCGTGGCTCCAGTCAATGCCACCCCATAAACTTCCCTGCGGTAGCTTGTCGATACCTTCAACAATGCAACTGGTGAAATTCTCCAGGACTAGCCCCTCTGGTTCGGCCCAGACACCGAGGTAGTCTATGTTGAATCGGTACTCAGGCAAGAGTTTTCGCTGACGCTCAAACTCTTGCTTATCGAAACCGGGATTTTCAATGCTGGGACACCTGACCAAGAAGTAGTCTTCGTCTGTCTCGGCCTTTGCAAGAACGTCTTTCACCCAAGGGAAGTTGCTGTAGAGCGTAGAAGTCACCAAAAGTTGGCTGTGTGGCTTGGTTAATCTAGATCGAACGATTTCGAAAGTCCGCAGCGGGACGTTGAAGCCTTCGTCCAGGAGGGCAAAATCGACATGGATTCCCTCGACCGACGTAGGTTTCTCCAGCGATCTTAGATAGATCACGCCTCCAGTGGGCAAATGGTACTCTTGTTTTTGTGCCTTGTAGATTCCTTGGAGGCTGGTGCCTTGCACAAAGTCCAACCAGTTTTTAAGAGAAGCCTGTTGCAGCGTCTTGTAAGTCGGGGCGGACATGAGGAACGTCCCTTTAGGACGTTCCGAGATAGCTTTTGCTAGACAGAGGGCACTACATGCTGTCTTGCCAGCCCCCTTGCCGCCGAGAAAGATTCGGTAGCGAGCGTCAGACTGTAGAATCTCCGCTTGCTTAGGGTGTGGCTTGTAGTATTTTCGTGTGAGCCCGTCTTCGCTATAGCTCTCGCCCCATTTCCTCATTTGGCCTCATATCGATATAGATTTGTGCTGGTGTTTGCTGCACGGGGGCCTGAATTGCATTGTCTTTGGGGACAAAGGGCATGAGGTAGGTCTTAAAAAATTTCAAAGCCGAATCGTCACATGCCTCCTTCAACTCTTCTTCCAACTTCTTGAACCCGTGCTTGAGAAACAGGTCGAACATTTTATCCCTGACCTTCCTACGGATAGATCTCTCCGTGGGAGCCTTCTCCTTCTTGGGCGTTAGTTCCCTGACAGGGGCCGTCAGAGCCTTCTCCAACGGCCAATCGTTCTCCAATCGCCATTTCAGCGTTGGGTATTTGATGTTGTGTTCCTCTGCCAACCGTTTTATTTCGTCGTTGTTCATATAACTATCTAAGTAAGAGAGAGCCAAATCGCCGTAGGCGATTTGGCTCCACCACACTAAATAATGGTAGAAATTTTAAGAGGTTCCTATGGCTTTAGTTGTCACAAATGTTGCGGGTGTTACCCTACTGGAAGGTCTTGTCGGTGCTGGAGATCTTACTTCAATCCAAGATTATAAATTGATCCTTTACAAGAATGACGTGACGCTCTCGGTCACGACCGTCCTTGCAGACCTGACGGAAGTTGATGAGACAGGCTATTCGCGAAAGACGCTGACGGGGGCCAACTGGTCTACTTCGACCGTTTCCGGTGTCACGTTCACGGAGTATCCGCAAAGAGATTTTTCGATCCAAGAGGCCGTGACGGTTTATGGCTACGCAGTTATCGACAACGCGGCGACTCAACTCATGTGGGTTGAGTCGTTTGAAACCGCCGCAACCATTGGAGCAAGTGGTGGGCATATTTATCTAAGTCCAAAGGTCACGTTGAACTCTACACCAGTTGGCCCGACAGGAGCCACTGGGCCAACGGGTTCTACAGGAGAGACAGGTCAAACCGGCCCGACAGGAGCCACGGGGCCAACAGGTGCTACCGGCCCTCCTGGAAGTACAGCTTCAACAGGGCCAACAGGAGCCACGGGAGCAACAGGTGCCACTGGCGAAACTGGTCAGACAGGGCCAACCGGCCCAACTGGAGCCACCGGACAGACAGGCCAAACAGGGCCAACGGGTGCCACTGGCGAAACTGGTCAGACAGGGCCAACGGGTGCCACGGGAGCAACTGGTGATACAGGAGCAACGGGTGCTACAGGGGCACTATGGACTGGCAATACATACTACCTACACAAAACCGATAGCGACATTGTTGGTTCTGATCCCTTTCCAATGCCCGACTATCGAGATATGGAACAATATTTCCCCGAGGATAGCCTTCTTCTGATCGACCGCAACGTAAACGTGAGTGACGGAGATTGGGCAGTTGGTGGCTGGGTTAGCTTGCCGGGGAATCCCAATCTGACGACCCTTCAAGCGGGAAGCTATACGTTCAAGATCTGGGGTAAAGTTGATGACACCTCTGCTACCACTCAATATAAGGCCAAGCTATACAAAGTGGATACCAGCGACGTTGAAACTCTCCTCTGGACTTCTGCGGCTTCGCCTGACATTAACGACACTTCCTATGCTGAACAAACATGGACTTACACTCATACGTCAAACGAAACCTTAGCTGCTGACGATAGGCTCATTTTCAAGCTCTATTGTCTGACCGATAGCGTCACCGACATAAATGTTCAGACCATTTTGAATCACTCAAGCTATCCTTCGGCAATCATAACTCCAGTTCTCAATGGGCCACAAGGAGCCACTGGGCCAACTGGAGCCACAGGTCAAACCGGCCAAACAGGGCCAACCGGCCCAACTGGAGCCACGGGGCAGACAGGCCAAACAGGGCCAACAGGAGCAACGGGAGCAACCGGAGCCACAGGTGCAACTGGCCCACAAGGGGCACAAGCAGGACAACTTTACTACTTCTCGTCAGACGCTTCTGACATTGGCGGCGGGTATGAAAGTCTATTGAGAGTCCCGTCATTCAATGCGGAAGACGACGAAAGCATAATAATCAACTCCGGTGACGGTGAAACCATAATTGATCCTTACGCTACAATTGCCCTCGATCCAGGGATCGAGAAAATTCCTGCGGGTAATTGGAATTTCCACATGTATCATTACGTTGATTCGGTGGTGGGAGTATCGACCTTCGTCTATCGTGTTTTCAAACGAGAAACAGATACGACAGAAACAGAATTGTTCAACGTAACCTCCGACGAAGTGAATGACACTAGTGTTGCTGAAATTGAAACAGCATATATGCAAGTTTCGGACATTGCATTAGATGCAACAGATAGAATTGTTGTCAAAGTCTACGGCCAAACTACGTCTGGAAGTGACAGAACTCTTCACTTCGTTTACGAAGGCTCTGAACATGCTTCGCACATTGAAACTCCTATCAACATTCAAGGTGTCATTGGCCCTCAAGGCCCAACGGGAGCTACTGGGCCAACAGGCCCAACAGGAGCTACAGGCCAAACGGGGCAGACAGGCCCAACTGGAGCAACTGGTTCTACTGGAGCTACGGGACCAACTGGTTCTACCGGAGCTACAGGTTCAACCGGGGCAACGGGAGCCACTGGAGCCACTGGTGCAACGGGGCCAACTGGGACGGGAGCAACAGGCCCAACGGGGCCAGCAGGAAGTGGTTACTGGGATCGTAATGCAACAGGCCCTTACCTTGAAACTTCTACTGCTGGTGACGACGTTAAGTTAAATAGTGATAGTCAAAAGCTCTACTTTGGAGCCGGTGACGACGGTTACATTCACTTCGATGGTAGTGATCTACAAATTATAAGTGCTGGATTCATTGATGCTGTAGACAAACTTGCAATCTTCGACAAGCTCTACTACGGTCATAGTCTCTACCTCCACTCTCCAGGTAGTGGAAACACATTCCTGGGCATATCGTCTGGTGGTTCTGGATCTACGACTCCTGGAGCGTCAAATACGTGCATGGGCTGGGAATGCGGTAGAGTTCTTGCCGCTGGAGCTACTTACAATGCTCTCTATGGTGCCGAAGCTGGTGATAAATTGACCACAGGTGACGCGAATACCATGATCGGTCGTAGAGCAGGACTTGATTGCACAACTTGCTCACAAAACACGTACATTGGTTCACTCACTGGAGCAACCAGTTCTGCCAACAATAATGTGTGTGTGGGGTATCAGGCAGGATACTTGTGTGGAGCGGCAACAAACGCTGTTATGATTGGTTATCAATGTGGATACCAATACATAGGTGGCGGTAGTGTGTATATCGG
>Ga0180436_10002770_pt1 | contig 16399 bp, 11 predicted proteins | sample SS_ome_2_FD_132434 | JGI IMG/M metagenome (GOLD analysis project Ga0180436, IMG submission 132434) | Hypersaline lake sediment archaeal communities from the Salton Sea, California, USA - SS_3_S_2 metaG | ecosystem: Environmental > Aquatic > Non-marine Saline and Alkaline > Hypersaline >...
CTGGAGGAGGGCATGAAAGAAAAATCCCGCGAGTTCTTGGAAAAAGGCGCGCGGATCTATCCCGAGGTTTGAGGCTCCGACACCGCGCGATCGCCGTTAGCTCATCCATCCTGGACTGCTTGAGGCGAATCGACCTGCGCGCGTCGGTCAGAATCCGCATCAGTGGCCGTCGGCGCTTGCTCTAGGGCTTGCAGTGCCGCCGCGAAGTCAAAGGCCTCGACGGCACGGGCGATCTGCGCGTACCGCGGTCCTAGAGCAGCGCGTAGCAGGGCCTGCTGCTGTTCGAGTATCCGCATGCTGCGGAAGTCATCCTTGGCCAGTAAGGCTGCGAGTTCATCACGGGCGCGCTGTGCGGAAGCGGGATCGATGCTGTTGGACTCAGCCTGTTGCTGTGGCGCTGGGAGTTGGGTATCGATGGCGCTGATGAGTGTGCTCAGACGCTGCTCGGTCTCGCGGTGGATCGACTCCACCCCATCGGTATCGCGCTGCGCGAGGCGCTGCTCTAACTGCCTGGCGACGGCACTCAGTGGGCCAGCGCCGATCTGGGCGGCGACGGACTTGAGGCTGTGCGCAAGGCGCTGGGCGCTCTCCCAGTCGCCTTGGTCTAAGGCGTTTTGCATTTGCATGCTGAAATCGCGCTGATCCTGACTGAAGCGGGACAGCAGGGAGCAATAGAAGGGCAGGCGTTGCTGCGCGAGCCGCAAGCCAACGCGGGTGTCGAGTCCGTCGATCTCGGCGAGAGCGGCGACCCTGTTGGCCGCGGTGCCGTTGCTCTTTTCTGCTCGGATCTGCTGAAGCGCGGTTGCCGTAGCTGACACCCTGGCCACCGCTGATGAGATCGTTGGCGCTACCGTTGGAGCCACCATTGGCGTAAACGCCGCGTTGGGTTGATGCGCTGGTCCAGCTGCGGGTTCGGCATTGACGCTGTCGCCAATACCAGGATGCGGTTTGATCCAGCGCAGCAGCATCGCCCACAGGCCGTCGGGGTCGATCGGCTTGGCGAGATGGTCATTCATGCCGGCGGCGAGACAGCGCTCGCGGTCAGCGCTCATCGCATTCGCCGTCATCGCGACGATCGGCAGCTCGGCGCGACCGGGGAGGGCGCGGATGGCGCGGGTTGCGCTAATGCCGTCCATCACCGGCATCTGCATATCCATGAAGATCAGATCGTAGTCCGCTGCTTGCACCTGGCTGACCGCGCGCTCGCCGTTCTCGGCCAGATCGACCGCAAATCCAGCGCTGGAGAGCAGCTCCATCGCCACCTCCTGGTTCAGCGCATTGTCTTCGACGACGAGGAGATGCGCCCCGCGAATCCTGGCGAGCTGTGCGCTTGCGGACTCCGCGCTCGCCTGTTCGCTACTCCAGTTACTGCTGTCGTCGTCGCTACTGCTATCGCTGCTGGTTGATAGGTCGCCGTCAAGCACCTGAAGGCTGATGTTGTATAGCAGCGAGGCACAGACTGGCTTCATCAATACCTGGTCAATTCCGGTCTCCTGGGCCTGCTCGAGCAGCTCTTCGCGACCGTAGGCGGTGACCATGATGAAGCTTGGCGGCGGGGCCAGCTCTAGCGCCTGGATCGCGCGCGCGGTCTGCAGTCCGTCCATGTCCGGCATGTGCCAGTCGAGATAGATCACTCGGTAAGGCCGTCCTTCGCGTGCCGCGCGCTCGACCGCCGCGATAGCCGCCGCTCCGCTCTCCGCCTCCTCGACCTCGAAGGTCATGCCGGTCAGCAGGTCGCGCATCACGGCGCGCGCGTAGTCATGGTCGTCAACCACGAGCACCGGGCAGTGGCGTAGATCAGGCGCTGGCAGCCGCCGCGCTGCTTGCCGCTGGCCGAGGCCGAGGCGCGCGGTGAACCAGAAGGTACTGCCCTGATCCGGGGCGCTGTCGACGCCGATTTCGCCGCCCATCATCTCCACTAGGTGCTTGGAGATCGCGAGCCCGAGCCCGGTGCCGCCGTATTTGCGCGTGGTTGAGCTGTCCGCCTGCTGGAAGCTCTGAAACAGCCGTGCCTGCTGCGCTTCGCTGAGTCCGATGCCGGTGTCGCGGACCTGGAACCGCAGCAGCACGCTGTCCTTGCTACGCTCGACCAGACGCACGATGATGTCGATCTCGCCCTGCTCGGTAAACTTGACCGCATTGCCACCCAGGTTGAGCAGAATTTGACCGAGCCGCAGCGCATCACCAACCAATTGGCGCGGCACCTCAGAACCGATGTCGATCACCAGCTCCAGGCCCTTGGCGGCGACGCGCTCGATGAGCTGGTTGGCGATGGTGTCGAATAGCTGCTCGAGATCTAGCGCTTGCCGCTCGAAGTGCAGTTTGCCGGCCTCGATCTTGGAAAAATCGAGGATGTCGTTGAGGATGCCGAGCAGCAGTTGGCTGGAGCCGAGTATCTTGCGCAGGTAGCTGCGCTGCACGGGCGTGAGTTCCGTTTTCAGCGCTAGATGCGAGAGGCCGATGATGGCGTTCATCGGCGTGCGGATCTCGTGGCTCATATTGGCCAGAAAGGCACTCTTGGTCTGGCTCGCGGCTTCGGCCTGCTCCTTGGCCTGCTGCAGCTCGGCATTGGAGGCATTGAGCGCGGCGGTGCGCTCGGCGACTAATTGCTCGAGATGCTGTCGGTAGTTGGCCAGCTCTTGCTCAACGCGGCGCTTCTCGGTGATGTCGCGCCAGGCGCCGTGCAGCAGCTGCTTGCCGGGCTGGTGGATCGGCGTCAACAGCACCTCGGTGAACAACGGCTCGCCATCGAGGCGGATGTGCTCCCACTCAAAGACGATACCGCCTTGCTCAAAGGCGGCCTGAAGCAGCCGCTCGGCCTTGCGCGCCGAGGGCTCGCCATCGGGCTGATACTCGGGAGAGAGGTCGATCGGACTGCGGCCTTCGATCTGTTCTGGACCCGCGGCGCGCATCATCTCAACCGCGGCCTGATTCGGCTGGGAGAAGTGCCCTTCTTCGATCAGTACCACCGCCTCTTTGGTGTCCTCGAACAGGCGCCGGAAGCGCTCCTCGCTGGCGAGCAGGCGGGCCTGCGCCTGGCGCCGCTCGGTGACGCTGGCGAGACGCGCGGCAATGGTATCGAGCAGTTGCTGCTCTTCGTTGAGGAAGGCCCCTTCATCGCTTGCCGGTCGCGGCTCGAGATAGACGATCTCGATCTCGCCGAGGTGCTGCTCGCGGAGCCGGATTGGGGCTAGAAGACGCTCGGGCGCGGATGCCTGATAGCTCTGGGTGGCGAACTGCTCGCCGTCGAGCCTGATGGCGGCAGCCGCGACCTCTGGATGCAGCACAGCTGGCGGCAGCAGCTCGACGACGGCTTGTAGCATCTGATCTTGCGGGGTATCGAGCGCTTCGGTGGCGCGCAGCACCGCCTGCAGGCAGGATTGCTCTTTCAGCCGTTCGCGCAGGGCGATCTCGTTGTTGCGCAGGTCGGTGAGGTCGCGGGCGACACCGAGCAGGCCGATCAGCCTGCCCTCGGCATCGCGCACCGGGCTGCGCGTCGTGAGATAGAGTCGGTCAGCGGCCCCACCTGGCTGCGGCAGCCATTCTTCGGTCGTTTGTGGCTGGCCCTGATCGATAGCCGATTGGTCGCGCTGTTGTCGCTGGCTGGCTAGGCTTGGGGCGAAGACATCCGCATCGGACTTGCCAATGAGGCCGGCTTCGCGCGTGCCGAGCAGGGTCTCGACGTTGGGATTACAGAAGCAAAACCGACCCTCGGGGTCTTTCAGCCAAACCAGGTCTGGGAGTGTATGCAGCAGCACCCGTAGCTGGCTGCGCTCGCGCTCCAAGGTCTGAGTTTGCTGGGCGCTGTCGCGCCGCGCCCGGCGCAGCCAGACGGTATAGAGCAGCAGGAGGCCAAGTAGGCTGAGCAGCAGCAGGACCGTGCCGATGCCGATCATGATCTCGGTACGATAGCGGTGCCAGGGTTGGGACCAGCTGATCTCCGCGCTGTGCTCGAATGGTGGCAGGCGCAGTGCTTGCTCACGGCCGCTAGCGCCTCAGGTGGTCCTGGACGACCGAACAGATAGCCTTGAAAGGCATTGCAGCCATTGTGCGTGAGAAAGCGACGTTGGGCTGAGGTCTCGACACCCTCGGCAATGACTGAGAGTCCAAGCTGCGGCGCCAGGGCGAGGATGGCGCGCACGATCGCTGCCGCATTGGTGTCGTTGGTGACATCATCAACGAAGGAGCGATCGATCTTCAGCGCATCGAGGGGCAGTCGCTTGAGATAGGCGAGTGACGAGTAGCCGGTGCCGAAATCATCGAGCGCAAACCGCAGGCCGAGGTCGCGTAGCGCGGTCATCTTGGTGATCGTATCCTCGACATCCTCGAGCAGCAGACTCTCGGTGAGTTCAAGCTCGAGCAGGCTCGGGTCGATCTTGTGCGAGAGCACGGCATGACGCACCATGGCGAAAAAGTTGGGATCGCGAAACTGACGCGCGCTGATGTTGACGGCGAGCGATCGTCGCGCGCTGCTCGGCGCTTGCGCCCAGTTGGCCAACTGCGAGCAGGCTGCATGCAGGACCCATTCACCCAGCGGCAGGATCAGCCCCGACTCTTCGGCCAGATGGATGAAGATACCCGGTCCCAAGAGTCCGCGCGCCGGATGCGCCCAGCGCAGGAGGGCCTCGGCCCCGATCAAGCTGCCAGCACTATCGACTTGCGCCTGGTAATGCAGCAGGAACTGCTTGCTCAGCAGGCCTTCGCGCAGTTGTGCCTCAAGCTTGGTCCGTTGCTCCAGTGCGATCTGGGTCCGTGGATCGAAGAAGCGGAAGGTGTTACGGCCAGCGTCCTTGGCCTGGTACATCGCTAGATCCGCCCGCTTGAGCAGGTCGTCGACGCTAGAATCCGCGTCATCGATCAGGGTTGCGCCAATGCTGGGGGTCAGATGATAAGGCTTGCCCCCAAGCGTATAAGACTCGCCGAGTGCCTGCTGCACCTTTTCGACGACCGCGCGGGTCTGCAGCACGGCCTGCTCGATCTCATCGCTCAGGCCTTCCACAACCACGACGAATTCGTCACCGCCGAGGCGGGCGACCGTATCGCGAGCGCGTACGCTACCGACGAGCCGTTCGGCGACCTGCCGCAATAGGTGGTCGCCCATATCATGGCCGAGGCTGTCGTTGAGGTCTTTGAAGTGGTCAAGGTCGATGAATAGCAGGGCACCAAGATCACCAGTGCGGCAGATCGTTGCCAAGGCGTGGCCGAGTCGGTCGAGCAACAGACGCCGATTGGGCAGGTGGGTCAGGACGTCGAAGAAGGCGAGTTGTTTGATCTGATTCTCAGCCACCTTGCGAGCAGAAATATCCTGATTCAGGAGGACTGCCCCGAGGATGCTGCCGTCGCTGTCCTGGATCGGGACGGCCGAGGTGAGGATGGTCTTTGTTTTGCCGTCGACAGGCTCGATGCTGACCTCTTTGTTGAGGGTCGTCTCGCCGTTGTGGATGGCGCGAAAGGCTGGGCAATCCTGGGGCCCGATGCGATGTCCATTTTTGCTTGAGCAGACCGGACAGTTGAGGAAATGCTTGGGGCCGATCCGCTCAGTTCCACTCCAAATCTGCTGTGCCGCCGAATTGCCATAGGTGATCTTTCCTCTCCGGTCTAGGAACCAGACGCCAACTGGTAGATGCTCGACAATGGTCTTGAGTCGTGCCTCGCTTTGGCGCACCGCATCTCGAGCGCGCTGTTGCTCGGTCAGATCGGTGACGATCACGGAAAAGGCCCCTTGCTTGTGCGCGATCGGCAGCTCGGTGAGCGAGACATGGCAGGCAATGAGGCTGCTGCCCTGACCCCTGAGCCGCAGCTCCAGGCGTTGTTGGGGACGTGGAGATGGGTTGTGCAGCCAGGTCAGATAGGCGGGGCGGTCGGTCTCGCAAATTAGCTCGGCTAGCGTCGTGTCGATGAGATCCTCGGGTGCACGCTCAAGCATTGCCGCCATGCGCGGGTTGGCAAAATAGATGTGACCGGTCGCGGTCAGGGTCATCGCCCCTTCACCCATCTCCTCGATCATCAGGCGATAGTCGTGCTCGGCGCCTTGCAGTTCGAGCACGCGGCCGCCTTGATGATCGGCGACGAGCAGCGCGTCGATCTCTCCGGCACGGATGGCATGGAGCACCGCCTCAGCTTCGGCCAGGCGCTGCTGCAGGGATTGGACTTGAGCCTCAGCACGGGTCTTCGGCGCGGGAGATGGATCGCTGGTCATAATCGTCGGTGCACGCTTAGCCATAGGTGCGCTCTGTTTGCCCGGCGGATGGCGGCTGAGAGCGGCTAGGCACCCATGGACCAGCTCGTCTGGCGCAGGTCAAGGCCGACGATGGCGCGTTCGGTGTCGGAGAGGTCACCGATGATCTTCCGCATGGGTAGAGGCAGGCGCCGGACAACGGTGGGGATGGCGAGGATCTGATCTCCTTGAGCCAATTGCGGCTTCTCGAGCAGGTCAATGACCTCGATTTGATAGCGCCCGCTTAGGTGCTCCTCGCACATGGCCTTGAGGTTGGCGAAGGCGGCTAGCGACTTGGGTGTTTGACCGGCGACATAGAGCCGCAGGGTCCAGGGTTCGCCCGCGTTGCTGGTTTCAGGCTGTTTTTCAGTGGTGCTGCCTGGCATTCGGATGGATTGGATATCAGGGGGCGCGAGAGGTTGGTTCGGGGTGGCGCAAACCGGCTGCTTGGCCTCATCGTTGGCCGTGCTCATGGTTGATTCCCTGCCTTTGCTATTCTAGTCGATGAATCGGCACGGCGTACCGAGGCCATCGAGGCGCGATCTTGTAAAGACTGCGTTTGCCGTCGCAACTCACGGTTGATGAGCGCTAAGGTATCGGATTCTTGAGCCTCAAACTCCTGCCGCAGTGCGGCGATCTGTGCCTCTAGTATCCTGCGGCGGCGCTCGAGATTCTGCTTGCGACGCGCAATCTCCTGCTCACGCTCGAGCCGCTCGCTCTCCTCCGTGGCCTCCTGCGTGAGCCGCGCGCTGCCGGTCAACACCCCACCTGGTCCAACGTAGACGTCGAGGAGTTCAATCCCCTGGTTAGTGATCAGGAATTCACGGGTCTGATTGGAGTGCGCCATGCCGCGTGACTTGAGGATGCTGAGGGCGCGGTTACGCTCGCCGCCCGCATTCAGCGCCATCAGGAGCAGCCAGGTATCGATTAGCGAAGAGATCGCCGAATCAGTCCGTTCTAACGACTCGCCGCCGAGCGTCAGGCTGGTAAACAGGGCCGTGATCTGACGAGCCTTGAGGAAATCGATGAGTCGCGTCAGCATGCCCTTGACTTCGAGTTCATTATTGCCGGCGATGAAGCTATTGAGCGGGTCGAGTATCACCGCCGCGGGGGTGAATCGCTCGACTGCCTGGTGGATCAGTGCCAGATGGCTCTCAAGGCCGGTGAAGCTTGGGCGGGCGGCATGAAACCGGAGCAGACCCTGCTCGGTCCAGTGCGCTAGATTGAGGCCAATCGCGCTGAGATTGCGCTGAATCTGTGCTGGCGATTCCTCAAAGGCGAAATAGAGTACGCGCTCGCCGCGGCCACAGGTGGCGGCGGCGAAATGACCCGCTAGGCTCGATTTGCCGGTGCCGGCAGTGCCCGAGACGAGGACACTGCTGCCGCGAAAGAAGCCGTTGTCACCGAGCATGGTGTCGAGCCGAGCGATGCCACTCGAGATGCGCTCGGTGGAGACCGGGTGGTTCAAGCCAAGCGAGGTGATCGGGGTCACCGAGATGCCATCGCTATTGATCAGGAAAGGATAGTCGTTGGTGCCATGGCTGGAGCCGCGGTACTTGAGCACGCGCAGTCGGCGGGTCCAGATCTGATCGCGCTCCTGATGATCGAGCGTGATCACGCAATCGGAGACATATTCCTCGAGTCCATGGCGGGTGAGTTGGCCATGGCCACGCTCGCCGGTCACAATGGCCGTCACGCCCTTGTCCTTGAGCCAGCGGAACAGACGTCGCAGCTCCGCTCGCAAAATCGTTGGGTTTGGTAGGCCGGCAAAGATGGTCTCGATGGTGTCGAGCACCACGCGCTTGGCGCCGATCGCATCGATGGCGCAGCCGAGACGGATGAACAGGCCGCTGAGGTCAAAGTCACCACTCACCTCGAGTTCGCCGGGCTCAACGTCAATGAAGTCGACCGCCAATTGACCACGCGCGGTCAGGTCATCGAGATCGAAGCCGAGGGAGGCGACATTCTGGGTCAGTTCCGCGGCTGTTTCCTCGAAGGCAATAAACACCCCCGGTTCGCCGTAATTGATCGCGCCTCTGACCAAGAATTCCATCGCGAATAAGGTCTTGCCACAGCCGGCGCCACCACGGATCAGGGTTGGCCGACCGCGCGGTAAGCCACCACCGGTGATATCGTCAAGCCCATTGATACCGGTTGGGGCCTTGGGCAAGCTATTGCTAGGGTTGGTCACGCCGTTCCTCAAGCCAATCAGGTTTCATCAATACTGTGCGCTGTTCATTTAGGCTGTTCTCCCAGTGTGGCCCGACTGGGCATCCTTACAGGGTCTGACCGCTGCATGCCAAGCTTGAGCGGGGTAGATGCTAATGGCTCCACCGCTTGAGCAGGTTGTCAGCGGTCAGTGGTTTGGAAAAATAGTAGCCCTGACCAAGATCGACCTGCTCGCGGGTCAGAAAGGCCTGTTGCGCGGCACTCTCGACGCCCTCGGCGACAGTTTCCAGGCCTAATGTACGCGACATTGCGATGATGGTGCGCACAATCGCCTCGTCGTTGTCGTCAGCGCCAATATCGCGCACGAAACTTTGGTCGATCTTCAACTGGTCCAGTGGCAAGAGCCGCAGCATGGTCAGGCTTGAATAGCCGGTGCCGAAGTCGTCGATGCTGATCCTAGCGCCCAGGGATTTCAATTCCGAGAGCAGATTGCGTGCCGCATCCGGGTTGCGCATCAGCATGGATTCGGTCACCTCCAACTCGAGCCGATCGGGCTCAATCCCGAACGCCCGCAGGGTTGCGGCGACGGTTGCAGGCAGGCTGATCTCGTCTAACTGCTGCGCGGATAGGTTGACCGCCATCCGTGGCACCCTGAGTCCGGCTCGATCCCAGACCGCTAACTGTTTGCAAGCCGCCCCGAGTACCCAGTCGCCGATCTCACCGATGACACCGATCTCTTCGGCGAGCGGAATAAATTGCCCCGGTGGCACCAGACCGAGGTCTGGGTGCTGCCAACGCACCAGCGCCTCGACCCCAACCAGGGCCGTATCGCTGAGTCGTACCTGCGGCTGGTACATCAGGCGCAACTCGTCGCGCCTGACGGCGCCGCGCAATGCATGCTCGGTAATCAGTCGTTCCAAGGCGCCCTCGGTGAGCGAGCGGTCGAAGAATTGAAAGCTGTTGCGGGATGTGCGCTTAGCGGCGCCAAGCGCTTGACTGGCATGGCGCGCAAGGCCGTCGGCATCGGCGCCGTCGTCTGGATAGAGACTGATGCCAATGCTGGCGGTAATCACCAACTCACGGTCATCGATCCTGAGCGGCTTGGCGATGCGCGTCAGTAGCTCGCGGGCGAGGGCCGCGACCCGAGGCGCCTCAGCGCGCTCTTCGAGCAGGAGTGCGAATTCATCGCCGCCGAGTCGGGCTAGGGTATCGCTTGGTAAGAGTTGCGCTTGGATACGCTGCGCCATCTCCATCAGGAGCCGATCGCCATCCTGATGGCCTAGGGTGTCGTTGACTTGCTTGAAACGGTCCAGGTCAAGATTGAGCAACGCCAGACGGCCATTGCGTGCCACGCGCGTGATGGCGTGCCCGATGCGTTCGTTAAAGAGGGCGCGATTGGCCAGTCCGGTGAGTGCATCATGATGTGACAGATAATCAATCTTCTTTTGTGCCTGCTTGGATTCACTCAGGTCGGTAAACAGGCCGACATAGTGGCCGACATGGCCGCTGCTGTCGTGAACGGCGCTGATCGAGAGCCATTGCGGGTAGATCTCGCCGTTCTTGCGCCGATTCCAGATCTCGCCGCGCCAACTGCCCCGCTCGGCGATGTGCGCCCAGATGGCCCGGTAGAAGGCGCGATCATGGCGTCCGGACTTCAACAGGCGTGGATTCTGTCCGAGCACTTCGTGCGCCTGATAGCCAGTGATCCGGGCAAAGGCGGCATTGACCCGGACCAGGGCGCCATCGGCCGCGGTGATCGCGACGCCTTGAGGGGTTTCGGCCAACACCTGATCCGCGAGCGTGAGTTGGGCGAGCGAGCGCAGCTGTTGGGCGAGACGCCAGGCCTCGTTGGCCAGCAACTGAGCGGATTCGATGTCGGTGGTGTCGTATTGTCCGGTCTTATTGCCAACGCCAAATAACAGGGTGACGCGACTGCCATCGATGACCGGTACCACGAGCGTACGGGTGACTCGGATATGGCCGACGGGGAGGCCTGTTGCCTTGGGATGCGCGGGGTAGTCACTGATGATAATCGGCTTGCGTTGGCGTAAGGCATCGGCCCAGAGCCCGGCCTGCTGCAGTGGGTAGTGCATGTTGTGGTTGACCTGGCAACCGGCATCGAGGGTGCGGGAGGACCAGGCGGCGAATTCGACGGAGGTTTGATCCTCGTTGACAAAGTGCGCGAAGCCAATCTTGCTGTCGGTCAGGTCTTCAGCGAGCGCAAGCGCCTGCTGCAGTAAGGCGCGTTCCTCCAGATTTTCGGCGATGCGCGGCAGCTTGAGCAGGGCATCATCGCGACGGGTCTTGAGGGCGAGCATCAAGCGGTTTTGCTTCTGCTCGGTGATGTCTTGCGCGGTGCCGATCGCGCGTAGCGGCGTGCCATCGTCGGCATATTGGGTTTCGGCGTACTCCTGCACCCATTTGATGCTGCCATCCGCCAGTTGCAGACGATGTGCAATGGCATACTGCCCATGCTCGGCAATCGATGACCGAAAGGCGTGATCAACCCGATCGCGATCCTCGGGATGGACCAGGTTGAGGAAGCTGCCGTAGGTGGGCTCGAGCGTGCCGGGCTCGATAGCAAGTAGCCGGTAGATTTGATCGGACCAGAACAACCGCTCAGTCTGGAGGTCAAGCTCCCAGCTACCCAGGCCGCCTAGGCGCTCGGCCTCGCGCAGCCGATGTTCGTTGGCTCTGAGCGCTTGAATCGCCTGTTGTTGCTCGGTCACATCATGGGCGATGGCATAGATCAGATTGGCACCTGGTTCGGCGATGGCGGACCAGGCGAGACTCAGCCAGCGGCCATCAGGGCAGCGATAGCGATTGATGAAGGCCGATGTGATGTTGCCCTCGCCAAGCTTAACGGCCTCCGCTTGGGTCTTGGCGAGATCATCGGGGTGGACCAGCTCGAAGAATGAACGCCCGATCAGCTCATCCGGCTTCCAGCCGAGGTGCGCCTGCCAGGCTGGATTGCAGCGGCGGATGCGCCCGTCTAGCTCCGCGATCAGCAATAGCTGCAAAGACAGCGAAAAGAAACGATCAACCTCATGGCGACCGTCCACTAGGGACGGTGCCTGTTGGCCGGGATCGATTGGCGCTCGTTCGCCGACGAGGTCGGCTGGCCGCTTAGTCATGGGTCTATTTCGCCCTTTTGGTTCAACTCAGGTTGGGCGCTGGGCAAATCGCATCCGGTTTGCGCTGAGCGGGATGGTCGTCTAAGGTGGTTATGGCTGTAACGGACACCCCTGTTCTGATGTGAGCCTCTCCACGCATCTCAGTTGAAATCCTCGATAAATAGTATGGCTAATTCCCCGATGACCGAAGCAAAGAGCGGCGATACCGTCAAGGTCCATTATACCGGTACCCTCGCCGATGGCACTCAATTCGATTCCTCGCGCGGCCAAGAGCCGCTCGAGTTCACCCTGGGGCAAGGACAGATGATCACGGGCTTCGAGGAGGCCGTGGTCGGTATGGTGCTGGGCGAACACAAGACCATTACCATTGCCTCCGCCGACGCTTATGGTGAGCGTAACACAGCCATGGTGCAGCAGGTTCCACGTACCGCGATCCCACCGGAGATCGAGCTGAGCAAAGGCATGCTGCTTCAGTCCCAGGGGCCGGATGGCGAGACGCTCCGATTCACCGTCGCCGATTTTAACGATGAAGAGGTCACGGTCGATGGCAATCATCCGCTAGCCGGCCGTGATCTAACCTTTGAGTTGCAGCTGGTCCAGATCGCCTAGCCCAACTTGCACCCTTGAGTGAGCGCTTAGGCGTCGGCACCAGGTGACGCACCGGCAAGACCCATGGCGGGCGTTGCTTGCGGCTGCGAGCGGCGATCAGACGGCTGCGCGAGCACTTGGCCTCAGAGACGGCTCCGATCAGCGTTGGCGTTGGTCGGGGCCGGCTGCGTCAGCTGAGCAAGACCTCTGGTCAGTCTATCTACCGTTCCTGCCCGGTGCGGGTAACCCGTCTCACAGCTATATCATCGGCCATCTTGGCCAGAGCTTGGATGGCTTTATTGCCACGCAAACGGGTGATTCCCGCTTCGTTACCGGGCCGGACAATATCATCCATCTGCATCGGATGCGTGCGCTTGCCGATGCGGTGTTGGTCGGTGCTGGCACGGTGGCCATCGATGATCCAAAACTGACCACTCGGCTGGTGCCGGGGCCGAGTCCGGTTCGGGTGGTGCTCGATCCCGAGGCGCGGGTGGCGCCAAATCGGCAGCTGTTTACCGATGGCTGTGCGCCAACGCTGCTCTGTCGACGTCCAGGGTCCGCTCAGCGGTTCGATGCCGCTGAGGTGGAACTGATCGAAGTGCCCGCGGCTAGAGGCTCCAGGGTTGGTCTTGACCTGGCGGCAGTGGCCGCTGCCCTGCGCGCGCGCGGACTCAGTCGGTTGTTCGTCGAGGGCGGCGGGGTGACGGTATCGCAGTTTCTGCGGCAGGGGTTGCTCGATCGGCTGCAGATCACGGTTGCGCCACTGATCATTGGCGAGGGCCGGCGTGGTCTGACCTTGCCAGCGACCGAACGGCTTGCGGATGCGTTACGTCCGGCTCATCAACGCTATCCGATGGGCGAGGATGTGCTGTTCGATTGCGATCTGAGGGCCAACCGCCCTGTGCTCGCGTCGCCTTAGCGCATCGACTGGCCATCCTTGGCCAGAGGATCAGCGGTGATGGCTTACTGCTGCGGGCTGGCCGCGTCCTGTTGCTGTTGTTGCATCTGCTGCATCTGCTGCATCTGCTCTTGCATCTGGCGCTGCATCTCCTCGAAGAACAAGGTGGCCTCTTGCTTGGTCGCGAAACCGTCGCCATCGGCGTCCATACGCTTGAACGACTCGACCGTGGGCTGCTCGAATTCGGCGGGGCTGATCTTGCCGTCGCCGTCTTTGTCGAGATTTTTCACAAAGCTCTCGCCGGGATCAGGCATACCACGCTCCTTCATGGCCTCGAGCATCTCGGCGGGAACCTGATTGCTAAAGGCGGTGCTCGCCTCTTCCACGCTGACAAAACCGTCACCGTCCGTGTCGGTTTCGCTGAAGCGTGGTTTTTGCGGTGCTAGTGCCTCCTCGAGGCTGACCTTGCCGTCGCCGTCGGTGTCGAGCTGCTGGATGAAGGCATCCGCCGGCGTTGTCGGGGCGGCTGGGGCCTCCTGGGCGAGGCTGAGACTGGTGGCGAAGGTGCCGGCAATGGCGACGGCGAGCATGGAAGCAACTCTCTGCATGATCTGACTCCGTAAGTGGTAAACGAGCGTGCTGTTCTCGGCCAGCGGTGTCGACGGCATGGGCCCAGGGATAAAGGGTCTGGCAACCGCCACCAGTGCGCCGATTCGGCGACAGAGTAGTAGTCCTGACTCGCGCTGGCAAACGCGGGGTTCAATCAACGGCGGTAAGTACAGTATGCTGCCCCTTTTCGCCCGCGGCTGGCGACCCCGGCCGGCTGGGCCTTGGTGCTAACAACGATGCCTGACCCTGTTTCGACACCGACCCGTAGCAACTTCATCCGCCAGATCATCGAGGATGATTTGGCTCATGGTAAGCATGAGCGCCTGATTACGCGGTTTCCGCCAGAGCCGAACGGTTATCTGCACATCGGCCATGCGAAATCGATCGTGCTCAACTTTGGCCTTGCGGAACAGCTAAATGGGGCCTGCAATCTGCGCTTTGACGATACCAATCCGGGTAAGGAGAGCCCAGAGTTCGTGGCGGCGATCAAGGCCGATGTGCATTGGCTTGGCTTCGACTGGGCTGGACCAGTGCGTTTTGCATCGGATTATTTCGAGCAGCTTTATCGCTTTGCGGTCGAGCTGATCGAGCAGGGCCTAGCCTATGTCTGTGATCTGAGCGCCGAGGAGACGCGCGCCTATCGGGGCACCCTGACCGAGCCAGGTCGTGACAGCCCTTATCGTGCTCGCTCGGTGGCGGAGAACCTGGACCTATTCCAGCGCATGCGCGCGGGGGAGTTCCCCGACGGCACCCGCACGCTGCGCGCGAAGATCGACATGGCGGCTCCCAACATCAACCTGCGCGATCCGGTGCTCTACCGCATTCGTCATGGTGTCATCCATCATCAGACCGGCACCGAGTGGTGTCTCTATCCCACCTACGACTACACGCATCCGATCTCAGACGCCTTGGAAGGGGTCACCCATTCGCTGTGCACGCTAGAGTTCGAGGATCATCGTCCGCTCTACGATTGGTGCCTGGCGCATGTCTCGGTGCCTTGCCGACCGCGTCAGATCGAGTTCAGCCGGCTCAATCTCGAATACACGGTGATGAGCAAACGGTTGCTCACGCAGCTGGTCTCGGAACAGATCGTCGATGGCTGGGATGATCCGCGCATGCCGACCATCGCGGGACTGCGGCGCCGTGGCTTCACGCCCGCTGCCTTGCGTGGCTTCTGTGAGCGCATTGGTGTGACCAAGGCCGATAACCTCGTCGAGATGGGCGTCCTGGAGAGTGCTATTCGCGATGAGCTTGATGCGACAGCGCCGCGCGCGATGGCGGTGCTTGACCCGCTGCGGGTGGTGTTGACCAACCTGCCGGCGGATGCGCCGGCGGCGCTGCAGGCACGCAATCATCCGAAGGACGAGGCGATGGGGACGCGCGCGATTCCGCTTAGCGCGGTGCTCTGGATCGATCGCGGTGATTTCGAAGAGACGCCGCCAAAGGGCTTCAAACGGCTGGTGCCGGGAGGTGAGGTGCGGCTTCGTCATGCCTATGTGATCCGCTGTGACGAGGTGATGAAGGATGCCGAAGGTCGCGTGACCGAGCTGCGCTGCTCGCTCGATCCGGAGACCCTCGGCCAGAATCCGCAGGGGCGTAAGGTCAAGGGCGTGATCCATTGGGTGCCAGCCGAGAGCGCGGTCTGTGCTGAGATTCGGCTCTATGATCGGCTCTTCACAGTGCCACTGCCGGGTGCGAATGGTCGTGATTTTCGAGCGGATCTGAATCCAGCGTCCTTGCGCCGGCTGAGCGGGGCGATGCTAGAACCCAGCCTTGCTGGAGCACGGCCAGGGGCGCGCTTTCAATTTGAGCGTGAAGGCTATTTCGTTGTTGACCCGGATTCGACACCGGCCCGTCCAGTCTTCAATCGCATCGTCACCCTAAGGGATACCTGGGCCAAGGCGCAAGCTGCTGGCCAAGGGGTGGTGGGGCGCCAGTCGCGAGGACAGCGAGGGGCGGGTCAGCGGGATCAGCAGGCGACCAACGCCGCCGGGGGCGCCCGATGAGCCCGGCGTCGCAGCCACCACTAGCGCTGCCGGGAGCAGGGATTGGCCGGCTCGAGCGCACCCTGCTTGGGACCGGCATTCGCGCGGCGGCCCGCTTCTATGGTAAGGATCGGCTGACGCAGCTATTTCGCGATGAGGCCGAGCGCGCCATGGCATTGGCGCGCAGCCTCAGCGAGGAGCAGGGACGCAAGCGCGTGCGCATCGAGCGGTTCATCGGCATCGAGGATAATAGCCGCGACTGGTCGGTGTACATGACGCTTGAGCACCTGGTGATCGTCAACACCGCGGTGGCCGCGATCTTGCCGCAGTTGTATTCCGGTCAGATCGTCGGTACCCAGGTCAGGGTTGAAGAGGTCAAACCGGTGCCGGAAGCCGGTCCTGAGCAGATCGACGATCTTGCGGCCCTGGTTGAGCGCTATACCGACATCGTTGAGAAACTCGGCAATCTGCGTGCCGGGGTGAAGCTGCCGCATCCCTGGTTCGGCATGCTCTCGGCGGCGCAATGGCACGCGTTAGCGACGATCCACAATAGCACGCATCGGCGTCAGATCGAGCGCATCAAGTCTGGGTTGGACTAGAATCAAGGGCGCGCCAGATGAGGCGGCTAGTAACCGTTGTTGTGATCCGTCAAGTCCCTTGCGTTCTGGTCAGCCCCTTGATCTGCTCATAAGCCGCTAGGGCCTCGGCGCGGCTTGTCTTGAGGTCGATGATCGGTGCTGGATATTCACGGCCGAGCTGGATGCCAGATTGAGCCAAGAGGCTCGCCGGGGCCTCCCAG
>Ga0180436_10002771_pt1 | contig 16398 bp, 7 predicted proteins | sample SS_ome_2_FD_132434 | JGI IMG/M metagenome (GOLD analysis project Ga0180436, IMG submission 132434) | Hypersaline lake sediment archaeal communities from the Salton Sea, California, USA - SS_3_S_2 metaG | ecosystem: Environmental > Aquatic > Non-marine Saline and Alkaline > Hypersaline > Sediment...
CCCGTCCTTTACGGGATCTGCATATCCTGTAATTCCCAGGTTCAACCCCGGTCGTTCATAAAGGAGGGTAATGATTGAATCCAGTTTTTTGCTGCCGGCATCATTTACCTTCAATTCGCCGGCATCAAATTCGATAAACTGCAGTTCTTCTCCTCCTCCGGCGACATCGGCAATGAGGGAGAAGGGGGACACCGCTGCTTTTTCCACGATATTGATCAATGTCTGAAGAACAACTCCTCCCACACTGAATTCCGGGTCATCCAGCCGCCCGGCCACCGGCACGTCCAGGTTAATCCGGCCGTTTCGGTCTTTTAATAGAGAAATTGCCAGGTCCACCGGCAGGTTGAGGGCATCAGGGCTATCCACTTCTTTTCCCAGCGTCAGCTGATCCAAGAGAATCTTATCGTCGGCCTTCACTTCTTTTTTTTCTATCAGGCATGTAAGGTCAACGCTTAGCTTTCCTTTTTCAATGGCATTTCCGATGTACTTTCCCGAATACGGCGTAAAGGCGGTAAGCTCCACCCCCCCGAGACTGAAGGCAATATCCACAAAAAGATCATCTTGCAGGGGGTTTATTTTTCCGGTGACTTCCAGTGGCGCATAGTCGTCAATTTTTCCTTTAACCACCACATCCGCTTGCTTGAACTCTTTTGAGGTAAGGCCGGTTATCTTGGCCTCGGATATGGTTAACTCAGAGGAAAAATTAGGTTTAACCTGCTGGTCGGAAAATGCGACATGAATATCCTGCAACGATAGGTTGTCGACCTTGATGGGTATCACGGGATCCTTTTCAGGCGCCGCCGCCTGTTTGGGGTCTTCAGTTTTGTCGATGTTCGAATTGTCTTTTGGTGCGAACACCTTGGATATGTTTGAATTCCCATCCTCATGCAGCACGAACCGGTTCCTCCATCCGGTTAACAGGATTTCGCCGAGTGCAATTTCCATTGGGTTGTAGGATATATCTATCCGCTTCAGATAAAGGCCGTTCATTGAGGCAAAGTCCTGTGCATAGAATTTGTCAACGGTCTTCACCTCTTCAACGGAAGCCTCCCCTTTAAACCCCGCCGACAGCCCTTGGGTTTCATCATGCTTGAGCGCCAGGTCCCCGGAAGTGGAAAAACGGCCGCCGGCAAGGGCCAGGCGGGCATTGCCTTGGAGATAGGGCTCAATCCATGTAAAGACAATGTTCTTTAGATCAACATTCGTATCCAAAAAGAGGGGGGAAAGGCCGAATTCGCCGCTCGCTGCAATATCCCCGTTGCTGTTCAGCGCGGTTTTAAAGTCAAAACGTCCTTTTGAGTCTTGATCGGTTGAAAAATGTTGCACCCCCAGTTGAATGGGGCCCATGGCTATTTGAACAGGTGATGCCGGTTTTTCTTGCACGGTTTCCCCGATGTATTCGTCATGGAAGCGGACCCAGCCGGAATCTATTTTTAGATTGTCCACAACAAGTCGGAGCGGTTCCTCTGTGTCCGGGGATTTCTGCCCGGAAGGCTTTGTTTCCGTTTCATTGTCGGTGTCTTTTTCTGAGCTTGGCGATTGACCCGACGGCAGCAGGTTGATGTCTCCCTGCGAATTTCTTCGGATATCTATTTCAGGTTGACTTAACTCAATCCGTTCCACTCGTATATCTTTTTTGAGAAATTGAGATTGCGCAAATACGATCCCGAATTGATTTAATTTAACCATGGAATTGCCGTCAGCGCCGACAACCTCAAGACCATGAAGGTCTATTGTTCCGGACGTCTTTGACGTCATTTTATTATCGCCTGTTTTTGTGAAAAAGATTTTCGCTTCTGCTTCCAGAACACCCTTTGTGATGGTAAAGCCTATGTCTTCGGGCGCATAATCAACATATTGAGGCAGCCGGACACCTTCTAATTTTATATCCAAAATGGTTTCAAGGGAATCTAAAAAGGGTTTGGTTGAGATGTCGGCGGTGACTTTGGCATCGTTCAGTTGCACCGTAAAAACAGGTTTGGCATGGGTGTCAATGTGCTTTTCAAAATTGGATATAAAGGGCACATTGAACGAGATATCCTTGATGTTGTGCGCCTTTTTTATAACATCATCCCATATCTTTATCTCCCCGTCGATGATCTGTATATTGCTGACTTCAAACCGGAAAGGTTCGGATGGCTGTTCTTCTGCTTCCGCTTCTTCTTTTTCACCCATATTGTCTTCGATGAGGTCAGAAAAATTGAACCTGGTATCTGAGATCCTGTCAATTCCAATGAACGGCTGTTCCAGCGACACCTCTTTTAACACAAGGCCCATTTTAAAAAGTGACGACATCTGCAGATTTACCGAAAGCCTGTTAAAGGATACGAAGTCATTGCCGCTGGTTTTCTTTTTTATCTCGAACCCTTCCAAAGTGAGTTTCAGAGTGTAGGGATTGAAACTTGCGTCCCCCAGAAAGACATTCCGTTTCAGGGCGGCGCCTAGCTTTTCCGGCAAGATCGATTTGATCGCGAGTGGAACAGCGATAAAACCGGCAAGTGAGTATATGACAAGACAAGCAATTAGGGTGGTTTGAATTATTTTTTTTCTGTTCATGATGGTTACGCTGTATTTTGTTCCTTATTAAAAAACATATGGCCGTTCAGCAACTGATTATTCATACCTTGATGCAATCCGGCGCAGTCAGGAGCGTGCCCTTCGTTGTTTAAACATATGGGCCCCTGATCGCCAAAAGGTTTGAAAAACGGTTCGCCAGGCACCCAGCTTGGGGTCGGCCGGCTTCCCCCTTCCAATCCGGTAAAGCTGCATTTCATACCAGGTGATATCGAGCATGGCAGCATAGTCCAGAATGGCAATCCCGGTGCTCGGGCGCTGAACCGCAGAAGCATAGTCAGGCAGCGTCAGCAGTTTGTTTGGAAAATCCGGCTCGATCGCAAGAGGTCTCGCCAGTCCGATCATATCGGTAACACCGGATGCCAGGGCCCGGTTCATGGCTTTTTGGGATCTAAACCCTCCGGTAACGACCAGCGGTATCGTCAGTTCTTTTCGGATGGTGTCGGCATATTCGATAAAATACGCCTCCCTCTCACTCAAAGCCGAACCGGTTTTTTCCCCGGTCATCCTGGGATTTTCATATGTGCCGCCCGATATTTCCAGAAGATCGATACCCTCATTCTGCATGGTCAAAGCAACGGCTTGCGACTCTTCGGCCGTGAAACCACCTGATTTGAAGTCCGATGAATTCAGTTTCAGTCCAACCGGATAATCAGCCCCCACTTTTTCCCTGATGGCCCGGTAAACTTCCACAAGCATCCTCATCCGGTTTTCTAAACTGCCCCCCCAATCGTCTTTGCGTCGATTATGAAAGGGCGACAAGAACTGGTTGAGCAAATACCCGTGGGCACAGTGAATTTGAACCCCTGAAAACCCGGTCTCCTTGGCGAGCCGGGCACTGGTGGCGAATTTAGTAATAATATCGAAAATTTCGGGCTCCGTAAGAGCCCGGGGCAGATTGAACACCGATTTTATATCAACTTCAAGGGGCACAGCCGACGGGGCCACCGGGGTTTTGGATAAAAAATTGGGGCTTTGTTTTCCGGGATGGTTCAGCTGCATCCATACATGAGTATTATTTTGGGAGGCTGCCTCCGCCCAGTCTCTGAACTGTTCCAGGTCACTCTGTTCATCGAGCACGACATTTTTGGGCTCTCCCAGGGCGTTTCGATCTATCAATACATTGCCGGTGATGGAGATGCCGATCCCCCCTTGGGCCCAGGTCTTATAAAGCCGGGCCAGCTCGACACCCGGATTGTGACGGCTGTCACCCAATTGTTCACTCATGGCGGATTTGTACAGCCTGTTCTTTATCTCAATACCGCCGGAAAGTGAAAGTGGTGTGGATATGTCTATTGTCTCGGTCATCATTGCTCCTTTCCGCTATAGGCCCTTTGACTTTTGGGCTCTATTGTTCGACTGCGGCAAAAAGCCTGGAGACAGGGCTTAAGCCGCCTGATGCGTTTTTCGAGATTTGATGTTTGGCCTTTGTATAGCTTGTCGGTAATATCGTTTTGAAGGATGTATACCCAGAATGGCATGCTCTATCCTTCCTTAAGAAGATAATGGCCCAACCTTGATTTAAGATTGGGCCATTAAAATTGGCTCCCCAGCACGGACTCGAACCGCGGACCCAGTGGTTAACAGCCACTTGCTCTGCCAACTGAGCTACTGGGGAAAACTGTTATTTAAACCCGAGAGTCAGTGGTTAATCCGCCTGGGGCGGACTCTGCCGACTGAGCTACCGGGGAAAACGTTTATTCCTATCACATACCTACTCATGCTTAAATAAAGCGTTATAAATAAATTATAATTAATGGAGTGTCAAGTAAAATCAGCCTGAAAAACAGAGTACCCGCATTTGAAAATTATGTTGCCATTACCAATGGTAATATTTATCGTCCTGCCAATTCAGGGGATTATTGACAATGTATTCCCGAATGCGATTCAATTCGTTTTCGTTGCGAATAAGGTGCTGGTAATAATGTCGTTGCCATAATTTTTGGTAAGGGGTGTGTTGATATGCCCATTTTGTAACCCGAATGTTAAAAACGCGGACAATTGAACCAATGGGTTTCGATGTGCCATGGTGTAGGGGCAAAAAATTTTTTGCCCCTACAAATTGGATGATAATCAGTATTCTGAATTTCTAATCAATTTGTACGAAAATGTTAACATCCAAATGCGGTTGCCCTGGCCTGAAAACTTAGTCATAGTTTAGCAGGAAAAGCGGCACTTAAAAAATGTATCCGATGGTAACATAAAACCTTCCTGGATCCTCCGGCGTTTTGATCCGGCCCAGTTTATGGGCGTACTGGATGCCGACGGGCAGGTAGGGAAAGAGGTACCTTAAACCAACGCCCACAGAGGACCGGAATTCATCGCTTCCCTCATCACTAGGGGCATTCCGAATGCTGCCTGTGTCAACAAAAGACGCGATTTCTATATTGAAGCCGGCATCGAAACGGGCCTCAATTGTGCCCGTAAACAAGGTTCGACCGCCGACCGCCTTGTGCTCGTCATCGAACCTGAGTAAATTTTCACCAAAGCCCCTTACGTTGGTGAGTCCACCCAAGTAAAACAGCTGATCATCGGGGATGTCGCTTTCACTTCCGGCAGGAATAATATGGCCTGCCTGTCCGCGGCAGGCGAGGGTCAGGCGTTTAAAAAAGGTGTGATAAAGCTTTATTTCATATTGGTACTTGATAAAATTATCCAAAGAATTCTCTATACCGTTTGAAATATCCATCTTAATGGATGAATAGATCCCATTTTTGGGGCGGAAAAAGGAATCTACGGTGTCATATGCAATGGAAGGAGTGGTGACCAATATGCTTCGGGGATCATACTCTTCCTGCTCTTCCTCGACCATAGGCTGTCCATCTCGTAAATACTGCTCCTTGCGCTCAAAGGAGAAGGCAAGGCCTGCGGTTAAATTAAACGGCAGTTTTCTGGAAAACGATAGTGTCGCCCCCTGGCTTTTGGTTCCAAAATTCTGATTGAATTTTTCCTGTTCTTCTGAAAACAGGGTCAAGTTTGACAGAATTCGAGTTCCCAAAAACCTGGGCTCTATAATACCTGTTTCTCCCCGGTACCCTATTTCACTGACTTCCAGGTCGACCCATGCGCTTTTGTTCAGCCCGAAAAGATTTTGGTCGCCCAGCCGTATATTGCCGTAAAGATGTCGCGCTGTATCATATCCAAAACCTGCTTCCAGTGAATAGGGTTTTTTTTCTTCAACCGTCACCATAAGATGGATCTTGTCTTTTTTTTCTTTGAGCCCGATGGGGCTGGTTCTTGCGGTTTCAAACGCATTGATGTTTTTTATATTGCGCTGGGATTCCAGCATGCTGATCATGGAAAACGGCATATCTTTTTCAAGCTCCATCTCCTCTTTTATGATGCGCTCGTCAGTCCGGAAATTGCCCACCGTATGCACATTGCCCATGGTCACAAAAGGGCCTTCATTAACGGAATAGATTATCTCAGCTTCAGCCCTGTCGGGACTGATCACGACCGTTTCCGTCACAACAACATGGGGGCGCCCTTTTTCGGAAATTGCCGCTGCGAGTTTGTTGGTATCATTGGAAAGCTCATGCTGCTGAAAAGGTCCGCCAGGCTCAGAAGAGATAACCTTCAGCGCTTCTTTCTCCGTCAATGCATGCAACCCCTCAAACTGAATGGCCGTGATGATTGTTTTTTTCCCTTCCCGGATCAGCAGTGTAATATCCGCAAGTTTTACATTATTTTTTAAATCCGACTGCCATACGATTTTTTTTTCGATAGCTGCATTCGTATACCCATGGGTGCCGTAAAGTGCTTTGACGGCGCGGATATCGTTTTCCAGCGTTTGATCATTGAACTCACCGTCGAAAAAGAGTTCAGGCGGCCGGGTGAGTATCTGTTTTTTTATCTCTTCATCGGTAAGATTATGATTTCCCTCAAGGGTCAGGCGTTTAACAAGCGATCGGGGACCTTCCTCGATAACCAAGCGAACGGACCGGACATTCGAATCCGTTGACTTTGCCGGGTCAGGATCCTGTTTTACCGTGCACTCTTCATAGCCGGCGTTCTGATATCTAGTTTTAATATTGCGGATGCTTTTTCTAAGCCCGATATTACGTCGGTTGCCTTTTTGCAGGGGTTCTAAATCATTTGCCAGCGTCAGATCCCAGAACTCTTCATTTCCATGGAAGGTGATGTCATAACGCTTCCCTTCATCGATCAGGAAACGAATAACAACCTGCCCTGTTTCGTGATCCTGTTCTATTTCAGCAGTAATGGTGACCTCAGGAAAGTCCTTACCCCTGTAAAATTCAGTGAGGTTTTTGACATCCTCGTCCAGTTTTTGTTTCCTAAATCGGCTCATGAAACGAGGAAGAATAGAAGACAGCCATGTATTGGCACGAATTTTAAGACGGGCATCAGAGAAGGATTTGTTTCCAATAAAATCAATATGTTGAACATAGTAAAACAGTTCCTTCGCAATGTCAACATGGATGACGACATGCCGGCTGTCAGTTTCCTCGCTGTATATGTTGACACGTGGTTCAATAAACCCCCTGTTCTCCAAAAGATTAAGCACCGCCCTTTCCTGTTCGGGCAGTACAGATTCGTCAAATGGGTTACCCGTATATAATATCATTGCATTCAACACTTCCCGTTCAAACACCGGAAAGGCGCCTTGGATTCGAATGTCCTGTATTAAGGGAAATGGGACCAACCGGAAAAGAACATCCACCGCATCCCCCTCTTTTATAAAGGTTTTTACATCAACAGTCTTAAAAAAACCCGAAGACACTAATTTGTCTTTGATGAGAAGCAGCTGTTTTTTCGAAGAGAGTCCCCCCGGCCGAATCAGAATCAGGTCGTGTGCGATATCAATCCATTTGGCCATATCACCCTGCATGTCTTCAATTTCTATATCAATGCTTGATACAATTAAGGCATCGTTGCGGCTGTTTTGATCAAGACGGCTTTTCGCTGACCCATCAGGAGTTACTCCAAGGCAAATCAGAATCGCCAGGAATAGAGATAGGCGGTATGTATGGTGATGCTGCATTATGATCCGTTTAACGAAATTCAAGCCTGTACCTCAGGCCTGCTCCATAATCACCTTTGGTGTCGTTATAGGCTTCAAGCAAGAAATTTTCCAGAAATTTGTATTCGGATGTCGTTCGCTGTACAATCTGTCCATCCCTGGTTTCCACTCCGTATTTTATGGTCACTTGCCTTGAAAGCTCTTTACCCACGGTGACTTTAACCTCTTCCGCTCCGGACTCATTCTGACTATCCTTCGTATACCCGACCTCAACTGTGTCCAATACCGTGGAATCTTTTAAATTTTTTCCCAATTCCTCCGCCATGACCGCGGCGATCATTTGCCTGGTGGATGTTGATTTCGACTTATCCGAAGATTCCCGAATGGTTTTTCCGAAAGCTAAAAGGTAAAGTATGTCGTTGTTTTGTTCCGGGGGATCGGATCGTAAAGCAAAGGAGAGGTTGTCAGGTGTGCCGGATATGTTTAAAAATATGGTCCATTCCCGTACCGTTGTGATACCTTCAATGTCCAGTGTAGGTTCAATCTTGTAAGGATTTAAGAAGTCAATGATTCCCCTTGTGACCTCAAACTCACGCCCCTGATATTTTAAGACACCCCCGGGATCAACGCTGGCCCTGCCGCTCATCAGAAGGCGGTTTGGCGATCCTTTGATATGAAGATCGGGTTTTACTTCCAAAAAGGAAATATTGTTTTCAATAATAAAGGGGTTTCTGTATCCAACTTTTATATCCAGGGACATCGTTTCAAAAAATTCCGGATGCGTTGATGAGGGTTCAAGCTCTTGGGAACGGGATCGCTTGGGAACAAGGCTTAGGAGATTAAAATTCACATCGCGGAAATAAACTCCATCAAGAATTGTTATGCTTCCTCTGACTTTGGATCGATCCCGGCTTCCGGTAACAAAAAATTCTGCATTCAGCAGGAGGTCCATTTCATCGGGTATAGTCACAGGGACGGCATGCCCGGAAATATTAATTTTTGAACCGGAGAGTTTAAAGTTCTTTAAGGATAATCCTCCGTCAATATTAAATTTGCCTTGGTCGAAACGGCCGGAAATGTTTTCTATAATTACCTTGTCCTTGGCCAGTTGAATCCGCCCACTTGCGTCACGCAGTTTTTCCGACAGAAACGGTGTGCTCAAACCAATTTTATCAAGAGTAATGTCCGCCCGTACATCCGGGTTCTCGAAGTTCCCACCGATTGTTGCGGTGCATACAATATACCCCTCACCGTCATACACGTCATCTAAAAAAGGCTCTATGATGGAAATGGGAATTCTGGCATTTGCCGTAAGGTTTATCAACCCGTTTATGTCCGCCCCTCCTTTCAAATCCATGAATCCCTCTTTTAAGAGTGAGAACTTGACGTCCGAAAAGGAGACAAATCCGTTATTGAGAGAAATTATCTGATTCTCGGTCCGCAGAAACTCGTTGTCTTCCCACAGTGTCACCAGTTCGTTAATGTTGATCCGGGCCTGAATTGTTTCAATTGATGTTATATTTCCAGCCAACTCGATTCTGCCGTCAAGGGTACCGGCTATTTCTTCATAGCCGGCAAGTTTGAAAAACGGATTGAGGTCAATTTTGTCAAAATAGGCTGAGCCGGCGATGTCTTTTGTTTCCATCTGAATTTCCATAGCGATATTCATTGGTTCTATTCCCGATATCCGGGCGGTCATGTTGGAAACATCAAGTGTTAGAGAAATGGGTTCCGCTGTTTTATCCTTGACGGAAAGGCCATAAATGTTGATTTCACCGGATAGCTTTGGGTCTTTGATGTTTCCCGCACCGGCGAAATTAAAGTTCAGCTTTGCTTCTCCCCATTTATTACCATCGATTTGATCAATATTTTGAAGAGAGATGCCTTTTGAGTCGAACTCAAGATCATATTCGCCTTGAAAGGATATCCATCCATTGGCTTCGACTGCTTCGCCGGGAGAAATTTCCGTCCGGCTGTGATCAATATAAACTCTGCGATCAGCAATACGCAACTCCATGGCGATGGTGTTTATCGCCTGATATCCGGTATCGACCTTTTCCCCTCGCAGGCTCAGGTTCCCGGTAGGATGGGTGGCGTCTCCCGAAATGCCGCCGCTGAAGGCTATTTGTCCGGCGATTTTCTGATTGAAATCTTCAAGGAAGACGACACTGTCATGAATAGAAATGTCATAAGTCGGCTTGTCGAGAAAACGGTTTGTCTTTTGGTCCGTAACCCGAATCGAACCGGATAGACCTAAGAGTGATTTTTTGTTGAGGATGTCACATTGCCGAATGGTTATTTTTCCTCCATCGAAAAGGAAATTGGCAGAAACGTCACCGATGTAACTGTCTTGGTAAGAAAGATTATTACCCTGCATCTCAATTTCGAATGACGGGTCGATGATGCGTCCCGCAACCGCCCCGTTGAAAGCCACTCTTCCTTTTAAATCCTGGTTGAAATCTTCAAGGACGATGCTGCTGTCATGTATCGAAATATCACACGTCGGCTTGTCGAGAAGAATGGCGGACGTTTGATCCATAACCTGAATCGAGCCGGAGAGATTCAGTTCAGATTGATATCTTGAAGCGGCAAACCGGTTGACATTGAACCTGCCGTTGGAATAGTCGGCAAGTGCGGCAATGTCTCCCATAGGGATGTCTTGATAGGAGAGGTCGGTTCCTCTGAAATGGATGGTTAATAGCGGATCCGTCACCTGTCCTGAAAGCGTCGAATCAACCATGAAGCTTCCATGAAGTATATCGATGCCTTTTATGCTTCTATTCAAAAAATCACCGTCAACAATAAGAGACAGTGTGCTTGTGATGTCGCCGGATGTGAATTCCCAGCGCCCATTTGCCGAGAGTGAGTTTTTTGCTTCGGAAACCATGAGGTTGTCAATGCTCATTGTATCCCCTTCTATAATCACACGGGCGCTTGTCTGAAAACCGCTGATTTCAAGGGCATCCTGAACGGTAATATTTCCGGAGGAGGACTTTAGGCTTACGTGAGCGGTCTGTTTCAACAGGTCCCCATTTTTGAGTTCCAGAGTAATTCCGGACAGCAAAATCGTCTCTTTGGCAGAAGCCTTGTATTGAAAGGAACCGTTTTTAATAGTTCCATGCCGGACTACAACATTAAAGGGGGTGTCTTCTTGTTCCCCGGCAGGCGGTTCCTCATGGGGTATTTCCGGTGTGACGAATGCCCCGGCTAGGTTGACGGTTCCATCTTCTTGAATAAAAAGCCGGACGTCCGGATTTTCCAGGGCAACATGTCTGAACGTTAAGGTGTTTTCCAACAGATCGGGCAGGATGATGTCGGCGGCCAGCTCGTCCGCCCTGACCAGTAGATCTCCCTTTGGCCCTTTCAATATAACATGCCGGAATACGGCTTTTCCCCTTAGAAGGGATAACGAGTGGTCGGTCCATGATATTGTTCCGGGTATGGACCGGTTAATCATTTTTTGGAACAGATGCCCGGCATGGCCTGTTCCCAGATAGAGGGTTGTTCCGATCAAGAAAAAAAAAAGCAGGGAGCAGCAGGCGGCAAGGAAAATAAAATATATCTTCAGGATCTTTTTCAAAGCCCTCCTAAACACATCACGTATCGGACATGGTTTTTAATGCCAATTCCAGAAGCTGCTCCCGCCCTGCTGCCGATGGCGCGTTCGTGAGAAGACATGATGCTTTTTGGGTTTTGGGAAACGCGATGACATCCCTGATGGAGGATTGACCGCAAAGCAGCATCACCAGGCGGTCGAAGCCAAAGGCGATTCCTCCATGCGGAGGTGCGCCCGAATCCAGCGCATTGAGCAGAAAGCCGAATTTCTGTTCATACTCTTCACGCGGCATGCCAAGTGCCGACAGAACTTTTTCCTGAATCTCCCTCTGGTGTATACGAATACTTCCACCGCCCACCTCGGATCCGTTCAACACAAGGTCATAGGCCCTTGATCTTACTGAAAGGGGGTCACTTTCCAGTTTGTCATAATCTTCTTCAACGGGCGATGTAAAGGGGTGGTGGAGGGCCTGAAAGCGTTTTTCGGCATCATCATATTCCAGCATCGGAAACCGGGTCACCCAGACAAACCTGTAGTCATTCTCATTTATCAGGCCGAGCTTATGGCCCAGATGGTGGCGCAGATGACCCAGTGCTTCATTGGTTATTTTAGGCTGGTCTGCCACGAAAAAAACAAGGTCTCCCGGGGTCATTGCGATTCGTTCAGCCAATGCGCTCTTTTCATCATCCGTAAAGAACTTGGCAATGGGCGATTGCCATGAATCTTCTTTTACCTTGATCCAGGCAAGCCCTTTGGCTTTGTAAACGGCAACGAATTCAGTGAGGTCGTCTATGTCTTTTCTTGACAGGTCAATACAGCCTTTGGCGTTCAGGGCTTTTACAATGCCGCCTTTTTTAACCACATTGGCAAACACCTGAAATCCGGAACCCTTTACAATGTCGGAAATATCTTTCAGCTCCAGGCCGAATCTTAAATCAGGTTTGTCTATTCCGTATGTTCCCATTGCTTCGCCGTAGGGCAGACGCCGGAAGGGGAGGGTAAGCTCTATGCCGAGGATTTCTTTAAAGAGACTGGAAACAAGACCTTCGGATATGGCCATGACATCTTCCTCCCCGACATACGACATTTCCATATCTATCTGCGTGAACTCAGGCTGGCGGTCGGCCCGAAGGTCCTCGTCCCTGAAGCATTTTACAATCTGATAATACCGGTCGAACCCGGCGATCATCAAGAGCTGCTTGAAAAGCTGGGGAGACTGGGGAAGGGCGAAGAATGCGCCCTGGTTGACACGGGACGGTACAAGAAAGTCTCGTGCACCTTCGGGCGTGCTTTTTGTGAGAAAAGGGGTCTCGATATCAACAAAGCCATTCGCGTTCAGGTAATTTCTGACCACCGCGGATGCTTTGTGCCGGGTAATAATATTTTTTTGGAGACCTGGTCTGCGAAGGTCCAGATGGCGGTTTTTGAGGCGGATATTTTCGGACACATCCACGGTGTCCTCAATCAGGAATGGAGGCGTCTCCGCTCTGTTTAGAATTTTCAACTCATGTATCAACACCTCGACGGCACCGGTGTTCAGTTTTGGATTGACCATGCCTTCCGGCCTGCTCTCGACCCTGCCCCTGACTCCCAGTACAAATTCGCTCCGTATCGTATGGGCCTTGTCGTGAATATCCGGGTTTTCTTCGGGATTGAATACGATCTGAGTAATGCCGTGTCGATCCCTCAGGTCTACGAAAATGACACCGCCGTGATCCCTTCGTCTCTGAACCCAGCCGGCAAGCACAACCTCTTTTCCGATATCACTTTCCGTAAGTTCATTCAAGTGATGCGTTCTTCTCATGCGTCCTAGTTTGTCCGTCAATGGAATGGCTCCTTTTTCATCGCCTAGTCTTATTATTAAAGCTTTATTTTCATTTTAATCGTTTCCGAAAGATCGGCGAGTGGTATGTCGACCTGCTCTTTTGTATGTAAATTTCTGAGTATCGCCGAACCGTTTTCGATCTCGTCTTCACCTGCGATCAGCACATGGCCGGCTTGAAGCCGATTCGCACGCTTCATGAGACTTTTCAAGCTTTTACCGGAAAAGTCAATTTCGGTTCGAATACCCGAGAGGCTGAGTTCCGCTGCCCATTTTCCGGCCATGGCCTCGCATGTCTCACCCAGCGGTGCCAGAAAAACATCGGGCCCTTTCACCTTGGCTCCCGGTTGCTGGTTGAATAACTCCACCAGCCTGTCAAAGCCTATGGCAAACCCGCCGGCAGGATGCGGCGGCCCGCCGAGCATTTCCACCAGGCCGTCATATCTGTCTCCCCCTGCGATGGCGCTTTGAGCACCCGAGGACAGGGTTTGAATTTCAAACGTGGTTCGGGAGTAATAGTCTAATCCCCGGACCAGGTTTTTATCCAGTTTAAATGGGATATTGTAGTCATTTAAGGCGGTTTTGACTCTGGTGAAGTGCCGGTCGCATTCACCGCACAAGTAGCTTGTCATCTCAGGAGGGGCATCCAGGGCCTTGCGGCAGGACGGTACTTTGCAGTCGAGAACTCTCAGGGGATTGCGGGTCATCCTGCTCCGGCAGTTTTCACAAAGGGCTTCCTTTTTGGATTCCAGATAGCCGGCGAGTATTTTTTTAAAACCGGGGCGGCATTCGGGGCAGCCCAGGGAGTTAATGTGGGCGGTGGTATCATCTATAGACAATTGCTCAAAAAGTTTCACCAGCATGAATATGAGCTGAGCATCCATAAGCGGTGACTCAATGCCGAACGCCTCCGCGTTGATTTGATAGAACTGGCGATATCGGCCTTTTTGCGGCCGTTCCCGGCGGAACATGGGACCTATGGTATAAAGCTTCCTCACCGGGTCCTGCGCATACATCTTGTGCTGAATATAGGATCTTACAACAGAGGCTGTGGCCTCAGGACGCAGGGTGACACTGTCGCCCTTTCGATCGGCAAAGGTATACATTTCCTTACCCACAATATCCGTATCTTCACCAATACTCCTTTTGAAAAGATCGGTTTTTTCAAGAAGAGCCGGCCTGATTTCGGTAAAGCCGAAACTTTCGAACAGATTGCGGGCGGTTTGTTCGATGTGCTGCCATTGATGTATGTCATCCGGCAGGATATCTTTAAACCCCCTGATCAACTGTATCATTTTATTCTGCCTGCCCGTTTGTCTTTTAATATTATCAATATGTTACATAAATCAAAAATAATATCCCATTCAGCTCGTTAAAGTCAATATCAATGTTTTGCTTGACATTAATTCGGGTGATTTATAAATTATTATGTAAAAATAAAGGGTTAATGTCCTGCCAACCGTTCATGAAGGAATGTCCAATGAAATCAAAAATTACCGTCACGAAACTATTCCAGATGAAGCAAAAAGGTGAAAAGATTGCAGCCATGACCGCCTATGACTATCCGTTTGCCCGCATGGTGGACGAGTCGGGCATCCATATGATCCTTATCGGTGATTCACTTGGAATGGTGGTTCAGGGGGAAGACAGCACGCTTCCTGTTACCATGGATGAAATGATTTATCATACCCGCCTCGTGGCAAAAGCATCGGAACACGCCATGATAGTGGGCGATATGCCTTTTATGTCCTACCAGGCTGATATAAAGGACGCTATCGCCAATGCGGGCCGATTCATTAAAGAAGCCGGTGCGGCTGCGGTAAAGCTGGAGGGCGGAGCGGATGTGGCGGACACCATTGGTGCCATCTCTCGTGCGTCCATACCGGTCCAGGCACACATCGGCCTTACACCGCAATCTGTGCATCAAATGGGCGGGTATAAAGTACAAAGAGATGAAGACCGGCTGCTGGCCGACGCACGGAAAGTGGAAGCGGCCGGCGCCTTCTCCGTTGTCCTTGAAGGCATACCGGCTGATATCTCAAAAAAAATAACCGAATCCATTTCCATTCCAACGATAGGCATCGGTGCCGGTCCGGATTGTGACGGGCAAATTCTTGTGCTGCATGATCTTTTGGGGCTTCATGACAGGCATCTCCCCAAGTTTGTCAAACAGTATGCCAAACTTGGAGACCGTGCCCGGCAGGCGCTGAAGACATATGTATCTGAAGTGCAGTCCGGAGAGTTCCCGAAAGAAGAGCATTGTTATTAGGAGTCGGGCATGAAAATTTCATTTGCGGTTGTGGGATGCGGCAAACTGGGTTCTGCTCTTGCCGGACAGCTGGCTGACATAGGGTATCAACCGGAGGGATTTTCCAGCCGCACACTCGCTTCAGCTGAACACGTTGCCCGGATGACAGGTGCAAACAGGTTTGAAGCAGATCCATGGAAGGTCACGGCTTCCGCCGACATTGTGTTTATTACCACTCCCGACGATGCCATCGGCAGAACATTTAAGGATATAGCGGAAAAAAATGGTTTTAAAGAACAGGCCATTGTTCTTCATTGCAGCGGCTCTCTTCCATCCACGATATTTTCCGTTCCGGAATCGCTATCCGTATCGACAGGATCCATGCATCCCCTTCAAAGCTTTGCAACAGTAACCAGGGACGTCAATCCATTTGCCGGTATAAATATCGCCGTGGAAGGTGACCCCCGTGCGGTTGAGAAAGCAACGGAAATTGCGAAGGGTCTTCAAGCGAACAGCTTTACGATCAAGACCGACGCCAAGACACTTTACCACGCATCGGCGGTGGTCGCGTCGAATTTTTTTGTCACCCTGCAGGGCATGGCGTTCAAGCTTATTGAAGCCTCCGGCATACCACCTGAAGAGGCGTATACCGTGCTCGGCCCCCTGATAGAAGGTACGTTGTCAAATATAGAGAAGGCCGGTATTGCCAATGCATTAACCGGCCCTATTGTAAGGGGCGATGTGGAAACCGTTAACGAGCATATAAGGGAGATCGCAGAAAAAGCGTCCGAATTTACCCATTTATACAAAACACTGGGACTCTATACACTTAAAGTGGCGGAGGAGAGAGGCGCTCTTTCCGAAGCAATATCAAAACAGATGAGGGGCATTCTTACCTGACATCAACCAGGTTTTCAATCATGTCAACCGTCTGCCCTATATTATAAGCGCCGTCCGTGGTGAGCTGGATGGCATCCGCCGGGCAGACCGAAACACAGTGGCCGCATCCCCTGCATTCGCTGCTTATGGCGGCCCTGTCATTCACGATCCGGATGGCATCCACGAAACATACATTCTCCGCGCAAGTTCCGCAACCCACACATTCGTCGGTGACCGACACCGAAACACCGGGCATTTTATTCACGCTTGAGTTGATACTGGGTTTTATGACCGGCAAAACTTTCCACAAACAGCAGCAAGGGCAGCAGTTACAGACC
>Ga0180436_10002772_pt1 | contig 16397 bp, 12 predicted proteins | sample SS_ome_2_FD_132434 | JGI IMG/M metagenome (GOLD analysis project Ga0180436, IMG submission 132434) | Hypersaline lake sediment archaeal communities from the Salton Sea, California, USA - SS_3_S_2 metaG | ecosystem: Environmental > Aquatic > Non-marine Saline and Alkaline > Hypersaline >...
CGCCGCCGAGATCGAAAACAGCGATTTTCTGGTCCTTTTTCCCCTCGAGGCCATAGGCCAGAGATGCTGCCGTAGGTTCGTTGATAATGCGCAAAACGTTGAGCCCGGCAATTTTACCCGCATCCTTGGTGGCCTGCCGCTGACTGTCGTCAAAATAGGCCGGCACCGTGATGACCGCATCGGTCACCTTCTCCCCGAGATAATCCTCGGCCGATTTACGGATGGCCCCCAGGATGAAAGAGGATATTTCCGCCGGACTGTAGGCTTTGTCTTTGAGGCGGATGCGCACATCACCATTTTCTGCTGCTTCGATCCGATACGGCAGCACCGGGATATCCTGCTGCACCTCGGGCGCGCTGTGTTTGCGGCCGATGAGCCGTTTGACGCCAAACACCGTGTTTTCCGGATTGGTAATAGCCTGGCGCTTGGCGATCTGGCCTACCAGCCGTTCGCCGCTGTCATTGATGGCAACGATCGACGGCGTGGTGCGCCCGCCTTCCGTATTGGTGATCACCTTTGCTTCCTTGTTTTCCAGGATCGCCACACATGAATTGGTGGTTCCCAGATCAATCCCGATAACTTTTCCCATGACTACCTCCTATTAATGATGAAGTTTATTATATTACTATTTTATAGACAAAAATATAGTAATGATTAATAGTGGGTCGTCAAGGAGGGAGAAAATATAAAAAGCCTCCGGTACGTAACGTCCCGGAGGCTGACGAGGTCGTTAACACATTGGCCCGAAAAGTTTATCCCGCCTTGCGGCGCTGGTTTTTGGCCCACATCGCCGCACCGATGCCCGCCACGCACCCTTCCCCGACCGCCTTGGCCATCTGCCAGGGCATGCCGCAGATGTCGCCGGCGGCGAAAATACCAGGAACGCTGGTTTCCTGCTGTTTGCTGGTCTGGATGTATTTCATTTCGTCGTCCAGCTGAATCCCCAGTTTGAGTGCCAGTTCCAGCACACCCTTGGCGCCCTGTTCGATAAAAACACCTTCAACCGGCAGTTGGGTACCATCGGTCAAGCGCACACCTTCAACCGTTTCGTTGCCATAGATCTCCTTTATACGGCTTTTTTCATGGATGATCACCGGCGATGCCCGCAGTTCCTTGTGCAGGGTTTCGGCGACCGCCACTTTTTCACAAACCAGATGAACTTGGCCGGCCGTTTTCACCAATGTCAGCGCTCCGTCCACCGCCGCACTTTCGTTCCCGGTGACACAGACATCGGCCCCGCGGAAAAAAAGTCCGTCGCAATCCACACAGTAGCTCACCCCCTTACCCAAGAAGGCTTTTTCCCCGGGAACACCGAGTTTGTTACGTTTGGAACCCGTCGCCAGGATCAGACTGAACGCATCGATAAGCGCCCCTCCCTCCGAGCGGATGCGAAACCGCGACCCTTCCGGATCGATGGCAATGACATTCTCCTCCAAAATTTCCGCCCCGAAGTGCCGAACCTGTGCCAGTCCGCGCTGCAGCATCTCTTCACCCGAAATGTTAAACAAACTGAAATAGTTTTCGATATGGGCGGCGAAAAGACTGCTTTTTTGAATGCTTCCCATGAGCAGTACGGACATTTTGCGCCGTGCCGCATGGACCGCAGCCTGCAGGCCGGCCGGCCCCAGTCCCAGTATCACCACATCGCGTTCAGATGGCTTCATCGCATCGTCCTCCTTTGATCGTTGACGTCCTGTCTCAAGACCTGCAGATTATAATAGGGATAAAATCCTGCGGCGCTACCCGTCTGGCGTTTGGAACCCGTTGGACATTTCAGAATAAATGGTTTAGGTTTCAATCAGATACAAACCCGCGGCCGGCGTACTATTGCCGGCCCCAATGCCCAACCGCATATCAGGAAAAATCTGCCATGACTAAAGACGCACTTGCAGGTCGACGGATCGGGTTTATCGGTGCCGGCAATATGGCCGAAGCCATCATTCGGGGGTTGCTGGAAAGCGGGGCCGTGAAACCCGACCACCTCACCGCCTCCGACGTGATGCCGGACCGGCTGAAATATATGCAGACCACCTATGGCATCAACACCCTGACGGACAACGCCGAATTGGTCGGAGGCGCGGACATCCTGGTGCTGGCGGTCAAACCGCAGGTGGCGGGATCGGTCCTCACCCACATCGGCTCCCAGACCGACGACACCAAGCTGATGATATCGATTGTAGCAGGTCTGACGGTAGGGGCCATGGCGTCCGGACTGGGGGCCGGAACCCGCATTATCCGAACGGTTCCCAACACGCCGGTATTCGTTGGCGAAGGTATGGTGGCGCTGGCTTGCGACGGCCCGGCCCGGGATGAAGACTACGCTGTCGCCGAGGCCCTTTTCGCACCGGTGGCCCGCATCGTCGCCATCGAAGAAAAACTCATGGATGCCGCACTAGGGGTTTCGGGATCGGGCCCCGCCTACGGGTTTGTGATGATCGAAGCCTTGTCGGACGGGGGCGTGAAAATGGGATTGCCCCGCCACATCGCCCTCGAATTGGCGGCCCAGACCCTTCTCGGGGCGGCTAAAATGTGCCTGGAATCCGGGCGGCATCCCGGCCAGTTGAAGGATATGGTCACCTCGCCGGGGGGCACCACCATTGCCGCGCTGCACAAAATGGAGGCCGGCGGCGTGCGATCGGCTTTGATGGATGCGGTGGAGGCTGCCACCCGCCGTTCCGAAGAACTTGGCCGTCTTGGTTGACATACGCCTGAAACGGACGCCTCTTTAACCGAAACCATAAGGGCTCTTTGGACAATGCAGACCATCCCCCTTATTGCGCAGCGGGAAATCGAGGCCAACATAGCGGTTGCCCTGATCAACCGCTATGCCGCCACGATGGGTCGTCCTCAGGCCATCGCCATCGCCCGCGAGACCATCCAGGACCTGGCGGAAAGTGCCGGCCGGCAGATGGCCGCCGCCATGGGGAGTCATTCGCTGGCGGATCTTGCGCAGGTGGTCCGGGAGGTATGGGCACGGGAAGGCGCGCTCGACATCGTGTTTATCGACGCTCACCGCGACCGGCTGGCATTCGATGTTCACCGTTGCCGCTACGCCGAACTGTACGATCGTATCGGCATGCGCGATATGGGGTTCCACTTGTCCTGCTGCCGCGATGCCGCCTTTGCCCGGGGATTCAATCCCGCCATCCAAATGGAGCGGACCCGGACCATCATGGAGGGCGCCCCCTCCTGCGACTTTCGGTTTACGCTGACATCGGCACTATGAGACCGCCCTATGGGGGCCTCGAAAAACAGATGGATTTCGGACACCAATAAGGAGAAGCCGTCATGCCTCGTTTATTAAAAATCATGATTCACCTCTCGATTTTCGCCATCGGCATACCGGCGGTGGGGTTTTCCAATTTCTGGGATTGGGAACTTTTGCGGGGCATGGTATTACCGGCTGTCGCGACCGGCTTCCTGGCTTACCTGGTCCTTTTTATTTTGACCGGTGGATACCGCGTGTTTCAATCGTCTTCCTGAACGCGCGATTGCACCCGCTTGTATCCCCTTCATGACATGTGACGGCAACCGCTACGAAAGGGAAATCACCGTGCCGAACCGCAATATCCTGGAAATTTTTTCGGACTATATCTGACCCTGGTGCTATTTCATTACCGGGCGTATTGAAAAACTGCAGCAGGAATATCCTATCGACGTGCGCTGGACGGCTTTTCCACTTCATCCGGAAACCCCGGAAGACGGCCAAAGTCTCGAAGACCTCTTTGCCGGCCGGCCGATCAACATACCGGAAATGCTGACCCATCTCCGAAACACCGCCCAACAATTAGGCCTGCCGTTTGGGGACCGCCGGATGACCTTCAACAGCCGTCAGGCCCAGGAACTCGGAAAATGGGCTGAAAACGGCGGCCGGGGAGATGCCTTTCACAACGCGGTCTTTAAGGCCTACTTTGCCCATGGTTTAAACATTGCCGCGGATACGGTGTTGATGGATCTCGCCCGGTCGGTCGATCTCGATCCCCAGGAAGCACGCACCGTCCTCGAACAAGGGCAATATCGGGATGTGGTCGATCGGGACTGGCAGCGCTCACGGCTTATGGGAATAACGGCGGTGCCGACGTTTGTCATGAACCGGCAGCGATTGGTGGGGGCTCAGACCTACCAGGACCTGGCCCGCTTTATCCAGTCTGAAATCTAATCCACCACGCCGTTATTTTAGAAGAGCTTGAGTTGCACCTGCTGCGCCTTGGGCGTCACCGACAAGTGCGGGGACGCGTGTTTTAGCAAGTGCCGTTCGATGTCGCCCACAAACGGGGAAACGATACGGGCTTCCTGGCGGCCGTACAACCGCCGCTTGCGCGACCAGGTTAAATAAAGCAGTTCCTGGGCGCGCGTCAGCGCCACGTAAAACAGGCGCCGCTCTTCCTCCAGATCCGAGGTTGCCTGACCGTCCCGCCGCAACGGGATCAGCCCGTCTTCACACCCCACCACGAACACCACCGGAAACTCCAATCCTTTGGCGGCATGTATGGTGGTGAGGGTCACTTTTTCAATGCGGGCCTGCACCATATCCGCATCGGTTTGCAGGGAAGCCGTGTTGATAAAGCGTTCCGGATCCCCCTGACAATCCTGTGCCCGTCGCACCAGATCGGCGACCAGATCCTTGTCCCGGGCGACGTCATCTCCCTCCAAACGGTCCCCCCAGCGTTCGGATATGGCCATAATCCGTTCTTCCAGTGGGAGCGGCTGAAGGTCGTCGATCCATTTTTTCAAATCCTCCAGTGCGGCTACCAGCCGCCGTCGTCTTTGGGGGGTGATCCCCTTAAAAGCGCCGGGGTCGGCCTGATCCAGCGCCTGACAGAAGGTCTGTCCGCGGGTGTCCATCTCGTCCAAAAAGGCCATGACCGACGCTTTGTCCAGGCGGGGGTTCATAACGCTGGCGATTTGGCTTAAATCATGCGCACCAGCCGTTCCGGCCGTGATACGCAGCAACGCCAGCATGGCCGCCACATGAGGTTGGCTGTAGGTCTTGCGGCGGCTGGCGATCTGGCAGGGAATCCCGGCCTGGTCGAATATGGCCGAAAAAACATTGGCCTGGGCCGAGGTGCGGTAAAGCACGGCAAAATCGGCAAAACTATAGTCGTGAAAGGCGGATGAATCGACTTTGCCGGCGTCAATCGCCAGAAACCCCGCACCTCCGACCGCCTTCTCGATGATCTGACCCACCGCCACCGCTTCAGCCTTTTCCGACGGAATTTCAACCACGGCCACATGGGGCGCCCCGGTAAGGCGTGAAAAAAGCCGGGACCCCAGCACCCCGAGCCCGGTGTCCGGCCCGCCGCATTGGCGGATCACCTGCCACGAAGCTTCCAAAATGGTTTCGGTGGAGCGGTAGTTGCGGGTGAGATGAATCACCCGGGCACTGGGATAATCTTCAACAAATTGGTTGAAAAAAGCGACATCCGACCCCCGGAAACCATAGATGGCCTGATCCGGATCGCCGATAACGCATAGATTGCCGGCGGCCGGCACCAGGGCCTGTATGAGCCGATATTGACCGTAATTTAAATCCTGGTACTCATCCACAAAAACATAGCGAAATCGATTCCGGCATGTGGTCCGAAAATCGTCGTCGGTCTCTAGGCGTCGGACCACCCGGAAGATCAGATCCTCGAAATCCAGCAGATGCTGGTCCGCCAGCATCTGCTGGTAAGCCGCGTAAGCACGGGCAAACACACTGGTGGCGGTGTCGGCCACGACCGACTCGAAATAGGCATCGGGGCCTTTCAGTTGCTGCTTGGCTTTCACCATGCGGGCAAGCAACTCCCGGGGTTTCAGCGCTACCGCGCTTTCGTTGCACTTAATGCGATACATGATGCGATGTAAAAGAAAGAGCCTCTCTTCTTCGTCAATGATGCGAAAGGGGGTTTCGGGATATTCTTCCCGAAGCAGCGCCCAACATAGGGCGTGAAAGGTGGCGGTCAAAGGCAGTGTCGCGGCATCATCCAGCAACTGCTCCAAACGCGAGCGCATTTCGCCGGCCGCTTTTTCCGTAAACGTCAGGGCCAGTATCGCGCCGGCCGGCACCCCGCCATCCTGTATCAAGTGAGCTATGCGATGGGTTACGGTGCGGGTTTTGCCGGTTCCCGGACCCGCCACAATTAGCAATGGGCCGTCTCCATGGGAAATGGCCTGCTGTTGATCGCGGTTGTCCCGATCTTGCTGGAAAGCAGGTGTTGGGTGTGGTGTCAAATCATCGTATGGCGACACATTCATATCGGCGTGACCAGCATTAGAACAGGAGATATCTCCGGATGAAGATACATCGCCGGCCGATGGACCTGTTGGGGCCCCTGGAAACAGCTGGCGCTGTCCGAAAAGGACGTGCTTTTCGGCATCGCTGAAAATCTGAATGTGGCCATAGTCCCCGTCGTATCCGGCCTGAATCTCCAGTTCACCGGCGCGCATGCGGCGGATCGCTTCTCCCAGCAAGGGAATGCCGGTACGGTCCAACTGCTCCGGCGGCACATCCCGCAGAATATGAAGCTCATTTCCAAGGGATTCCAGCGCCAAGGTGTAGGCCCGCGCCACGGTCTTGGTGGCCGCCCCCACCTGAAGCAACTCCGACAGGACTTCCGGCAGGGGAACGAGGCTCTCAAACGGCGGCTGCCATGACGGAATGGCTTCCGGGGGACGGTCCGCCAGCTTCTGGATCCGATTATATACCCCCACCGTCAACGAACGACCGCAAACCGGACAGATCCCGTTCAGGGCCTTTGTTTCAGCCGGTGTCAGGCGGACGCCGCATTTACGATGGCCATCGAGATGGTATTTTCCCTCCTCGGGATAAAATTCGATGGTACCGCCGAATTGATTCGTCTGGGGGTTCTCCAGCGCCGCACGAATCGCGCTATAACCTGGCGTGCAATGAAAAATATTGGCTTCGCGCGCCAGTTTGGCTGCGGAATGGGCATCCGAATTGGAGATGAGGGTGAGACGATCCAGGCTGGAAACCAGACGGTTCATGGCCGGGTCGGAAGAAAGCCCGGTTTCGGCGGCAAAGATGTGCCCGGACAGATCTTCAAAACATTCCGCCAGGCTGTCAAAACCGGTTTTGGACCCCAGCAAGGAAAACCAGGGCGTCCAGATATGAGCCGGCACCAGAAACGCCCGCTCATCCACTTCCAGGAGTATTTCAAGCAGATCCCGGGCATCCAGACCCAGAATCGGACGGCCGTCCGACCGGATGTTGCCGATGGCATCAAGGCGCCGGTTGAACCGTTCCGCCACCTCCAGGGAGGGCAAAAAAACAAGATTATGGTTTTTACGGGTTTTACCGTTTTTTTTGTAAATATTACTGATTTCCGACACCAGCAGAAAATTGACTTCTGCGCGGCAACGAGCGGGCACCCGGGTGCTGCAGGCCTGGGCAAGGGTGTCGTTCAGCCGCAAAAGGCCGTCTCCGGCGGGCACCAGTTTTTCTTTTATCTCAGCAAACCATCCGGGATGGGTGGCATCTCCCGTGCCCACCACCGCAAGCCCTTTACGTTGCGCGGCAATATGGAGGTGCTCCAGATCGAGCGTCTTGGAGGTCGCCCGCGAAAATCGGGAGTGGATATGTAAATCAGCTAAAAAGGTCATGGGAATGCCTTTCCGATCAGACCCGCGAACCATGCCACGCGGTTGTCTTGAACCAGCGCCGCCGAATCCTTCAAAAACCTTGTAAATTTTGGCTGATCAGGCTATATTCATCTACTTTTGATAAATCGTTATACAAGATGTTGTATGTTATCCCAAACAGCATCTCAAAAACAATGGATATGGAATTAAATGGGCTTCTTATCACCCACCGTATCGATCACACGGTATCGCGTTGACGGTCAACTGCCGTCCCCCGTCAACGTGCATGTGACCGAAGCGCTGAAAAAAAATACGATTCATGAAATTGACAACGACGCGGGCGAACAGGCGATCGGCTGGACATCGTTTGATGCGCCTTACCAGCCTGATTTCGAAGGGTCCCGCTTTGTCATCGATACCTTGTGGGTGTTTTCCCTGCGGATCGATAAAAAAAGTATCCCGACCAAAGTTCTGAAGAAACACTACAATATGGAAGTCACCCAGCGACTGGTCGAATCTGGACGGGACTATCTTTCGAAAACGGAAAAAAAACAACTGAAAGATCACGTCATCACGGTTCTTAACACCCGCATTCCGGCCACCCCCAATATTTACGATCTTGTCTGGAACTACGAAGCGGGGTGGCTATGGTTTTTTTCCAATTTAAAATCAGCCAACGAAGAATTGGAAACCCTGTTTACCCGATCCTTTAAATTGAGCCTGATTCGCATGTTTCCTTATACGGCCGGATTGAATGCCGGATTGAGCGGGCCGGATAAAGATTGCCTGGATCAACTAAAACCGACCCTTTTTATGGAATAGTCATGCTGGATATTGCTGTCGCATACCGTCGCTACCAATTTATCGGCGACGAATTTCTCACCTGGCTTTGGTATGTCATTGAAAATGACCCCCGACGTCTGAATAAAATCGACAACGAGTTGGCCTCGCTCGAAATCGGCAGCCGTATGGTGCTGGCCAACCGCCATCAGAAAGACAGCGGTGAAACCGTTACCATCAAGGGCGAGGAAGCCAACATGGACGAAGGCCTGGTGGCCCTCAGAAAAGGCGCCATGGTGGCGGAAGTCAACCTTGTATATCGATCCGGCGACAACGAATGGCGGTTCAACCTGAAAGGGGAAAGCCTTAATTTTTCAAGTTTGAAGGTGCCTGAAACCGGAAAAGTTGAAACCCAGGAGGATATCGAAGGCGGCGTCATTGAAAAGGTTTTTTTATGCGAAAAAGTCATTAACCTCATCGACAACCTTTTCAATCATTTTATTAAAATAAGGGTATCCAACGACTGGTCCGCCAAAACCGTTCCCGCCATGCGCAAATGGATCACCCCCTCGTAGGCTGTTCAGAGAGCATTTAAAGCGTGTCGATAACCATCAGCCTTATGAACACCTATTGAAAGGATGTTGACAACATCACACTTTTGGATCCTTTTTCGACATCTTATCAACAATTTTATTTTATAAAAAATTGTTTAAATTAAATTAGTTATGAAAATATTAGACATATCCACAGTACATTTTCTCCTTTATTCTTTAATCATGTATAAAGGAAGGGATCTATGAAATTTACGATTAAGAAGGCGGACATTCAGGATGTGCTGGCAAAAGTTCAGGGGTTGGCCGGGCGTAAGACCAATCTGGCCATAACCACGAATGTGCTGATTCGATCCGAGGGATCCGAGATCAGCATAGCGGCGACCGATCTCGAAACCGGTTTTGAAGGCCATTACCCGGCCGCCATCGAAACTTCCGGCAGTATCGCCATCAATGCCAAAAAAATATTTGAGATCATAAAAGAATTTCCTTCGGATGAAATTTCCATCAACGAAACGGAAAACCAGTGGATTGAAATCAGCAATAAAAATGTTGAATTTCACATCATGGGGATGAATCCGGAAGAATTTCCGGACAACCCCGCTATCGAAGACGTCGAATTTTTTGACGTCGATTCCGGGGCTTTGGGTAGAATGATCGATAAAACGATCTTTGTGTCCGGCGCCGGCGATGACCGACGGGCCCATATTACGGGGGCCTTGATGGAAATTTTGCATGAGGCAACCCCCCCCTTGTTTCGATTTGTCGCCACGGATGGCAGCCGTTTGACCAAGGTGGATTATCCTTTCGAAGCGGGAACCCCGCTGCCCCAGCTTCCGACGACGATCATTCCCAAAAAGGGGTTGAATGAAATTGGAAAATTTCTTGAACCGGGCGGCAGTGTTCAGTTGGGTATCAAAAACAATAATTTCATCGTCAAGAAAGCGAATGAAATTATTATCGTCAGGCTGCTGGAGGGCGAGTTCCCCCAATATCAGGATATTATCGTCAAACCGGACAATGCCTTTGACATCAAACTCCCCAAAACAGCCTTTCTGAAAACATTACGCCGCATGTCCATCCTGTCTTCTGAAAATTATAAAGGTGTCATTTTCAAGTATGACAAGGATCGTCTCGAAATCAGGGCCAATAACCCCGAATTGGGGGAGTCCAAGGAAGATCTGCCCATATCGTTTTCCGGAGAAGTGATCGAAGGAGCTTTCAACCCGCGCTATTTTATCGAGACCCTTGGCGTCATCGAAGAGGATACGGTGGTCATCCATATCGTGGATGGCGAGCGCCCCTGTCTGCTGGAGGGGGATGAAGATAAATCATTTTTAAGTATTATAATGCCGATGAGAATATGAATACACGCGTAGAGCAAACATACAACGAAGACAACATTAAGATCCTGGAAGGGCTGGAAGCGGTTCGCAAACGTCCTTCCATGTATATCGGGAATATCGATGTGGCAGGGCTGCATCACCTGGTCTATGAGGTGGTGGATAACAGCATCGACGAAGCCATGGCCGGCCACTGTTCCCTTATCAAAGTCATCATTCACACGGATAACAGCGTCAGTGTGGAAGACAACGGACGCGGTATACCGGTTGGCATTCATAAAACCGAACACATTCCGGCCCTTGAAGTCGTCATGACCCGTCTGCACGCCGGTGGCAAATTCGATGATCATTCTTATAAGGTTTCCGGTGGGTTGCACGGTGTCGGTGTCTCGGTGGTGAATGCGCTGTCGGAAACACTGGAAGTGGAAATCTATACCGGTGGACAGATCCATTTTCAGACCTACGCCCGGGGCGCCAAAACAGCCGAATTGAAGGTCGTGGGAACCACTGACAAACGCGGCACCAAGGTCTATTTCAAGCCGGACCGGGAAATTTTTACCACGACCGAGTACAGTTACGACATTCTGGTCAAACGGCTGCGCGAGTTGGCTTTTCTCAACAAAGGGGTGCGCATCGCCATCGAAGATGAGCGCGATGATCAGAAAGATGAATTTTTTTATGAAGGGGGGCTGGTTCAGTTTGTCGAGTATTTAAACCGTCGCAATACGGCCATTCATGAAGCGGTTTTTATCGAAGGCACCCGCAGCGATGTTGAAATTGAAGTGGCCATCCAGTACAACGACAGTTTTACTGAAAAGCTATTCTCGTTTGCTAATAATATCAATACGATCGAAGGTGGTTTTCATCTGATTGGGTTCAAGTCGGCCCTGACGCGAACTATCAACCAGTATGCGGCTAACGGCAATCTTCCCAAAAACCTGCAGGCCAAGATTACCGGAGATGACGTGCGCGAAGGCTTGACGGCCGTCATTAGTGTCAGAATCAAATCCCCCCAATTCGAGGGACAGACCAAGACCAAACTGGGCAACAGTGAGGTCAAGGGCTTGGTGGAATCCCTGGTTAACGATAAACTGGCAGCCTTTTTCGAAGAAAATCCCGCTGTGGCGCGTAAAATCATTGCCAAGGGGGTGGAAGCGGCCCGGGCTCGGGATGCCGCCAAACGGGCCCGTGATCTGGCGCGCAGCAAAGGTGCCCTTGTCGATGCCACCCTGCCCGGTAAACTGGCCGACTGCCAATCGCGTGACCCCGAGGAACGTGAGCTTTTCCTGGTGGAGGGGGATTCGGCCGGCGGATCCGCCAAACAGGGACGCAATCGTAAATTTCAGGCCATCCTTCCGCTGAAAGGTAAAATTCTCAACGTGGAGAAGGCCCGACTGGATAAAATTATCCGTAGCGAAGAAATTAAAAACATTCTCACCGCGCTCGGTACCAGTGCCGGCACGGATGAATACGATATTGAAAAAATTCGCTACAAAAAAGTTATCATCATGACCGATGCGGATGTGGACGGATCGCATATCCGGACCCTGCTATTGACCTTTTTTTACCGCCAGATGAAGGAAATCATCGAACAGGGCTACCTTTATATTGCCCAGCCCCCTCTGTTTAAGGTGGGCAAAGGCAAAAAGGCGCTTTACCTGAAAGGCGAGAGTGAATTCGATGACTACGTGGTGCGCCGTCTCTGTGACATCATGACCGTTCAATACGGTCCAGATAAAAAAATCATCGAGGGTCACGACCTCTATCTGACGATCGGCAATCTGGCTGAATATTATGCCGCCCTGGGCCGTATGGAAAAGAAAATGATCAGTGCGGAGCTGGTGGAGGCGCTGCTGGAGTCTGGTGTGAGCGATAAGACCGTTCTGCAGGATGAACGCCAAACACGCGAACTGCAGCAGAATCTCAGGGATAAGGGGTTTGAATTGGAAGACCCCCTCTGGGATGACGAAAAGGGAATGTTTGAGTTCACGGTCACGGCCAGAAAAATAAATGCGGCAAGCCAGGAGGCGGGCTTTGATATTATTGGGCAATCCTTTACACCTGTGCGGATCGGACGCGGCCTGATCCATTCCAAAGACTACCAGCAATGCCTGGTGCTGGCCGGTAATTTAAAGCCATATGACCAACCGCCCTTCGATATTATTGACAAAGAAGGCAAACCGGTCTCAACTCAGCTGCGCGATCGAAAGAAGCTGCTGGATTTTCTGCTTGAAGAAGGTAAAAAAGGCCTTTCCATCCAGCGCTACAAAGGTCTGGGTGAAATGAACCCCGATCAGTTATGGGACACCACGATGGATCCCGCCAATCGCCATCTGCTGCAGGTCACCATTGAAGACGTGCTGGATACGGATGAAATATTTACGATTCTCATGGGGGAGGAAGTGGAACCCCGACGGGAATTCATCCAGAACAATGCCTTGGAAGTAACGATGCTGGATATATAGCCTCAAATTATGGCACCAAGGGAGACGTGATGTATATTCACAGTGTTGTCGCGAGAGATCTTCCGGACCTTTGGTTCCAGGCCGTCCACGATATTCTGGATCACGGCCGGCGGTTTACCATCGACCGGGGCTCCTACGCCGGTCAAACCCGTCTGGAATATGATTATTTTACCGGGCTCATCAATTACCCCGGAACCCAGCCGTTAATTCCGGACATTCCGCCGTCTTGCGGTATCCCCAACCCGGTGGAGCACGATTATATTTATGGTGGTAAGGGGTATGACCGTTCCTACATCGAGTACCTCATGACACCCCACAAGGAACCGGGGGAGTCCTATACCTATGGCGAGCGTTTGACGCGGGCGCCCATCAGCGGCGACAAGCTGGCCTGGTGGGAAGCGGGCAACACCGAGATCATCGACAAGCGCGAGGTGGACGGCAAAGCGGTCTTCGAGGAAGACGGCCGCCTTTATTTGAATCAGATCGAATGGATTATCAATACCTACAAAAAATTCGGTGCCCGCAACAACCAGATGGTGCTACAGGTGGCCCATCCGTCCGATCTCACACTGGCGGACCCGCCCTGCCTGCGGTCTATCGACACCCGCATCCAGGAAGACACCCTGCATTTTTTTGTCTATTTTCGCAGCTGGGATCTGTGGGGCGGACTACCGGCCAATCTGGCGGGTATTCAGAATCTCAAGGAATACATGGCGGCTGAAATCGGGGTCAAGGACGGGAAAATGATCGTGGAGAGCAAGGGGTTGCACCTCTACGGTTATGCGGAAGACCTGGCCAAATTGCGCTGCCTGCGGGATTAATCAGTGTCCGTCCATAAATAGCCTTTTTGGCCCTGATCGGCGTTCTCCGCGGGTTCCCGGTTGCGGCGTACTTGAGTACGCCTCACCGCAAACCCTTGTGCGGCCTTGATCAGAACCAAAAATCCTCATTTATGAATCGGACACCATTGTGGTTTCTTTAAGATCGCGGATTAAAAACATTAAAAATCGATGGACCCCGGGGTGCGGGGAAACGGGATGACATCTCGAATATTGCTGATCCCGGTCACCAGCATCAGCAGGCGCTCGAATCCCAACCCGAAACCACTGTGGGGCACCGTTCCGAATTGACGGGACTCCAGGTACCACCAGTAGGTTTCTTTTTCCATTCCCATGGCCTCCATCCGGGCTTCAATCACCTCCAGGCGTTCTTCGCGCTGGCTGCCGCCGATGATTTCACCGATACTGGGCACCAGAATGTCCATGGCCGCGACGGTTTCCTGATCGTCATTCACCCGCATGTAAAACGGTTTGATGGAGGTGGGATAGTCATAGAGAATGACGGGCTTTTTGATATACTGCTCGGTCAGGTAGCGCTCGTGCTCGGTCTGCAGATCGCTGCCGAAACCCACCGGGTATTTGAACGGCTGACCGGATTTTTCCAGGATGGCCACGGCGTCACGGTAGGGCAGACGTTCGAACTCCGACGTGACGATATTGTCCAGCGTGGCCATGAGGGTTTTGTCCACGAAACGGGCAAACAGCGCTAGGTCGTCCGGACAGTGATCCATGACAAAACGGATCAGGTTTTTGATCAGGTCCTCTCCCAGGTCCATGTTGCCCGCCAGATCACAGAAGGCCATTTCGGGCTCGATCATCCAGAACTCGGCGGCATGCCGGCGGGTGTTGGAGTTTTCGGCGCGAAAGGTGGGGCCGAAGGTATAGACATCGCCCAGGGAGAGCGCGAACATTTCCGCCGAGAGCTGCCCTGAAACCGTAAGGTTGGCTTCCGTCCCGAAAAAATCCTGGGAATAGTCGGCCTGCTTGTCTTTTGTCGGGATTTCGGCCAGGTTCAGCGTGGTCACCCGAAACATCTCGCCGGCACCCTCACAATCGGAGCCGGTCAGGATCGGTGTATGAATATAGCGGAATCCCCGTTCGCGAAAGTAGTGATGCACGGCATAGGCCAATTCGGAACGGATGCGAAAGGCGGCACCGTATTTATTGGTCCGGGGGCGCAAGTGGGCAATGGTCCGCAGGAATTCGTCCGTATGGCGTTTTTTCTGCAGGGGATAGGTTTCCGGTGCGGCACTGATGATCGCCACATCGGTCGCCTGGATTTCCCACTGCTGCCCGCCGCCCTTGGAGGGCGCCAGGACCCCCTGGACCGCAACGGCCGATCCGGTGGTGAGTTTGCGGATATCGTCATAATTGGCAAGCCCGTCGTCAGCGATCACCTGGATATTCTTCAGACTGGAGCCATCGTTGATTTCGATAAAGGAAAACGATTTGGAATCCCGCCGGGTGCGGACCCACCCCTTGATGAGAACGGCATCAAGACCGCTTTCCTGGTCGAGCAAAACATTGATCTTGGTTCGTTGCATGTAATTTTCCCCTATAATTTAGGATCATTTCATTAATATGTCAGTGCGTCATCGGTCATATTGGCGCCTAACGGTTGACGGGTACCGTAATATAATAGCGCTGGGATTCGCGCTGCAGTAGAAAAACCATGGATTCCTGCACCCGGTATTTAATGACCGCTTTATAGAAATCGACCGGTTCCCGAACGAGAAATTCATTGACCTGCCGAATCACATCACCGGGCCGCACGCCGGTGCGCGCCAGGAAGCCCCCCTTTTGGACCGCAGCCACTACCACGCCGGCCGTTGTTTGCGGATCGATCTTCAACCCCAAAAGCGTATACGCAAGCTGGGGCGCTTTGGCGATGGGAAATGCGCGGGCGTCAAGGCGGATATCCTTTTTCTGGCCCTGGGCCCAAATGCTCAGCGTCAAAAGGTCTTTAACACCGTAGTTTCTAAGGCGGGCCTGATAATCCTCAATCGACACCACTTTGCGGCCGTCGATGGCAAGAATGACATCCCCCTCGCGCAGGCCGGCTTCTCGCGCCGGGCTGTCCGGATCGACACCGGATATCAGAACCCCTTGTTTCTTGGGAATATTATAGTAAGTTTTCAGACTGCTATCCAGATCCTGCACCCATAGTCCGATCCAGGCGTCGATCACTTCACCATGGGCAATCAGATCCTCGATGATGCGTCTGGCTTTGTTGATGGGGATCGCAAATCCAATTCCCTGGGCACCGGCGTAGATGGCGGTGTTAATCCCGATCAATTCGCCATTGATATTGAGCAGGGGGCCGCCGCTGTTGCCGGGGTTGATGGAGGCGTCGGTCTGGATAAAATCGTGGAAGACGCGGTCCTTGGTGCGAAAGCTCCGGTTGGCAGCACTGATGACCCCGGTGGTGACCGTGTTGGAAAAACCGAACGGATTGCCGATGGCAATCACGGTCTCCCCGATCAAAAGATCACGGCTGTCTCCCATGGCAATGGACGGCAGGGGATCGTTGGCTTTGATGTGCAGAACGGCAAGATCGGAATCGGGATCGACGCCCACGATTTCAGCCTCGTATTCCCGCTCATCGTTCAAGGTGATCGTGACGGTACCGGTTTTTTCCACCACATGAGCGTTGGTCAGGATATAGCCGCGTTGTCCGTCGATGATAACACCGGATCCCAAACTGGTGCGTTTATACTGGCGGCCGAAGCCGGGATCAAAAAAATCTTTGAAAAATTCATCGAAAAGCGGGTTGGAAAACTCCGAAAAGGGGCTGATCCGTTTGCGGATTTCATATTCCAAGCTTATGTTCACCACGGC
>Ga0180436_10002774_pt1 | contig 16395 bp, 7 predicted proteins | sample SS_ome_2_FD_132434 | JGI IMG/M metagenome (GOLD analysis project Ga0180436, IMG submission 132434) | Hypersaline lake sediment archaeal communities from the Salton Sea, California, USA - SS_3_S_2 metaG | ecosystem: Environmental > Aquatic > Non-marine Saline and Alkaline > Hypersaline > Sediment...
ACCCCCATGGGTCCGTTCCAGACGATCGTTCCCGCCAGCTTGATCTCTTCCTTGAACTCTTCGACGGCCTTGTCGCCGATGTCGATCGCTTCCCAGCCGGATTCTACTCCTCCTCCTTCGGCGTACGGTGCGGTGAGCCTCGTTTCGGCGCCCTCCTTGAATTCCCTTGTGGTCAGGGTGTCGGCCGGGAGCAGGAATCTGACCCCCTTTTCTTCAGCCTTCGCCACGATCTCGCGGGCAAGGTCGAGTTTGTCTTCTTCCATGAGGCTGGCCCCCATCTCATACCCTTGGGCGCGACGAAAGGTGTTGGCCATGGCCCCCCCGATGATGAACGAGTCCGCCTTCTCAAGGAGAGCCGTGATCACCTCGATCTTGTCGCTCACCTTCGCCCCCCCGAGAATGACCAGAAACGGCCGCTTCGGTGACTTCAGCTTCTCCCGAAGATACTCGAGTTCCCGCTCGATGAGAAAGCCCATCGCGCTCCGCTCCACATGATGCGTCACGCCTTCCGTCGAGGCGTGAGCCCGATGCGCGGAACCAAAGGCGTCATTGACAAAAAGCCCCGCCGTGCCGGCCAGCGCCTTCGCGAATCCCGGATCGTTCGCCTTTTCTCCGTCGTGGAAGCGCGTGTTCTCCAACACCAGCACTTCGCCGCCGCCCAGCCCGGCCCTCCGGCTCTCTGCCTCCGCCCCGACGCAGTCCGGGACGAATCCGACGTCCTTTCCCAGAAACTCCCCGAGGCGCACCGCGGCCGGTTCCAGCGAATACTTCGCGTCCGGCCCTCCCTTCGGTCGCCCAAGGTGCGAGCAAAGAACCAGTTTGCCGCCCCCTTCCAGCAGGTGCCGGATCGTCGGCAACGCAGCCTGAATGCGCGTGTCATCGGTGATGACACCGTCCTCCAGCGGAACATTGAAATCGACCCGCACGAGAACCTCCCGGTCCCGGACCTCCACATCTCGAATGCTCAATTTGCCCATCGTTCCCCCGTGTTTCCGGCCCCGTCGCGGAGCCGCGGCACTTAATCAGGCCCCGTCCGAGGCGTCAATAGCCGCGAGGGGCTAATTCAATCCTCTCCTTGCCGCGCCTCGCCTTCCTCCTCCGGCGCCTCGTCTTCCCCGGCTTCCGGTTCGGCGTCCGCCACCACTTTGGCAACCGCCCGCAGTTTCTCCTCGCCTCGCAGCGTGACGAGCTTTACGCCTTGGGCATTCCGGCCCGTCTCACGCACCTCCGCCGCCCTGATGCGGATGCTTTGACCGGTGGTGGTCATCAACATGATCTCGTCAGCCTCTTCAACCGACAGCGCCCCCACCACGTTCCCGGTCCGCTCCGTCACCTTCATGGTGATGATCCCCTTCCCGCCGCGGGTCTGCACCCGGTAATCGCCAAACGGAGTCCGCTTTCCGATCCCGTTCTCGGCCGCCACCAGCAGCATGCTGTCGTCCCGCACCAAGGCCGCGCCCACCACCCAGTCGTCGTCGCCCGGCCGGATGCCGGCCACCCCCGCCGCGGTCCGCCCCATCCGGCGCGCCTGCTCCTCCGGGAAGCGCAGGCTCAGACCCTTGCGGGTTACCAGCATGATCTCGTCGCCGCCCATGGTGAGATGGACGTCGATCAGCTCGTTGCCTTCGTCCAGCTTCACGGCCATGATCCCGTCCTTCCGGAAGTTCCTGAAGTCGTGCAACCCGGTCTTCTTGACCTTGCCGTTGCGGGTCGCGAAGAACACGAACCCTCCCTCTTCCGCGAAGGTCACGTCCTCGCCTTCCTCGTTGAGCCTCCGCTCGAGGCGCAACACGGCCGCAATCCACTCCTCCGGCTTCAGGTTCAGCACGTTCTTGATGTTGCGCCCGCGCGAGGTGCGCGTCCCTTCCGGCAGCTCATACACCCGCTCCACGTAAACCCGCCCGGTGTTCGTGAAGAACATGAGATAATCGTGCGCCTGCGCCGAGAACAGCCGCTCGAGAAAGTCGTCGTCATCCTCGCCCCCGCCCCGCATCTCCATCCCGCGCACCCCCTTGCCCCCGCGCCCCTGCACCCGGTACTCGCTGGCCGTGGTCCGCTTCACATACCCGCGGTGGCTGAGGGTCACCAGAACCCCCTCGTTCGCAATCAGATCCTCGATCGAGATCTCGCCCTCCTCCGGCAGAATCTCGCACTTGCGAGGAGTCCCGTACTTCTCCTTGATGGCGCGAAGTTCGTCCTTGATGATGGCAAGCACGCGCGCCTCCTTGGCGAGAATGTCGAGAAGGTCCTTGATCTCCTCGATCACCCCGTCGTAATCGGTCTTGATCTTCTCCCGCTCCAAGGCCACCAACTGGTAGAGCCGCAGGTCGAGAATCGCCCCCACCTGGCGGTCCGTGAACACGTAGCGGCCGTCCTCCCGAAAACTCGGCTGATCGCGGATCAGGATCCCCAGAGAAGCCGCCGCCTCCCGCGTGAACTCGTATCCCTTCACCCGTTCCCTCGCCTCGTCCCGGCTGCGGGAACTCCGGATCATCTCGATGAAGTCATCCAGCCGCCCCAGCGCCAAAAGCAGCGCCTCGAGCGTCTCCGCCTTCTCCTCCGCCTTCTCGAGAAGGAACCGCGTGCGCCGGATCACAACCTCCCGCCGGTGCTCGACATAACAGTCCAAGGCATCCTTCAGCGAGAGAAGCTTCGGCCGCCGCTCATGGATCGCCAGCATGTTGACCCCGAAACTCGTCTCGAGCGCCGTCAGCTTGTAAAGCTGGTTCACGATGACCTGCGGGCGGGCGTCCCGCTTCAACGTGATCTCGATCCGCGTGTTCTCATCGGTCAGGTCCCGCATCCCCGAGATGCCGGTCAGCACCTTCTGGTTGACGAGGTCCGCAATGCGTTGCTGCAGGGTGGCGCGGTTCACGCCGTACGGAACCTCGGTGATGGTGATGGTCGAGGCCCCCCCGGGGTTCTCGTCGATCTCCACCTTGCCGCGCATGCGCACCGACCCGCGACCGGTGGCGAAGTAGCTCTCGATTCCCCTCACGCCCCGGATCTCGCAGGGCACCGGAAAGTCGGGACCCTTGATGTGCTGCATCAGTTCGAGAAGCGAAATCTCGGGATTGTCGACAAGGGCGCAGATGGCATCCACCACCTCCCCGAGGTTGTGGGGCGGAATGTTGGTCGCCATCCCCACCGCGATGCCGGTGGCCCCGTTCACAAGGAGATTCGGAAACGACGCCGGCAACACGGTCGGCTCAGTCAGCCGCTCGTCGTAGTTCGGCGCAAAATCAACCGTCGCCTTGTCGAGATCCTCCATCATCGACAACCCGAGGGGCGTCAGCCGTGCCTCCGTGTAACGCATCGCGGCCGGCGGATCAGCCTCCGGCGAACCGAAGTTGCCCTGCCCGTCGACCAGCGGCTCGCGCATCGACCATGGTTGCGCAAGGTTCACCAGCGTCGGGTAGATCACCGCCTCCCCGTGCGGGTGGTAATTGCCCGAGGTGTCCCCGCAGATCTTGGCGCACTTCACATGGCCCCGCCCCGGCGCAAGGTTCAGCTCCCGCATCGCATACAGGATCCGCCGTTGCGACGGCTTCAGTCCGTCGCGCGCGTCCGGCAGAGCCCGCGACACGATCACGGACATCGAGTAGTCCAGAAACGACTTCGAGAGCTCGTCCGCAACGTTGATCGGCTTGATGTTGGAGTCCGGCATCAGGTGGCGTTCAGGGTTCGGGTCCCGGGAGACGCGGGAGCACAAGGGGACCGGCGCCGGACTGCCCAACGCTCATCGAGAAGCCCGCCGGCGCATGCCGTCCGACGCCTCGATCCTCGATCCGTCGCAAGTCTATATATCCAGATTCCGGACATTCAGGGCATTGTCTTCGATGAACCGTTTCCTTGGCTCGACCACGTCTCCCATGAGCGTGTCCAGCATCGTGTCAGCCTGGACGAGGTTGTCCTCGTCAAGACGGACCCGGAGCAGTTGGCGCGATTCGGGATCCATCGTGGTGCTGTAAAGCTGCTTCGCATTCATTTCGCCAAGGCCCTTGAAACGCTGGATCTTGACCCCCCGCCGCCCAATATCGAGAACCTTGTCCAGAATCTCCGGGACCGAAAAAAGCGGCTCCCGGACCGCCTTCTCTCCTTCGCCCTCGACCAGTTCGAAAAGCGGCTCGTCCATCGCGTAAAACCGGCCCGTGTCGAGCCCCAGCTCCTCCAGCCCCTTGAGGAGCCGCGCCACGACGTGGCTTTCGTGCAGTTCGTAAAGAATGGCGCGCCGCGTCGCGGCCCCCGCGGAACCCGCCCCCTCCGCCTCGTCCGTCTCCCCCACTTCGCCAAACAGCTTCAGATCCCGGTTCTGGTCCGAAAACTCACGCAGGGCCTGCTCGTGCGCGAAATAGTGCAGGCTCTCCTCGTTCCCTTCGCGCACCTTCACCATGTAGGCCGGCAGGTGGCTGCCCTCCCGCGCCCCGAGGTAGTCCGCAAAGTTCCCGCCGTTGCCCTCGATGCTCCGCGAATACCGCGACAGCGCCGCAAGGATCTCGAGAATCCGGCGCAACTCGTCGGTGCTGAAGGCGCGACCCCCGGCGTCACCCGCAAGGCTGCGCAGCTCCACGTCCTCCGCCCCAAGGTCGATCAGAATCCGGTTCAGGCCGGCGTCGTCCTGCACGTATTCCTGCCGCTTCTTGCGCGCCACAAGGTAAAGCGGCGGCTGTGCGATATACAAATACCCCGCCCGCACCAGCTCCGGCATCTGGCGGCAGAAAAACGTCAGCAGCAGGGTCCGGATGTGCGACCCGTCCACGTCCGCGTCGGTCATGATGATGATGCGATGGTAGCGGACCTTGTCGAGGTTGAAGGCCCCCTCCTGCTCGCCGTCCCCGATCCCCGCCCCGATCGCGGTGATCATGCTCTGGATTTCCTTGTTCTGCAGAGCCTTGTGCAGACGCGCCTTCTCGACGTTGATGAGCTTCCCGCGCAGCGGCAGGATCGCCTGCGTGCGCCGGTCGCGCCCCTGCTTGGCGGACCCCCCCGCCGAGTCGCCCTCCACGATGAACAACTCGCTCAGCGCCGGATCCCGCTCCGAGCAATCTGCAAGCTTCCCCGGCAATCCGCCCCCGGACAACGCCGACTTGCGCACCGTCTCCCGGGCCTTGCGGGCCGCCTCCCTCGCCCGCGCCGCGTTCACCGCCTTCTCGATGATCTGACGCGAAGTGGCCGGATTCTCCTCGAAGAACGTCTGCAGGCCTTCGTAGACGATCGAACTCACCACCCCCTCCATCTCGGTGTTCACCAGCTTTTCCTTCGTCTGGGAACTGAACCGGGGATTGGGCATCTTGACCGAAATCACCGCCACCAGCCCCTCCCTCACATCGTCCCCGCTGAGCGAGGGATCCTTCTCCTTGAGAAGCTTGTTGGCCTTGGCATACTGGTTGATGGCCCGCGTCAGGGCGGTCCGGAACCCCGTCAGGTGCGTCCCGCCGTCCCCGGTGGGAATCGAGTTCGCGTAGCTCAGAATCTGGTCGTTGTAGCTGTCGTTGTACTGGAGCACCACGTCCGCGAAAACGTCGTCCGTGCTCACCTTCCCGTCGTAGTCGATCTCCACCTCCCGCTTCCCGTGCAACGCGATCGGCTCCTCGTGCACCAGCGCCTTGTTCACCCCGAGCTGCTGCACGAACTCGACGATACCCTCCGCGTAGTAGAACATCTCCGAACGGGCGCTCTCCGGCCGCTCGTCGGCGAGCTCGATGGTGAGGCCGGGATTCAGAAACGCCAGCTCCCGCATGCGCGTCGCAAGCCGGTCGAACTTGAATTCCGTGGTGTCCGTGAAAATCGCGGCGTCCGGGAAAAAGGTGATCATCGTCCCGGTCTTGCCCGGATCGACCTCCCCCATCACCTGCAGCGGCTCGGAGGTCTTGCCGCGCTCGAAGGTGATGGCATAGACCTTGCCGTCCCGCATCACCTCCGCCTTGAACCACTCCGCAAGGGCGTTCACACACTTCGCTCCGACCCCGTGCAGCCCGCCCGAATACTTGTAGGCCCCCTGGCCGAACTTCCCGCCCGCGTGAAGGTTCGTCAGCACCAACTCCACCGCCGGCACGCCGAACTTCGGGTGCGTGTCCACCGGAATCCCCCGCCCGTTGTCCGCGATGGAAACCGACCCGTCGACGTGAATGGTGACCTTGATCCGGTCGCAGAATCCCGCCAAATGCTCGTCAATCGAGTTGTCGAGAACCTCGAACACGCAATGGTGCAGACCCCGCTCGTCGGGATCGCCGATATACATCCCCGGACGCTTGCGGACCGCCTCCAATCCCTCCAGCTTGTCGATCTGTTCCGCACCGTAGTCCTGCCCGCCCGAAACCTGGATCGGCGGACCCTCGGACCCCTTGTTCGCATCGGGCATATGTGGGCTGAGAATGGATGAATACGCGATCCGACACAAGATTCTTTCGCCTCCGGAACCGCCGAAGTGTCAATCGTTTCCGGCGCGCCCCGGAGCACCCTTCCCGGAGGTGCCGGGCCGCGGAACGGGCGTCTCACGGGAAGGCTCTCCAAGGGCGTTGTCGACGCCGTGTTTCACCACCGTGACCACCGCCGCCACCACTCCCAACGTGACCAACACCGCAAGGACGACCTTGAGCATGCCGTCGCGTGCCTTTTGTTCGTCGTATCTGGCCGAGGTCCCCGTGGCGGGACTGATGGCCCGCCGGGGCCGGAAAGGCCGCGCCCCGCGCCCCGAAGAAGCGGTGTCTCCTCCCGAGGCCATCGCCCCCGGCGCCGCCCCGGTTCCGTCCCCCGGCGGCAGAACGCTCCAGCGGGGCGGCGCCATGCCTTCCGGCGGGCACCCTCCCTCCGTTCCCGGCGGCGCCGTCAACCCGGGCGGAACCATCGGCTTTTCACACGCTGCAAATGACGCCTTCCGCTTCACCGGCCGCGGCTTGATCTCGATGCGGCGCGGAGCGGCCGGGGCCTGAATCGCGGCCCGGCACCCCGGACACGGCCCCTCGGTCCCCGCCAACCCCGCCGGCGCCTCGAGAATCATCCCGCAACGGGGACACTCGAAACGCACCGCCCCCGAATCGTCGCCGGACGGTGACGACGACAGCGGATCATGACCTTGCCCATCCACGGCCCCAATGCCCCATTTACAGCTCAAGCAGCCGTCGTTGCCAGTCCAGAAGATGATCCCCGGGATCTGCCTCGAACGCGATCTCCTCGAGGGCCGACCGGGGCGCGATCATGGACGACTCGATATCAAGGGTCCGGGCGGCCTGGTCCCGCCTCGAAGCGAGGGCCTCGTAACGCTTTTCGTCGGCGCGGTCCCAGCGTCGGGAGCGCCGCCGCCGGCGTTCCGGCCAGTCACCTTCGGCCACCTCGCGGGCCGCCTCGACCGCCTGCCAGAGGCGCTCGGCGCGCGCCCCCCGCACATTTCGGGGCACATCCAGCTTGCCGCCGTTCGACAGGGACTCGCTCCACTCTGTCAGGAGCTGGTTGCGCACGACCATGAACGGCGGCCGATCCCACTCGCGGGCCTCCCGATCGCGCCATTCCCAGAGGGCTTTCAGGAAGCACAGGGCGCGTCGCCCGAGCTTCCCGGCGCCTCGGATACGCCACGGCTCCTCGCGGGTGTCGTCCCGTTCCAACACCCGCTCCATGGCCGAATCGCAGGTTTCGACGAACCAATCAAATCGCTCCTTTTCCCGAAGCCCCGCTTCGAGCTTCTCCGCAAGGGGAAGCAGATAACGCACATCATTCTCGGCATAGCGCGCCATCTTCTCCGGCAACGGACGCCTCCCCCAGTTCGCCTTCTGCGAGGCCTTGCACAGTCGCACCTCGAAAAATTGCTCGACAAGGTTGGCGTAGCTGAAACTCCGAATCCCGAGAAGCCGCGCCGCGATTTGGGTGTCGTAAATCCGCCGAGGCAGAACCCCGAATTCCCGCTTCATCAGCGTCATGTCAAAATCCGCCCCGTGCATCCAGATTTCGTGCCCCGCGAGAAACCGCTTCAGCGGATCGAGATCCTCGATCAACAACGGATCGACCAAGTGCACCCGTTCCCCGTCCGTGATCTGGATCAGGCAGAGCTGCTCGGCGTAGCGGTGTAGATTGTCGGCTTCGAGGTCGAGACCGGGCGTCTTGACGCATCTCGTCGCGACCGAGGCGAGGCACTCTTCCAATCCGGCGCGCGTCGTGATCATGCCGGCTGTCGCAGGCCTGCCATTCTCCCGGCTTCGGTCGGCTTCCTGATCATTGCGTGACGATCACCCGCAGATAACACGCGCTGGGCGGCGGGTCGGGAATCATTCCCAAATTCGAGACCGTGAGCCGCTCTCTCGAATCTTCCACGATGGTGAAGTAAGGATCCCCGGGCGTGATGGTCGTCCAGTCCTTCAGATTCGAGCTGTACTCGAAAAAGTATGAGAGGCTCCCTCCGGTGAAAGGCCGCTTCTCGATGGTGGCGGTACACAGCCCGGGACCCGGATTGCCAAGGAACTCGAAGCTCGGAACATCACCGGGGTCCGCCACGTCCGTCCCAAGGGCATACTCCATCAGGTTGGTCACCCCGTCCCGGTCGAAATCAAAGTCCGGAGCGCGTTCCGCCACCGGCGTGCCGAACGGAAACCCCTCGCCGTAGAACCCCCCAAGGAGCGCAAACCCCTCGTAGGTGTCGATGAACCGCACGTCGAAGTTCAACTGCCGCAGCGCCTGGTCGATCGTGAACTGCGACTCGACGGAACGCTGCAAGTCCAACCGTCCCGTGGCGGTGTCCCCCGGACGGAAGAAGAGCGGCCCGAGATTATACCCCCCGTCCAGAAGCCCCACCTCGAACGGTTGGCGGTCCGGCGCTCCGGCAGGCGTCTGGATCGGGAACGGCGGAAACACGATGACGTTCTCCCGCGCCACCCCGTACAGGCCCGGCGCCACCTCCAGAGCGTTGGCCAGCGAGCTGCTTGCCGTCTGCGTGCCGCCCGCAAAAATGTCGATGTTGTAGGTCGCAAGGAGCGTCCCGGCGTCCACCGCAATCATTTCTCCCGCATCGTACTTGTCCTGCACCCATTCCGAGAAGGGCTGCAAAATCCGGAACTCGTCCCCGAGCTTCAGCGAAGGCGGGTCGATCGGCCGGTCGATCACGAACGTGTCACCCACCTCGAGATCCGACGAGAGATCCGCGGCCGTGCGCAGGTAAAAGTCGCTCGGAAAGCGGAATCCCGCAATGTCCTCCCGGCTCCCCTGAAGGTCCCCGCTGGTGAACACCATGTCGTAGTCCGCGATCCGCGGCGCGCTCCCCGTGATGATGGTGGTGAGATCGGTGTCCGTTTCGATGTAAAACCCTGCCACGTCCGTGATGGTGACGGTTTGCCCGACCACCTCGGGGACCAGTTGGTAGGTGTCGCCCACCGCAAGGCCCGCCGAAAGATCGTCCACCGTCCGCAGGTCGAAGTCGGTGGGAAGCCCCGAAGCCGTCCCCCAGTCCGTGACCGGGAATTGCGTCGTGCCACTCAGCGCTCCGCTCGTGACGGTCATCCGATAGGTCATGCCGGGGGTCAGGCAGGCCGCAAGGTCGCGGATCCCGGTGACCTCGTCACCGTTCACGGCGGTGATGGTGTTGGTCAGGAGCCCGTTCGAGAGGTCATCCGGAATCTCGAGGTCCGCAGTGGTCGGGCTGGTCGGCGATATCGTGGCCGGAAACTGCCTCGCAACGGCGGTCCCGGCCAGATCCCCGCTTGTGATTTCCATCAGGTAGCGGCTTCCCGGATCAAGCACCTCGGTCAGGTCGAGATCCGCCGTCACCGTGGTGCAGGCAATCCCGGTCACTTTCGACTCGACCAGAATGTCGGGCGGAATCTCGGACCGCGTCACCTCGATCGTGGTGGTCGCCGTCGGGTCGAGCGGGTCCGGAACCACCTCCGTCGTCACATATTGGTTCCCCCGCAACGAAAACAACAGGTCGTCACTGCTCAAGGTGTTGCTCGAGGTGAGCCCCCCCCAGCGGAACTCGCTGAACAGACGCGGGTCGAACTGCAGCGAGCCGTTGCGCCAGTTCTCGTTCACCACCCGCAGGCCCCTCTCGATCGCGGCCCGGCTCGGGTAGACGTCCGCAATGGCAAGGTGGTCGACCGACAGTTCATACTTCGCCAGCGGTTGCCCAAGCTCCGGAAAAGAAAACGTGTAGACCCCCCAGGCGACGTCGTAATAATACCTCTCAAGCTCCGATTGGCCCCCACCGTAGGTCCGCTCCAGATCGTAGAGGGTGACGACCGATTCCGACGCCGGGGGACTCAACATGTTGTAATACGCCCCCACGCTGCCGTCCACCACCGTGAATACCGCCGAAAGCTCGCCCTGGTTCTCCCGCAGGATCTCGGGGATCCCTCCCGGCGGGCCCGAAAGAAGCCGGACCAGCTCCGGCCGGAACGGTTCGACGAATGCGTTCGGCGTGATCGATGAAATCGACCAGAATGATCCAAAATCGTTGATCCCGTCGCGGTCCACGTCGCCCTGTGCGATGAACCCCGTCGTCCCCAGCGGACACGCGTCATTCGGCGGAACCAACACCAGCGAGCCGTTGAACAGGCAGCCACCATCGTAGAAGATCGTCCCGTCCAGCAGGCGCACCGCCAATTCCGCATCCAGAAAAGCGAAATCAAGCTCGTCGGTCTGCTTCCACCTCGCTTCGTCCGTCCAGAACATCCGGAGCTGAGCGGGCGCCAGCATCGGCGTCAAAATCGCCAGGGCGCACAAAATTCGTTTTCTCATGGCGTCGGATCGTCAGCCCTTGTTGTCGGCCTTCGATGGCCTTCAAGCAAGCAGAAATTCCTCGCCCGAGCCGAAACGCCCTTCCCGCCCCACGGCCTCCGGCACCCGCCGCCCGTTGCGCCCGCAACGCTGCAATCCCCTGAAAACGCGCGGGTTCCACAACCCCTCCCAAGGTCAGATCATCCCCCGGAGAAGGAGTTCGGCGTTCGAGGTGTTCCTCGAAAGCTGCTTCAGAAGGGTCTCGAGGGCCTCCCCCACCGGCAAAGCCGTCAGGTGACGCCGGATCTCGATCACCTTCTGCATCTCATCAGGGTGGTAGAGCCTGTCATCATTGCGGGTCCCGCTCTGCGGGATGTGGATGGCGGGGTAGATGCGGCGCTCCGCGAGTTCGCGGTCGAGCCGGATCTCCATGTTGCCGGTGCCCTTGAGCTCCTCGAAGATGACGTCATCCATCCGGCTTTCGGTTTCCACCAGACAGGTGGCCACGATGGTGAGGCTGCCGCCCTCCTCGAGGTTGCGGGCCGCGCCGAAGAACCGGCGCGACTGCTGGAGCGCGGCCGGGCTGAGCCCGCCCGAGCCAATCGGCCCGCCCCGCTGGGCGTTGTTATACCCTCGCGCAAGGCGCGTCAGGCTGTCGAGAAGGATCACCACGTCCCGGCCCAGTTCCACCAGCCGGCGCGCCCGCTCGAGCACAAGGTCCGAGACCTGCGCGTGACGCTTCGACGGCTCGTCGAACGTCGAGCTGTAAACCGGGGCGTCCACCGCTTCCTCGAAATCCGTGACCTCCTCCGGCCGCTCATCCAGCAGCAGGATGATGAGAGCCGCCCCGGGGTGATTGGCACGAATCGATTTCGCGATCTCCTTCAGCAGGATCGTCTTGCCGCCCCGGGGAGGCGCGACGATCAGGCCCCGCTGGCCTTTCCCAAGCGGCGCCACAAGGTCGAGCAACCGCACCGCAAGGGCATCCTCGCCCGGACGCTCAAGAACGTAACGTTCGTCCGGAAACTGCGAGGTCAACTGGTCAAAGGTCTTCCGGATCTGAAATCCATCCGCGGACTCCCCCTCGATCTCAAGAACCTCGACCGCCGAGAGATACTTGTCCCGCTCACGAGGCGCCCGCAGCTTGACCCGCAACAATTGCCCGACCCGCAGACCGTGCTCCTTGATGACGCGCCCCCCGACGTAGAAATCGTCCGGAGACGTCTTGAAGCTCCGCTGGGGGTCCCGCAGCATGGCATAGTTCTCCTTCGCCTGTTCGAGGACCCCTTCCGCTTCCAAAACGCTCCCCTGCGCCGCGCAGAAGCTCAGGAGGTCGAACACGAGCTGGCTCTTGCCCCCCGCCGCCGGCGTCCGGATCGGGAAGCCCTCCGCCATAGCGAGCAGCTCGCGGAGCGGACGCTCCCGGAACCGGTTCACGTCGATGGCCGGCGGAACGTCGTATTCCGGCTCCTTCGGCTTCGAATCAGCCGGCCGGGCGGCCTGCACGGTCGAGGATTCGGCCGGGGCCTCTTCCGGACGCGGCTCGGATTCTTGGTCGTTGCTCATGAGTTCAAGGGTCTGCAGGAAGCGGAGGATCTGGCGGCGCAGGACCTCCTCCGGCCCTTCGTTCCAGAAAACCACATCCGCCAACGCCATTTTCTCCCCGATCGGGGTCTGCGCCGCGAGCACGGCTTCCGCCAGCGCGTCGTCGTATCCGCTGCGGGCCGCGAGCCGCGCCTTCTGTGTCTCACGGGTGGTGGCCACCAGCAGGCTGCGCTCATGCCCGATCTCGAAACCGCTCTCGAAGAGGAGCGGAATGTCAGCCACGAATAACGGCGACTTCCCTGCCTTAGCATGTTCCCTCATCAACTCAAGACATTCTTCACGCACCAGAGGATGCACGACCTCCTCCAACATCCGCCGCCGGCCGGGGTCGCCAAACACCACCTCCCGCAGCTTTCGGCGCGAAAGCCGCCCATCCTCCGCCACCCCCGGCCCAAGGCGGTCGATTATTTCCCGCCCAACCCGTTCCTCCGCGAGATGACGATGCACCGCGGCATCACAATCAAAAACCACCGCCCGCGGATACAACCCCTCCAACAGACGGCAGAATGTCGATTTGCCCGTCGCCGCACCACCGGTCAGCGCAAACACCCTCATGCCCGCAAATCACGGCGCGGCGCCCGCCGCGGACGGCGCGGGGGACCGCGCCGTCCACATCGAAATGGCGGCGCCCTTAATCGGTCCTGCGCGGCAACACACCAGCTCCGGCAGGCAGTTCCGGGGTCGGGATGGCCTCCGGCTGCGTGAAATCCGCCGGGGCGCCCGGCGGCCGCAACGGCCGGCCGGTGGCGTCGATGATCTGAGCCGTCACGAAGATCATCAGATTCGACTTGATGTGGTTCGTGGCGCTGCTCTGAAAAAGACGCCCGATCAGCGGGATGTCCCCGAGAAGAGGCACCTTGTCTTCCACGTCCTGCACGTCCTCCCGAATCAGGCCCCCGACCGCCACGGTGTGGCCGTCGTAAATCGTGACCGCAGTGTTCACGCGGCGGCTCGAAAACACGGGCATCTCAATCCGGTTCTCCGTCACGGTGACGTTCACCGGGTTGCCAAAGGCGTCCGTCGCCGGAGTCGTGATCGGACTCCCGAAGTTGATGAATCCCTCGAACTCCACGATCTCCGGCGCAAATCGCACGTCGATCACGTACTCGTTGGCTCCCACGTTGGGCTCAATCTCGAGCGTCACCCCGGTATTGCGCGTCTCAAACGCCGTCGGCGTGGCCGGCGTCACCGGAAACGATCCGCCCCCGCCGCCAAAACCGCCGTCGCCGCCCTGGTTGAACCCGACACCCACCGAGTTCGGCAATTCCGGCGGTTCGTATTCGGTCGGGTAGATGAACTCCCGGATGATCTCGATCGTGGCCCGCTGGCCCGGCCGCGTCACCACGCTCGGCGCGGTCATCAGGTCGGCCCCCTTCTTCTGGGCCAGCCCTCGCATGATCATCTGAAACTGCCCCTCGGAAAACAAACCGGTGAGGTGCAGGATCCCCGGCGCCACCGCCTGGTTCTGGGCGCTGCGGTCCGGATTGTTGAGAATGGCGTCAATGTTGTTGCGGGTGACGGCCGCGTCGCCCGAACGCAAGCCCGCCGTCGCGATGTTCGAAACCTGCTCGTTGGGGCCCGCCGGTATGCCCGGGATATCCACGAACCCCACCGGGCTCACGAAGTCGGACGCCGTCCGGCTCGTCCCGCTGCCAATCGTCCCACCCCCGAGAAAAAGATCATCCGAAATACTCCCGAGCCCGAACGGCGTCACGATCCAGTCGAAGCTCAACTCGTCCGTGTTCTCCTGCTGCACCTCGACATACTTGGTCGTGATCTTGATCATCTTCGGACCCCCGATGATCGACTCCTCCACCAACTGGTCCACAAGGTCGAGGTTCGTCGGGGTGTTCGTCACGATGAGAGTGCTCGATCCCGGAAGGAATTTGGCCGACGCCCCCGGCGGAAATCCGATCCCCACGTCCTTCAGGATCTCGGTCAACGGCCGCCGCGGCTCGAGAAGTCCACCGCCGGGTTCCTCGGTCGCAAACGGATCCGTCACTTCAGCCCCCCCGGGCGTTCCGGACTCAAGGTCGGACAGGAACGTCGGAGGAACTTTCCATGTCCGGGTCATGATGTCCTCGCCCTCCGCAGCCCCCAGAGGCAGCAGCGTCACCGCATGCTCATCCACCTTGTAGCGCAGCTTGGCGTTGTCGCAGATATACTGGAGCGCGACCCGTAGCGGGACGTTGCGCAGCTTGAGATTCTCGACCGGCCGCTCCCCCGGGCCCCCGGCCAGCCCGCCTTCCACCTCGAGCTCCTCGTCGAGGGTTTCCGTCGCGCCCTCGATCCGCGGCGACCGAACCACGAAGTTGATTCCTTTCTTCTCCGGATCGAGTTCGAACGTGTCGAACTCGCGCGCCCGCATGCGCAGGAAGGTGATCGCGTCCTCAACCGTGGTCCGCTCGAAATCGACCACCGGCAGAATAATGTTGTCGAGCTTGAAGTTGATGCTCTCGATCCCGCCGCCGCCGCGCCCGAAATCCCCGTAAACATCCGGCCCGCGCACGTCCTCCGCAGGCGGAACCGCCATCTCCCACGCCGCATCAACCTGCGTCAGCAACTCCGCCCGCGTCTCGTCATACGCCGACCGGTAATAGTCCGCCCGCTTGTTGTGCACCTTCTCCCGGCCCCGGCGCGCCGCCCGGTTGTAGGGGTCGATCCGCAGGACCTTGTGGTATTCCGCAAGCGCCTCGTCAAAAAGCCCGAGGTTCATGTATCCCTCCGCCGTGTAAAGCAGCCGGCGCACCTCGTCCACATCCTGCGTGTGCTCGTAGGTGAGACCGGGATTGGTCCGGATCGGGTCGTCAAGATACGACAGTTCCTGCCGCGCGCTCTGGTTGGTCGGGTCAACCGTCAGCACGCTTTCAAGGCGGTCCCGGGCTTCCGCGTAGCGGCCGGTGCGCCGATACTTCTGGGCCAGCGCCACCGTGCCGTCCGCAAGGTGGCTCTGGATCACGCGCCGCCGGTCCTGCGTCGCAAAACCGCCCGGCAGGGTGTTCAACGCTTCGGTGTAATCCTGGACAGCCTCCTCATACTCGCCTTTGGCGTAGGAGGTGCGGCCTTCCTGGAGAAGACGTTCAGCCTCGCGGATGGCCGCCGCCCGTCGCGCCGCCTCGCGCGCCACGATTCCGTTCTCCGCAAAGACGGAACTGACAGGTGCAAGCGCGACAAGACCGAGCGTGAGACCAATGGCGAGGATCTTGCGATTGGTGGGATACGCTTTTTGCATGGTGTGTTTGGGGAGACTCCGGTGTTTGATGCGGGTTGTGAAGCTTTTTTTCCAGCCGATAGTCCAGCCGGGCGAAATATTATTCCTCCTTCTCCGGAACCGGCAACAGGCGCCGCTTCGTCTCGTTCTCCTCCTCCCATTCCACGACCGCCTGCTCGCGATCGTCCGTCACCCCACGGAAGACGTACGGCTTCTCGGCGGCATTCGGGTCGTAAGGTAATGAGAAGGATTCGTTCTCCTCGACCTCGAAATTGACCGCGCCCTGGTTGACGGCGTCCAGAAAGAAGGTCGCCGTGTAGTCACGGATCAGGATGCTTTCGCCCTTTTCCACCTTGTAGATCCTGCCGGCCTTGTTGGGGCGCTTGTCCGCGATGATGGCGGTGTAGACGTCCTTGATCATCCCCCCAAGTTGCGGGTCGGGCCGCCGCTCGAATTTCACCTCGATCAACTCGAAGCGCAGCATGGCGGGGTCCCTCCTGAAGAAAATCGAAGCCCCTCCCGGCGCCCCCGCCTTCATGAAATCCGAGGTGTTCGACTTGGGGCGCCCCGAGGTCCGCAGCCTGAACTGGAAGGTGTCATCCGGCTTCACCGGCCCGTTCGCGGTGTGGCCCGAATATGTCAACCTGTAGAGGACGGTCTTCATATCCGCCAGCCGCAGCTTCCTGATGAGCGGCGGGTGGCTTTCGAGATTGTTCGGGTCCGTCTCGGCCTCGAACTCTTCGAGGTTCGCAAATCCGTCTTCATCGGGGTCCCGCTCGGGAGAATCCGCGTATCCCGGGTCCAGTTCGTGCCTCAGCCACCACTCGTTCGGGATGGGCGGGTGCACCGGCGGATACCGCGGATCACCAAGGTCCACCACGTCG